>FWPU01009122.1_pt1 | contig 15994 bp, 16 predicted proteins | sample 2228361 | NCBI WGS metagenome assembly FWPU01 (sample SAMEA103939777, study PRJEB20133) | metagenome
AATCCAAAATCCGTCCCCGCCGACGTGGTTCATGTGCGGATAGACCGCCGCGATGCACGCGGCCATCGCCACCATCGCTTCGAGCGCGTTGCCGCCGTCGGCGAGAATCAGTCGTCCCGCCTCGACTGCCGCCTTGTGCGGCGCGGCGACGACACCGCGGCGATGTCCTGCTGTGTACAACTCGGTCATGCCCGCCTTGTTTGCCCGGCTCGAACGCGCCCGGCAAGTTGATATGATCGCGAAGCCCGGAGTCCGCCATGCCCGCCATCACGCTCGCGCAAGCCAACCGCATCATCGACGCCATTTTCAAGCGCGGCGCCGAGCTGCAATGCCGTCCGCTGTCGGTCATCGTCGTGGAGCCCGGCTGCAAGGTGAAAGCATTTCAGAAGGAGGACGGCTCCTCGATGATCCGGTTCGAAATGGCCTACGGCAAGGCCTACGCGGCGCTTGCGCTCGGGCGCTCGTCGAAGCTCGTGCGCCTGCGCGCGGAGGAGAAGCCGATTTTCATGCGCTATCTCATCGACGCAAGCGACCAGCGGATTTTTCCCGAAGGCGGCGGTCTGTTGATCCGCAACGCCGAGGGTGAAGTGATCGGCGCCGTCGGTGTTACCGGTGACACCGAGGACCGCGATGAGGAACTCGCTGCCCACGGCGTCCGCGCCGCGGGTCTGAACACAGACGCGGATTTTGCGCATCTCGGGCCCCGCTCCGGCGTGCGACTCGGCAAATGAGCGCATGGACCGCCTTGCCCCCTTTTCAGGGGAAGAGACCATGGCGTACCGTGATTACACGTTCTCAAACCTATGGTGTTCCCAGTGAGCAACGTGATCGCCCCATTGCATCGCGACGGCAAAACGAATCGTCGCTCCGTGCTGCGCCTGTGCACCGGAGCCGCCGCCGTGCTCGCCGCGCTTCGCCCCTCTTTGGGGCAAACCTATCCCTCACGCCGCATCACCGTCATTGTGCCGTTCTCGCCCGGCACCGCCTTCGACACCATCGCCCGCGTGGCCGGGCAGAAGCTCACCGAACGCTGGGGCCAGCCGATCGTGGTTGAAAACAAGCCCGGCGCCGCCGGCACGGTCGGCACCGAGCTGGCCGCAAACGCCCCTGCCGACGGCTACACGCTCGTGACCTGCGGCGCGCCGCATACCGTGCACCCGTCGGTGATCAAAAATCTGCGCTACGATCCGCTGACGAGCTTCGCGCCAGTCGGCGTGCTCGCTACCAACACCGTTGTGCTGGTGGTCAACCCGACGGTGTTTCCCGTCAATTCGCTTGGCGAATTGATCGCGGCGGTCAAAGCCAAACCCGGCCAGTACAATTATTCGTCGCCCGGCGTCGGCACGCTCCAGCAACTCGGCATGGAGCTCCTGAAGCAGCAACTCGGCCTCGACGTACTGCACGTGCCCTATCGCGGACAGGCGCAGGCCGTGACCGATTTTATCGCCGGCCAGGTTCACATGAGCTACATTCCCGTGAATTCCGTGCTCGCGCATGTGCGCGCTGGCAAGCTGCGCATCATCGCCGCCGCCGGCACCAAACGTTCGCCGGTCGTGCCAGAAGTCCCGACCATGGCCGAGCTCGGCCACCCAACCCTCGACTTCGATCTGTGGTTCGGCTTCATGGCGCCCGCGAACACGCCGCAACCCATTATCCGCACGTGGGAAAGGGAGCTTGCGGCGATCAGCGCCCTGCCCGATGTGCGCGAGGCGCTCACCCGTCAGGGATTGACCCCCGCTTACATGGACGCCGCGGCAACTCAGGTGCTGATGCGTTCGGAGGTCGCGCGCTGGCGGGGGGTTGTGGAAAAAGCCGGCATCAAACCCCAGTGAACGGTGGGCCGCACGCCGCTCATCCCAGTGCACAAATCGCGCGCGCCCTGTTAAAATATTTGCAAGTTCGCAACCCGTCCCAACTCAATCAAAGCGAACGATCAGGGAGACGTCGATGGTCTCATTCACAATCAACAACAAGCGGGTTTCGGTGAACGCCGATCCGAACACGCCGCTGTTGTGGGTCATTCGCGACCATGTCGGATTGACCGGCACCAAATACGGCTGCGGCGCCGGCCTGTGCGGGGCCTGCACCGTGCACCTTGATGGCAAGGCAGTGCTCTCGTGTCAGCAGCCGCTGTCTACCGTTGCGGGCAAGAAGGTCGTCACCATCGAGGGCCTTTCGCCCAATTCTTCCCATCCGCTGCAGAAGGCCTGGGTGGCGCTCGAAGTTCCCCAGTGCGGTTATTGCCAGTCGGGTCAGATCATGAAGGCCGCCGAGCTTCTGGCCAAGAACCGGAGGCCGACGCGCGCGCAGATCGTCCAGCACATGAACGGGAACATCTGCCGCTGCGGCACCTATCATCGCATTATTGCGGCCATCGAACGCGCGTCGCGGGAGGTCTAAGCCATGACCATCGCAACCAAACCAACCGAAGTTTCTCGTCGCAGCGTGCTTGCAGGACTTGGCGGCATGTCGTTCTGCATCGCGCTCGGCACGAACGGCGCACGCCTTATCTCCGAGGCGGAGGCGAACGTTCCGTCCGACGCAAAAGCGATGAACGCCTGGGTGCGTATTGCCCCCAACGGTACCGTCACGATCCTGTCCGCCGGCGCGGAGATGGGCCAGGGTTCCATGACTTCGCTGCCGCTGATCGTCGCGGAAGAAATGGATGCCGACTGGTCGAAGGTGAAAGTGGAATTTGCCCCGGCCGACCGCTCGGTCTACGGCTACACCTTCAACAATCGGCGCAGCATGCTGATCGCGGGCAGTCGCGCCGTGATGATGTATTACAACGATTTGCGCATCGCCGGCGCCCAAGTGCGCAAGGTGCTGTTGCAGAACGCCGCGGAAAAGTGGGGCGTGGATCCTGCAACGTTGCGCACCGAGCCCGGTGTCGTGATCAACGCCAAGGGTCAGCGCTTGACCTACGGCCAGATCGCCGCGTTCGGAAAGGTTCCCAATCCGCTTCCGGCGGTCGACCCCAAGGAGCTCAAAGCGCGCAAGGATTTCCGCCTGATCGGCAAGACGGTGCCGCGGCGCGACACGCCGGCCAAGGTCAACGGCACGGCGATCTACGGCATCGACGTCAAGCTGCCGGGCATGGTCTACGCCACGGCCCTGCATTCGCCGGTCCACACCGGTCAACCGGAAAGCTGGAACGACGACGAACTGAGGAAGATGCCCGGCGTTATCGCCACCGTTAGGCTGCCAAGCGGCATCGCCGTCGTTGCCGAGCATTTCGAGCAGGCCATGGCGGCCCGCCGGGCGATCAAGGCCACGTGGAAACCGGGCACCGCCGCCGGCTACAACTCCGAGCAGGCGCTTGCTGACTATGTGAAGGTTCACGACGATCCGAATGCTCAGGTCACCAACCTGGAGAAGAAGGGCGACGTGAAAGCGGCTTTCGCCGGCGCCGCCAAAACCTTCAAGGCGATGTTCTACAGCGACTACGGCTATCACGCCCAGATGGAGCCACTGAACGCGGTCGTCCGCATCTCCGAGTCGGGGGACAAGGCGGAGGTCTGGGAAGGCAGCCAGGCGCCGGACATCACCCGCGATCAGGTGGCGAAGGCGCTCGGGCTCAAGCCCGAACAGGTGACCATGAACCAGTGCTACATGGGCGGCGGCTTTGGCCGGCGCACCCTCGGCGACGTCGCCGCCGAATGCGCGCGCATCGCCAAGGAAGTCCGCAGGCCTGTGAAACTGGTCTGGACGCGCGAGGAGGACATCGCCCACGGCATGTTCCGCCCGCAGTCGTTCCAGTGCCTGGAAGCAGCGCAGGACGCCTCCGGCAAAGTCGTCGGCTGGCGGCACTGCGTGGTTGGGGACGGCGCGGTCCTGCTGCACACCGGCATCAAGATCCCCTACTACGATATCCCCAACCAGGATATCGAGCGCCGCGGCGTCTCGCACGGCATTCGCCTCAAGCACTGGCGGGCGGTCGGGCACGTGTTCAACGTCTTCGCCATCGAGAGCTTCGTCGACGAGATGGCGGTGGCCGCAAACATGGATCCGATCGAATTTCGCTTCCAGCGCATGGCTGCAACGCCGAAGGCACGCCGCGTTTTCGAGCACGTGGCGAAGATGTGCGACTGGAAGGCCAGGCGCCCCGAAGGTCGCGCGCTCGGCATCTCGATCTCGGAGCGCTCCGGCTCGCTTGGCGCCGGCGTGGTCGAAGCGTCGCTCGACCGGCGCACCGGCAAGATCCGGGTGCACAAGGTCTGGGTTGCAGTCGACGGCGGCGTCATCGTGCAGCCCGGCGCGGCAAGGGCGAACGTGGAGAGCGGCATACTCTACGGCCTCTCCAGCGTGCTGCATGAGCGCGTAACGGTGAAGGACGGCGCCGTGGAGCAGAGCAACTTCCACGACTACAACCTGATGCGCATGTCGGACGTGCCAGAGCACATCCAGGTCGAGTTCGTGGACGCGGATACGCGGCCGACCGGCATCGGCGAAATCGGCAATCCGTTCATCGCCGCCGCGGTTGCCAACGCCGTGTTCCGGCTCACCGGGAAGCGGTTGCGTCACATGCCCTTCACCGAGGAGCGCGTGCTTGCGGCGCTGAAAGCCTGAACGCGGCACAAATGACTGCGGTGCGCCCGCCCGCAGCGGCGGGCGCATCTATTTGCCGATTTCGGCTGCACCGCGCCCTTGATGAGCCCGCGCTTGTCGTCGACGTGGTCCGGCGCCGCGCATCTTGCGTACCCGGCAAGCACATCGAAAAGCGGGGCTGAGGCCCTTCGATCCGAGGAGGAGACCATGGCACGGCATTTGTCAGTGAGCGGCATCAGCATCCTGATGGCCCTCGGACTTGCGGCGTGGGAGGTGTATTTCTTCTGGTTTGCCGGCACACACGTTTTCGGCCCGCTCGAAGGCACGCTCGGCCTATTCACGCCAGACCGTCTTGGCTTCAATCTCGCCTGGCTCACCTTCGCCTATCTGTCGTTTCAGCTTGTCTCGATCCCGTTCGCACTGCCGGCGGCACGTGACCGCTTCATTGGGGTGGTCGACGGCATGGCGTCGCTCATCCCGCTCGCCGTCGTCATCGTCGTGATCTTCGGCAAGTCCGAGCTGCTCGCCACGCCCCAGCGCTGGGAGGCGGCAATGCTGTTACTGTTCGTCAGCGCCGCCGATCTGTTCGGAGGCTATGCGATCAACATCGCCCTGAGCCGCCGTATGTTCGACGTCAACCCTGCTGCGGCGGCGCCTTGAAAATCAACCAGGCAAAACGAAGCCCGCACGCTCCCAGGTTGCGCGCGTCGAGGGTGCCGTCAGCGCCGCGATGAAGGCTTCGGCTGCCGCGCGCGCCGGCGAGTTCGCCGAAACGGCGGCGCAGTACGTCGTGTCGCTGCCGAGCGGCGCCGGCAACGGCCCCGCGATGACTGCGCGCGGGACCGAGGCAATCTCGCCGCTCAGGGTGAGGCCGATGTCGGCCGTGCCTTCGACCACGCGCTTGGCGACCTCAACACCCGTCGGCTGCAGCATGCCCTTCCGCTTAATCACGTCCGTCAGACCCATGCGCTCAAACAGGCCCGCGAGATAGACGCCGGCCGACCCGCCGACGGCGGGATCGCTCAGCGCGATTGCTCTCGCATTGCGCAGTGTACGTTCGAAGGCCTCCGGTGTGCCGATGTCCGGGGCCGGCGCGCCGTCCCGGATGCATATGCCAATGAACGTGCGCGCCACGTCCGCACGCGTACCGGGCGCCAGCGCCCCAGCGCCTTCCAGCTTGTCGATCGCCGACGACCCAAGGATGAATACGTCCGCGGTCTCACCGGCCGCAAGCTTGGCTTGCAGGGCCCCCACGGTACCAAACTCGAACGCAATGTCGTGCCTCGTCCGGGCACAAAATTCCTGCGCCAGCGCCGCGACCGCCTTATGCATCGAGCGCGCGCACATCACTTTGAGTTTTGCCACTTCGTCCTCCCTGCGGCATGATGTATTTGGTATCATGCGGGGTGGACGCAGGTCTCGGGCCTGCCGCTCATTGCACCCAATGCTTCTGCAAGCGTCCTCATCCGCCATAATCACCCGCGACGATGATCTTGTGCGATCGGCCTATCGGCTCACCGCCGATCTCGCCAAGCCGAGCGCCGTCATCTATTGGACCGACCTGCTGCTCAGCGCCACCGCTGGCTACGGCGGCCTTGCAGCCTGGTACCTCCACGGAAACACGCTGATCGGACTGGCCGGCGCCGTCGTCTCGGTGTTTGGCCTCTATCGCTGCGTGCTGTTCGTCCATGAGCTCGCACACCTGCGGAGGCGCGCCCCCCGCTGGTTTTGGACCGGCTGGCACGCGCTTGTCGGCGTGCCCATGCTGCTGCCCTCGTTTCTGTACGAGGGTGTGCACAACCTGCATCACCTGAAGGCGACCTACGGCACCGACCGCGACCCGGAGTACCTGCGCCTGGCCCGCAGCCGCCCGCACCATTTGGCGCTGATGGTCCTGATTGCGACCATTGAGCCGCTCTTGCTTGTGGCGCGATTCCTTTTTGTGACGCCGTTTGCCGCCCTGTTTCCCTCAATGCGTCCTTTCGTCCGCGAGCGCCTGAGCGCCATGATCATGAATCCGGCGTTCCGCCGCAAGGAGCCGCCTCCGTTCCGCACTGCTTGGCTCGTGACCGAAGCCGTCACTACAGGTTATGCTTGGACCATGCTCGCGCTGTTGACCGCCGGCGCAGTCCCGCTGACGCTGGCGCTCATGTGGCTCGCGGTCTGGTCCGGCATCAGCCTGACCAACATGCTGCGCACACTCGCCGCCCACCATTACGAGAACGACGGCCAACCCATCGATGCGGTCGCGCAATTGCTCGACACCGTGAACGTCCCACCTCCCGCGCTGCTGCCAATGCTGTGGGCGCCAGTCGGCTTGCGCTATCACGCACTGCACCATCTGCTGCCAAATCTGCCGTATCACAACCTGGGTCGCGCCCACCGCCGGCTGCTCGCCCAGTTGCCGACCGATAGCCCCTACCACGCGACGACGAACCGCTGCATCTCCGAACTGCTTGTGCGCATGCTGCGCGCGCAGTCCCGCCATCGCCGTTTCGAAAGATCGCACAACGAAACGAACGTCTTGATCCCATCACGCTGAAGGGGAGCCGCCTTTGTCGACATTTCGCCAACTGATTGCCGGCGACGAGCTTATCGTCGCGCCGGTTGCCCTCAATCCCATCATGGCGCGGCTCGCCGCCGCCGCCGGCTTCAAGGCGCTGTACTTGAGCGGCGGGTCGCTGGGATGGTTGAAATGCGTGACCGAGGCCAACCTTACGCTGTCCGAACTAATCGACGCGGCGCTTGACATGCGTGCCGCCTGCCGGCTGCCCATCGTGCTCGACATTGGCGGCGGATTTGGCGATCCCGTGCACCTGCATCGCACCGTTGCGCTGTGCGAGGCGGCCGGGATCGCCGCCATTGAGCTTGAGGATCAGCTTCTCCCGCGCCGTGTCGAGCACCACGTCGGCATCGACCATCTGGTTCCAACCGAGCTGATGTTGGACAAAATCACGCAAGCGCGCGCCGCGCGCACAGGCGACATGGTGCTGATCGCCCGCACCAATGCCCGACGGATATCCACGCTCGACGAAGCGCTGCGCCGCGCGGAGGCGTTCAAGAAGGCCGGCGCCGACATGCTTTTCGTGCATACCCGCAACGCCGAGGAGATGCGCGCGGTCGGCGAGAGGCTGCCGCCGCCGCTCATGACCTTTGCCCCGGTCGACGGCTTTGCCGCCTTCCCTTATTCGCCAGCAGACCTCGCGCAGCTCGGCTATCGTCTCGCCGCGTCTTCAGGCACCGCCTTCGCCGCCATGATCAAGGCCGTTCGCCAGTCCTACGCGTGCTTGGCGGAGGGAAAGATTGACCCCTTCCTCGGCCCCGGCGGCGCGGACCGTGAGATGAAGGCCGCGCAGGAAATCTGCGATTTGCCGCACTTGCTCGAAATCGAACGCCGCACCATGAAGAGGCCGGCTCCTTGATCCTGAGTTTTCGTGGGCTAGACTTTCGCCGGAGGCACTGCGCAACGCTCCGCCCCGTGGAAGACGCCCCATGAAAGCCGTCTGGCATCCAATTCTGGCAGTCGCATTGTTCGCACTGATTTGCATGCCGAACGGCCGCTCGGCTGCGCAGTCAGACGAGATCGCGTTCCTCAGCAGAAGGGTCAGCGAGCTCAGCGCCGCCAGAAACTACGCCGAGGCCATTCCGCTGGCCGAACGCCTGCTGGAGGCGAGGGAACGAAGGCTCGGCCGCGACCATCCCGATGTTGTCGAAACGCTTCTCATTCTCGCGCGCCTCTATCGCGCACAGGGACGACATGCGGAGGCGGAAGCATTCGAAAAACGAGCTGACAGCAGCAGGCGCATCGCGGCGCAAGCAGCGGAGGAATCCCGAAGCGCAAGCCAGGAGGCGACGCGGCGGGCCGAGGAAGCCCGCAGGGCGAGCGAGGCCGCGCGCCGCGCAGAGCAGGAAGCCGCGGTGAGAAGGGCCGAAGAGGAAGCGCTGCGGCGATTTCAGGAAACTCTCCGGGTGCAGCAACCACAGGAAACGGAGCGGCGCGCGCAAGAAGAAGCGCGGCGGCCGCAACAACCTCCCGCGCCGGTCATCACCCGGTCGATGCCCCAACCGCGGGGCGGTGTCACCCCGCCGGGCGGCGCGGACGCGCAGGTGCTGCCCTCGTTCCCCTGGCCGCCGCCGACCGCGTCCGCAACTTATGTTCTGCCGCGCAACCTGTTTCAGGCTCAGGCGACTTTCGGCGAGGTGGCCGACGCCATCGTCGTCGCGCTCGAGCGCACCGGCTACGTGGAGCGCAGCTTCTTTCGCACGCCGGACGACGGCATTGCTCTAGTGACCAGGCTCGAACGCATCAACGATGACGGCACAGCGCGGCCCGGCAACGAGCGCTGGCCGGCAGCTTTCAACCACTCTGCGGCCGATCTTGCGAGCTACGTCAAAGGCCTGTTTTTCGTCGACCGCGGCCGTTACCGGGTGATTGTTTTCATCCTTCAGGTGCGGCCTTTCGTCCAGTCGCCACAGCGCGTCACCGGTGCCGAGGCGCGCGAATGGCTGCGCAAGGGCGCCAACATACTACCGCCCGAACTTGCCCGGCGCGTCTATGGCGAGGGCACCTGCTCGGTGCTGATCTATGAGTTTCAGAGCGAAGGCAGGGATAAGGCGGCCAAGATTGTCGACAGTCGTCTGACCGGCCGGCAGCATCTGGAAAAGGCGGGCGTCTTGCGCCATCTCGGCCGCGCCAACTAAAGCACGTCACCGAGCCGACACGTGGCCAAGACGGTTTTCATCAGCTACCGGCGCAAGGATACCGGACCTGCGGCGGGGCGGTTTTACGACCGTCTGTGCCGCGTTTTGCCGTCGCGGCAGGTGTTTTTCGACGTCAGCACCATTGCGGGCGGCCGGGATTTCGTGGTCGAGGTGACCAAATCGATCAAAAAGTGCGACGCCGCGCTGGTGTTCATCGGGCCCAGATGGCTGGAACCGACGCCGGAAGGAACCGTCCGTTTGCACGAGGCGGGCGATCATGTGCGGGCCGAGGTGCGGGCCGCCTTGCAGCACGCCCCCATGGTGCTGCCAGTGCTGGTCGACGCGGCGTCAATGCCGCGCGCGGAGGAGCTGCCCGAGGACATTCGGGGAATCGCCACGCGCCATGCTCTGCCGCTCCGCCACGAGACGTTCGACGACGACGCTGAGCGCGTCATCGCCACCGTGCTTGGCACTTCTGGTCGATCGCGCCTTTGGGAGGACCGCGGCAGGCCGTTGGCCAAGATCGGTTACGCCGTTGCCGGAATGGCGGTGACGCTCGGGCTGTTGGCGGTCATCGGCCAGATCCACCGCTGGATTTGGGGCGTGGGCCTGGCCGGCTCGCTGGGCGATGAGCCGACCCTCCTGTTACTGCTTGGCGGCGCGGCCGGCGGTGCCTGGCTCGGCTTCCGCTATGAGGCCCGGCAACGACGCGGGCGTGTGCACCGGCCAGCATGAGTTCCTGCCGGCCTTGATCATGCCGCCGGTTTTTAGGACAGTCCGCTGCTGAGGTTGTTTTCATGGACGCTACCCTTACCAAGCCCCGCCGCCGCATCGTCTGGCTGCACGTGCTCACCGTGGTGAGCGCGGCAGTCCTAATAGCGGCCGAAGTGTTCGGCGCCGCCTTTGCCGGGGGCTGGGCCCTGGAGAACTTGACCGGGCTGGGCAGCTTCCTACTTGGGATCGCCCTCTGGGTCGTGTCGCTGGTCGGCGTCGAATTCGAGGTGACCGCGGCCGCCGGTGTCCGTTTGTTGCAGGCGCTGCTTTTCGTTCTCGGCGCATACGTCATGCTCAGGTTCGTCCGCGCCGCGCGCCGGGTCGAGCCGTTTACCGCAAACGAGTAGCAAGTCGGAGCAGCATCGGCGCCCTTAACGCGCACTTAATGAGCGCACGCTATCTTAAGCCCCGGAGACCAAGACGCGCGGCGAGCATTTCCCTTGCCATGCGGAAGTGAATCGCTTAATTGATCTCTGCCCAATTTCGCACGTGCCTGTGGCCGTGTGTCGATCGGTGGGGTCCGGACAAGAGGCCGGACAGCCGCCTACGGAAGAGCCAAGCTCTTCCTTGCTAGGTGTCCAACTGGACGCCGACGTGATCGGCAGCCGGAGGCGAAACCGGTAAACCCCGCGCTCAACGGGGGACGCGGCTTAAAGCAACGACGGAAGGGCTTTTTTGGGTACTGCCGGCGCGAATGCCGGGGACACCGAAGAGGCTTGTCCATCTTTGCCAACAGTGCGGAACGGGATCTCCCTCATCCGGACTAGGCAGCAATCGCGGTGGTGTCTGAAGTCCTGTTTATCGCGGGATCAGGACAGCGCCAGGAGGTTCACCTGAGAGGGGCGGCACGGCCGCCATACCGGAGAGGGGAGTTAGGTCGAGATGACCGCACGCATTCGCGAATTTCTCAAGCACCGCAAAGCCGATGGACCGTGCCTCGTGGTCGACCTTGACGTCGTCCGCGACAACTTTCTCAACTTCGCCAAGGTGCTGCCCGACACCAAGGTCTTTTACGCCGTGAAGGCCAACCCGGCGCCGGAGATCCTCAAGATGCTGACGGCGCTAGGGTCCTGTTTTGACGTCGCCTCGGTGATCGAGACCGAAGCGGTGCTTGCCGCCGGCGCCACACCTGATCGCATTTCCTACGGCAACACGATCAAGAAGGAGACGGAGATCGCCGCCGCCTTCAAGCTCGGGGTCACCCTGTTTGCCGTCGATTGCGAGGCCGAGGTGGAGAAGGTTGCGCGCGCAGCGCCCGGCAGCCGCGTCGTCTGCCGCATCCATTGCGACGGCAGCGGCTCCGAATGGCCGCTCTCCCGCAAGTTCGGCTGCGAGCCCGATTACGCCGCCGACATCCTCGAGTATGCCCACAAGCTCGGCCTTGTCCCCTACGGCGTGTCGTTCCATGTCGGCTCTCAGCAGCACAACGTGGAAGCCTGGGACCGCGCGCTGGCGTCGACCGCAGCGATCTTTCGCGCCTGCGCCGAGCGCGGCATCAACCTGTCCATGGTCAACCTCGGCGGCGGCTTCCCGGCCAAGTACGTGCGCAAGACGCCCAAGCTCGAATCCTACGGGAGGGCCATCTTCCGCGCGCTGCGCAAACATTTCGGCAACTCCATACCGGAGACCATCGTCGAGCCCGGCCGGGCGCTGGTCGGCAACGCCGGGATCATCGAGGCCGAGGTGGTCCTGATCGCCAAGCGCTCGCCCGAGGACGAGGTGCGCTGGGTCTATCTCGACATCGGCAAGTTCCACGGCCTGGCCGAGACCATCGACGAGTCGATCCGCTATCCGATCAAGACCAAGAAGGACGGCGACGAGATGGCGCCCTGCATCATCGCCGGACCAACCTGTGACTCGGTCGACGTGCTGTATGAAAAGAGCCCCTATCCGCTGCCGATTTCGCTTGCGATCGGCGACAAGGTTTTGATCGAGGCGGCCGGCGCGTACACCGCCACCTACTCTTCGGTCGGCTTCAACGGCTATCCGCCGCTGCGCCAGTACGTGATCTGACGAAGGTGTTGCAACCGGCTGCCCTTCCGCGGGCGGAAGGGGCCTGCACCTTATTAAGGAAGGTATCTGCCGGAAAAAATTTTCGACTTGCCGAGCAAATCGCCGGCTCGTATTGAGACCTACCGTATCCTCACGCGAGGAGGCTACGAATGATTCGCAAATTGAAATCAGGAAAGTATCGACTCTATTCGCGACGCAAGAACCCAAAAACCGGCCTGCGCCGCAATCTTGGAACCTTCCCGACCCTGAAGGCCGCGCAAGAGCACGAGCGCGCCGTTCAGTATTTCAAGCGCCAGCCGCGCTGATCAAAGCGGGATTGTACCGGCCTCTCCGTTCTCGCTGCCCCAGGCGAGCAGGGTGCCAGATTCGTCCCAGGCGAGCGCGGTAATCGGCGCCTTGTTCGGTTTCTTGGCGAGAATTTCCGCGCCGTCATCAATCCGTACGATCAGCACCAGGCCGTCCGCGTAGCCGGCGGCCACCACGTCTTGCTTCGGGTGGCATGCCACGATTTCGACCCCAACCCCGAACGCCGCAAGCTGCTTCGGCGTCTTGCCCATGGGGCCGTCCTTGCCAGCAAACGGCCAAAGAATAAGCTGTTCGGCGCCGCCGGTCGCGAGCCATTTGCCGCTTGCACTCCACGACAGCGAGCGGACGCGGGTGGAATAGCCGGACATGCGCATGTCCCTGTTGTCCGCAAGCCGCCAGCCGTGCAGCGTCGGCTCCTGCATGGTGGTCATCAGGTATTTTCCGTCCGGGCTGAAGCTCACCAGATGGTGCGAACCCTTCCAGGTCAGCCGCTCCGGTGCCGCCTGGGCATTGGGAAACCACAGGGTGGCGCCGTTGTAGTGCGCGATCGCTAGCCGCAGACCCTTGGGCGCGAACGCAAGCCCGCCAGCGCTCGAGGGGAGTTCGATCGTGCGCACCTCCCCCTTCGCACGCACGTACGCCGCCTTGCCCGCGGACCAAGCAACCGCACCATCCGGCCCCGCCGCCACGCGGTCGATCCAGCGTCGCTTCTCGTCAGTAGCGACGACCTCGATTTCACCGGCTGCGTTGGTCGCCGCCACCTTGCCGTCGTCGCCGCCGGTCACGACGCGCTTGCCGTCGCTCGCCGACGAAAGGATTGCGCCGCTGTGCGCCACGATGCGTCGAGGCTCGCCCTGCTCCGGCACGAACAGCAGCGCCTCTTCGCCGAGCACCAGCACCGCCGTGCGGTTCAGAAAATGCGCGGCAACCACTGCCGCGCCCGTCTCGATCCGCCGCGTGCGCTCAACAACTGAAGCTGCCGCCGCAGGAATTTCAGTCACGGGCTTTCTCCGCCCTCACCCTGAGCCACCCCCAGCGCGAACTGCGCAGGCAGGCGTCTTGAGCGCCGCCTCAAGCGATGCACGATTCAAACCCATCGCAAATCCTCTGCTTCGGCAGGCTGCGGCCGATGAAAACGATCCGACTCTCCCGCTTTTCATCTTCCTTCCAGGGCCGCTGGTGATCGCCGTCGAGAATCATATGCACACCTTGGAACACGAACCGCTCCGGATCGTCTTTGAACGACAGGATGCCCTTGCAGCGGAGGATGTTCGGCCCGTCCTTGGCCACGAGGTCCTGGATCCATGGAAAGAACTTGTCGGGATCGAGCGGCTTGTCGGTGGATACCGCGAGCGACTGCATCTCCTCGTCGTGATAGTGCCTTATGCCGCCGTGCGAATGGGTGTGGCCGTGCTCGTGGCCATGCCCATCGCCATGGACGTGCAGAAATTCCGGCTCAAGGTCGAGGATGCGGTCGAGATCGAACGCGTTGCGCCCAAGCACCTCGTTGAGTGGAATCTTTGCGCGTTCGGTACGGTGCACCTTGGCGTAAGGATTGAGCGCGCGCACGCGCGCTTCCAGCTCCCGCAGCTCCGCGTCCGTCACAAGGTCGACCTTGTTGATCAGGATGACGTCGGCGAACGCGATCTGATTCTTGGCCTCAGGCGCGTCCTTCAGCCGATCCTTGAGCCATTTGGCATCCGTAACCGTGACCACCGCATCGAGCTTGGTGCGCCGACCGATGTTCTCATCCACAAAGAAGGTCTGCGCCACCGGCGCGGGGTCGGCGAGGCCCGTCGTCTCGACGATTATGGCGTCGAACTTGCCCTTGCGCCGCATCAGCCCCTCGATAATGCGGATCAGGTCACCGCGCACCGTGCAGCAGATGCAGCCGTTGTTCATTTCGAACACTTCCTCGTCGGCATTGACGATCAGCTCGTTGTCGATGCCGATCTCGCCGAACTCGTTGACGATCACCGCATACCGCTTGCCGTGCGGCTCCGAGAGAATGCGGTTGAGCAGCGTGGTCTTGCCGGCGCCGAGGTAGCCGGTCAGCACCGTGACGGGAATTTTTTCAGAAACAGCCGTATCTGCCATCCATAAACTCCAAATCCGGGTTCCTTCAGCAGAGTCCTCCCACGTGCAGCTTGACGCCTCGAAGGATGAAAGGCCGCCGTAATCGCGCGCCGCATGCTTTGAGACAGCGCCGCACGGCGACAGCATGAGACGCAAGAGGCGCCGCTCGTCAACCCACCAGCGCGGCGCTTAGTGACCTTATATTGTGGCGGATCAGGTCGATGTAAGTGGGTGCTGGCCCGTCGGGGCCGGTCAGCGCATCGGAGTACAGTACCCCGCCAATCCGCGCCCCGGTCTCCTTGCCGATGCGTTCGATCAGCCGCGGGTCGGTGATGTTCTCCATGAACACGCCGCCGATCTTCCGCGCCTTGATCTGCCGGATCAGGGCGGCGACTTCCTTGGCCGAGGGTTGCGTTTCCGTGGACACCCCCTGCGGCGCCAGCATCTCCAGACCATAGGCGTCGGCAAAATATGCGAACGCGCTGTGGTTTGTGACGACGCGCCGCCGCTCGGGCGGAATACGCGCCACGGCCTCCCTGACCTCCCTTTCCAATTCGTCGAGCTTGGCGAGGTAAGCCGCGGCATTGGTCTCGTAAGCGGCTTTCCCTGCCGGGTCGGCCGCCATCAGCGCGTTGCGGATATTGGCGACGTAAACTTTCGCGTTGGCAACCGATTGCCAGGCGTGAGGATCGAATTGGCCGTGGCCATGGTTGTGACCATGCCCGGCGCTGCGCAGCAGCTTCACACCCTCGCTCGCCACAACCGGCTTCAGTCGGGTAGCCGAGGCGCGGATCAGTCGCTCGATCCAGCCTTCGTAGCCGAGCCCGTTGACTACCACCACCTTGGCGCCTGCCACGATCCTTGCGTCCGCAGGCGTGGGTTGGTACACATGCGCGTCGCCGTTCGGACCAACCAGCGAATGTACGGCGACACGGTCGCCTCCCACGTTCTTCACGAAGTCGGCAAGAATCGAGAAGGTGGCGACCACCTTGAGCGGTTCCTGCGCTGGCGCAGCATGGCCTGCCAGAAGCGCGCCGCACGTTGCCATCGCAGCCAGATATTTTTGCAGGCGCATCGTACCCTCCCTCACGCTTCAAGATGGCGGCCGGGAAACATCTGCCGCACCAGTCCGTCGACCCGGCCGAACAGCACGGAAAGCGCGTAGATCGCCCCGGCCACGAGAATGATGGCCGGTCCCGACGGCAAGCTCGCGTGGTACGACAAGAGCAGTCCGGCGTAACCCGAAACCGTGCCCGCCGCCGCCGCGATCGTGATCATCGTCGTGATGTCGCGCGCCCAAAACCGCGCCGCAATTGCCGGAAGCATCATGATGCCGACCGCAAGCAGCGTGCCGAGGGCATGGAAGCCGCTCACAAGATTGACGACAACCAGCGCGAGAAACCCGATGTGCGCCGGCCCTCCGGCGCCGCTTACCGAACGCAGAAACACCGGATCGACGCATTCGAGCACTAGCGGCCGATAGATGAGCGCAAGACCGAGTAATGAGATCGTGGCATTGGCTGCAATGAGTAACAGAGTCGGGTTATCGAGTGCGAGCACCGACCCGAAGAGAAAC
>FWPU01009123.1_pt1 | contig 15993 bp, 16 predicted proteins | sample 2228361 | NCBI WGS metagenome assembly FWPU01 (sample SAMEA103939777, study PRJEB20133) | metagenome
CCATCGCACGCGCGCGTCACGTGCCTGCAGCCGGGCCCTGGCCATTCATGCCACACCGACGCGACTTTGGTATCGCCGTGGCAACACCTCCACGGCCATAAAGTCATTGGCCTCTGCCGGGGGGGGCCGGCCTCGGCGCCCGTGCCGCGTAGAGCCGGCCCGACAAGGCACCATCGCACGCGCGCGTCACGTGCCTGCAGCCGGGCCCTGGCCATTCATGCCACACCGACGCGACTTTGGTATCGCCGTGGCAACACCTCCACGGCCATAAAGTCATTGGCCTCTGCCGGGGGGGGCCGGCCTCGGCGCCCGTGCCGCGTAGAGCCGGCCCGACAAGGCACCATCGCACGCGCGCGTCACGTGCCTGCAGCCGGGCCCTGGCCATTCATGCCACACCGACGCGACTTTGGTATCGCCGTGGCAACACCTCCCTCCGCGTTGACATCTCCGCACGCCTGTGTTATGATAGTTCAGGCAACCACACGAGCGGGGCCGGCAAAGTCGCGCCGCTTGGGAGACGAGTGAATGAGCGGAACCTTTTGGGTGCGTATCCTGGGTATGTTCCTTTTCGGCGCGCTGGGGCTGTGGATTGCCCTGGGGGTGCTGGGAATTGCGGGAACTGCCCGCCTTGACCCGGAAGCGTGGCGTTATGTGGCCACACTGACCCTGGCCGGCGCCGGCTTGGGACTGTTGCTCACCCCCTACATTACCATTGCCCCGATGCAGATGCTTCGCAGAAAGATCCGCTCTGTGGCGATCGAGGATATTATCGCCGCCGTCCTGGGTCTGATTATCGGCCTGATCATCTCGGCCCTGCTCTCCCTGCCCCTTTCGATGTTGCCCAGTTCGTTGGGGCAGTTGCTCCCCTTTGTCCTCAGTGTGCTCTTGAGTTACGTCGGAGCCTCGACCGCCCTGGTGCGCAAGACCGAGATCTACAGCCTCTTGTTCGGCCGCCGTGGAGGGGAGGGTGGGATGATCGCGGCTCCCATTGGAATCCTGGTTGATTCCAGCGCGATCATTGATGGGCGCATCGCCGACCTGGTCCAGACCGGTTTTGTCTCGGCCCCCCTGATTATCCCCCGCTTTGTCCTGCGGGAACTGCAACGGATTGCCGACTCGGATGACCCCCTTCGGCGGGGGCGGGGCCGTCGGGGGTTGGATGTGCTCAATCGCCTCCAGAAGGAGGCGTGGGTCCCGGTGCGCATCTCGGACCTGGATGTGGAGGATGTTGCCGACGTGGACGGCAAACTGGTCCAACTGGCCCGCATTCAACGCTGCCCCATCCTGACTACCGACTACAACCTGAACCGGGTGGCCGAACTGCAGGGGGTTGTTGTATTGAACCTTCACGACCTGGCTCGTTCTGTGAGGCCGGTTGTCCTGCCAGGGGAGTCGTTGACCGTTGCCCTGGTGCATGAGGGCAAAGAGTACGGGCAGGGGGTGGGGTATCTGGATGATGGGACGATGGTGGTCGTGGAAGATGGCAAGGACCTGATCGGTCAGCGGGTAACGGTGACGGTGACGCGTCTTTTGCCGACGACGGCCGGCCGCATTGCCTTTGCCCATCTGTTGCTCCCCTCCGTCCCGGACGGTGACCGGGAGCGATAGGCCGTGTTCCGAGAGGAGCCCGTCTGGGCGCTGATCGTGGCGGCCGGCCAGAGTTCTCGGATGGAAGGGCAGGACAAGATCTTTGCCCCGCTGGCCGGAGTTCCCCTGATCGCCCACACGGTGGAGCGGTTGCTACGGGTTTCCTCTGTGGATCGGGTGGTGCTGGTATTGCACCGGGGGCGGGTTGAGGCGGGATGGTCGCTAGCGGTTCAGAGGGGCTGGCCTTCCTATGTGCATATCTGTTCGGGAGGAGAGCGACGGCAGGACTCGGTCCGCCTGGGCCTGGAGCAGACCTCCGGGGACGGCTGGGTGCTGATTCACGATGGCGCCCGCCCCCAGATCGGTGAGGCGCTTATCCTGCGGGGCCTGGAGGCGGCCGTCCCTACCGGCGCGGCGGTTCCCGGCATCCCCGTGGCCGACACGATCAAACTGGTGCGCCAGGGGGTGGTCCGCCGCACCCTGCCCCGCCAGGAACTGCGGGCCATCCAGACGCCCCAGGTCTTTCGACTCTTTCTCATTCGACAGGCCTATCAGCGCTACGCCCAGGCGGAGGAGACCTTTACCGACGATGCCGCCCTCCTGGAGGCGTTGGGCTGGCCGGTGGCCGTCTTTCCGGGCGACCCGGACAACCTCAAGGTGACCGTCCCGGCGGACCTCCGGCTGGTGGAGGACCGCTGGCGCGAGGAGCAGGAGCGATGACCGACCTGCGCGTGGGCCTGGGTTATGACATCCACCCGCTACGGGTGGGGCGTGCCCTGGTGCTGGGGGGCGTCCCGGTGCCGGCCCCCATGGGGCTGCTGGGCCACTCCGATGGGGATGTCCTGACCCATGCCCTGATGGATGCCCTGCTCGGGGCGGCCGGCCTGGGGGATATCGGCGCCCACTTTCCCTCCACCGACCCGACCTACAAGGACGCCTGCAGCCTGGACCTGCTGCGGCAGGTCGTAGCGATGCTGGCCAGGGCCGGCTGGGAGCCGCTGCAGGCAGTCGTCGTCGTTGTGGCCGAACGGCCCCGCCTGGCTCCTCACATTCCCCAGATGCGTGCGGCCCTGGCCGCCGCCCTCGCCGTACCCATAGAGGCGGTGGGCATCCAGGCCACGACGAACGAGGGCCTGGGGGCCTTGGGCCGGGGGGAAGGAATCGCCGCCTGGGCGACCGCGCTCATCCGGCGCAAGGCGGCGTCGCGATACCCCCCCGGAGCAGGTGGAGAGGAACAATGACTTCTGGGTACGAACGGGCCCGCTCCCTGCTTCGGCAGAGCCGCCGGGCGGTGGCTCTGACCGGGGCCGGCATCAGCACACCCTCCGGCATCCCCGACTTTCGCTCGCCGGGGACGGGCCTCTGGAGTCAGGTGGACCCGATGGCGGTGGCCTCGCTCCAGGCATTTGTGCGCGCCCCACAGACCTTTTACGACTGGTATGTGGATACCGCGCTGCAGATGGCCTCGGCCCGGCCCAATCCGGCCCACCAGGCCCTGGCCGAACTGGAACGGCGGGGGCTACTCCGGGCGGTGGTCACCCAGAATATTGACGGGCTGCATCAGCGGGCCGGCTCCAACCGCGTCCTGGAACTGCACGGCAATGACCGAACGGCCCGCTGCCTGCGCTGTAACCGCACAACCAACGGCCATGCCCTTCTGGAACGCTATGCGGCGGACCGCCGGGTCCCTCACTGTGACTGTGGCGGGGTGTTCAAGCCGGACGTCGTCCTCTTTGGGGAAATGCTCCCTGCCGAGACGCTGCACCAGGCACAGCAAGAGATCGCTTCCTGCGACCTTTTGCTGGTCGTCGGTTCCTCGCTAACCGTGGCACCGGCTGCACAACTCCCCTGGCTGGCGATTGAGGCGGGCGCACCCCTCTTGGTCTGCAACCTCAGCCCAACCTGGGCCGATCGCCACGCCCAGGTCGTCCTGCGGGAAGATGTGGCCCGCTGCCTGCCCGCCTTGTTGGAGGGATGGGGGGAATAACTCCCTGGCCCTCGGCCGCCCTGGCCGAGTCATTCTCCTTGGGGGGCCTCTCCCAGAAGTTTTTTAATCCGTCGCAGCAGGTCTTCCAGTTCGAACGGCTTGATCACATAGTCATCGGCCCCGGCCCGGTAGCCCCGGGCGATCGCCGTGCGCTCGGCGTGGACGGTCAAAAAGATCACCGGCACGTCCCGTCCGGCCTTGAGCCGCCGGCAGACCTCGACACCGTCCATCCGGGGCATGTTGAGGTCCAGCACGACCAGGTCCGGTTGAAAGGTCTCGGCTACCTCCAGCCCTTCTACCCCGTCCCGGGCGATCATAACCTCGTACCCCTCCCGGTCCAGGATGTAGCGGACCAGGGCGACGATATGCCGGTCATCCTCGACAATGAGAACCTTTTTCCCCATTGGTTCACCCGATCAGAAAAACTCGAACAACAGACGGAGCAACACCAACGCACCAAAAAGGGACAGGGCCAGAAGGCCAATGCGCACCAGGTCGCCGCGCACGTGGGCATAGCGGGCCTCATCGGGCACTCTGGGTGGGGCTTGAAGGCCTCTTCTTGGGGAAGGTGTGGCTCGGTTTCTGCTCAAGGTTCGCTTGCGCATCTGCTTTCCTCTGGTGGGTTTTTAGGCCTCGTTCGGTGGTCGCCCCCCTTCTAGGGGGCCTCGCTGCGCATCACAGCGGTTATGAGAACGACCGGTTCTGTCCCCTTGTTCGCCCATTCCAATCGACTTGGCCTTCGCTGATAGAGGATATCCCCCGGACCGAGGGTATGGGTCTGATTTCCCACTCGACAGGTCAGGTTACCCGAGAGGAGATAGACCAGCGTGCGGTTGCCTGCCCAGACCGGGTTCTTTCCTGATCTGCCCGCTGCGATGCTGATCTGCTCCGCCTTCAACGCCCCGGCCTCTCTGGGCAAAAGGGAGGCCCGCTCGATGCCATCCTCTGTGCGGGCCTGCCGCCCCCCGGCTCGTACGACGATTCCATGCGGGGTAAGTTCCTCGACAAAAAAGTGGGTAATCGGCACGCCGAAAAAGGCCGCTACCTTGCGCAGGTTTCCCACAGAGATATTCACAATACCCCGTTCCAACCGGCTCAGGAACGACGGAGTCAGTCCCGATCCTTCCGAGACTTGCTGCAACGTGCACTTGCGCTCGTGACGCAACCGCCGCAACCGTTCTCCCAACACACTCATCTATTCCCTCCTCGGCCCCAGGGGCACAAGTATGGGTTTGCCCATCGGACTGCCCATATTATACTACATCTTGCCCGTTGAGGCAACAACCGGGTGCGGCTGCTCCGGCTCCTCCGCGCACACCGCGCCCTCCAATGCCTCGCGCTTGGCCCGGTCTCCCGCCTCGTCGATCAGTCGCTCCAGTTCGGCGAAAGAAATGCCCTCTGGAACATGCAACCGGATGGTCATCTCGATCTCTCGGGTCTGCTTTTTCTTCTTGCTCATCGGGGCCTCCTCTTTGTGATTTGTTTTGCCCCGATTATAGCACGGGTCTACCAATCTTGCCCTGCCCAGCTGGAAACATGCATCCACACCGGGGATTCGCGCACCGATGAGTCGTTGGGGCACGGTATGCCGGCCCCAACCGCAAAAAGGCCGGACCTTTGACACTTTGGGGAGAAAATCTGCAGCAGCAGTGCCTTGCCAAGATGACGGAGACGACGGCGACTTGTCCCACGCCAGATGACATTTGACGGCCCCATAGGGGTATGCTACAATGGGCCAGCGTTGCTGCCGCCCGTTCACCGGTCACCACTTTCAGCGGCGGGCACAAGTCGCTATAGGAGGGCACCGATGCCGAGACGGACACTGTTGGTCGGGTTGGATGGGGCCACCTTTGACCTACTGGGCCCCTGGATGGAGCAGGGGCACCTGCCGAACCTGCAACGACTTGCCCAGGAGGGGGTCTGGGGTCCCCTTCAGTCCACCCTGCCACCGACGACCGCGCCGGCCTGGACCGCCTGCTACACCGGCGTCAACCCCGGCAAGCATGGGATCTTTGACTTTCGCGAGTCCCCCTTTGCCGACCCCAACCGTCCTCTGATCAGTAGCCGCTCCATCCGCGCCCCCAAACTCTGGCACCTGCTCAACCGCCACGGCCGCCGGGTGGGCCTCTTGAATGTGCCGATCACGTATCCCCCCGAACCGGTGGAGGGGTTTGTCATCTCGGGCATGATGACCCCCGGCCAGGAGGTCACCTACACCTACCCGGCCGGCCTCAAAGAGGAGATTCTTCGGATTGTCCCCGACTATGTGATCAATGTGGACATCCCCCGCTACGACGTGGAGGACGAGCAGGATGCCCATGCCTTTCTCGACGACATCTCCCACGCCTTTCAACGTCGGGCCGACCTACTTTACCACCTCCTGGAGACCCAGGAATGGGACTTGATGATGGTCGTTTTTATCGTCCTGGACCGCATCCAACACCTGCTCTGGAAATATTACCAGGACCCGGAGAGCCGTTTCTACCACATGGAGCGGGCCCCGCGTCTGCGGGCGCGCATTCTGGAGATTCACCAGCAGGTAGATGCGCTGGTCGGCCGGTTGCTGGAAAAGGTGAATGACGACACCGACCTGATTTTGGTCTCGGACCACGGGTTCGGCTCGACCAAGGCCTGGATTAATGTGAACACCTGGCTGGAACGGCAGGGCCTGCTGCGGCTCAAACCGCAGGCCCGCTGGCGCAAACGACTCTTCTACCAGGCCGTCCGCCTGAACGACTCCCGGCTGGTGCGGACGCTGGTGCCGGGCCCGATCCACCGGGCCATCCGCTGGCGGGTGCGGGGCACCCGCTCGACTTTCCGCTCGGACCTGGTGGAGAGCATTGATTGGGAGCACACCCGCGCCTTTTTCGCCAGCATCCCCTGCCAGGGCATCTACATCAACACCCGACGGGACGGCCTGGGCACCGTCGAGCCGGGCCAGGAGTATGAAGAACTGCGGCAGCGGTTGCGCGAGGCCCTGCGGGAACTGCGTGACCCTCGTACCGGCGAAGCCGTGGTGGACAATATCTGGTTCCGCGAAGAGGTCTACCAGGGGCCCTATCTGGAGTGGGCTCCGGACGTTCTCTTTGTCGCCCGGGACTATGCCTATCTGGGCCGGGAACTTTTGGGAGCCGGCCGGGTCATCGAGAGCAGTATGAACTGGGCCAACGGCTTTCACCGGATGAACGGCATCTTGATGGCCCGGGGGCCGGGGTTCAAGCGGGGGCTCTATCTGCAGGGGGCGCGGCTTATGGACATTGCCCCGACGATCCTCTACCGGATGGGGCTGCCGGTGCCGTCCCATATGGACGGCCGGGTGCTGGAGCGGGCGCTGGAGGAACCGTTCCTCCAGGCCCACCCGTTGCAGCGTGAGGACCTGCCGGTAGAGGTGTGGAAGGGACTGACCGAGACCTATTCGGAGGAGGAGAGCGCCGAGATCGAGGCCCGGCTGAAAGGGCTGGGGTATATGTCTTAGAACCTATCCGAAAACCCGTAGGACGGCCTTTTCAGTCCGTCCGGGCGGGCTGGAAAGCCTGCCCCACGGTGGTTTTCGGATATTTAGCACACGGTTCAAGTTCGTACGAGTACCTATTGATGAACCGGCAGAAAAACTTCTTTTGAACGTTCAACTGTACTTGGCACCGTTGTGCCTGGAACGTTCCACATTCGAAGGCTGAATAAGGTAGAGTGGAGCATGTTGAAACGGTTACGAGGTTTGTTTCACGGCAAGGCCGGCTGGATTCTGCGCATCGTGGTGACGGTCGCCCTCTTTGCCCTGCTCTTCCGCCTGATTGACGTAGAAGAGATGGTCGGCTATCTGCGCCAGGTACTCATTGGCTGGCTGGTCGTAGCCGCACTGGTCAAGTTTGTGGGTATTTTGGCCGCAATCGTGCGCTGGGACCTGCTCCTGCGGGCGCAGGGGATTCGGGTTCCCTTCTGGCACCTGGTCGGCTCCTTTATGGTCGGACGGTTCATCGGCATGTTTCTGCCCAGCACGATCGGGTTGGATACCTACCGGGCCTATGACATCGCCCACTATGCCCGGGAGGCGATCGCCTCGGTGGCGGTGATTGTGGTGGAAAAGGTGACCGGATTCTTTGCCCTTTCGCTGCTGGTGTTGGTCACCCTGCCGGCCGGCCGGCGCTTTGTCCCCGATGCGGTGCTCCTGACGGTCGGGGGGGTCTTTGTCCTGCCGGTGGTGCTGGCCTTTTTGCTGTTGCTGCGCCCGCGCCTCTTTGAGTGGGTCCTGCGTTGGGACTTTCCCTTCAAGTCGCGCATCGAGGGCAAACTGCGGGAAGCGGTGGCGGCGATCAGCGCTTACCGCGATCAGCAGGGCTACCTGTGGGTGGCGGTCCTGCTGGCCTTTGTTGTCCACGCGGCCACCGCCTGGATGTACTACTGTAGCGCGCGGGCGGTGCAGGTGAACGCCTCGATGGGCGAGATGCTCTTTGTGGGGCCGCTGATCATTGTAGCCACGGTGGTCGGGCCGGTGGTGGCCGGCCTGGCCGCCCGCGAGTTCACAGCCAAGGCGCTCCTGGAGCAGATCGGCGTGCCGGGGGAGGCGGCCGTGCTGGTCGGGCACCTGGGCTTCTGGACCGCCGAGGCGTTGCCGGCCCTGGTGGGCGGGCTGGTGCTGGCCCTGCGCCCCGACTCCTACCGCCCGGCAATCGAAAAGGCCCGCCGGCCGGCGGTCGCCGCCGAGGCCGCTCCCGCCCCTGCCCCCTGCGAACTGGGCCCCCGGCCGCGCCTCTGGGCCGACGGCCTCCTGCCCGGCCTCTCCGCAGGGGGGCTGGCCGGCCTCCTCGTCGGCCTCCTGGAGGTCCTCGTCCTGGCCCTGAGCAAGCGTTCCTGGCAGGACCTGACCGCCCTGCCCTATGCCGCCCTTCTCTACACCATGCTGGGTCTCCTGGCCGGGGCCGGGTTGGGGTTCCTCCTGTACCTTTTGGAGCGGTCGCTGCGACCGCAGGCCCCCGCCGCCGGCACCTCGCGCTGGACCTTTGGCCTCCTCTTCACCGGGATGGGGCTCCTGGTGGCCCGCTACCGCATCGTGCGGGACGTCTTTGCCGAGCATTTGCGCCTCTTTTCGCCGACCGGGCTGGCCGTCCACGCCGGCCTGGCCCTGGCCGGTTTGCTGCTGTTTGCCCTGCTCCTCTTTATCGGCCGGCGGGTGCAGCGCACGCGCCTGGGGCAACGACCGGCGCGTGGGGGACTGCTGGCAATTGCCCTGCTCCTGGCCGTGGCCGCCCTTGTCGTCGGCCTGCTGGTGGGACGCGAGCCGGCGCCGCCCACGTCGCGGCCGCTCCCGGCCTCCCTGCAGGATGCTCCGAACGTCATCCTGATCGGGGTGGACACCCTTCGCGCCGACCGGCTCTCCTGCTACGGCTACACCAAAGAGACCAGCCCCCACATAGACGCCCTGGCCGCCGACGGCGTCCTCTACCGGCGGATGTTTGCCCAGGCCTCCTGGACCAAGCCCTCCTTCGCCACCATCTTGACCTCGCTCTACCCCAGCAGCCACACGGCGATCTACAAGCACTCGCGCCTGCCCCAGGGGGTCACCACCCTGGCCGAGGTGCTGCACTGGGCCGGCTACAGCACGGCCGGCATCGCCAACAACATCAACATCGCTCCCTCCTTTGGCTTTGACCAGGGGTTTGACACCTACACCTTCCTGGAGCCCTCCTATCCTCTGGGGGCGAACTCGGCCTCTTCCCAACTGACCTTTTACCAACTCTTGCGGCGGGTCTATTTCCGCTTCAGCGGGAGCCACCTCCGGGTGGAACATTTTTACCAGGATGCGGCCACCGTGACCGATGCGGCCCTCTCCTGGCTGGCCGAGCACCGCGACGAACGCTTCTTCCTCTTTCTCCACTATATGGACCCCCACGACCCCTACATGGAGCACCCCTACAGCGGGGTGGGCTACGACCGGGCCAGCGACCAGCACCCCGATCCCGCGCTGGCCCCGACCTTCAGCGCGCTCTATGACGGCGAAATCCGCTACCTGGACGCACATCTGGGGGAACTTTTCACCTGGCTGAAGGAGGCCGGCCTCTACGACGACGCCCTGATCGTCTTTACCTCCGACCACGGGGAGGAGTTCCAGGAGCACGGCGGCTGGTGGCACGGGCAGACCCTCTACGGGGAGCAGATCGAGGTGCCGTTGGTGATCAAGTACCCTGGTGGAGAACGGGCGGGGACGGAGGTGGAGGAGTTTGCCCGGAGCCTGGACATCGCGCCGACGGTGCTGGATGTGGCCGGCCTGCCCATCCCCGCATCCTGGCAGGGGCGCACGCTGTGGAGCGAGAGCGAGCCCCCCACCTGGGTCTTTGCCGAGGAGGACCACGAAGGCAATATCCTCCGGGCGGTGCAGTGGGGCGATCAAAAGATCATGGAGGCCAACCCGGGGAACCCCCGGGGCCTGCCGGAGCGTTCCCTTTTCGACCTTTCCACAGACCCGGATGAGCAACACAACCTGATCGGGGCAGGGGAGGATTGGAGCGTGGAGCAACAGGCCTTGCTGGAGCAAGCCGCTACGGAGGCGGCCGCCCAACAGGTTGCTGCGGAGAGCGGCGCGCTGGACGCGGCGACCCAGGAACAACTCCAAAAACTGGGCTACTGACCGGGGGCCGGCGATGAGGCGACGATCCTTTCTCGATGCCCTCCTGCCCGGTGCTCTGGCCGGCTTTTTGGCCGGGTCGCCGGTGGCCGTTGCCGAGGAGAGCCATCAGGGCAAGAGCCCCTGCTCCGTCCGGCAAGGCCCTTACAAACCGATCGTGGCCAATCCGGACAACCTCCGGGGACTTGTAACCGGGGCCCTCTTGGGTTCTCTGCTCTACTAGGGCCCGGTCGTTCGGAGGGACTATGGCCGTACGGCGTTTCTGGCTCATCGGGCTGGATGGAGCCACGCTGGAACTGATCCTTCCCTGGGCAAAGGCCGGGGACCTGCCCCACCTGGCCGCGCTGATGGCGCAGGGGGCCGGGGGGGAGTTGACCTCTACCGTCCCCCCGGTCAGTTTCCCCGCCTGGAGTACCCTGATGACCGGCGTGAACCCCGGCCGGCACGGCATTTTTGACTTTACCCAACGGCTGCCGGGCAAGTACCAGGTCGCCTTTATCAACGCCACCTACCGGCGCGTGCCCTCGCTGTGGCAGCGGGTAAGCGCGGTCGGCCGGCGGGTCGGGGTGATGGGCTTCCCGGCGACCTACCCGCCGGAGCAGGTGAACGGCTTTTTCATCAGCGGCTTTGACGCGCCGGTTGCCACCGGGATTGACCACCGCTGCGTTCACCCGCCCGACCTGTACCGCCGGATCGCCCCCTACCCCCTGAGCGGCATCCAGGAGGTGCGGGTCGGTCACAACTGGCATGAGCAGGCCCTGAAGCAACTGCTCTGGGCTACGGAGCGACGCACCGAGGTGGCCCTGCGCCTGCTGCGGGAGGAATCGCCGGACCTCTTTGCCCTGCACTACGGGGCCTCGGACACGGTGGCCCACCATTTCTGGGCCTTTCACGACCCCCACTCCCCCCGCCACGACCCCGTGGGGGCGCACCGCTTCGGCGGGGCCATCCGGCAGGTCTATCAGGCGTTGGACCGAGCCATCGGCCGGCTGCTGGAGGTGCTGCCGGCCGACACCACCCTGGCGGTCGTCTCGGACCATGGCAGCGGGGGGGCCGGGGAGTGGGTTGTGCACCTGAACCGCTGGCTGGCCGGGCAGGGCTGGCTGCGCTTTGCCGGGAAAAGTCACCTCCCCGCGGCCGGCCTACGCCGGTTGGGGCTGCGCCTGCCGGCCGCCTGGCAGATGTGGGCCTTTCGCGGACCGCTGCGCCGCTGGGTGCACCGGCTGGAGTCGCAGAACCGTCTGGGGGGCATTGATTGGGCCCATACGGCGGCCTTTTCCGAGGAGGTGAACACCCTGCCGGGGGTCTGGATCAACCTGGCCGGCCGCGAGGAGGCAGGGGTCGTCCCGCCCGGCGCGGCCTATGAGCGGTTGCGGGAGGAGGTCTGCGCCGCCCTGGAGGCGTGGACCCACCCGGAGACCGGCCGGCCGCTCATCCGCCGGGCCTGGAAGCGCGAGGAGATCTACCACGGCCCCTGGGTGCACCTGGCCCCGGACATTGTCCTGGAGCCGGCCCTGGACCGGGGGTACACCGTCACCTTCCTCTCCAGCCGGGGCCGGCCGGGCCCGGCCCTGCGCCGGCTCGGCCGCGCCGAGCGCATCGGCGCCAAGGGCGGCAGCATGAACGGCAGCCACCGCCCCGACGGCCTGCTCCTGCTGGCCGGGGCCGGCGTCCGCCCCGGCGTCCGCCTCCAAGGCGCCACCCTGGCCGACATTACCTCCACCGTCCTGGCAGTCCTGGGCCTGCCCTACCCGCCCGACCTGGACGGGCGGGTGCTGGGGGAGGCCTTTGTCCCCGGCTTTTTGCGCGGGGAGAAAGCGGCCGAGCCGGCACCCCAGGCCGCCCCGCAGCCCTACAGTGGGACGGAGGCGGCGGTCGTCCGGGAGCGGTTGCGTGGCCTGGGCTACCTGGAGGAGCGATGAGCCAGGGGCGCGTCCCTGCCTCGAGAACGGCGTTGGCCTCTCCGGCGAGGCCCGGTGGGCCGGGCCCGGCCGGCCCGCCGCTGCGCATCCTGATGGTCGCGGCCAGCCCCTTTCCCCTGCCCCAGGGGTCGCAGGTGCTCATCGCCGGCCTGGCCGAGGCGCTCAAGCAGCGCGGACACCAGATCTGTATCGTCGCTTACCCCACCGGTCGGGACTCGCCCCGGCTGAGCGTCCCGGTTCAGCGGACCCGCGCCTTTTTCTACCGCCGACTCAACCCGGGCCCTTCCCTCTCCAAGCCGCTGGTGGACCTGCTCCTGGCCCGTCGGGTACTGGCGCTGGCTCGCCGGCAGCGTCCCGACCTCCTGCACGCCCACAACTTTGAGGGGTTGCTGGTCGCCCTGTGGGTGCGCCGCCGAACGGGGACTCGGGTCGTTTACCACCTGCACAACCTGATGGAGCCGGAACTGCCGGCCTATTTTCGCTTTTCCCCCCTGGCCTGGCTGGCCCGCCACGTCGGCCGCTGGGTGGACCAAACCCTCCCCCGCCGGGCCGATGCCTGTATCCTCCTGAGCCCGGAGACGCTGACCCGCCTGGCCTCGTTGCGCTTGCCGGCGGGTAGGGTGCATCTCGTCCCTCCCGGTGTTGACCTGCCCCGGCAGTTTTCAGACCCCGCCGCCGTGCGCCGCCTCTGGGGCCTGGGGCCGGGGCCGCTGGTCCTCTACTCGGGCAACTTTGACCGCTACCAGGACCTGGACTTTCTCCTGCGGGCCTTTCGCCATGTGCATGGGGCCTGTCCGGATGCCCGGCTCGTTCTGGTGACCCACGGTGGGGTGGAAACCCGCCGCCGGCAGGCCATCCGGCAGGTGGGTGGTCCCGCCGTCCAACTGCTTTCCGTCACCGGTTGGGAGGAGATGGTGGACCTGCTGGCCAGTTGCGATCTGGCCGTTTCCCCCCGGCAGGAGTGCTGGGGCTTTCCGATCAAGGTGCTGAACTATATGGCCGCCGGCCGGCCGGTCGTCGCCGCTGCCGGATCCGCTCAGGGGTTGCGTCATATGGAGACCGCCTGGGTTGTCCCCAACGGGGATGAAGAGGCCTTTGCCCAGGCCGTCATCACCCTGCTGCACGACCGTGACCTGGCCACTCGCCTGGGCCGGGCCGCCCGCCGAGAGGCTGAGGAACGCTTTTCCTGGCCGGCCTGCGCCCAGGCGGTGGAGCAGGTCTACCGAAAGGTGCTCGCCTTGGCCGGCCCGCCGGCCTGTGAATCACAACATCAAGGAGGTAGGGATGCGTCCCTTTTTCCGATTTCTCAGGATTAACTTGGCCCTGTTCGCCCTGCTCGTTGTGCTGGCCCTGCCGGCCTATTCTGGACCGGGGGAGGATTACCTTCCCCCCAACATCCTGGACCGGCCGCTGGGCATCGAGCCGCTGCCCAACGGCCATGTGCTCATTACCGACGCCGGCGGGGCCCATTACACCCTGACCGACGACGCCCTCCTGGAGGTGGACCGGGAAGGCCAGATCGTCTGGCAGTATGTCGGCGAGATGGCCTTCCCCCACAGCGCGGAGCGTCTCCCCGACGGCACCACCCTGGTCAGCGACACGGCCAACGACCGCGTCTTTCGGGTGAACGAGGCCGGCCAGGTCGTCTGGACCTCCGACGACTGGGGTGGGAGCAGTGGTACCCTGAGCGACGGCTCGCACCTGCGCTACCCCAACGACGCCGAACTGCTGGAGAACGGCAACTTGCTCATCACCGACCGCAACAACGACCGTGTCATCGAGGTCACCCCGGAGGGCCAAGTCGTCTGGCAGTATGGTGTCCTGAACCGTCCCCACAACGCCGACCGCCTGCCGAACGGCAACACCCTCATCTGCAACTCGGAGGATAACGTGGTCGTCGAGGTGAACCCGGCCGGCAAGGTCGTCTGGTCCTTCGGGGATACCTTTCCCCTCTACTGGCCCCGCGATGCTGACCGCCTGCCGGACGGCAACACCCTGGTCACCGACACGCGCAACAACCGCGTCCTGGAGGTAACACCGGAGGGCAAGGTCGTCTGGTCCTTCACCGGGCTGGCCCTGCCCTACGAGGCCGACCGCCTGCCGGACGGCCATACCCTCATCGCCGACAACAACCACAAGCGGGTCATCGAGGTCACCCCGGCGGGGGAGATTGTCTGGGAATTTCGCAATTTTCCCGACGAATACCCCCTCTCCCTGCAGAACGGCGACTTTGAGGAGGATGCGGACGGCGACGGCCTGCCCGACGGCTGGTATCCGGCCGACATGAATGCAGAGGGGCCGGCGACCTTTTTGCAGGATGGTGGCGTCGTTCAGCACGGGAAGCGCAGCGCGTCGATCGTGTATCAGGGAGAGGGCCGGGCCTCCTGGTTGCAGGTGGTGGCGGTTGAGCCGGGCCAGACCTACCGTTTCTCCGGCTGGCTGCGGGCAGACCTGCGCCGGGGGGTCATCGCCTACCAGTTGTGGTTCCTGGATGCGCAGGGAGGGCCGATCGGCGAACCGGTTACGGTGGAGCCGGTCTTGCAGGGGGCGACGAAGTGGCAGGAGGCCCGGGCGAAGGCAGAAGCACCGCCGGAGGCCGCCGCCGTGCAGATCTGGTGTCAGGTGGTGCAGGCCGATGGACAAGCCTGGTTTGACCGTATCCGCTGGGAAAAGGCAGCCCCTTCGCCGTTGCTGCTCATTCTGGGCCTGGGCCTGGGGGCGGCGCTGCTGCTCGGAGGGGGGCTCTGGTGGTGGCGTCGAGGCAGGCGTGCAGCCTCATGATTCCCTGGAGATTGGCGAATTTAGTGCATGGTCAAGTTCGTACCGAGTGCCCATTGATGAACCAGTAGGAAAACTTTTGAACGTTCAACCTGGAACGTTCTAACGTTCAACTGTAATAAGGCAAGAAGATTCGGGATGGTTCAGTAACCGGCTGACACTTTCGTATGCATCGAGAAACCTGCCCGACGCGTGATGCCGGCGTTTTACAGAAAATAAGCCGCGTTTTGCGCCAACCGTGAATTCTTAATATCGGAAAAAGTGTAAACCGATCTCTGCCGGAAAATGAACCATCCCGAAGATTCTTATGCGTATCGTCGTCTTGGCGCCGGCAAGATGGGTTGCATCGCCGTGCAGGACCTGGCGATGGATGAGCGGGTGGAGCAGGTCTGGATTGCCGACCGCGACGACGGCCAGGACCGCACCGTCGCCGAACTGAGCGGGAGTGCTTTTGCAAAATCAACTACTGGGGCATGTCCCCGGATGCGGTGGAGAGGGTGCGGGTTCTGGCCGAATTTGGGCTGGCCGGCCGGGAACCGGTGGAGGTGAGGGCTGCGGGTGATTCCCCGGGACCTCCTGACCGCGCTGATGTCGGCCTATGTCCCGCCGATCGGCGAGTTCCTGGCCCCGCCGCGGAACCGTCCGCCGGACCGGGGGAAAAAGTGGACAACTCATTCGGGAAAGAGTTGCCCGAAGGAGTTGTTCCGTTTCGGCTTGTCCATGCGCGACCCTGCTCAAAGAGGCCCGACCGAGAAAATTGGGACGAGGTGATCGGGAATGGGGGGCATCTGGGAGCAACGGGGCGCAGACCGGCGCGTGCTGGCCGTGGCAGAGGAGGCGGGGGATGAACGACCGCCGAGAGCCGCGCTCCCTCGCCCGGCCCCGGTGTCGGTTCCGGGGGCGAGGGAGCGGCGGCTCCACACGGTCAGGTTCGCACCTCAGGGCCACGAACGCAGCACCAGCGGCAGATAGATACGATACTCTGGCGTGGTCACAATGATGACCACCGTATCCGGCGTGGGGTCGGGGAGGCCCAGGCTGTCGGTGACGGCCAGGGTGAAGGTGAGCAGGGCCGGGTCGGCCGGCGCGGTGAAGGTGGT
>FWPU01009126.1_pt1 | contig 15991 bp, 13 predicted proteins | sample 2228361 | NCBI WGS metagenome assembly FWPU01 (sample SAMEA103939777, study PRJEB20133) | metagenome
CTGGCGGGGGACAGCCCCCGTCAACGGGGGCAGGGGGGCGATAGACCAGTGCGGCATCCTATGCCGACGATTTTCGGGGGAGGCATTTTTCGGATAGGCTCTTAGTATGCCGTGCGGTGGAAGAGGACTTCACAGGCGGTTTTGATGAGGATTTTGAGGTCGAGGGCGAGCGACCAGTTTTCGAGGTAGTAGAGGTCGTAGACGGTGCGTTCGGCGATGGGGGTGTTGCCGCGCAGTCCGTTGACTTGCGCCCAGCCGGTGAGTCCGGCTTTGACCTTGTGACGTTCGGCGTAGCGTGGAACGGTTTGGGTGAACTGCTCCACGAAGAACGGGCGCTCCGGGCGCGGACCGACGAGGCTCATGTCGCCTCTGAGGATGTTGAACAGTTGGGGGAGTTCGTCGAGACTGGTGCGGCGAAGGAAGGTGCCGATGCGGGTGCGGCGGGGGTCGTTCTCGGTCGTCCAGACGGGACCTGTCTGCGCCTCGGCGTCTTCGCGCATGGTGCGAAATTTGTAGCAGACGAATACTTTACCGTCCTGCCCGACGCGCTCCTGTTTGAAGAGAACCGAGCCGCGCGACGAGAGCTTGATGCAGCCCGCAATGATCGCCATGAGGGGCGCGAGCAGCAGCAGCAGCGTCGCGGACACCACTACGTCAAACGTGCGCTTCACGGCTCTATCCCACGGGGTCAACGGCGATGAGCTGACCGTGATGAGCGGCAACCCGGCGACTTCCTCCCAGAGGGCGCGACGTTTGATGACGTCCAGCAAACTCGGCGCCAACTTAAACGCGACGCCGTGACGGGCGCAGACGTCGGACGCTTTCAGGACGTCGTCGTGTCGCAAGGCATTGCTGGCGGCGATGACTTCATCGAGGGCGTGGCGTTCGACGAGTGTGCTGAGGTCGTCGAGAACGCCCAGCAACGGATAATGGGTCAACGATTTCATGTCCTCGCGCTCTCGCTGATTCATTGACTCATTGACCCATTGCCCCGTGGACTCCTTTTGCGCTCCGATGATGCCCACCACTTTGTAGCCCAGCGACGGACTCGCCAGACGATGCATCATGCGCTCCGTTTCGCTGCTGCGTGCAATGAGGGCGGCGCGACGCACGCCGACCCCGCGACCCAACAGGATGCGCTGTCCCCGCCGCAGGAGCGAACGTTCGAGGCAAACGGCAATCGCGCTGCCGCCCGCCGCCAAGAGGAGGAATAACCGCGAGAACCAGTGCGCTTGCGACAGCGACACCGCGCCCAACAGCATCACACTCGCCACCGCCGTGCCGACGATGACGGTGTAATACTCGTCCAGGCAAGACCACCCGCGTCGCGGTTGATACAGTCCGCACCAGCGGAAAACGAAGAACCACGTAATGAGTAAAAAGACGAGGAAATTGACGTGCGCCGACAGCGGCGGAACGCCTTTGACCGTTTCAAACCATCCCGACAGAAACCGCACATAATACGCCAGAGCGAACGCGAACGTGACCGTGACCGCGTCGGCGACCACGTAAACGCCTTGCCAGAGCGCGTCCCACTGCTGCCGCGAGAGGCGGAAGAGGTGGGTTTTCAGTTGTTGAGTTTGAAGGAGTTGGAGGGGTTTCATGTGACCGCATACGCCTCAAGGATGTTTCCGATGTCGACGTCGAACGTCCACTTGAACATCCGCGCCACTTGCCAGTAAACGAACTTCACTGAATCTTTCGGCAGATTTCCGTAGATGTTGAGAGCGCCGGGCTTGATTTTCAACACACGGAAACCGGCGCGCTCCAGCAGAGCGCGCAGGGTGCGGGCGGTGAAGTGGTTAAGGTGGTTGCGGGCGTCCAAGCCCGTGAAACCGTCACGGCGAATGAGCCGCATCAGCCGCGTGCGCAGCAGATGAAAGCCGACGTTGGGCACGCGCACGACGAGCAAGCCGCCTGGCTTGATGAGTTCGCGCGCGCGGCGCAAATTGTCGTAGGGGTCAGCGACGTGTTCCAGCACGTCCCAGAACGTCACGACGTCGAACGAGGCAGGCGCAAACGGCGCGTCTTGCAGCGTGCCGCAGTGGACGTTCAATCCCAACCGTTCCCGCGCAAACTTCGCGGCGGGGGGCGACAGCTCCACCCCGGCGGTTTCAAATCCCGCTTGCCGCGCCCAACGCAGAAACAACCCCAACGAACAGCCAACGTCCAGCAGTGAACCCGATGAATGATAACGCCGAATCTCTTTGAGTCCTTCTTGGAACACATAGAAACGGTCATGCCCAAACGTCTGACTCCATCCGTCCACGTCCCGATAACTGTCGGCGTAGTAATCCTGCAACTCCTCCAACGCGGGAATCGGGTCGCAGTAGATGAACCCGCAGCGTGAACAACGCACAACGCGCTGCCCCTCGTCTATCATCAGCAGACGCGAGTCGTCGGCGTTGCAGAGGCAGCAGGGACGGTGGAGCATGGCGTCAGTGAGCAGTAAGCAGTGAGCAGTGGTCAGTGGTCGGTTATCAGTCGTTTACTGCTCACTGCTAACTGCTCATTGCTTACTTGTTCATAAACTTCCACAGTCCGTCGGGCGATGTTCTCCCAAGTGTTCGCACGGCCAAGCGCGCGCCCGTTTGCGCTCAGTTTCTGACGGAGAGAAGGCGAGTCGGCAAGTGTGAGCATCGCGTCCCTCAATTCGGCGACGGATTTCCCCGCAGAAATGAAATAGACGTTTTCTTTGTGTCTCAGCCCCATGCTCTCCGGCTCTGAGCCTTCCCTCGTCGTGATGACGGGCAAGCCGTGTTGCAGGGCGGTCCAGAACGTTGTGCGTCGAGCGGAGACGCCGTCGGTGTAAGGCAGGATGCAGACGTCGGCGGCGGAGAGGGATTCAGAGACGGCAGCGGGGGGGAGATAGCCGAGAGAGATGAGAGATGAGAGATGAGAGATGAGAGATGCCTTGCTGCCGACAAGGAGCAGTTTCAGGTTCGGAATTTTTTCATGTGCTTCTTCAAAGGCGTTCAGCAGGCGCGTGAATCCTTTGTTGCGCTGGACGAAGCCGAAGTGACAGAACAGCACGTCGTCGTCTTTCACGTTCCACGCGGCGCGGAGTTCCTGACGGCGTTCGGGCGGGAGGGGCAGAACGGGAACGTGCGAGCCGGGCGGGATGACGACGATGGGCGACTTCTTCCAGAACCGTGTGAGGCGTTGCCGTTCGCACCACGCCGGAACGATGAGAGCATCGGCGGCGCGAATCAGATTGAGCGCGGCTAACTTGCGCAGCGGATGAGCGATGCGGAACTCGTGCAGCGTGACGACGAGTGGCGCGCCAATCCCTTTGTGTCTCCAAACCTGCGGGAAAAACGTCGGCGCGAGACGATGTCCGTAGCCCTTGCCGGGATATTGCATGTGAACGAGGTCGGGTTGCGTGGCAGCAAGGTCCTCCGCCAAGCGTCGGACGTTGTTCCACGTCCAAGCGTCTCGCGTCCACACCGTCACCTTGACGTTCTGTTCCCTCAGCGCGTCGCAGAGCCGCTGGGTGTAGTCGCCAATCCCGCAAGGCACGGGCGGATAGGCGCCGGTGACCATCGCTATCTTCACGGGATGCGCACCTCGCACACTTTGACGGCTTGGAGGGTTGGAGGGTTAGGGGGTTGGGCGGTTGAACTGATCTCGTAGCGTTCGCCCGGCTGCGCTGTGTAAAGTCGAATAAGGACGTGGTCGCGGACGACTTCGCCGGGACGCCACTTGTTTACAGGATAGACGCCGAACGTCGGCGTGTGCTGCCATGTCCATCGTTGTTTGTCATTGGCGCAGATGAGGGTCACGGTCGGCGGGGCGGTCTGAACGCTTGCTTTTTCCCAGTAGAGAGTGAGGTCAATGAAAACACCTTGACGGGCGCGATATAGGGAAACCTCGTAGGGAACGGACTCTGTGCCGTTCCGCGACGGACGAGCGGCGACCGCCCACCGGCGTATTCCTTCCTCGTAATCCGCGCCGCGCTGGAAAACGAACACTTCGTCGTTGTGGTGAACCAATCCAAAATGGCGGTCGTTCAGCATCGCCAACGGGAAGGGCGAGAGCAGTTCGGCATCCGGCGTTTTGCGGTCGCGCGGTTTTTCGGCTCGCCACAGCAAGGATTCATAGCCATCGTAGATGACGTAATCCGCGCTGTAGGAACTTTCGTAAGGGAATAACAACCGACGCTGCGAAAGGTGCGGACCGATGTGCTGCGCAGCGCGGACGGAGGCGTCGGGGGGAATGAGTCGCACGGCTTCATCGAGGGCGCGCCGGTGGCGTTCCGACCAAACGGACGGCGGACGGACGGGACGACTGAAGAAAAACGCGAAGAAGACGGCAGTGACAAGCAGGTGAACGTTGCACGCCGCAACGTGGTTGTGCGCTGGCGCGCGCGGCGTCAGCCATTCCTGCAATCTTTGTGCGCCGAGAATCGCGCTCGCGGCAACCGCTGGCAGCAGCGGCGCGGCGTAGTGCGATTGAATGTCCGACATCTGACTCCAACCGCTGCTGAGATGAGCCAGTAACGTCGGCGCGCACGTCAACAGCACGGCGGGACGCAGCAGCGAAAACAGCGCGAACGGTGCGAGAAGGGCGAAGAGGTAGAAGAGATTGTCAAACGCGGCGAGTTGCCCGACCAGCGACATCGGGTCGTGCAGGAGTGTTCGCAACATGCCCGAGGGTCCTTCCGCCAGATGCCCCAGCATCTTACGCGCGTAAGGCGACGGAGTAGATTGCGTCAGTTTCGGAATGACGAATACGATCAGCGCGAACCACGCAAGGCTGCCGAAAGCGATGCCCCAGCCTGCGGTTTTTCGCTCGTGCGCGAGCGCGGCGTAAATGCCCAAGCCAAACAGCGGCAGGGCAAGGTCTTCGCGGCAACTCAACGCAAGCAGAGCCGCGAGGGCGAACGAGCGGACGTTACCACGTTCCAAGAAGTAGAACGCAAACAGCAGCATCGGCACGGCAAGCGACGTGCTGTGAAACGCCGACAGATTGACGCCCTGCACGGCGGGGTGCATGAGATACGCGCCCGCAAAACAGAGCGCGGCAAACTGGCTTTTCAATTTGTCCTGCGCCAGCAGGTAAATCGGCAGCGCGCCCAACGCTAAGAAAAAACTCTGCGCGCAGAGCAGCGTGGTTGCCTCCGGGCGCAAACGATAAAGCAACGCAAGCGGTAGATAAATCAGTTCCAGCCGTCCGGTTAAAGCGCGTACGGTGGGCTGTCCGTGCGAGATGGAGAATTCCAGCGGACGCCCGTGCGCGGTGTTCCAGAGCGTTTGGTCCATGATGCCCAAGTCGTAGATGTAGGTCAGAAACTTCTCGTGGCGCAGCACTGCGCTGCTCGCCAACATCATCAAACTTAGAAGGATGAACGCGCTCAGGACGATGGGCGACAGGCGCGGCGTGTAGAGTTTGTCCAGAAGTTTGTTCAGCGGGAGCGGAAACAGCCCGACGACGCTCGCGGCTGCCGCGCTCAACAGCAGCACGCCCGAACAGAGCAACAACGCCTGCAACTTGAAGGCGTTGGGCGGCGCGGACGGGGCGAGCGTCCACACCAGCAACGCGCCCGCAACCAGCGTGAGCGGAACGAGAAACAACTTAGCGTTCCAATGTTTCAACGTTGCAGCGTTCCAGCGATTTTGGGAGAGATTGAGGTCGTGTTCCACGAGAAGACGTTCCCACGCAAAGAATGAACGCGCCAACGAGCGCGGGAAGGTACGAACCGCCAATACGCAGCGCGAACGAAGACAACAAAGCGACGCCAGCGGATACCCCCGCCGGTTGCAGCAAGTAGACGATGGCGACTTCCTGCGTGCCCAACCCGTCCAGTGTGAACGGCACCAACTTCGTGACCATGATGAGCGGCGCGGCGACCATCACGAACGCGAAAGAGACGGGTTCTCCGAGAGCGCGCAAGGTGAGTTCCAACTGCGCGTAGTTCGTGAGCCACGCGACAACGGACAGCCCGACCGCAGCGATGGTGAGATGCGGGGGGAGGCAACACCCCGCCATGAGTTCCTGCGAGCGCAACGGGACGCGAACGCAGCGCAGCAAGCGCGTGACAATGCCCCACGGCACGACACGCGGAAAGAACATCACCGCTGACAGAACGAAAACGATTGCCGTCTCGACCCAGAACCAATGCCACAAACCGTTCAACGCAGCGGGAATCAACCCCATCAACATCGCCGCCCACAACGCTAATCCTTTGTCCATCAGGCTGGACGCGAGCATCGTTTCCTTTTGCCCTGTGCGCTGGTAGCCATAGTAGGCGCGCGCCACGTCGCCGAGGCTCGCGGGCAGAAGGACGTTCAACGCGCTGCCCACGTAAGTCACGATGCAGGCGTCCGCGAAGGTGGCGCACGGCTCGTCCTTGTTGGCAATCAACTGCCACCGCCACGCCCGCAGCAGCGCGCCGAGTTGCACGAGGCCGAAGCCAAGCAGCAACAGCCACCCGTTGGCGTGGCGCAGTCCGCTCGCCATCGGCTGCCCGTCCACCCGCCAGAGCAGCAGGGCGAGAATCGCGGCGGAAATCAAGAGGTGTGGAGCGCGGGACTTCATTGGCAAATTGTGCGTTCTATCAACCATGAGCCGTTGCGTAGAGCCGTTCCACCGCGTCGACCTGCGTGCTTTCGGCAAACCGTTCGCACGCCATCTGACGGGCGGTGGCGCCGAGTCGTCCGCGCAGCGCGGCGTCTTCGGTGAGGCGCGCCAGCGCGGCGGAGAGGTCGGCGTCGTCTTCGACGGTCACCAGCAATCCATTTTTCTCTGGCACAACGAGCGACGGAATTCCGCCGACGTGACTCCCGATGACGGGCTTCGCGGTGGCCATCGCCTCCAGCAGCACAATGCCCATGCCTTCACTGCGCGACGGGAGAACGAAGAAGTCGGACGCGGCAAAGTAGGGCGGCATGTCCTGCCACGATACAGCGCCGGCGAAGGTCGTTTGCCCGGCAACGCCTAACTCAGCGGCGAGAGTTTGCAGGGGATTCCATTCAGGTCCGTCGCCCACAATCAGCAATCGCAACTGCGGCAGGCGCGTCTGCGCGCACGCCTTCAGCAGCACGTCCACGCCCTTCCTGCGCGTCAGGTGTCCGACAAACAGCGCGACCACATCGTGCGGACTGAAGCCGTACCGTCGTCGGATTTCGATTCCGTTCACGTCGGGATGAAACCGCGTCACGTCGACGCCCGTTTCGTAGATGATGCGCAGGCGGTCATCGCACACGCCCAATGCGCGGCACTCGTCCGCCATCTCCTCACTGTTGGCGGAGCAAACGGCAGCCTGCTTCAGCGTCCACCGCGCCAGCGAACGGATGCCGCGTTTCTTCGCCCACACCAGCAAGTCGGAGCCATGCGCCGAAACGACGAGCGGCTTGCGCGTCAACTTCGCCGCCCACGCGCCCATCAGTCCAGCGGGAACGACCCAGTGCGCGTGAATCACATCGCATCGCTGCTCGCGCACGATGCGGCACGTCCACAATGTTCCGCGCAGCAGGTAGGGCAGCATCGCCTTGAGCGGCACGCGGTCATATTCAACCAACTTGCGCCCCCCCGACGGATACGGGAAACGGTGCACCGTGACGCCGTTCCACTCTTCGCGTAACTTACTGTCAGTGAACACGCGCGCCGTCACAACGTGGATGCTGTGTCCGCGCTCCGTCAACCGCTGCGCCAATCGCTCGATAAACGGACCGCGCGGGCTGCCCGGAAAGTCGGGGTAGGTGGTCGTGAGGAAGCAGACGCGCTGAGGCGAAACCCTCGGCGCAATGATTTCGGGCGCGTGCGAGGTCGTTAGGGTTGCCATAGTTTGGGGGGGCGGGCAGAGGCGCTCGCTTCTCCTGACGCCTTCTCCGCGGGTGCCAATTCTTCCCTCTCCCGTCCTGCGATGTCGGGGGGCGAAGGAGCAGAGGTGAGGGCGCTCAATTGATGCTGAATTCTTAAATACCCGCGCTGCACCTTGTAAAGTTCTCGCCGCAACCCGACGATTTGCGTGCCGATGAAGCCGAAGCAGAGAATTTGCGTGCCCGCCAACACGAGCAGCAGCAGAATCGTCATCAGCGGGCGGTCGGGATGCCAGATGCCGTAGGCGATGCGCTGCCACGTCAGATACAAACCAATCATCCCGCCGACGGCGATGCAGAGCAACCCGATTGCGCCGAACAGCAGAACGGGTTTTTCAAACAGGCAAAACAGCAGGTGCGGAATCGCCGTCGCGCGGAACTTGAACTTGGAATTGCCCTTCTTGCGCCCGCTGAGGACGGCGGGGATTTCGGTCACGCGGTAGCCCAGCGCAATCGCTTTCGTGAGAATTTCGATGTGGATTTCTTTTCCGTTGGATTCCAGTTCCAGCGACTCAACGACGTGGCGGCGATACGCTCGCGTCATACCGGAGACGGTATGAAAACGTCCGGGCATAACCGCGCCGACGATGCGATTGCCGAGGCGGCTGATGAGCGCGCGCTTCCACGGCACGTCTTCTAATTTGCCTTCGGGATGGTGCGGCGAAGCGATGACCAGGTCGACGTCCGGATGACGGCGCAACTCGTTGACGAGCCGAGCGATGACCGCCGTGCCCCAGCTCAAATCGGCCTCAATCGTGACGATGATTTTGCCGCGCGCGTGCGCCAGTCCCGTGCGCAATGCCTTCCCGCGCCCGCCGTTGGGCTTGTAAGACACGATGCGAACTTCGGGAATTTCGTGCGCGACTTCTGCCGCTACTTCGTAGGTGCGGTCGGTGCTGCCGTCGTTGACGAGAACGATTTCCCAATCGTCCGTCAGTTGGTTCAGCGTGTCGCGCAATTGATGCACCGTGTCGGCGATGCTTTCCTCCTCGTTATACATCGGCACAACGACGGAGACTTCAGGGGCGATATCATAGCCGTTCATACTGCTCCTATTATCGGCACAGGGCCCCCGGATATTTGCGGCGCGGAACGTTTCAACGCAACTTCCGAAAGAGGGCGAACAGTTCCTTGAAGGCGCGCAGGATGACGCGGAGTTTCGCGCCGGTTTGCGTGCCCGCCGCGCGCGGGTAGTGATGGACGCCGACCTCCACGATGGAGAACCCCGCCTTCTTTGCGCGAATCAGCATCTCGGCGTTGATGAACGCGCCGTTGGATTCCAACTGCGGCGCGATGGCGTCCACGACTTTGCGATGGTAAAGTTTGAACGCGCAGTTCAAGTCCGTCACCTTCAGCCCAAACAGCCAGCGTACCAAACGGTTGAATAGAAAGGCGTTCAAAGAACGGAAGAACGGGTCGCGGCGACTGAGACGGAAACCGCTCACGATGTCGGCTTTGTCTGCCAATGACAGCAGGCGGCGAATTTCGCGGACGTCAAACTGTCCGTCGGCGTCCATGAAACACACCAAGTCTTTGTGAGCTGAGAGAAACCCCGTGCGCAAGGCTCCGCCGTAGCCTCGATTTTGTTCGTGATGGCACACCCGAACGTGCGAGTTTTCGGCGGCGAGTCGTTCCGCGATTTCCCCCGTGCGGTCTCGGCTGCCATCGTTGACCACAATCACTTCAAAATCATCTGTGATTTCCCTCAGTGCTGCAACGGATTCTCTGACCGTGCGTTCGACGTTCTGCTCCTCGTTGAAACAGGGCAGGAAGAGCGACAGCGAGTATGCCAAATCCACCCACTCCTTCGTGACGCTCAACATTTCGACGGCGTGCATAGCGTCTTCCTCCCTTTGTTTCTGACACAGTTTTGATGGAAATGCAAGAGACCTTCAGCAAATCCTCTGAGCGCAATGTCGAACAGGCGCGGGTCGCGCTCACGCAGAGCGTAGCCGACGGCCCGGGCGATTTGGGTCATGACGTAAATCGGCGCAGACCTCAGCGGCATGTAGCGACGAAACAGAAACACGCGGTTGTGAAACTGCCAGTAGATGTGCTCGCGCATGGACACGCGATTCCCGCCGCTGCCGAACTGAAGGTGCTGCACCACTGCCGTCGGGTCGAACACGATGCGATACCCCTCTGTCTTGATGCGCAGCGATAAATCGGCTTCCTCAAAGAAACCCGTTCCCGAAAACGCGGGGTCGAACCCGCCGACCTGCCGCAGCACGTCGCGCCGGAAAGAGGCGTTGGCGCCCAAGACGTGGTCGACGTCAGCGCGAACATTGGCATTAAAATGCGCCGTCAGGGAACCCGTCCAGCGGTTGAACGTGCCCACGCGACTCTTCTTCGTCAGCGGTTTGTCTCGCGGGGACAGCACGCGCCCGGCGACTCCGCCGATGCTTTCGTCCTCGTAATTTTTTACATGACACTCGATTAACGTCGGATGCGCAATGATGTCGTCATCGCACGAGAGCACAACGTCGCCCGTTGCCCATTCGATGCCATAGTTGCGCGCGGCAGGTGACCCCAGGCGGTCCACCAGAAAGTATCGGACGTTGTGCGGCGCGGTGCGAAGCAGCGCTTCGAGAGCCTCATTTTGCTCAGGCGACTGGTCCACCACGATGATTTCATAATCCTCCCACGTCTGATTCAGCAGCGAGACCAGCGTGCCGATGAGCGGCTCAGGACGATTGAGGGTGGGAATGACGACGGAGACTTTCATGGCTTGAGGGGGGATGGTTGATGAACCCAATCCTTGACCCTTGACCCTTGACCCTTGACCCTGTTTTCGTAGAGCAGGGCGACGCGCTCGCCCACCGCCGACCACGTATAAGCGCGTCCCGTGTCCGCCGCGCCGCGTGCGAGGCGTTCGCGGAGTGCGGGCGATGTGAGAAGACGGCGCATCGCCCCGGGCAAATCGCAGCACGTTCTGTCGACGAGCAAGCCGTTTTCGCCGTCCGTCACCAAATCCGTGTTGCCGCCCACCGCCGTCGCAATCACGGGCAGCCCCGCGCCCATCGCTTCAACAAGCATGAGCGCGAAGCCTTCGGAGAACGAACTGCACACCAGCACATCGGCGATGAAGTAAATCTCGCTGACGTCCGACACCGGCAACACGCCCGTTCGCACGATGCGCGGATGCCCGTAATCGCGCACGCCGGGAATCATCAACAACCGCACCTTGGGGAACTCCGCCGCGCACTGCGCGAACGCGCGGACCGTCCGCCACGCCCCCTTCACGTAATCATCATCGCGCCCGACGAAGAGGAACACGAATTCGTCTTGGCGGATGCCGAACCGTTCGCGCCAGTAAGCTAAACGCTCGTCGCTTGGGCGTTGCACGGACTGACCGCTGGGAATCAGCGTCATCTTGTCCAGCGGCACGCGATACTGCCGGTGCGCGTCCCACGCGGCTTTGCGGCTGACGGCAATGCAGTGGTGCGCGCCGTGTCCTCCCAACGCTTCCTGCCATAGCGCGAGGTAATTGCGCCCGTTGAGCAGCGACAGCAGACGCCGCGTCGCCCAGCGCGTTGAAAGCGTCGTGCCGTGAATCGTGTGAATCACGCAGCGGCACATTTTTCGGTAGCGGAAATTCCGCGCCCCGAACTGCCCGTGCGTGTGAACAACGTCGTAATGGCGCGGGTTAAACTGAGCGGGCGCAATGAATGTCAAATCGGGATACCACTCCCCGCCCCGCCCGATGACGTGAACCACGCAGCCGCGCTGCTGCAACTCGCGAGCGATGGAGGCGACGTGAACCTGCATCCCGCCCGGCTGCGAGAAGTCAATCGGCAGAACGTGCGCGACACGCAGACCGTCGAGGGATGGGCGTGGAGGCGTGGGGGCGTGTGAACGAGAGAAGTCACCCATTCTTCTATGCCCCCCTTCTCTCCCTCTCCCATTCTCTCCCTTTTTTCTCTGCGTTCTTTGCGCTCTCTGGGGTCAATTGCGCCAGTCGCTCCAACTCGTTCAATACCATCCGATTCGTCTCGCTGCGCCGATAACACGCCTGCGGTCCCTGTTTGCCCTTGACGCGAAATTCGTCGAGGCACGCGACGGCTTGTTCCAACTTGTCCGCGAACTCTTCCCACGTTCTCGCGCAGAAGCCGACGTCGCGCTGCGCCATGAAGCGTTCCAGTTCGCTCCCGGCGGTGGACTTGCACGCCAGCGGCAGTTCGCAGCACAGGTATTCGTGCGTCTTCACGGGAATCGCGTGCGGGTAAGCGGACGGATTGGGGTTGAGTGCGATGTCAGCGGCTGAAAGATAGTCGGCAACCTGCGCGTTCGGCACGCCGTCCACGAAACGGCAGAACTTGCTGACGCCCAATTTCTCGGCGGTGTCGCGCAGTTCGTCCACGTAGCGTTCCGCCCACGTTCCTTTTGCCGCGGCGATTAGAAACAGAAAGTGCGCGTTGAATCTCGCGGTCAATCGCGGAGCGCAGGCGGTCAGCAACTCCGGCAACTCAAACGGTCCCGGCGTGCCCGCGAAGGTGAGCAGCGGCGACGAGACAGGAACTTCCAACTGTTGCCGCACCATTGCACCGCGTTCTGCGTTGCGCTGGAATCGCTCGGCGTCCACGCCGTTCGGGGCAAGGAGGATTTTCTGGGGCGGAACGCGATACGTGCGGACGAGTGACTCGCTGACCGATTCCGTCACGCTTGTCACGCGCTGCGCGAATCTCAGAGAGAATGACTCGAAGAACTTCAGCGCGTCATACTTCAAACTCCCGCGCCGCACCGCCCCGTAAGCGCACAGAAAATACAACTCCAAATCGCGCACGTCCAGCATTACCGGACGCCGCACCAACTTCGCCGCCAGCACGCCGCCGAACGCCACCACCGAAGGACCAGTCGAAGCCAGCACAACGTCCGGCGTCCACTGCCTGAACTCACGCACAAGCGCAAACAGTCGCTTATGCGGAGTGCGTACAACCGGAACGCCCTCGAACACACCTTCGCTGACGCCCTCTCGCCGCGCCGCGAACACGCGCACCTCATGCCCCAACAGTTGAAAGTGCCGCGCAAAACTCATCGCCCGCACTGCACACGCGCCGGATTCGGGAGGAGCGAAGCCGAAAACGAGAGCAATACGCATACTCACAGGATACAGGGATGCAGAGATGCAAGGATGCAGTTAATGGTTATTCTGATTGCGGCAAAGAATCCACACATCTGTCGGCGCTGCCTCCTCTTCGCGTGAGACTCAAACATTGCATCCCTGTATCTTTGTATCCTTGCATCGCGTCTCTGAGACCATCACTTGATACAACGCCTCAATCTTGCGAAAGTTCTCTTCCCAGTTCGCCCGCTCCTGCGCGATGTTGAAGTTGCGCTGTGACATAGTGCGGCGCGTGGTTTCGCAGCGCAGCATTTTGGCGAGACGTTCTGCCAGCGCGTCGCTGTCTTGACGCGGCACGACGTAGCCGTTAAAGCCGTCCTGAATCCACTCCAAGTTGGCGGGCACGTCGGTCACGACCACCGGCAGCGCGCACGCCATTCCTTCCAACAGACTGAGCGAAGTGCCATCGCTCAACGACGACGAAACGTAGACGTCCGCCGCGCTCAGATAGGGCGGCAGTTCGGTGTTGGGCACAAATCCCGCGAAGTGAACGCAGTCGCGCAGCCCCAACTCTTCGACCATCCCGCGCAGTTTCGATTCCAGCGAGCCGCGCCCGACGAGAATGACGCGGGTCTGAGGTTCACGTCGGAGGACCTCCGGCAGCGACGTCAGGAAATACTCAATGCCGTAAACTGGCTCAAAACTGCGGGTCATAATGAGAATCTTTTTGTCCTCCCAACCCAGCGTAGAGCGCAACTGGCTTGCCTCTTGAGGATGCGGGCGAAATCGCCGAAGGTCAATGCCCCACGGCGCAACGAGGATTTTTTCCTCGGGATACTTCACGTCCGCGACCAGTCGTTTCTTCACGGCAAGACAATCACAGGTGATGCGATTGGCGCGGTGTGCGACCCATTTCAGTTTCATCTGCGCGCGCGTGCTGCGGTGCGCGAGCAGGACGTCCGAACCCCACGGCATCAGCAGAAACGGACGGATGCCCGACAGCGCGCTCATCAGTCCGCACGTCGTCACCCAGCCGGCGTGAACGACATCAGGCTGAAACTCCTTCAACGCGCGGCAGAACAAACCGAAGCACCGCCAGAACGCAAGGCGAATCGCGACGCTATTGGCAAGGCGATTTTTCGGGGGCGTCGGCGGGTCGGGATAAGGCGGAACGTGATGATGAATGACGCGCACGTTGGGCAGCGCGGTCAGATTCTCTGGAATCTGCGGGCGCGGGTAGAACGTCACCAGCGCGGTATCGTAGCCACCCGCCGATAACTTGCGCAAAAAACGTTCGTCGTGAACGGTGAGGAAATCGGAAACGTAGGCGACGCACATTGAGAGCCCCTAACAAAATCCCGAGTTGATGCTTTTTGCCAATTTGTCCCGGTCATCACGGCGAATCAGAGGGAGCCGAGTGTTCCGTTAAGGGAGGATTGACGGGTTGAAAAAGGGAGGGCAAGGCTCCCGCCGCGCCGAGGGAGTTCGGCAGGAGCCTCCCCCTCCCTCCGCTGCTCTACGCGGCGCAAACCGACACCCCCAAGGGGTCGGCGGCGGTGTCAACGCGGCAAAAGATGACCGTTCAATCCGGCAAAGAGCATCAATTGTGGAACAAAAGGCAGCGAAACAGGTCTTGTTAGACATTCTCAAGAGTTACGCAGTTGAGCACACAAGAAGGGGTTCTCACCCCTCCCCGCACGCGGGGAGGGGCTGGGGGTGGGGTTAAAAGCGGTGGAAGCAACCGCGTAACTCTTGATTCTAAAGTTTCTCGCAGACGAAAACGACCTTCCCACCAAAATATCTCGGCAGCGGCGCATCTTGCATCCCGAACGCAAACAGCGGAGCGAGCCGACAGAGGTTGCCCTTTTCGCCGAGCAGCGGCAGCGACAGCGGCAGGAGGACGAAGAATCCTTTGACTCGAACCCGCACGTTCAACGTGGACAGCGTGCGGCACACCGACGGAGGCGTGCGCAGTGTCCATGACAATTGACAGCCTTCTGTCGAACGCCCTTGGAGTTTCCGCTTCAATCGTCGGATGGCTTGATACGCGCAACCGTGAAGATACATGAGCGACTGAAACGGATGCCATCCGTTGATGATGTCGAAGACGATGCGCCCGCCGCGTCGTGTGACGCGCACCATCTCGCCCACCGCGCGCGGGAAGTCGGGCAGATACCATGAAGTCGAAATGCAGACGACCCAATCGAACGACTCATCGGCGTAGGGCAGCGACTCGATGTCGCTCTGGACGCAGGAGACGCGGAGATGACTCCGCGCAAACTCGGCGCGGCAGGTGCGCAGCAGCGGCTCAGCGATGTCGACGCCGTGAACGTTCGCGCCACGCTGCGCGAGTGGCAGCGAAAGCGTCGTGCCCGTCCCGATGCCGCACTCCAGAACTTTTTCGCCCGGCGCAGGCGTGATGACGTTCAGCAACGCCTGATAGTAAGCATCGCCCTCGTAGCGCCGCGCTTCGTGCGTCCAGAACTTATGATAAGTGAAGCGGTAATGGTCTTTCCAGGTTTTTTGATGAGTCAGCATGAGAAAACACTGACACGGCGCGATGCAGCACGTCCGCCAGCACCCCAGCCACGTGCGACGACTCGCAACTCTGCGGGAAGAAATCGTGACCCTGCAACTGCCCGCGCTCAAACTGCCGCCACATTTCGACGAGGCATAGCGCGATGGTATCAACGTCGTCCGGTGCGACGACGATGCCGCCCGCCTGTTTCACCAATCCCGCCGACATGCCGCGTTGCGGCGTGAGCGCGAGAATCGGCTTGCCGAACGCGAGGTATTCCAACAACTTGGAGGGGAGAAAAACGCTCGGACCGTCGCACGGCGCGTCCACAATCAGCAGTGCATCCGACGCGGCTTGATATTTGAGACTCTCAAAATACGGAACGCTGCCAGTGATAGTGACGTGCGAATCCAACTGGAGGTCGTGAATGACCTGCCGAAACTCCGGCGCAAGGCTGCCCACAAAACGCACAGCGATGCGTTCGCCTAACCCCGCTTCATTATCAATCGCTTGCCGCAGCGCTCGCAGAAACGGCACGGGCGAACGGATGCCGTAGAACTGCCCGACGTGCGTGAGAACAAAGCGTGGGGG
>FWPU01009127.1_pt1 | contig 15989 bp, 17 predicted proteins | sample 2228361 | NCBI WGS metagenome assembly FWPU01 (sample SAMEA103939777, study PRJEB20133) | metagenome
AGTCCGTCTTCCAGCTGCTCCAGTAGCCGTGGACCGGACCGCGACGCTCGGTGGGGTGGCGCGAGGGCGCCACCCCACCGCGTCGGTGAGGAGGGGATGATGGCGACGCCGCTCTTCTCGGTGGGGGGCCTGGTCTCGGGCCTGGACACGAACAGCATCGTCCAGCAGCTGATGCAGCTCGAGCGGGCGCCGGTCGAGCGGCTCCAGGCCCGGCAGGCCACGTACCGGGCGAAGATCGACGCCTGGGGGACCGTCCGCACGCGCCTGGCCGCGGTCCGCACCGCCGTCGACCGCCTGAAGGACGCGACGAGCGTGCGCGGTTTCGCCACGGTCACCTCGAGCGACGAGGCGGTCGTGCGGGCCGCGGTGACGGGCGAGGCGTCGCCCGGGAGCCTGTCCTTCACCGTGGACCGCCTGGCCACCCACCACCAGGTCGTGAGCGGCGGCTCGTTCGAGGGCCCCGAGGCCACGGTGGGCGAGGGAACGCTGACCATCACGCGGGGGACGACCACCTACGAGGTCTCGACGAACGCGTCGACGACGCTCGCGCAACTCGCGAGCGAGATCGACTCCCTCGGGGCCGGCGTCCGCGCCATGGTGGTCTCGGTGGACGGGACGAGCTACCGGCTGTTCGTCACGGCCGAGGAGAGCGGCGCGGACGCCGTCTTCACGGTCTCGGGGACCCAGCCGGGGCTGGACGCGTTCGACGTCGTCGAGACGGGGGTGGACGCCCAGCTCACGGTGGGCAGCGGCGCCGGGGCCCTCACCGTCACCCGCGCCACGAACACCATCGAGGATCTCCTGCCCGGGGTCACGCTCACCCTTGGGTCCACGAGCGCCACCTCCGTGACGGTGAGCGTGGACCGGGACCTGGACGGTGTGGTCGGCGCCGTGGAGGGGCTCGTCGATGCGGTGAACCAGGCCATCACCACGCTCCGGGACCTCACCCGGTACGACCCGACGACGAAGCAGGCGGGCGCCCTGCAGGGCGACCCCTCGGCCTGGCGCCTGCTCATGGACCTCCGGAGCGCGGTCTCGGACGCGGTCGCGGGGCTCGGCGGCCCCTACACCGCCGCCTCGTCGGTCGGCGTCACGCTCTCGCGGGACGGGACGTTCGTCGTGGACGGGTCCGCCCTGCGCGAGGCTCTGCGCTCGCGGTTCGACGACGTCGTCGGCGTGCTCGCCCGCACGGGTATCCCGAGCGACCCGCGGGTCTCCTTCTCGAGGGCGTCGGACGCGACCCGGCCGGGGACCTACGCGGTGGTGCTCACCCAGGCGGCCGAGGTCCCGGCGGTCACCGGGGACCCATACGTCGCGCCCGCCGCCGACGAGACCTTCACGGTCACGGCGGGCGCCGCGACGGCGACCGTGACGGTCGCGGCAGGGAGCACGCTCGCCCAGGCGGTGCAGACGATCAACGACGCGCTCTCGGCGGCGGGGATCACGTGGGTCGTCGCGTCCGAGCAGGCGGGGAGCATCCGCCTGGCCGGCACGCGGTACGGCTCGGGTTCCACCTTCACGGTGGCCGGGGCCGGCGCGTTCGGCCTGGCCGGGACCTTCGCCGGCGTGGACGCCGCCGGCACGATCGACGGTCGGGCCGCGAGCGGCGCCGGTCGCGCGCTCACCGCCTCCGAGGGGGACGCCTCGGGCCTCCAGGTGCTCGTGGCCGCGACGCCCGAGGAGGTGGCGGCGGCGGGCGGGTCCCTCGCGCTGGGGTCCGTGACCTACGCCGAGGGCTTCGTGGGCAGGCTCTCGCGCCTGCTCGCCTCCACGGAAGGGGTGGACGGCCTCGTCGAGCTCGCGAGCGAGCGCTGGCGCTCGCAGGTGCGGCTCATCGACGACCAGGTCCGGGCGCTCGAGCGGCACCTCGAGCTCCGCGAGGCCGAGCTGCGGCGCCGGTTCGCCGCGATGGAGACGGCGCTCTCCGGGCTCACGGCGCAGGCCAGCTTCCTCGCGGCGCGCCTGGCCGGCCTCACCGGGGGTGGCTCGTGAGCACCTCCTTCACCGCGGCCCTGGACGGGTTCGAGGCGCGGATCGCCTCGGTCGAGCGAGCCCTGGAGACCGGCTCGTGGGAGGGCGTGCTGCCGTGGTCCCCGCCGGCCGCGCCCCTCGAGGACCCCGGGCCCGGCGAGGTGGAGCGGCTCGAGCGGCTCCTCGCCCGCGCCGAGGTCTGCCGCGACCGCCTGCTCGCCGCCCTGGAGGAGACGGCGGCGGAGCTCCGGGTCGGGCGAACCGCGCGCCGCGCGGCTCGCGGCTATCTCTCCGCCCCGGCGGGATGAGCCGGAGCCGTTAAGCACGCCGCGATGCCGCCGACCGGTCGCGGAGAGGATCGGGACCTCGCCAGGGACGGCGCCGCGGCCCCCGGGGCCGCCGGATCGGGTGCGCGCCCGGTGGCGCGGCGGCACGACCGGTGAGGTGGGATGGAGCAGATCGGGCAGCGGATCCGCGGGTTCCTCGCGATGACCACGCCGGCCCAGCAGGTCGGCATCGTCGCATCCGTCGTCGTCCTCGCCCTCGCCTCCGTGGCCTTCCTGCGGTGGCTCACGACCCCGAGCTACGCGCTGCTGTACGCGAACCTCGACGACCAGGGCCTGTCCCGGGTGGTCCAGGAGCTCGACGCCCAGGGGGTGCCCTACCGCATCGAGGGCGGAGGTTCGCGGGTCATGGTTCCCCAGGACCAGGTCTATCGCGTCCGGGCCTCGCTGGCGGAGGCCGGGGTCTCCGGCCAGACCCTGCCCCCCGGCTACGAGCTCTTCGACGAGCAGGGGCTGGGTGCGACCGACTTCCAGCAGCGGGTCGACTACCAGCGGGCCCTCGAGGGCGAGCTCGCCCGCACCCTCATGGCGATGGACGGGATCCGGGGCGCGAGCGTGCGCCTCGCGATCCCCGAGCGATCGCCCTTCGCGCAGGACCAGCCGGAGGTGACGGCCTCCGTGCTCGTGGACCCCGCGGCGCCCCTGCCCGAGCAGCAGGTCCGGGCGATCGTCTTCCTCGTCGCGAACGCCGTCCCCGGCCTCGCCCCGGAGGGCGTGACCGTCGCCGACACCCAGGGGACGGTCCTCGCGGCCCCCGGGGACGACCCGCTCGGGCTCGTGGGCGGCAGGACCTTCGAGCTCACCCGGGAGTACGAGCGCGCCCTGGCATCCGACGTCCAGCGGCTGCTCGCGAACGTGCCCGGCGGGACGACGGCCTCGGTCGTCGTGCGGGCGGAGCTGAACTTCGACCAGACCTCGGTGGAGACCGAGACCGTGGACCCCGAGAGCGCCGTCGCCGTGGACTCCTCCTCCACCCGTGAGGTGCTCGACGGGGCGGGTACCCAGACGGTCCAGCGATCCTCCCCCGTGAGCTATGAGAAGACCGAGGAACGACAGACCTACGCGGTCAGCCGCGAGACGATGAGCACGGTCCAGGCCCCCGGCCGGGTGGAGCGGCTCTCGGTCGCCGTCGTCATGGACGACGGCACGAACACGGGGATCACCCCCGCCGACCCCGCCGAGGTGGGGGCCGTCGTCTCGGCCGCGCTCGGCCTGGACCCGGCGCGGGGCGACACGATCGAGATCACCCAGATGCCGTTCCCGAAGCCCGAGCCGCGGGAGGAACCGAGCGGCCCGGGGCTCCTCGACCAGCTCCCTCGCCTGGTCGGCGCGCTCGTGGTGCTCCTCGTCGGCGCCGCCCTGTTCCTCATGATGCTCCGCTCCCGGGGCCGCCGCCGGGCCGAGCTCGTGCCCGAGCTCGGGTGGGGCCAGCCCGAGGAGCTGCCCGCGGCGGAGACGACCGCGGCCACGGTGCCCCGGCCCGCGCCCCGCCCCGCGACCACCGACGTGATGGAGCTGGTGCAGCGGCAGCCCGAGGAGATCGCGACCCTGCTCCGCTCCTGGCTCGCGGACCGGAGGCGATGAGGGATGGCCGGGGACCAGCTCGACATCAGGCGAGGCAACCTCACGCCGCCCCAGAAGGCGGCGGCGCTCGTCGTGGCAATCGGGACCCAGCGGGCCTCCAAGCTCCTGGAGTACCTGGACGAGGAGGAGGTCGAGGCCCTGGCGGCCGAGATCGCGAACCTGCGGCACCTCCCGGCCGACGTCCTCCACGAGGTCCTCGAGGAGCTCCAGGGCGAGGCGGCCGCCCGCGAGGCGGTGCTCCGCGGCGGGGTCGAGTACGCGAAGGAGCTCCTGGCAGGGTGGAAGGGCGGGCGGGCCGAGGAGATCGTGGAGCGGATCGTGAGCGCCTCGCTCGCCACCCCGTTCAGCTTCCTCCTCGAGGTGGAGCCCGCCGAGCTCGTCCAGTACCTGCAGGGCGAGCACCCGCAGACGATCGCGGTCGTCCTCGCCCACCTGCCCCCGACGCACGCGGCGACCGTCCTCTCCGGCCTCGAGCCGGCCCTGCGGTCGGACGTGGCCGTGCGCATCGCCCGGATGGAGCGGGTCCCCACCGAGCTGATCCGCCGGGCCGAGGAGTCGCTCCGGGCCCAGCTCGGGCCGACCGGCTCGCAGACGGAGCTCACGCAGCGGGGCGGGGTGAAGGAGCTCGCGAACATCCTGAACAGCGCCGATCGCGCCACCGAGCGCGCGATCCTCTCCGGCCTCGAGAGCTACTCGCCGGAGCTCGCGGACCAGGTCCGCTCGCTCATGTTCCTGTTCGAGGACATCGTGCAGCTGCGCGACCGGGATATCCAGGAGATCCTTCGGAACGTCGAGCCCCAGGTCCTCGCCCTCGCGATGAAGGGGGTGAGCGATGAGGTCCGGGAGGTGGTGCTGCGGAACCTGTCGGAGCGGGCCCGGCAGACCCTCCTCGAGGAGATCGAGACCCTGGGCGCCGTGCGGGTGCGAGACGTGGAGGAGGCGCAGAGCAAGGTCGTCGCCGTGATCCGACGCCTCGACGAGGAGGGGAAGATCGTGATGCGGCACGACGGCGAGGGTGGGTTCGTTGAGTAGGGTGCTCCGCCGACCGGCGGTCGTCGGGCACGCGCGCCGGCTCGAGGTCCCCAGCCCGGGGGCGGTGCCCGTGGAGCTCCGGGCGCTCCTCGAGGCGGAGCGTGCGGAGGCCTTCGAGCGCGGGCGGGCGGCCGGCCTCGAGGAGGGGCGCGCGGCCGCCGCGGGGGAGGTGGTCAGGCTGCTCGAGGGGATCCGCGCGGCCCTCCAGGAGGGCATCGAGGCCCTCGATCGGTGGCGGGGATCGGAGGCCGACCGCGTCGTGGACCTGGCGCTGCGGATCGTCCGGCACGTCCTCGGGCGCGAGCCGGTCGAGACGGCGTGGCTCATCGAGCGGGTGCGGGAGGCCCTCGCCGCGATCGACGACGCGCCCCTCGAGCTCTCGGTGCACCCCGAGCACGTCGGGCCGCTCCGGGAGGCCCTGAGCGACGTGACGGTCCGCGGGGACACCTCGCTCGCCCCCGGCGAGGCGCGGCTGCGCGGGCCCTGGTCGTCCGCGGAGCTGACGTTCGACGCGGCGTGCGAGGCGATCAGCGAGGCCCTCGCGCAGGACGCCGGGGGCCTCAGAACCTGAGTACGAGCTCCGGGCGATCGGGCGCCGCCCGCCGCAGGGCGCGCAGGAGCGCGTCGAGCACGTCCTCGGCGCGGTGGGCGCCGACGGACTCGACGACCACGACCGCGAGCCGCACGTCGAGCTCGCGGCCGCCGAGCTCCTCGGGGACCACCGCCGCGGCCGTGAGCACGCTGCGGATCCGGTTGAGCTGGACGAGGTGATCGCGACGGGAGACCGTGGGCGCGATCACGGCGAACGTGCGCTCGTCCAGGCGCGCGACCCGGTCGAGGCTCCTCACGCAGGCAGAGAGCAGCGCGGCCACGTGCCGGACGAGCCCGGATCGGCGCTCGGGTCCGGCCGCCGCCAGCTCGGGCAGCCCGGGGAGGTGGACGCCGGTCAGGGCGAAGGGCTCGGCGAGCCGGTCGAGGCGCTGCAGCGCCATCTCGATCGCATCCACGAGCCCGTGGCGGTTCAGGACCCCGGTCTCGGGATCGATCGTCGTGAGCGTGTCCAGCTGGAGGCGGAGGAACCCGATCTCCTCGCTGAGGCGCTGCACCTCGGCGCGGAGGCGCTCGGCCTCCTCGCTGGGATCGTCCGTGGCGCCGCCCCGCCCCGGGGGCTCGTCCATCCGCCGGCCGGGCTCCTCCCGCGTCGTCGTCACCCCCTCGATGGCGCGCCGGGCGCTCGCGGGCGCCCGGCGTCCGGGAACGAGGGTACATCACCGACCGGGCCGCGGGAACCAGCCGAACGACGGAGGCCGGAGGGCCGTGCCCGGAACCCTTCAGACCGCCCCCGCTCGGCCGACGGGACCGGCATGGGCCGGCATCCTCCCGCCGAGGGCCTGCGCGAGCTCATGGAGCGGCTGTGGGCCGAACGGCACCTGCTCGAGTTCCTCCTGTTCAAGCTCGTGACGGCGCGGCTGGTGCTCGCGGCCGACGCGCGGGCCTTCGTCACCCCCGCCCTCGGCGAGGTGGAGGTCGCGATCGAGCGTCTGCGGGAGGCCGAGCTCCTGCGCGCCACGGCCGTCGCTCGCCTGGCCGAGGAGTGGGGGGTGCCCGCCGAGCGCCTGAGCCTGTCGTACCTCGCGGAGCACGCGCCGGAGCCGGCGGCGACGATGTTCCGTGAGCACCGCGAGGGCTTCCGCGAGCTCGTCGAGCAGATCGAGCAGGTGGCCGCGGAGAACCGGCGGGTGGCCGCCGCCGCGGCCGAGCACGTCCGCGAGAACCTCGACGCCCTCGTCGGCGCCGAGGTCGGGGACACCTACGATCCGTCGGGCCGCCGGGGCTCCGCCGTCCCGCCCCCGGCCCGCGTGGATCGGGAGCTGTGAGCGATGGCGGACTTCGTCTCGCTCAACACCGCCCTCACCGCGCTGCGGGCGTCGCGCGTGCGCATCGACACCGCGGCGGGCAACGTGGCGAACGCCGCGACCCCTGGCTACACGCGGCGGCGCGTGGAGCTCGTCCCGGCCCCCTCGTACCTCGGCGCGTACGGGTGGCTGGGGGGCGGGGTGGACGTCGCCGCCATCGCGCGGGCCCGGGACCTGTTCCTCGACGCTCGGGTCCGGGGGGACCAGGATCTGCTCGGGCGGCTCTCGGTCCGGGCCGAGCTCCTCCAGCGGGCGGAGGAGGCCCTGGCCGAGCCGGACCAGGGGATCTCCGCGCCCCTCGCCGAGCTGTGGGCGGCCTTCGAGGATCTCGCGCTGGATCCGACGAGCTCGGGCGCGCGCATCGCTGTCCTGAGCGCCCTCCGCGACGTGGCCGATCGTGTGCGGAGCGTGTCGGACGCCTGGGACGCGCTCGGGCGGGACGCGGCGACGACGCTGCAGGCCCGCGTGGACGAGGCGAACGAGCTGCTCCGAGCGCTCGCGGAGGTGAACCGCGCCATCGTGGCCACGCCGACGGGCCGGCCGGACCCGGCCCTCCTCGACCGGCGGGACGCCCTCGTGGATCGGCTGGCGGTGCTGATCGGCGCCCGCGCCATCGAGCAGGGGGACGGGACCGTCCGGGTGAGCGTGGGCGGCATGGGGCTCGTCGACGCCACCGTGGCCACGACGATCCAGCTCACGGCCTCCTACGACGTGGTGGACGCACGGACCGGCGCGACCCTCGCGCCCGGCGGGGAGATCGGCGGCTACCGGGGGTTCCTGCTCCAGGACCTGCCCGGGCTCCGCGCCGGGCTCGACGCGTTCGCCCAGGACCTGGCGGACGCGCTGAACGCGCAGCACCAGGCCGGATGGGTCTCGGAGATGATCCCAGGTGGGGCGCTCCTCACCTACACGCCGGGGGACACGGCGCGCACGCTCCAGGTGGCGATCACCGACCCCTCGCAGCTCGCCGCCTCCTCGCAGCCGGGGCCGCCGTTCCCCGCCTTCAACGGCGAGAACGCGAGGGCCCTCGCGGACCTTCGGACCGCGCTCGTGGCCGCCGGCGGGACCGACACCCTCGGCGGCGCCGCGAGGGCCCTCGCCGTGGACCTCGGGGCGACGGTCGCCGGGACGGTGCGGGCGACCGAGACGCAGCGGCAGCTCACCGCCGCGGCCGAGCTCGCGCGTCGGGGGGAACACGGGGTCTCCCTCGACGAGGAGCTGACCGCGCTGATCGAGGCGCGCCACGCCTTCGACGCCGCCGCGCGCCTGATGAGCGTCGTCGACGAGGCGCTCGACGTGCTGATCAACCGGACCGGTCTCGTGGGGAGGTAGGCAGGGGATGCGGATCACGCAGGAGACCCTCGTGCAGGACTCGCTCGAGCGGCTCCGCCTGCGCCTGGCCCAGCTCCAGGTCACCCAGGCCCGGGTGGCCTCGGGCAAGGCGGTGCGGCGAGCCTCCGACGACCCGGGGAGGATGGGGAGCGTGCTCGCCCTCAGGGCGCTGCAGCGCGCCCGGGAGCAGCACCTCCGCAACGCGCAGGACGGCGCCACCTGGGTGTCGCTCACGGACTCGCACCTGCGCTCGGCCGTGGAGAGCCTCCAGCGCGCGCGCGAGCTCGCCGTTCGGGCCGCCTCCACGAGCTCGCCCACGGAGCGGTCGGCGATCGCCACCGAGCTCCTCGCCATCCGAGACGAGCTCGTCGCCGTGGCCAACGCGACCAACGGGGAGCAGGGTCTCTTCGCGGGCACGGCGACCGCCCCGGCGGTGAGCAAGGTCGGGGGCGTCTGGACCTACACCGGGGACGACACGCGCGTGGTCCGCCGGGTGGGGGACACCGAGGACGTGGTGGTGAGCGTCACGGGGAAGGACGTGTTCGGGTTCGCCGCGGGCGCCGACGTGTTCACGATGCTCGAGGCCCTCGCGGCCACGGTGAGCGCCGGGGACGCGGCGGGGGTGGGCGCCGCCATCGCCGACGTCGACGGGGCCCTGCGACGGGTGCTCGACGGGCTGGCCGAGATCGGGGCGGCGGGCAACCGGATCGAGCGGGCGCAGGCGCGCCTCGGGGACGAGCGGGTCGCCCTCACGTCCCAGCTGTCCGAGATCGAGGACGTGGACCTCGCGGAGGCCATCATGGAGCTCCAGCTCCAGGAGGTGGCCTACCGGGCGACGCTCGGGGCGATGACCCAGGCCCTCCAGCCGTCCCTCGTGGACTTCCTGCGCTAACCTGGTGCGACCGAGGGGGACAGGGTGGGCAGGCCGGCGAAGGGGTTGGATCCGATCGGGCAGGAGCACGTCCTCACGTTCGAGGACGGGATCCCCGGGTTCCCCAGGTCGCGCCGGTTCGTCCTCGTCGAGGTCGCGGAGGACTCGGCCTTCCAGCTGCTGCGGAGCGTCGACGAGCCCGACGTGGCCCTGGTCGTCACGGTGCCGTGGCTCTTCTTCCCGGACTACGCGCCCGAGCTCTCGGAGCTCGAGCGGACCTCGCTCGGGATCGAGCGGAGCGAGGATGCGATCGTCTTCTGCTCGGTCACGCTCGACCCGGACCACGACACGGTCTACCTGAACCTGCTCGCGCCCTTCGTCGTGAACGCAACGACGCGGCGCGGACGGCAGATCATCCTGCTCGATTCGGGCTACCCGGTGCGGGCCCCCGTGAAGCTGGCGGCGCGCTGATGCTGGTCCTCTCCCGCAGGCAGGGCGAGTCGATCATCATCGGCAACGATATCGTGGTCACCGTGCTCGAGGTGCGGGCGGACCACATCCGCCTCGGGATCGACGCGCCACGATCCGTGAGCGTGCACCGCGAGGAGGTCTACCTCGAGGTCATGCGGGAGAACGCGGCCGCCGTCGCCTCCGCCGACCGCGACTCGCCGGTGCTGCGCCGGGGGAGGAGGGCCGAGGGGGAACCTCCGGCCAGGGCCTGAGCGCCTCCGGCCCTCAGCCCACCACCAGGTACGAGAAGTGCCACGGCTCGCCTCGCGGGTCGAACCGGTGCCAGCCGAGCGACTCCAGGACCTCGGCGACGCGTCGGAACCGCGGGCTCGCGTAGCCGCCGTAGGCGTCCCCGTCCACGTCGATCGCGAGCCCGCGCTCGTGGTAGCTCGAGCCCGGGGGCGCTGCGAGACCCGGCTTCTGGGCGTAGAGCGCCGCCTGTTGCTCGTGGCTCCGGTACGAGTCGGTGACCCGGATCGGCGCGCCGAGGATGCGCGCGGCCTCCTGGAAGCTCGCCATCGCCGCGGGGTTGAGGACCACGCCTCGCCACGCGACGAGCTCCGGGGTGAGCCCCCGGGGCAGCGGTGGGCCGGTCGTCGATACGCCGAACGGCCTCGTGCCCGGCAGGAGGGCGCCCCCTCGCGCCGGGGCGACGGGAGCCTGCGGCGCGGAGGCGAGCGTTCGCTCGGCCCCCGCGAGCACGGCGGGGAAGCTCGAGGCCACGCGGGCGGCCATCGTCTCGATCTCGGCCACGCGACCGAGGATCCGGTCGATCGCCCCGAGGGCGTCCATACGTGGGTCCCGTCGGCCGCGCTCGCCCCGCGTGAAGGGCCTGCGTGTCCCCCCGCCGGGGGATGAAGCGCTCGCGCGGCGTCGGAGCCGCGGGCCGGTCCCCTCGTGCCACGGACGAGCCGCAGCGGAGGATAGGGGGTTTCCCCTCATCAAGGCCTGTTGCGGCGAACCCGATACCTCTTCCGAGCCCGCGTGGCGAGCAGGTCTCGATCACGAGGGAGGGGGTCACGTGGAGCGCACACTTCGCGATGGCGTCGGACCCGCGAACCCGGGAGCGCCGGAGGCGTTGATCCTCGCCAACCTGGACCTCGTCCAGCACGTCGTGAACCAGGTCTCGGTCCGGTACCCGCGGCACGTCGACCGCCAGGAGCTCTGGAACGCGGGTGCCCGGGGGCTCGTGGAGGCCGCGAACCGCTACCGACCGGACATGGGCGTGCCCTTCCCCCGGTACGCGATGGCACGGATCCGCGGGGCGATCATCGACTCCACGCGGGACCGGGACTGGGCGACCCGGGCCCTCCGCCGTAGCGCCCGGGAGCTGCGCCGTGCGGAGGAGCGCATCGAGGAGCGCTACGGGCGCACCGCCCGGGACGAGGAGATCGCCGCCGAGCTCGGCATCTGCGTCGAGCAGCTCCGTGAGCTCCGCGCCTCGGTGGAGCGAGCGACCCTCCTGCACCTCGATCACACCTACGAGGATGAGCACGAGGAGGAGGGCACCCTCGCCGAGCAGATCCCGGAGACCAGGGCCGAGGTGCTCCCGGAGGACGCGCTCGAGCGCCGGGAGCTGTACGGCACCCTCCGGACCGCCGTGCGGCACCTGCCCCCGACCCAGCGCACGGTGATCGAGCGCTACTACCTCGGGGGCGAGATGCTCCGCGACATCGCCGAGAGCCTCGGGGTCACGGAGGCGCGCGTCTCGCAGATCTGCTCGGAGGCGATCAACGCCCTCCGCGCCTACCTCGGCACGCTCTACGAGGGGGTCCCCGAGGTCCCGGAGAACGCTCCCGGCAAGCGGAGCCGCGCCGCGTTCTTCGGCCTCCTCGCGACGAACAGCACCTGGCGGGATCGCCTGGAGGCCGCCGAGGGCGAGTGGGTCGTGGAGGAGTCACAGGCCGGCTAGTGCTCCTTCACGCAGCGTCGGCCGGGAAAGTGGGCTGCTCGCATGAGGAGTCTCGTTCACGGTGAGCGTTCCGCCAAGCGAGGTACTCGGCGATCCCGGCCGCGACCTGGTCGTGGTCCGGGTAGTCGGAGCCGTCGATCACGAAGCGCCGGAGCGGTCCGAAGTGGGGCTCGATGGGGTTCAGCCACGAGGCGTAGGTGGGGGTGGGGACGAGGGTGATCGGGTTGGCCTCGCAGTACGCCTCCACCTCCTCGGTCCCGTGGGTGGAGAGGTTGTCGCAGATGGCGTAGATCCGCTCGGTGGGCGGGAAGCGGTCCCTGGTGGCCCGCAGGAGCTCCACGAACGCCCAGCGGTCCTTCCGCTCCGCCGGGTGCCCGTAGAGCTCGTCCGAGGTGAGGTCGTAGCCGCCCATGAAGTACCGCACCCCGCCGGTGCGCCGGTAGGTGGCCCGTCGCCTCCCCGGGCGGCCCCTCGGGTACCACCCCTGCCCGGGCCAGGGCCGCAGGGAGATGGGGCCGAACTCGTCCAGGGCCACCACCGGGACGCCCCGGGAGGCGAGGCGGCGGATCCGCAGGACCCGGTTCTTCTCCTGCTCGTAGCAGGGATCGGGGCTCCCCTTCCAGGTCTTCAGCCGTTGGTAGGAGATCCCGGCCTCGGAGAGGATCCGACGGATCGTCTCGAGGGAGATCTCCTCCACCACCCCCTCCTCCATCAGGAACGCCTGGAGCTTGGCCAGGCTCCAGGCGGAGAACGGGGCCCCCACCTCCCGGGGCCGCGCCGTGGCCACCTCCACGATCCTCGCCCGGGTCTCCTCGTCGAAGGTCCGGGGCCGCCCCCCGAGGTGCCAGCGGGGCCGCAGGGCCTCGAGCCCCTCGGCGTTGGAGGCGTGGATCACCTCCCGGACGTGGTCGGGGCTCGACCGGAGCATCCGGGCGATCTCCGGGGCGGCGGCCCCCTGGGCGGAGGCCAGGACGATCTGGGCCCGGCGGACGGTGACGTAGTCGGCGGTGCCCCGGCGGACGATCTCCTGGAGCCGGCGGGCCTCGGCGGGCGCGAGGCGACGGACGAACACGCTCGGCGGGCGGTCCCGTCTGGCCATGACCACCTCCTGGGGGAAGGAGCCTATCGGCTCAGGACCGGTCCCCCGGATCATGCCAGGCGCGAACTACACATGTGTGATTTCACCGCGGAACCTTCCGCGAAGGAGCACTAGGGTCCGCGGAACGGATGGGCGGCCGGTGCGGGTGGCTCCCGGTCTCGGCGGCGGGTGGACCGACCGGGATCGCGACGCTCCGGCGGGTCGATGAGCGGGCGCCGTTCGTCGCCGCCGTCCCGTTCGCGCGCGCTCCGCGACGGCGAGGAGAACCGTCGCCGTGTCGCCGAGAACGCGTTCGACATGGTTCACCGCTCCCTCGAGCGGCGCGGGTTAGAGTACGTGAGCGCCTCGGTGACCGAGATGACGGCTACACGTTCGAGGAGGGCATCACCCGGGACCCGACGGACCCCATGCGCAGCGGGCAGGCACGGCGGAGCGAGCCGGGGCCCGCGGGCGGGTCCGGGCCGCGAGGGATCCGCGGACGGGTCGGTCCGTCGGGCCTGGCATCGAGTCCAACAAGGGCGTGAGGACCGAGATCCGGCTGGGAGGTCCCGGTGGGATGAGCGAGCGCGAGATCCACGTCATGCTCATGGATGACCACAACATCGTGCGCGAGGGCCTGCGCGTGCTCCTCGAGCGGCAGCCGGACATCCGCGTCGTCGCCGAGGCCGGGAGCGTCGACGAGGCCCTCCAGGCCGAGGTCGAGCCCGACGTCGTCGTCGCCGACCTCGTGCTCCCCGACGGGCGCGGGGCCGAGGTCGTTCGCCGGCTCCACGAGCGTTTCCCGGGCGCGGCCGTCCTCGTCCTGTCGATGATCGACAACCCGGCCGACGTGCAGCTGTGCCTGACCTCGGGCGCGAAGGGCTACCTGATGAAGGAGGCGGCCGGCACCGAGCTCACCGACGCCGTGCGGGCCGTCAGCTCGGGCCACGAGTACCTCCACCCGGCGCTCGGGGCGGCGCTCGCCCGCTGGCGCGAGGCGCCCGGTCGGGTGCGGGCGGGCTCCTCGGCCGAGCTCACCGAGCGCGAGCGGGAGGTCCTCCGCCTCATCGCGCTCGGCCACACGAACGCCGAGATCGCCCGCCTGCTGTTCCTGTCGGTCCGGACCGTCGAGAACCACCGGGCGCGCATCATGCGCAAGCTCGCGGTGCACTCCCGGGCCGAACTCGTCCGCCAGGCGAGCCAGCTCGGGCTGGCCTGAGCTAGCCGGGGCCGGGAGGGCCCGGGTCATCCAGGGGGCACCGCGAAGGGCGTGCGCCTCGCCGCCGCTGCGAGAGGTGGCGCCGGGATCCGACCGATCAGATCGCGAAGGACTCCCCGCAGGCGCACTCGTGCTTCGCGCGGGGGTTGCGGACCCGGAGCCCGCCGCCCAGGAGGGCGTCGTCGAAGTCGAGCGTGGAGCCCTCGAGGATTGGCGCGCTCCGCGGGTCCACGAGGACCGTGAGGCCGTGGGCCCGGACCACGTGGTCGTCGCCGGCCGGCCCGTCCGCGAACCCGAGCTCGTAGGTGAGCCCCGAGCAGCCCCCCGCCACGACCCGCACGCGGAGCGCCGCGTCGGGGCGCCCCTCGCGCTCCGCGAGCTGGCGCACCTTCCGGGCGGCCTTCTCGGTCACCTCGAGCAGGGGACGGGCCTCGACATCCATCGCCACCCAGGATACCGTCGGAGGACCCGGGAGGGGCGGGACCTTCGGTCCCGGCGAGCGACGCGAGCGGCCGGCTATCCGTTCGGTAGGTCGCTCGACGACCTCGAGGAGGTGGGAACTGCCGTGACGAACGGGTCCACGAGGAGGGGCTTCCTCGCGGGGCTGCTGGCGGTGCCGGCGGCCTTCGTCGGCGCCAGGGCCCTCGCGGCGACGACGCGGGCGGCGGGCGCCCTCCGACCCCGGGCGCGGGGCCGCAGTTCGACCCGGTGCGCCATCTGCGGGGCCGACGACCACGCCATGCTCCGGTGCCCCCGCGCCCCGGAGGTGGTGTGAGCGATGGGCCAGAAGATCACCCGTCGCCGGTTCCTGGCGGGGGGCGGAGCGGCCGCCGGGATGGCGGTCGTGAGCTCGGCCACGGTGTTCCCCGATGACATCGGGGAGGAGCCGGTCCCCTCGCGCCTCGTGGACCGGGTGGTGCGGACGACGTGCTCGCCGAACTGCACCGGCGCGTGCGGGCAGCTGGCCTTCGTGCGGGACGGGCGCATCGTGAAGATCCAGCAGGCCGCCGACTACCCCGACCCCGTGTACTCGCCCCGGGGCTGCATGAAGGGGCTCGCGTTCCACCTCCACATCTACGGGCCAGACCGGATCACCAAGCCCCTGATCCGGACCGGCCCCCGCGGCTCGGGCGAGTTCCGGGAGGCGACCTGGGAGGAGGCCCTCGACCACGTGGCCGCCGAGCTGAAGCGGATCGGCGAGACCTACGGCTACGACTCGATCCACGTGTTCGGCCAGGTGCCGGGCTCGGGCTACGTGCACAAGGGCGCGAACTACCGGGCCGCGGCGGTCCTCGGCATGAGCCACGGCACGAGCTTCGACTTCAACGGCGACCTGCCGATGGCGATGCCGATCACGTTCGGCGTGCAGAACGCGGAGCACGAGGCGAAGGATTGGGCGAACTCCCGGTTCCTGCTGATCGTCGGGGCGAACCCGCTCGAGACCCGCATCCCCGACGCCCACTTCATCTTCGACGCGGCCGCGAACGGCGCCCGGATCGTCGTCGTGGACCCGGTCTTCAGCGCCACGGCCTCGAAGGCGGACACCTGGATCCGGCTCCGGCCGGGCACCGACGCGGCCTTCGCCCTCGGCGTGGCCCACGTGATCCTCCGGGAGGGCCTCCACGACGAGGCGTTCCTGTGCACGTACACGGACGCGCCCCTGCTCGTGGACGAGCGCACCGGCAAGCGCCTGCGCGAGGCCGACCTCCGACCGGGGGGATCCCCCGAGCGCTTCGTCGTCTGGGATCTCGGGAGCGGCGGCCCCGTCACCGTCGGGACCGACCGGCTGGGGATGCCGCCGGGCGTCGAGCCCGCCCTGAGCGGTTCCTACGAGGTGACGCTCGGGGACGGGGCCCGGGTGGTGGCGCGGCCCGGCTTCGACCACGTGCGGGCCGAGGTCGAGTCCTGGACCCCGGAGCGCGCGGCCGAGGTCTCCGGCACGAGCCCCGGGATCATCGAGCGGCTCGCGCGCGCCTACGCGACGGAGAAGCCCGCCGCGATCCTCATGGGCGGCGGCTCGAACCACTGGTACCACGGCGACCTGATCGGGCGGGCCTACGCGCTCCTCGCCGTGATGACCGGGAACATCGGGCGGTCGGGCGGCGGCTTCAGCGTGTACGTGGGCCAGTACAAGGTCCGGCTGGTGACCCAGCCATGGTGGTACCCGGACGAGATCAAGCCGCCGATCGTCTCGACGATCTACTGGGTCGAGGGCCGGAC
>FWPU01009129.1_pt1 | contig 15986 bp, 18 predicted proteins | sample 2228361 | NCBI WGS metagenome assembly FWPU01 (sample SAMEA103939777, study PRJEB20133) | metagenome
AAGGCCGGGCGAAGCCCGGCCGAAGCCACCGCCTTCAGGCGGTGTGAGTATTCACTTCGGAGCTGTTCTACGAACGCCGCCTCCGCGCCCGCCCCGGGCTCGAGCAGCAGCGTGTTTCGAGCCAGGCGCTCAGCGGCGCGGGCCTCTGGTATCTGCCGGTCGAGCACGACGGAAACCAGAACAGCTCTCCGGAGGAGGTCGATGCAGTCGACGGCCTCGTCCGACGGCTCCTCGCGCCGGGCGCGACGTGGACGGACAAGCACGGTGTGGAGATGCCCCTGAGCCCGGCCGACATTCTCGTCGTCGCGCCGTACAACGCCCAGGTTCGGGGCCTCAAGGCGCGCCTTCCACGGCTGCGCATCGGCACGGTGGACAAGTTCCAGGGGCAGGAGGCCCCGGTCGTCATCGTTTCGATGGCGAGCTCATCCGCAGACGATGCGCCGCGCGGGATGGAATTCCTCTACAGCCCGAACCGGCTGAACGTGGCGACGTCTCGAGCGAAGTGCGCGTGCATTCTCGTCGCGAGCCCGCGTCTGTTCGAGCCGGATTGCAGAACGCCGAGGCAGATGCGGTTGGCGAACGTGCTTTGCCGATACCGGGAGCTGGCCGAAGAGATTCGTTGAGGGCGGGCGTGGCGCGACATTGGGCCATGCGCGCCCCCGTGGCATGCTGGGACGAGGAGAACGGCCATGATGGGCGGACGAACCTGGGATGAATGGATTTCGCAATACGCGCGCAGCCACCAGCACCCTGTCAACCGGGCGTGCCACACCATCGGCATCCCGCTCATTGCCCTCTCGGTGCCGCTGTTCGTGCTGCTCGCGGTGTTTCCGTCGTGGTGGCCGATGCCGGTCGCGCTGTTCACCGTGGGCTGGACGTTCCAGTTCGTAGGGCACGCGTTCGAGCGCAAGCCTCCCGAGTTCTTCCGCGACTGGCGCTTTCTTTTCGTCGGTCTGCGGTGGTGGCTCGCCAAGGTGCGCGGGCAGGCGTGAGCGAGCTGGCCCGGGCAACCCTCGATTCGGACGGCAGTGGCTTCATCGCCGAGCCGCTCGGTGGCAGGGCAGGGGAGCGACTGCTGTGGTGCTTCGGCTCGGCGGGCGATTGCCGGCTTGCGCGGCGCGCTTCACCTTCGTCGGGAATCCGGGAGGAGGGCTCGAATGGTGAAGAGGACTGCGGTGACGGCGGCCATCCTGGCGGCGAGCGTCGCCTGGGCGCAGCAGCGCGAGCAGCGCCCGGAGGAGCAGGTCTCGCAGGAGACGCTGCACCTGCTGAGCATGCTGCATCAGAACAACCAGGACGAGGTCCAGCTGGGCACGCTCGCTCAGGAGAAGGCGGTCGCGAACAACGTGAAGCAGCTGGGGCGCTCGCTGGCGCAGGATCATCAGCGCGCCGACGAGCAGCTGATGCAGCTGGCGCAGCGCATGAACCTGGAGCTCCCGCGCTTCGAGCCGCGCACGGAGGTCGAACGCAGCATCATGGCGTCGCACCAGGCGGAGATGCAGAAGCTGCAAGCGCTCGAGGGAGAGCAGTTCGACCGCGCGTTCCTCGCCGCCCAGATCGGGATGCACGACCTGGAGATCGCGCAGCTGCGGCAGGCGCGGGGCCAGATCCAGAACCGCGAGATTCAGCGGTTCATCGATCAGCAGCTTCCGGTGCTCGAACGGCACCGCGCGCAGGCGTACCGGCTGCTGGGCGAAGCGCCGCGTCGGGCGCGCAGGGCTCCCGCCGAGTGACGCCGCCGGAGCCCGAATCGAGCAGCATGCGGAACCTCGAGCGCCGAGCGGCGGCCCGAGCCGAGCCGCCGCCCGCGCCGGCCGTCACGGCGTGAACGTGCCGGTCACGCTCGAGGGGAACGACAGCACCGCGTACATGTCGTTGTTCGTCGTGCAGGTCGCGCAAGTGACGCCGCTCGCCGGCCGGAACACGACGTCGACCGCGTTGTCGCCGAGGTACGACTGCAGATTTGCCAGCGGAATGGTGATGGTCGCGGTGGAGTAGCTCGTTCCGCACTGCATCGTGCCCCCGAGGATGGAGCCATACGCGTTCCCCGCGAGCGACTCCATGAAGACGTCGACGTACTCGGTCGTGGAGTTGAAGTCCCCGCGCGCGTAGACGGTGAGCGTGCCGTTGCCGGTCGGTGCCTGGTTGACGTTGAACCGGATGGTCCTGGTGCTGCCGTCGCACGGAGACAGCACCGCGGGCGATGTCTGGCTGTACGAGGCGCCGGGGTAGCGAAGCCCGTTGCCCTGGCTGTCGGTCGCGGTGAAGGTGACGGTCTCGGCCACGGTGTCGGTGACGTTGAGCCGCACCACGCCGTTGGTGACGCGCACCAGCACCGTGTTGGTGCCGCCGCCCGAGAGCACCGCGCCCTGCACCGACGGTGAAGCTCGTCGTGGAGTCGTTGGTCATCACCGTGCCGTAGCGGTTGACCACCTCGAAGCCCACCTCCATCGGGCTGGACACCGGCACGTTGGTAATCGGCCTGGGCCGCACCTCCTCGGCCGGCGGCGAAGTGAGGCTCGCCGAGAGCGAGAACGGGCCCGATGTGCCGGCGATGCCGTCGACCCAGAGGTAGTAGGTGCCGGGGGTCAGGCCCTGCACCGTCAGCGTGGCGGTTCCGCCCGGAGCGGGAGCGGCGACGCAGGCCCGCTCGGAGGTGCTGCAGGTGGCGGCGGGCAGGTACATCGCGGGCTGATACGTACCGGCGGTGGTGGTGACGGTCGCCTGCAGGTCGAGCACCGCGTTGGTGGTGAAGCTGTAGACGACGTCGGCTGCGGTGCCGGAGGCGCACGTGCCGGTCGAGTCGGCGAAGCTCGTCGTGGTGTTCCCGGTGTCGGTGGCGTTGCCGCCCGCGGCGCCGTTGGAGAACGAGAGCGTCTTCGGGTTGCCGCAGCCCTCTCCCGGCGCGGGAGCGGTCAGGCTCGCCGACAGCGAATACGGGCCGCCGTTGCCGGTGACTGCGTCCACCCAGAGGTAATAGGTGCCCGGCGGCAAGCTGCCGATGGCGATCGACGCGGTGCCTCCGGCGACCGCCGCCGCGCCGCACGCCTGCTCGGTGCCGGTGCAGCTGCCCGAGCGCAAATAGAGCGCCGGCCGATAGGTGCCGCTCGTCGTCGAGACGCTGGCTCGGAAGTCGAGCGCCGCGTTGGTGGTGAAGGTGTAGACGACGTCGGGGCTGACGCCGGTGGCGCACGAGCCGGTCGAGTCGGCGAAGAGGTTGGTGAGGTCGCCGGTGTCCGACGCGGTGCCGCCGGCGGCGCCGTTCGAGAACGTCAGCGCCTTCGGATTGGCGCAGGAGTCTCCCGGCACGGGCGCGGTGAGGCTGGCCGAGAGCGCGTAGGGGCCCGCGGTGCCGGCGGCGCCGTCGACCCACAGGTAGTACGTCCCCGGCTGGAGCGAAGGCACCGCAAGGCTGGCCGAGCCCCCCGCCAGCGCCGCCGCGTTGCAGGCGCGTTCGGTCCCGACGTCGCAGCTCGCCGCCCGAAGGTACAGCGCCGGCTGGAACGAGGTATTGGTGGTCGTCGCCGTGGCCCGGAAGTCGAGCACCGCGTTGGTGGTGAAGGTGTAGACGACGTCGGGGCTGACCCCGGCGGCGCACGAGCCGGTGGAGTTGGCGAAGAAGGTGCTGGTGTCGCCGTTGTCCGAGGCGGTGCCGCCCGCGGGGCCGTTCGAGAACGTCAGCGGCTTGGGCCCGCCGCAGGTGTCGCCGGCGGCCGGCGGCCTCAGATGCGCGTTCAGCTCGTACTCGCCCGAGTTGGTGTTGGCATTGTCGACCCACAGGTAGTAGGTGCCTGGCTGCAACGCGCCGACGCGCAAGAAGGCGTTGCTGCCGTTGGTGCCCGCGGCCGCGCAGCCGAGCTCTCCGCCGGTGCAGGTGACGCCGCGCAGGTACACCGACGGGCGCAGATTCACGTTGCGCGGGGTCACCGTGACGTCGAAGTTCGACAGCTCGCTGACGTCGAACCGGTACACCACGTCGCCACCCGCGCCGCCGCAGGTGCCGGTGCCGTCGTGGATCGCGCCCGCCGTGCTGCCGACGACGTTCGCCTCGCCCGAGGAGAAGAAGAGCTCCAACGGCGATCCGCACGCGTCGCCCCGGTCGGCCGCGAGGTTGAGCGACACCTCGAATCCGCCGGCGCTCGAGTCTGCGCCGTCGATCCACAGGAAATAAGTGCCCGCGGGCAGGTTGCGCAGCACCATCGAGGTCGCGCCACCCGCGGACTGCGCAGCGACGCACGCTCCGGGCACCTCGGCCGCGCCCGTGCCGCAGCCGCTGCGCAGGTACACCACCAGCCGCTGGTTGGGCTCGCTCGGGCGCGCGTTGACGGTCAGCGTTCCGGCGATGGACGTGGTGAAGCGGAGCACGACGTCGGCAAAACCCGCCCCTCCGCAGCTGCCGGCCTCGTCGTCGCGGGCCGAGGCGCGCGTGCCGACCGCGGCGCCGACTCCGTTCGCCAGGACGACGTCGATCGGAGACGCGCACGAATCGCCCAGCACGTTGGTGCCGCCGCCTCCACCCGCGCCTCCTCCTCCGCCGCCGGCGCCACCGCCGCCGCCATCGGGCGAAAGCTCGCAGGTTCGCGCGCTGCCGCATCGACCGATGGCGCTGCAGTCGACGCACAGTGCCCCGCCGACGCCGCACGCGGGTGTCTCATCTCCCGAGGCGCACTTGCCGTCGGCGGTGCAGCACCCGGCGCAGTTGCCCGGACCACACGGCTCGGGCGGCTTCGGGCTACCGCAGGCGAGGAGAAGGACCAGAGCGGCGTACGCTGCCGTGCGGCACAGCTTCATCGCATCCTCCTGGGTGAGCGGGGGCGGGCTCGCGTCCGATTACAATCGAACGTTGCGAGCGACGCACGGTTCCGGCTCGAAATTCAGCGCCAGGTGCATGCGGACGTTGTGTGCCTCCGTAGGTGCGCGGCGTCGTGACTCCGCACGGGGAATTCCCGCTCATTCCGCGCAGCCCCGCAACGACGAAGGCCCAGCCTCTTTCGAGACTGGGCCCTCGGACAACGAGCAGATGGCCTGGTCAGCCGACCACTCGAACGTTCGCCGCGGCGAGCCCCTTCGGGCCCTTCGTCACGTCGAACTCCACCTTCTGCCCCTCCTGGAGCGTGCGGAAGCCCTCGGCCTGAATCGCACTGTGGTGGCAGAACACGTCAGCGCCGCCGCCGTCCTGCGTGATGAAGCCGAAGCCCTTCGCATCGTTGAACCACTTCACGGTACCAGTTGCCATCTATTCACGTTTCCTTGTGTCGCCGCCCGTTGTTGATCGCCGGGCGCCCCGGCTCGCGCCGAGAGCTCTCAACTATCGGCTGCGGACCGGAAAGTAAAGTCGGCCCGGGCCGAGCGGTTGCCTCGGCGTCGACAAGGCAGCGATTCCGCGGTGGTACGGCCGTCTGCCGTCGCCGCGCCGTCCCCGTGAGCCGCCGAGCCGCCTGCATTGCGCGGGCGGCTGCCGATGCGTGGCCCGGCGGCCGTCAGCGGCTTGCCCGCTTCGACAAGACCTCGCGTACCTCGTTCAGCCCCACGCCGAGCCCGCGGAGCGCCACCAGCACGTGGTAGACGAGATCCGCCGCTTCCTCGACGGCGCGTCGCGCGTCTCCATCGGCGCACGCCACGGCCAGCTCGGCGGCCTCCTCGCCGAGCTTCTTCAGGCGCAGATTGCGGTCGGCGAGCAGCTTGCGCGTGTAGCTGGCCTCCGCTCCGTCTTTCGCGCGCGCGGCGATGACCTCGTCGAGCCGGCTCAGCGGCTCGGCCGGATCGGCGGCGAAGCACGAGCGCGTGTTCAGGTGGCACGCCGGCCCCGCGGGCCAGACGCGCGCCAGCACCGCGTCGCCGTCGCAGTCCACCACGAGCGAGGCGACCCGTTGCACGTTGCCGCTGGTCTCGCCCTTGCGCCACAGCCCGCGCGTGCGCGAGCGGTAGTGCATCTCGCCGGTGGCCAGCGTGCGCTCGAGCGCCTCGCGGTCGGCGTGGGCCACCATCAGCACCTCGCCGGTGCCCGCGTGTTGGGTGACGACGGTGACCAGCCCGCCGCCCTTGTCGAAGCTCAACGCGTCGAGCTCGAGCATCAGCGGCCTCCCGAGAGCGCGGCGCGGATCTCCGCGGCCAGCGAGGCGTTCGTGGCCAGGGCGCTGCCGCCGAACGCGGTGCGCTGACCGTGGCGGTCGGTGAAGACGCCGCCGGCCTCCTCGATGATCGGTTGGAGCGCGGCCGAGTCCCACGGGCTGAGCACCGCGTCGAACATCGCCTCGGCCCGGCCGGTGGCCACGAGCAGGTAGCCGTAACAATCGCCCCAGGTGCGGCTCAGCTCGGCGCATGCCGCCAGGGCGCTCCACCGCTCCCGCACCTCGGCCTGCCCGGCGAACCGCTCGTCGGTGGTGAGCAGCGCCGCGCGCGAGAGGTCCGCCACGTCCGAGACGCGGCAGCGCGAGCCGTTGTGGAACGCACCGGCGCCGACGGCCGCGGCCACCCACTCGCCCACCGCGGGGAACGCCGCGCAACCCGCCAACACCCGGTCGCCCTCGGCCACCGCCACCAGCGTTCCCCACAGCGGCACGCCGCGGACGAACGAGCGGGTGCCATCGATGGGATCCAGTATCCACCGCCGGCGCGCGCCAGGCCGCGTCTCCCCGAGCTCCTCGCCCAGAATGCCGTCGTCCGGGAAGCGTTCCTCGAGCCACGCGCGCGCGGCCTGCTCGGCGGCGCGGTCCGCCTCGGTGACCGGGCTGTCATCGGACTTGCGCTCGATGGTCAGTCTCCGCCGGAAGTGGCCCAGGGCCACGTTGCCGGCCGTGCGGGCCAGCTCCTCCACCGCTGTCAAGAGATCGCTCATTCTGCCCTCCGCACCGGGATGCCGCGCCCGGCCAGGTGCTGCTTCAGCGCCCGCACCGTGGCGACGCCGTCGTGGAGGATGCCGGCCAGCAGCACCGCGTCGGCACCTCCTTCGGTGAGCGCGTCGTAGAGGTGCTCGGCGCGGCCGGCCCCGCCCGAGGCGATGACCGGCACCGACACTGCGTCGGACACCGCTCGCGTCAGCGCCAGCTCGTACCCCTCGCGCGCGCCGTCGCGGTCGATGCTGGTGAGCAGCACCTCGCCCGCGCCCAGCGATGCGCAGCGGCGGGCCCATTCGACGGCCTCGAGCGTGGTGGGCCTCTTGCCGCCGTGCGTGTACACGCGCCACTCGTCGCCCTCGCGCTTCGCGTCGATGCTGGCGACAACGCACTGGCTGCCGAAGCGCTCGGCGCAGGCCGTGAGCAGCGAGGGCTCGGCGACCGCGGCCGAGTTGACGCTCACCTTGTCGGCTCCGGCCCGGAGCAATTCGGCCACGTCGTCGGGCGTGCGCACGCCGCCGCCGACGGTGAGGGGGATGAAGAGCCGCTCGGCGGTGCGCCGGACGCAGTCGACGAGGGTGCGGCGGCCCTCGGCGCTGGCGGAGACGTCGAGAAACACCACCTCGTCGGCGCCCTCGGCCTCGTAGCGCGCGGCGAGCTCGGTCGGCTCGCCGACGTCGCGCAGGCCCTCGAAGCGCACGCCCTTCACCACGCGCCCGTCCTTCACGTCGAGGCAGACGATGAGTCGTCGGGTCGGCACGTCAGCTCACCTCCAGCGCCACCGCGCCCTTGGTGCTGAAGACGACTCCGCCGTCGGCGAGCGCGTCGCGCAACGAGAGGCCGAAAGCCTTGAACGCCGCCTCGGTGAGGTGGTGCCGGTCCTTCCCGCGCAAAAGCCGCAGGTGCAGCGTGAAGCGCGCGTTCTCGCAGAGCGAGCGCATGAAGTGGTCGTACAGCCGGTTGGGCAGCGGCCCCCGGTAGTAGAAGCGGCCGCCGACGTCGAGCGCGGCCTCCACCAGGGCGTCGTCCATCGGCACGACGCGGTGGCCGTAACGCGCGGCGGTCTCGGGCACGATGCGCGCGAGCGCAATGCCCAGGGTGATGGCCACGTCCTCCATCAGGTGGTGGCGCAGATCTCCCTCGGCCCGAAGCGTCAGGTCCAACCCGGCGTAGCGGGCGAACGTGGCGAGCATGTGGTCGAAGAACCACAGACCGGTCTGGACGTCGGCTTTGCCGTCTCCCTTCGCCAGCTCGAGGCGGATGGACGTCTCCTTCGTCTTGCGGGTCACCGTCGTCTTCATGCCGAGAACTCCCGAGCGGTGCGCGCCGGATCCAGCGCGCCTTGGTACAGCGCCATGCCGATGACCGCCGCGGCGGCCCCGGCCTCCTCGAGTCGAGCCAGGTCTTCGTACTGGCCGATGCCGCCCGACGCGATGAGCGGAACGGGACAGAGCGGCGCCAGCTCGCGCACCAGCTCCACGTCGGGCCCCTGGAGCCGCCCTTCCTGGTGCACGGCCGTCACCAGCACTCCTGCGAGCGGAATTTTCGGCAGCGTCGAGAGCCACTCGGCCACGTCGCGGCCGACGAGCTGCGCCCATCCTCGCGTCGAGAGCTCGCGGCCGCGCACGTCGGCGGCGACGACGAGTCGGCGGGGAAAGCGCTCGGCCATCTCGGCGAGCCACGCCAAATCTTCCACCGCGCGCGTGCCCACCACCACGGCGTCCGCTCCGAGCGAGAGGAGCTCGGCGATGCGCTCGCCGCTGCGCACTCCGCCGCCGACCTGGAAGCGCACGCTCGCGTCGGAGAGCAGCCGCTCGATCTCTTCGCGGTTGTCGCCTCGTCCCGTCGCGGCGTCCAGGTCGACCAGATGCACGCGGCGAAAGCCGGCGTGCTTCCAACGCGCGAGCGCCTCGAGCGGATCCGCGATGCGCACGCGCTCGTCCTCGTAGCGGCCGCCGACGAGTTGGACGCACGCTCCCTCGCGGAGGTCGATGGCGGGAATGGCGATCATCGCCACACCTCGCGGAGGAAGCTGCGCACGAAGGCCAGCCCCGCTCCCGAGCTCTTCTCGGGGTGGAACTGCACGGCCAGCACTCGCCCTCGCCGCACCACCGCGGGGAAGCAGTCGCCTTCGTGCGTGGTCCAGGCGATCACCTCGTCCGTCCGCTCGGGCCGGCAGGCGTAGCTGTGCGCGTAGTACGCCCAGCGGAGCGGTACGCTGCCTTCGAGCTCGCTCCAGCCGATGTGCGGCACGCGCCGGGCACGCAGCCTCGTCACGCGGCCGGAGAAGAAGCCGATGCCCGCGCCCGGCCCCTCCTCACTGGAATCGAAGAGGAGCTGCATGCCCAAGCAGACGCCCAAGGTGGGCAGGCCCTTCTGCAGCGCCTGGCGCAGCGCCTCGCGCGCATGGGCGAGCCGCTCGGCCGCCACGCCGAACGCGCCGACGCCCGGCAGCACCAGCAGGTCGGTTTCCAGCGCCCTGAGCGGATCCGTCTCGATCACCAGCTCTGCGTCCGGCACCGAGAGCGCCTTGGCCAGCGAGTGCAGGTTGCCGGCGCCGTAGTCGAAGAGCGTGATTCTCACCGGCACACCTCCGCCAGCGCGTCGAGGAAGCGCTCGAGCATCGGCCACGGTCCCACCGACACGCGAATGGCGTCGCCCACGCCGCAAAGCCCCTCGAACGGCCGCACCGCCACGCCGCGTTCCCTCAGCGCACGGGTGAGCCCCTTGGCGTCGGGCACCGGCACGAGAACGAAGTTGGCGCTCGAAGGAAGCGGAGCGAACCCGCGCGAGGTCAGCGCGCGGGCGAGCCGCACCCGGTTCTCCCTCACCTCGGCCACGCGCGCACGCACCCAGCCGATGTCGCCCTCGAGCGCGGCGAGGGCGGCCCGCTCGGCCACGGCGCTCACCTTGTATGGCCCGCGCGATTTTTCGACCTCCACCACCAGCGGCTCCGGGCCGACGGCGTATCCGACGCGGAGGCCGGCCAGCCCGAACGCCTTCGACAGCGTGCGCACGACGACCAGCCGCTCGCGATTCGGCGCCTCGGCGACCCACGTGTCGTCGGCGAACTCGGCGTAGGCCTCGTCGAGCAGCACCACTCCCGGAGCGCGCTCGAGCAGCCGTTCCAGCTCCCCGCGCGCGGCCGTGTGGCCCGTGGGGTTGTTCGGCGAGCAGACGTAGATGACTTTCGCCTCGGTGCGGACCAGCGCGTCGACGTCGAGCGAGAAGTCGGGCCGCAGCGGAACCGCCACCGGCTCGAGGCCATTCATGCGCGAAAAGAGCGGCATCATCGCGAACGACGGCTCTGGGAATGCCAGCCGCTCGCCGGGCTCGGCGAACGCGCGCAATGCCGAGTCGAGCACGTCGTCCGAGCCGCAACCGGTCACCACCTGCTCGGGCGCGACGCCGACGTAGCGGGCCAGCTCGCGCTTGAGCTCGTTCGCGTACACGGCGGGGTAGCGGGTGAACGACGCCAGCGCGGCCTGGCGCACGGCGCGCTCGGCGGCGGGAGGCACGCCGAACAGGTTGGTGTTGTCGCTCAGGTCGACGTCGCACGGGGTGCGGTCGGGCGCGTAGAGCGAGATGGGCCGGTAGCACTCGCGTCCGAGCCTCAAGGGGAGACCTCCTTCCAGGCGATGGCCGCATCCGCGTGGGCCAAAAGCCCCTCGGCCGCGGCGAGCAACGCCGTGTCCTCGGCCAGGCGCGCGGCGGCGTCGCGGCTGATTTCCTGCCAGCTCGTCCAGCGGTAGAAGTCGAGAAGCGAGAGGCCCGAGTAGCAGCGCGCCGCTCCGGCCGTGGGGAGCACGTGGTTGCTGCCGGTGAGGTAGTCGCCGAACGCAACCGACGACGTGGGGCCGAGGAACACCGTGCCGGCGTTGCGCACGCGCAAAAGGTCGGCCGGCGGGTTCGCCGTCGCCAGTAGCAAATGCTCGGGCGCGTAGGCTTCGACGAAGGGCCAGGCCTCGTCCGTCGATTCGAGCCACAGCACCGCTCCGCGCGCGGCGAGGGCAGCGGCGGCGACGTCGCGTCGGCAGGTAGACGAAAGCAGCGCCTCGAGCGCTCCCGCCACCGACGCGGCCAACGCCTGTCCGTCTACCAGCGCGATGACGGCGGCGTCGGCGTCGTGCTCGGCCTGCGCGAGCAGCTCGCGGGCGATGGCCTTCGCATCGGCGCTACCATCGGCGACCACGAGCAGCTCACTCGGGCCGGCGGGCGAGTCGATGGCGACGACGCCCTGCACCTGGCGCTTGGCCTCGGCGACGTAGGCATTGCCCGGCCCGACGATGCGCTGCACGCGGGGCACCGACTGCGTGCCGAATGCCATCGCGGCGATGGCGCCGGGGCCACCCACGGCGAAGACCCGATCCACTCCGGCGATGGCAGCCGCCGCGAGCACCGGCTCCGATGGAGCGCCGTCGCGTCCCGGCGGAGTGCACAGAAGCACCTCGCCCACTCCGGCCACCTTCGCGGGGACTGCGCCCATGAGGACGCTGCTCGGGTACGCGGCGCGACCTCCCGGAGCGTAGACGCCGACGCGCGCCAGCGGCTCGGGACGCCTTCCCACCCGGACGCCGGGCTCGGTCTCGACCTCGACGGCCGCGGGCCGCTGCGCTTCGTGCGCCCGGGCGATGTTCTGCGACGCGCGTTCGAGGGCGCGGCGGATCGGCGGAGCGGTGCGGGCGAGGGCGGCCTCGATGCGATGGCGCGGCACCTCGAGCGACTCGAGCCGGACCCCGTCGAACCGTTCGGCGAGGGCGAAGAGAGCGGCGTCTTTGCCGGCGCGGACCTGCGCGACGATCTCGGCGGTGGCGGTGGCGACTTCGGCGGCGCGGGGGCGGTCGCGGTCGACCAGTGCCTCCCGCTGCTCGTGCGAGAGCGCCTTCAGGGCGGTGAAGAAGCGAAGCGCTCTCATGGCACCAACCTCTCGATGCGGCTGACGAGGATGCCTTCGCACCCGAGGGCCTTGAGGGCGGCGATGGTGCGGTAGACGGCGCTCGCGCTGACGACGGCGTGCACGGCCACCAGCCGGTCTCGGTGGAGCAGGTCGATGACCGTGGGGCCGCTGATGCCGGGGAGCACCTCGCGGACCCTGGGCAGGGCCTCTCTCGGAGCGTTGGCCATGATGTAGCGCTTGTCGCGGGCGCGAATGACCGAGCCCAGCGCGAGCGACAGCTCGTCGAGCTTCTGGCGCGCGTCGCCGGAGACTTCGGGGCGGGCAATGAGCCGGGCGGTGGACTCGAGCACGGTCGCCACCTCGCGCAGGCCGTTCATGCGCAGCGTGGAGCCCGTCGACGTCAGGTCGACCACGACGTCGGCGATGCCCAGGTGCGGGGCGACCTCGGCGGCTCCGGAGACCGGCACCACCTCGACCTCGAGCCCGCGCTCGGCGAAGAAGCTTCGGGCCAGCCGGGGGAAGCACGAGGCCGCGCGGCTTTTGGCGGGGATGGCGCGCAGATCCGCCGGCCACTCGTCGCGCACGGCGACCACCAGGCGGCAGCGGCCGAGCTCGAGGTCCAGCAGCGAGGCGAGCGGCCGGCCCGACTCGCAGACCAGGTCCCACCCGGTGATGCCGGCGTCGGCGGCGCCGTCGGCGACCAGCTCGGGGATGTCCTGCGTGCGGACGAACAGCGCTTCGAACTCGCCTCCGAGGGAAGCGGTGAGGGCGCGATCTCCGCGCGAGCGGATCTCGAGCCCCGCGTCGTTGAACAGCTCGCGGACGTCTTCGGAGAGGCGACCTTTGTTGGGCAATGCAATCTTGAGCACGTTGACTCCAGAGAGCCGGACGAGCCCAAGCGCATCGAGCCCGTCCGGGAAGGGAGACGGGCCGTTGGGTCGAGCACTTCGGGAAGGTGGCTACACCCGCCGATGCGCGCGCCGAGCGGACCCGTCCCGCTCGTGGCGATGCGCATGGTGATGGTGGAGCCGAATCAAAGCGGGGCCACCATACGAGCGCGGCGCGCATGCTGTCAATGACGACCCCCGAGACGACCCCGAGGCCCCCGAGCCTCTGGCCCGCCTGCCTACTCGAGTAGGCACAGTGCTCCCGATGGAGCACACCCGCTCCGGCGTCGAACCGCCGTCGCCGGGGCGAGCCGTGCGGAACCTCGATGGATTCCGGCGGCAGGGGGTGGCACCCGCCTTGCGACGCGTTCCCTCGGAGGTCGCTATGGACTGCAAAAATCCAGCGGAGATCCAGCAAATTTTGACCTCCAATGACTGGTCCTCGTCGCTCGAGGCGCCGCAGGGCTCGGTCGACCCGCTGCTCCTGGTGTCCTGGGCGGCGCTGATCCCCGGCAAGCTGGATCCGCACCAGACGTACTGGCTGCACACGAAAAGCCTCCAGCGCGCGGGGTGGGGCTTTCTCACGCGCACCTCGCCGCCGCCGCTCCGGCGCCGGCCCCGGCCGACCCACGACGAGCCGAACGCGCCGGTGCCGCTGCCTGCCGAGCCTCCGCCCGACGTGGCCGAGCTGGCGAAGGTCGAGCTGGTCCACGCGCCGGCGCCGCACCCCGAGGCCGAGCTGGCCACGCTGCCGCCGCGGCCCAGGCCGTTGCCGGCGCCGCTCGAGCTCGAGCCCGACGAGCCGCTGGCGCCGACGCAGGCACCCGAGCCGCTTCGGGCGCGCATCCGCGGCGCGCTGTTCCGCATGACCGCGCCGGTGCTGGTGGGCGCTGCGGCGCTGTTCCCCGCGGGGCTGGCGGTTCCGCCGTCGAACGATTCCTCCCTCGTCGTCGCCGCCGAGCTCGAGCCGCTCCCCATGGCGGACGTCCAGGCCGACGAGGCCGACGAGAGCGACGCGCCGGCCCTCATCCGCCCCGCGCAGCTGTGGCGACACAAGTTCCAGGGGCTGGCGTGGAACGCGCTCCGCCGCAGCGCCGCGCGCCCCTCGGTGAAGCGCGCGCAGCGCCGGGCCGTTGCGGCCGAAGTCGCCGCTGCGCCCGCCGGTCCGGCCGAGTCGCCGTTCCGAGATCAGGACCTCGAGGGCGAGCTGGCCAAGATGAAGTAGCGAGCGCCTCGCGCCCGGCGCGGATCAGGCCGCCACCGCCACGAGCACGGCGATGACGTAGCCGACGATGGCGAGGCCGAAGAACGCGCCGATGGGGAGCAGCACGCCTCCCACGGCCTTGCCGGTCGTCGTCTGGTGCATCTGCCGGTACGCGAAGACGCGCAGCACCATCGACCAGATGGGGAACGCGTACAGCCCGCAGATGGGCACCAGCCCCACGACGTAGGGCCCCATCGCCAGCGCGTGCCCGCGCACCGTCACCTCGAAGGCATTGGGCTGCGCGCCGACCAGCCTGAGCGAGAGGTGCTCGAGCCCGGAGACGATGAAGAGCTGCATCACGCTCCCGACCGCCACGAGCGCGAGGTAGGCGGCGATGCCGCCCAGCGTGGCCAGGCCCACAAGGCCCGGGTTCCAGCCCTCGAGGTCCGGGTTCTTTCCCTCGGCCGCGGCGATCATCAGCGCGCCGCCGATGATGGCGGCGTAGAGCAGCACCGTGGTCAGCATGCCGGCGAGGCTCGACAGCACCGCGAAAAGCACCGACGAGCCCATCGGCGCATCGGGACGGGCGGCGGCGAACGCCGCGGTCGGCTTCTGCACCACGAGCAGCGACGTCTTCCACCAGGCCTTGACGGTGCCCAGCTCCTCGCGCCGATCCCACGGGATGCCGCCCTGCTCGCGCGTTTTGCACACCTCGCAGACGACGGTGCCGTCGGGCAGGGTGGTGGCGCAGGTCCGGCACGCGAAGCTGCCGCACCGCGCGCACGTGGCCACCGCCGGCGTGTCTCGGTGGATCGCGCACCGTGCGTCCATCGGCCCGGCGCGCAGGCGGTTGCCGCAGCTCGGGCAGAACGTCGCTTCCGCGGGCACGGCGCGCTGACAGGTCGGGCAGACCATCGCGCCAACGCTACCGCGACTGCGCCGGGCTGGAAGCGAATGCGGCTCCGTTGGGCGATGGGGCGGCCACCGCCTCGCGCTGCAGCCAACCGGCGAGGCCCACCAGCGACAGCCCCAGCGAGCGCGTCACGCGGATCATCTCCAGGTTCCACGCCGCATCGCCCGGAAGGAGCTGGGCGATCCACTCGCGCGAGTCGAAGACGAGCCACACCGCCCCGGAGATGGCCATCGCCCACCACGCCCAGGAGAGCCGGCCGCCGCGCAGCCAGTAGGCGACGCGGAGGATGGGCGCGATGAGCAGCACCGTCATCATGTCGCCCATGGTGGAGGCGATGCTGGTGATGGCGCTGCAGGTATCTGCGGCGCTCTGGCCCAGGCGGCGGAAGTCGATGACGTACTGAGGCAGAGCGATGGCCAGCGCCGCCGCGGCCGACGTGCCCCACAGCGCCACCGCCTGCCAGGTCAGCGGAGGCTTCAGCCCCGAGCGGCGCCAGGTGAGAGCGAGCAGCACCAGCGCCCAGACCGACGCCACGTTCGCCCCGGTCACCACCACCATGCGCGCCGGCAGGAGCGGCGACTCGGTGAACGGCCGGTCGGGTGCCACGTGCGTCCAGTGGCTCCGCAGCGCGGTGCCGACGAGGAGCAGCGCCGAGCCCAACGCCAATAGCGACCAGACGCGGCGCAGATGGTCGCCCCGGGCGAAGGTGGCCGCGGCCGCCACCGTGCCCACCACTCCGAGCACCGAGCCGGCCCACCCGGCGACGTCGTGGGCCAGGCGCGTGCCGTCGGGGCCGCCGAAGGACATCGCCACCCACACCGCGTGAACGATGCCGAGAGCCACCACCGCGGCGATGCCTGCCAGCGCGCGCGTCATCGCTTCTCCACCGCCTCCTTCAGCGACTTGAGGATGACCTGGGTGTGCACCGAGCCGATCAGCGTGTTCAGCATGGGCCGAAGCCCTTCGAGCAGCGCGGGGATTTCGCTCGAGGTCAGCTCTTCGGGTGGCTTCTTCAGCGCTCTCAGCGCGGCCGTCTTCACCGCCATCCGCGCGGTGAAGCTGCCGAGGAGCGGCTCGAGCTGGCGCTCGATGTCGCGCTGCCAGTCGGCGATGATCGAACGTCTGTCCTCGTCCTGCAATGGCCCCCCCGAGTCTCCGCCAGGTTAGGTTAGAGCGAGTCCGGTTATTCGGCGAGCGTGGTACGGCCTTCGGTGCGCTTCGGGCTGCCCGTCAGCCGCCGTCACTTTGC
>FWPU01009130.1_pt1 | contig 15984 bp, 13 predicted proteins | sample 2228361 | NCBI WGS metagenome assembly FWPU01 (sample SAMEA103939777, study PRJEB20133) | metagenome
TGCGGGCCCGCTGCCCCTTCCCCTGCGCTTCGCTCCGGGTCAGGGTCGCGGCTTCGGCTTCGCGCCCTCGCAATGACGGCGGCGGTATAGAAACCGCGCCTACCCCATCGGTTGGGCATGCCAATAACAGTTTTGGTTGCGGCCAGAGGCCGCGCTATGGCTATAACGGAATATTGCCGTGCTTCTTGGGCGGGTTCGTATCGCGTTTGTTTTGCAGCATCTTGAGCGCCTCGATGAGACGCGGGCGGGTCTCCTGTGGCTCGATCACGTCGTCAATATAACCGCGTGCAGCCGCAACGTATGGATTGGCAAACTGCTCGCAGTATTCCTGGATCAACCGCTCGCGCTCGGCATTGGGATCCTCGGCGGCGGCGATCTCTTTGCGAAAGACAACGTTGACCGCGCCCTCCGGTCCCATTACCGCGATCTCGGCGCTAGGCCAGGCATAGTTGATGTCACTGCGCAGGTGCTTGGAACCCATGACGATGTACGCGCCACCATAGGCCTTACGGGTGATGACCGTGACCTTGGGGACAGTCGCCTCAGCATACGCCCAAATCAGTTTGGCGCCGTTACGAATGATGCCGCCATACTCCTGATCCACCCCCGGCAGATAGCCCGGCACGTCCACGAAGGAGACGATGGGGATGTTGAAAGCGTCGCAAAAGCGCACAAAGCGGGCGGCCTTGATCGAGGCATTGATGTCCAGCGACCCCGCCAGCACGGCGGGCTGGTTGGCGACGACGCCGACCGAATAACCACCCAGCCGCGCAAAGCCCACAATGATGTTCTGCGCCCAGTGCTCGTGGATTTCTAGCAACTCTCCGTCATCCACGACGCAACGCACGATTTCTTTCATCTCGTAAGGCTTGGTGGGACTATCGGGGACGATGGTCTCGAGTTTAGCGTCCATCCGGTCGGCGGGATCGGCGCCGGGGACGAAGGGCGGGTCCTCCAGATTGTTCTGCGGGATGTAGCTCAGCAGTTGGCGGATGAGCGCCAAGCAATGTTCCTCATTCTCGGCGGCAAAGTGGGCCACGCCGCTCCTGGCGTTGTGCGTCATCGCCCCGCCGAGTTCCTCGAACGTCACCTCCTCGCGGGTAACGGCCTTGACGACATCGGGGCCGGTGATGAACATGTTGCTCGTGCCCTTGACCATCAGCGTGAAATCAGTAATCGCCGGGGAGTAGACTGCACCGCCGGCACAAGGGCCCATGATCGCGGAAATCTGCGGGACGACGCCGGAGGCCAGCACGTTGCGCAGGAAAATGGCGCCATAGCCGGCCAGCGATGTGACGCCTTCCTGGATACGCGCGCCGCCGGAGTCGTCGAGGCCGATGATAGGCGCGCCGTTCTTCATCGCCAGGTCCATCACCTTGCAGATTTTCTCGGCGTGCACTTCGGAGAGGCTGCCGCCGACGACGGTGAAATCCTGCGCAAAGACGTAGACCGTGCGTCCTTCGATGGCGCCCCAGCCGGTGACGACGCTATCGCCGAGGAATTTTTGCTTTTCGATGCCAAAACCCGTAGCACGGTGGGTGACGAAAGGGTCCAGTTCACGAAAGGAACCGGGGTCGAGAAGTTTCTCCAGCCGCTCGCGGGCAGTCAGTTTCCCTTTTTCGTGCTGGGCGTCTATGCGTTCCTGGCCGCCGCCCAGGCGGGCCTGCTCGCGCATCCGGAGCAGTTGTTCGATTTTGGGGTCAGCCGACATGACGTGAACCTCCGTTCGGAAATCCTCTTGACGCCCTATATAACACCGCAGCGGGGCAGAAGTGACGGTGAGGCGCAGGGGCCTTTACGACAAAAGACCCCCAGGTATGTCCCTGGAGGTCTGTTGCGTGCTTGCGGAAGAGCCACGCAGTTGTGGTCCGGTTGTGCCGGATGCTGTGTCGGCTTAGCGACTACGTCGCCTGCCGCCACCACGACGGCCGAATCCACTCCCACCGCCCTGGTCAAACTGCCGGGGTGGGCGTGCCTCAGCCACTTTGATCGTGCGGTCGTCCAGTTCTTTGCCGTCGAGTTGCTTGATGGCTTCTTGCGCTGCCGCCTCATCCGCCATCTCGACGAAGGCAAAGCCCTTGGAACGGCCCGTCATGCGATCCGTGATCAGTGTGACGGCGGCGACGGTGCCAATCTTGCCGAAGAGATCGGCAAGATTGCCTTCGGTCGTGCTGTAACTTAGGTTGCCGACATAGAGTTTCTTAGCCATTATCTCCTCCAGAGTGTGCGCGGCACATCGCCGCCCTACACGATCTACAGGGCCGATACGTGGATGGCCTGCAGTCCCTTGGGGCCTCGTTCTACGGCGAATTCCACCCGCTGCCCCTCGTCCAGCGAACGATAGCCGTCGCCCTCGATGGCCGAATAGTGGACGAACACATCCTCGCCACCATCACGGGAGATGAAGCCGTATCCCTTGGCATTGCTGAACCATTTGACGGTTCCGGTCTCTTTTTGACTCACGTTACTCCTTTTCTTGTTTCTGATTCTAAAGCCGCTCCGGCCATTATGAAAAAACCGCCCAGAGCCTCCGCAAGCCTGGGCGGTCTTACAACGGCCAGAACCTACTTCGACGTACACTAGTGTACCACGATTATGCAGAATGTCAAACGCGCAGTTCCTCCAGCCGTTCTGCGAGTTTGGCCCGCTCGGCAAGCAGGGCGGTCAGTTTCTCGCGCTCGCGCTGCACGACCGCCGCCGGAGCCTTGTGCGCGAAATCTCCGGCGAGCAGATTTTCGCTGCGGGCGATGCGTGCTTCGAGGTCGGCCAGTTCCTTCGACAGGCGGTCGCGTTCTGCTTCCAGGTCCACCAGCGCGGCCAGCGGCAGGTAGCACGCCACGCCCCCGGTGATCACGGTGGCAGACCGGTCAGGTGGTTGTATGGCCGGTTGGATGGTGAGTTGGTCGGGGTCCAACTTGGCGAGCGAGCACAGCACCGCGCGTTGTTCCTCTAACCAACCGGCGGCATCGCCAGCGGCGATGAGGGCGGGGATGCGTTTGCCGGGGGTCACGTCGTACTCGGCGCGCAGGTTGCGCACCCCACGCACGAGTTCCATCAGCAGCGCCATCTGCGCTTCCGCCTCCTCATCCTGGAGCGCGGTATCGGCCTCCGGCCAACGGGCGACGATCAGCGCTTCTTGGTCGCGTACCGCCGTTGGCAACGCCTGCCAGATCGCCTCGGTGACGAACGGCATAAACGGGTGCAACAGTTTGAGCGCCGTTGCCAGGACGTGCAACAGGACCGCGCGTGGCGTGTCCTTATCGGCTGCCTCATCGTACAGCCGTACTTTGCAGGCTTCGACGTACCAATCGCAATACTCGCCCCACAGGAAGTCGTAAATCTGGCGACCGGCCTCGCCGTATTGGTGCACTTCGAATAGGTGATTCACGTTCTGAACCAGGCGATTGAGGCGTGAGCGGATCCAGCGGTCGGGCAGTTTCAGACTTCTGAAGTCTGGCAGACTTGGGAACTCTGCGTCTGCGTTCTCGAGCGCGGAGAGCACGAATCGTGCCGCCTGCCAGATCTTGTTGGTAAAGTTGCGTGCGCCTTCGAGCCGGCGCGGATCGAGACTCATGTCCACGCCCGGCGTGGAACTGGTCAGTTGGGTGTAGCGCAGCGCGTCACAGCCGTACTTTTCGATGATGTTGAGCGGGTCGTATTCGTCAACGTCCTCCATGGACTTGCTGACCTTCTTGCCCTCCTTGGTGCGCACCAGGCCGTGCAGGTAGACGAGGGAGTAGGGGGTCTGACCGGTCAGTTCGATGCCCAGCATCATCTCGCGCGCTACCCAGAAGAAGAGGATCTCGTAGGCGGTCTCGCGCACGTCGGTGGGATAGTAGCGGCGGTAGTCGGGCGCGTCGGTATCCGGCCAGCCGAGTGTCGAGAAGGGCCACAGGCCGGAGGAGAACCAGGTGTCGAGTACGTCTTCGTCCTGGTGGATGTTCTTGCTGCCGCAGTGGGCACAGGCGGTGGGGTCGGTCAGTGCGCACGTCTCCTTGCCGCAGTCGTCGCAGTACCAGACCGGGATGCGATGGCCCCACCACAGTTGGCGGCTGATGCACCAGTCGCGGATGTTCTCCATCCAGTGGAAGAACCGTTTCTCCTCACGCTCGGGGATGATGACGGTACGCCCTTCGCGCACGGCAGCCATGGCCGCTTCGGCGAGCGGTTTGGTGTGCACGAACCATTGGGTGGAAATGCGCGGCTCGATGTCGGTGTGGCAGCGTTCGCAAGTGCCGACGGCGTGAAAGTACGGCTCGACTTTGACGAGCAGGCCCTCCTTTTCCAGGTCGGCGACGATGCGCTCACGGCACGCGAAGCGATCGAGGCCGGCATAGGGCCCGGCGTTCTCGTTCATGGTCGCCGTGTCGGTCATCACGTTTACCGCCTCCAGGTTGTGCCGTTCCCCCACAGTATTGTCGGTGGGGTCGTGGGCGGGGGTGACCTTGACGGCGCCGGTGCCGAACTCTGGGTCCACCGATTCGTCGGCGATGATGGGGATGCGGCGGCCCAGGGCGGGCAGGACGGCGGTCTTGCCGATGAACGCTTGCCAACGCGGGTCGTTGGGGTTCACGGCGACGGCGGTATCGCCGAGGATCGTCTCCGGGCGGGTAGTCGCCATCTGGATGAACTCGGTCGCGCCGGCGGCCCATTGACCGGAACGCCAATCGCCCCGGGGGCTATCCCAGTCCGCGTTGATCACCGGGTAGCGCACGTACCACAGGTGACCGGGGCGTTCATCGGGGATCACCTCCAGGTCGGAGATGGCGCTGGTGCAGCGCGGGCACCAGTTGACCAGGTAGGTGCCGCGATAGATCAGTCCCTTTTCGTACAGGCGCACGAAGGCGGTACGCACGGCGCGGCTCAGGTCCTCGTCGAGGGTGAAACGCTCGCGCGTCCAGTCGCACGACATCCCCAGCCGCTTGGTCTGTTCGGTGATGCGGGCATGGTAGACGCGCTTCCACTCCCACACGCGCTCGATGAATTTCTCGCGCCCCAGGTCGTGGCGGGTGAGGCCCTCTTTGCGCAGTTCGCGCTCGACGACGTTCTGGGTGGCGATGCCGGCGTGGTCGGTGCCGGGCAGGAAGAGCGTCTGGCGGCCTCGCATGCGGTTGTAGCGCGTCATCAGGTCTTCGACGGCGGCGACCATGGCGTGGCCGAGGTGTAGGGCGCCGGTGACGTTGGGCGGCGGCAGGGTGATGCACCAGCGCGGGCCGTCGGGCGTCGCCAGGCCCAGTTCGACCTGTTTTTCGGGCCGGAAGTAGCCCTGCTCCTCCCACCATTTGTAGAGGCGCTCTTCGTGGTCTTTGGGGTTGTAGGTTTTGGAGAGTTCGGTCATGGTGTGCTCCCTGGTTTGTTGGTTGGTTATGGATAGTCGTTGGGGTTTTCGGCACTCAGCCCCTCCGCCTTCGCCACGTCGCACAGCACGCCGTCGGCGGAGACGAAGGTGACGGGGCCGAGCCGGTTGTCGCGCAGGACGCGGTCGAGCCGCAGGGCCGTCGCCAGTTGTACGGCGTCGTGGGCGCGCAGAGGGTGGCGGCCCGTCAGCGCCACAGCCAATTCCACAATCTGATCGCTGGCACGGACGATCTGGTAGCGCTGCCGGTAGTCTATCCCAAAACGGGCCAGCGTGCGTACGCGGTGCCGTTCGCCGATCTCTTTCGCACGCCACCGCTTTTGAACTGCCGCTGCAACCTCGACGATGGTCAATTGAGAGATGCTGATCGAGTTTCCCGGAGCGTCCACCAATTGGCGAACGTAATGGCTACCCGTCTCGGCGATGTAATATTTGACCAGGGCGCTGGTGTCGAAGTAAAGGCTGCCCATTACCGTTCACCTCGGTCGGCGATGATGTCTTCGGAAAGCGGCGGTTGTCCTTCCCACAGCACACGAATCTCCTCAACCGTGGCGTCTGGCGCTGCCTCAATATACTTATCCCACTCCGGCCCTGGTTCGGCCAGCATGTCATTCTCGCGCAGGACCTGGATTGTGCGCTCGTATTCCGACAATTGCGGGTATTGCGGCTCCTTCCTCTGCAAGAGCATATCCACTGCGTCCACGATGACCTGGTTCAGGGAACGGTTCTCCTCTTGCGCGCGGTGTCGCAAGCGGCGATGGATGCCCGCCGGCAGCCTGACGGTCAGTTTGACGGTGTTCATACCCATCTTGTCTACCTCCGCCCAAGGATGTGCCACTATGGTGGCACATTCATTCTGCCGCACCTCGCCTTGCCCGTCAAGCCAAACGAAAGCCCCTCCCGTCCAGGGACGGAAGGGGCATCTTTCGCGGTACCACCCTGGTTCGACAACGGGTTTCTGTCCGCTGTCGCACTCTGTCGCCCTCCAACAAGGGCTTGCGCGCTAACGGGCGCACCCGGAGAGACCTACTATCGGTAGAGCACAATTGCCCTCGCCGGAGACAATCCGGCGGTCAAGACGCGGACGCAGCACTTGTGCCGAGTCGTCCGCTTGGAGCCTGCCGTTTTGATCTACTGTGGCGCATTGGCAATTCGCTCTACGGTTCGGCCTCTCGACTCCCAGGCGACGTTCGGCGGGCGGCGCTGCGGGAGACTTGCAGCCGCCGACTGTAAGTCGGCGTCTCCCTCTCTATCCGGTACGGCTCGCCAGGGCCGACTCCGCCTACTCCTCCTGTTCCACGTCTTTACAGGTTCGAGTTGTAAATCCATTATACCACGCAGGCACGCGAGCGTCAACTTCCGAACCATCTGAGCAACGTTTCGAAGCCATAGTAGGCGGCACAGGCGATGATGGTGTTCTTGAGCACCTTGCCGGTGCCGCAACTGATCAGGAATTTCCACAGCGGAAAGCGCAGGGCGCCGGCGGCTATCCCACCCACGTCAAAGACCGGGTTGGGGATAAGTGCCAGCGCAAAGACGGTCCAGGTGCCATAGCGCTGCATCCAGCGGGTGAGACGGTTGTAGGTGGGGTTTTCGTCAATCCAGGTCTGCCCGCTGTAGCCGGCCATGTAGCCGGTGAGTTCTCCCAGTGCCTGCCCCACGCCGCCGGCCAGCCCCACCAGCCAGGGGTTGAAAACGCCGCCCATCACTGCCGTGACTGCCAGCCCCGGCACGGGAAAGATCAGTGTGGCATTGCTGATCAGACCGGCCAAAAAGACCGTTGCGTAGCCATAAAGCCGCAACTCCTGGATGCGGTCACGAAAGTAGAATGCCGCTGCCAGAGCAGCCATGATGGCAATGACCGTCAGGATCTGGACGATCCGTAGGCGCCGGGGGGGTGGAGGAGGGGGGATGGATGGATAGTTGGTTGGTTGGGTCAAGGTGCACCTGCGGGTTTCGGTAGCGGCGCGCCTAGGCGCACGATCTTGTCTCTGTGCTCAGACACGGTTGCGGTGGCATTGCACGTGTCCACGACCAGGCGCGCATGTTGCACCACTTGTGCGTAATCCAAGTTATGGTGCCCGGTGACGATGACGATGCAGTCGGCGGTGGTGATCTCGTCTTCGGTCAGTGGCACCGACTCGAGGACAAGCGGATCGCGGCGGAAGACATCGTTGCCCACGTGGAAACGGGGCACGTAGGGATCGTGGTAGCGCACGCGGGCGCCGCGGCCGAGCAGTAATTCGATGATGCGCTCGGCGGGCGAGTTGCGGGCGTCGTCAATATCCGGCTTGAAGGCGACGCCCAAGATCAGTACTCGCGCGTCCAGCAAGGGCCTTTTGTGCAGCGAAAGCGCCTGCGATACGAGGTCTACGACGTGGTAGGGCATGGCCTGGTTGACCTCGCCGGCCAGTTCGATGAACTCGGCGTAATAGTCGTACTCGCGGGCTTTCCAGGAGAGGTAGTAGGGGTCCACTGGAATGCAGTGACCGCCCACCCCTGGCCCGGGACGAAACGGCATGAAGCCGAAGGGTTTAGTCTTCGCGGCTTCAATCACTTCCCAAAGGTCAATTCCCATCCGCTCGGCCAGGAGCGCTAGTTCGTTGACCAGGGCGATGTTGACGGCGCGAAAGGTATTTTCCAGCAACTTGGTCAACTCGGCAGCGTGAGGCGAGGAGACCGGATGCACCGGCGCGCCCATCTGGCTCAACAGTTCGCACGCCAGGCGAGTACACTCGGGAGTCAGTCCCCCCACGACTTTGGGGGTGTTGTACGCCGACCACTGTTTGTTGCCGGGATCAATCCGTTCCGGCGAGAAGGCCAGGTAAAAGTCCTCCCCGGCCTTGAGACCACTGCGTTCCAAGATCGGCTGGACGATCTCGGTCGTCGTGCCGGGATAGGTCGTGCTCTGCAAGACGATCAACTGCCCCGGACGAAGGCGCGGCAGGATGGACTCGCAGGCAGCACGGATGAATGAGAGATCGGGAGCGCGCTGGGCATCATAAGGGGTCGGGACGCAGATGAATATGGCATCCACCTCGCGCAGCACTTTGTAATCCAGAGTGGCCTCGAGACGGCCCGCCTGGACATGCGGTGCCAGTTCGTCATCGGGCACGTCGGCGATGTAACTGCGCCCCGCATGGATGGATTCGACTTTGCGCCGGTCTACATCCACGCCGACGGTGGGAAAGCCGGCCTTGGCAAATGCTGTCGCCAGGGGCAAGCCCACGTAGCCCAGCCCGATGACGGCGATGCGGGCGGTGCGGTTGGTGATTTTGTCGTGGAGGGTGGTCATGGTTGGTTGGTTGGTTAGTTTGTTGGTTGGTTAGTTGGTTGGTTAGTTGGTTGGTTGGGCCAGAAGGGGGGGCGTTCGAGGCGCCAGAGGCCGTAGAGGCCGGCCAGGGCGACGAGGCCGCCAACGACATAGCCCTCCAAGATAGAAGCCTGGGTGACAAACGTAGCCAAAAGCCCCAGGACGAACGAGACGACGTAGAGTGTCAATACGGCTTCGCGCTGGGTCATGCCGGCGACTACCAGCCGATGCGAGGTATGGTCGAGCCCCGGGGTCGTGAGCGGGTTCAGCCGCCGCCGCAGACGCGAGATGATGACCAGCGTGGTATCGAAGATGGGCAGCCCCATCACCAGCACCGGCACCATCCAGGTGACGAAGGTGACGTTCTCCGGAAAACGCAACTTGATGCCGATGGCGGCCAGGATGAAGCCGAGGAACAATGCGCCGGAATCGCCCATGATGATGCTGGCGGGGTTGAAGTTGTAGAACAGGAAGCCCAGGCAAGCAGCCAGCACGGCGACGGAGAGCGCACCGACGAGGTACTGTCCGCCGAAGGCGCACATCAGGGCAAAATAGGCCGCCGCAATGGCCGAGACGCCCCCCGCCAGGCCATCCATATTGTCGAGCAGGTTGATGGCGTTGGTGATATAGACTACCCAGCATACCGTCGTGAGCAGGTTCAGGATCGGATAGCCGAACGTGCCGACATAGATACCGCTGGCATAGAGGAGCAGTCCTGCCAGGATTTGGCCGGTCAGTTTCACCAGCGGACGCAGACCCCAACGGTCATCTACTAGCCCCATGAAGGAAATACCCGTTGCGCCGATGAGGATAACGCCGAACTGGGCAAAGGCAACGCTTTGCCAGCGGCCCAGGACGAACGCGCCGACGATGACGGCCAGGTAGATGGCGATCCCGCCCAGCCGCGGGATGGGGCGCTTGTGAATGCGACGGGCATCGGGATAGTCAATGAACCCCGTGCGCGGCGCCAACCAACGCGCCAGAGGCGTCGCGCCAACCGCCAGCACCAGTACCCCGGCAAAGACGAGGAGATAAGCGGTCATGGCTGTGTGCTCCCGACGATGGCCTCCAATTGCGTCACCATATCCTGCACGGCAGGTTGTTGGTCCGTCGGCGCCAACTGCAGTGCCGTCCGGGCATGAGAGAGTGCCGTGTCGTTCTGACCGAGTTGGTTATACGCGATCGCCAGTACTCGATGGATGTCCCACGCATTGGCACCCTGCGGGTCCAGTTCGAGCGCACGCTCAAGGGCGACGACGGCTTTGTCGGGCTGCTGCAACTGGACGTAGATAGATCCCAAGACACGCCATGCCAAAGTGTTGCCCGGATCCAGTTCCAGCGCCTTCTCGTAGGCGTGCGCCGCTTCTGCCAATTGGCCTTGATGGGCATAGAGATCGCCCAGGCGGAGCCAGACCTCTCCCAGATTCGGGTTGATGGCCAAGGCGCGGCTGTAAGCGTTGATGGTCTCGGTGATGAGTCCCTGGACGGCGTACACGTTGGCCTGGATAATCCAAGAGTTCTCATAATCGGGATCGAGTTCCAGCGAATAAGAAATGGTCTCTTGCGCTCGTGTGATCTCGCCCATGTCAAGGTAGAGCGAGGTCCATTCGTTACGCAGCGTAGCATGGTTCGGGCTGAGCATGGTTGCCAGGGCGTAATTTTGCGACGCGCGCTGACGCAACTCGGCGGCCCGTTGCAGCAGGCGTTGCTGTGCCTCGGGATCCGAGGCATTTGTAGCATCCTGGGTGACCATCTGGGCCCACACGCTGTACATGCGGGCCAGGTTGGCCGAGTGGTCGGTATTGAGCGGGTTGATCTCGCGGGCCTTGAGCAATGTCTGCTCGGTCATCTGCAGGATGTTGTCACGCAAGGCGGAATCCCCAGTGTTCCTGGCATATTCGAGCAGAGCCCGGCCCAGGTAGAGGTGATAAAAATCCTCCCGCGGCGCCAACTCGATTGCACGGTTATAGAGTTCAACCGCTACCGGCCACTGCCCGCTGCTTTCCCACGGCTCGGCCTGCTTGTAGATCACGTCGGCCTGGATGGGATGCAGGTTGGTCGTCACGACGGTGATCCCGGCCAGTACCGCCAGTACGATGAGCGCGATGGTGCCCCAGGGCTGCGCACCAAGTCCGGGTAGCCGCGTTTTGAGCGTGAGCGCCGTACCGCCGGCAAGCAATGCAAAGAGGATGAGGGCATAATAGTAGACTTGTGGCCTGATGATACGGCTGATCAAAGCATCCAGGCTGCCGGCTGAGAGCACCGCGGTGTGGTTGCCCACCAGTACCAGGGCAAACATAAACCAGATGATGAAGGAGGTGAGCAAGTAGGCGAGTGTTGCCCAGAGCCAGTCGTCCTTCCGCTCGCGGAATAATCCGCTTTTGGCCGTCTCGCAGATCAGGACCAAGGCTCCCATCAACCACGTGAGGAGAAAGATCAACAGCAACAAACCATAGGACCGGCACTCGCTATACAGGGGGTCCCACCGGGCTGCACAGTTCGCCGCGTTTCTGTTCGGCAAGACGGTCATCGCACGCCATATAATCGTCACGGGGTCACGCAGTTTTTCGGGGTTGGCGGTGAAGTAGGGCATATCCCGCCCGGGTATGGTGATAAAGTCGAAAGCCAGCGTGCCGAGAATGAAGCCGCCGACGACGGCAATCGCCAACGTCGTGCTCAACCACTCGGGTAGAACGGGCCGAGCGTAGGCCGGCAAAGAAGCAACCTTGCGACGTTTTCTTCGCTTCCTGCTCCCTCCCGCTTGCACCTTGTTCCCTGTTTCTTGTCTCTGCTTGTTTGTATCTTGCTCGCGTGGCACCTCTTGCTTAGCGGCGAGGATCGCTCCGGCCACGGCGAATGCCCCTGCGTAGGCCCAGAAAGTGGTGCGTGTGGAGGCGATGGCGATGCCAAAGTTGATCTCGATCAGGTGCGCCACTACCGCGGCCACGAGGCCGGTCAGTATGATGGTGTATGGGTGGGCCGGTGGGACGATGCCTGTGTCCCAGTAGACGGAGAAGCCGTAGACGATCAGGTACAGGAAAAGGCCGCCAATGATACCAACGGGGATCGCCAGGCAGAAGAAGTGGGGGCCGATTGTGAGGACAACCGCCACTACGGCCGCCGCTGCCCCCACGGCCAGCGCGGCGAAAAAGAGGATACGCCGCCAGCCGTCGGGCAGGAACCCCAGCCAACGCAGGCCGAAGTAAAAGATGCTGCCGAAAATCCACAGGTAGGCGGCAAAGCCCAGCCAGCCGGTGATGACCAGCGAATCCAGCGTCTCGTTGTGCGAGCGGTCGGGAGACGCGGTGCGGGACTCGTAATGGCCCAGGAGCGGCGGATAGAAGCGGTTGTAGGCCACGTACATGGACTCTGGCCCGTACCCGACCAGCATACGTAGAAACGGGCTGATCGCGCCGACGGAATCAGGCCGCACCTGGGGGTACTCCTGTGTTGGGGGATACTGGAGCGGCTCGTGTGGGCCGATCAGTTCGAGTCCCCCCTCCCAGATCAGGGAACGCACCTTGCCGGTACCGCCCTCGGCCTGGAGCACGTCGTCCAGCCGGCCCAACCAGGGTTGCTGCGTGCTCCAGGCACGCACCGGCTCTACCAGGTTGATCACCAGGAAGCCTGCAGCAGCCAGGATCGCGAGCAGCAGGGCACCGGCCCACAACCAGCGCCAACCCTGCCGGTTGACGATGAAGGCTAACCAGATTGCGGAGAACGCGAGTACGGCGCCGGCGACAGCGGCCCACTGGGGCGCGTTGCTTCCAGAAGCGGTAACGGCCCTCCCGGCAGCGTAGAGCAGCCCGGCACCCAAACCGGCCACGGCCAGGCTGCCCAGCCCAAAACCCAGCCCGCGTCCCACGTCCCGAACAAAGTCGCCGGGCCGGATGGGATGCTCCCGGCAGGCCGCGCGCTGCAAGGTCAGCAAGCCCAGAAAGGCCCACACGCCCAGTCCGGCCAGAAAGCCCATCAGCGGGCCACGGCTCCCGCTGAACCAGACAGCGATGATCTGAACCAGGAAGATAAAGATATAGGCTGCGGCGCGGAGCACGTCCGCCGTGCCGGTCTCCTCGTCGGCCAGAATGGCGCGGAAGGCATCTACCACGCGGGCCAGCGTGGGGAACGCGGCCATAATCATATAGGCGGCGACAAAGATCGGATTGCCCATGTTAGAGGCGATGCGATCCGTCACGTCTCCACCCCAGGGCAGCGGATCCAAGCGGTTGTGCTGCAGGAAACCGTAGAGGGCAATCGGCAGGCTATTGAGAATAATGATCGTGATCAGGCGGTCGAGTTGCGGGCGCGTGCGCATCTCTTGCAGGATGATGAAAAAGATCACGATGTACGAGAGCGTCGTATACGTGCCCTGCAAACGCTGATAGGAGCCAAAGAAACTGACCCAGCGGGTGACAGAGAGCAGGGTGCTGAGGAGGTACACTGCGATGGTGAACAGGGCAGGGCGCACCAGCGGTGTGCGCCAGGTGATCGCGATCCCGCTCTTCCCGCTGCTGCGCTCCTCGATCCACTTGACCACCCAGACGACCGCCATAATGGTGGCGACGGTGCGCAGGGTGGTCAACTTGTCCGGCTCAAAGACGCGGCTGGAATAGACGTTGAAGAACAGCGGGGTGATAACCACTGCCAGCAGCCAGCCGATCTCGAGCACTTTGCTACAAAACGCGCTCAGTTTGGTTGAACTCATTGGTGTTACCATCTCCTGATCGGGACAATTGCCCCGGTTTATCGGGGGCTTCCCGGCTAAAGCCGGGCCTCCAGGCCAGTTTTGTGCCGAGAACCAGTCTGGTACGGCGTTGCACAAGAATGTTCCCCGGTCACCCACCTACCGATCTCGAAACCACTCCACCGTCCGCCGTAGTCCCTCTTCGAGCGGCGTGCTCGCCTCAAAGCCCAGCACCTCGCGTGCACGGGTCACATCGGGCACGCGGCGGCGTGTCTCCTCGAATGCCGGGCCGTAGGCGGCTTCATAGGGCACATGAACGATCTCGGACCTCGTACCGGTCAAGCGGCGGATCTGTTGCGCCAACTCGTTGATGCTGGTCTCTCGGTCCGAGCCGATGTTGAACACCTGCCCGGCGGCTTCCTTGAGCGTGGCAGCCCGGATCGTCCCCTCAATCGTATCGGCCACGTAGGTGAAGCAGCGGGTCTGCTCGCCGTCGTCGTACACCGTCAGCGGATCGCCACGCAGCGCCTGGGTGATGAACTTGGCGATGACGCTGCCATAGCCACGAGGATCAAGGCGCGGGCCATAGGCGTTGAAGTAGCGGACGACGGCAACGGGCAGGCCCTTTTTGGCGTAGGCCAGCGCGAAATATTCGTCAATGGCCTTGGCGTCGGAGTATGACCAGCGGGGCACAGTGGTAGGCCCCAACAGCCGGTCATCGTCCTCGCCGAGGGGGATGGCTGTGGATTTGCCATAGACTTCGGAACTGGAGGCGATGACACATCGCACCCAGTACTTGAACGCCAGTTCCAGCACGTTCTCCGTGCCGCGCACGTTGGTGATGATGGTATTCAGCGGGTCCTCGACTACATACTTGGGGCCGACCACGGCTGCCAGGTGGTAGATCAACTCGGCCTGACGGACGAGGCGCTCCAGCGTGTTCACGTTGAGAATCGAATCGTTGACAAAATGGAAACGGTCGCTGGATAGGTGATGCTCGATGTTGCCGGCCTTGCCCACGGAGAGGTTGTCAATGACGGTGACCTCGTGGCCCTGTGCCATCAGGGTGTCCACCAAGTTGGAGCCGATAAAGCCCGCGCCGCCGGTGACGAGGATTCTCATGCTGCGTCGTCCTCCGCAGGCGGGAGCAGCCGCTCGACCTGATCGAGAACCTGGCGAGCACCACCGATGGCCTCTTGCGCCTGGGCTTGGGTATAGACATCGTGAGGGATACCGCCGGGCAATCCGTTGGGATAGCGAGTGGGGATGTAATACTGATCCAGGCGACGGCAAACGTCGTGCAAAGCACCGAAAGAGGTTTCATAGTGCCGACAACGTTTGAGCAGCAGGTAGGTCGCATGCCCAACGACGGCCCGCTCTCCTTGTGCATGGAGGTACGCCTTGAGCGCCTTCTCGGCGGCTTGTTGCGCCAGAAAGCAGGCTACATCCGCATAACCTTCACGGGCGTTCAAGGCGGCCGCATCTACGTCATAGCGGGCCTGGGCCAGCCACCGGTGCGCTTCTTGCAGGTTATGATTCATATACGATCTTGCCTTCCCGCAGTATCTGCTCGATGAACGGATTGCCTTCGTCGCGCATGCGTTCGAATTCCTCCGGCGTGTAGACCAGAGGCTCCAGGGGAATCGAGTAGTCACACAGGGCCAACACGTCACCGATCCGTTCGGCGAAGGGCCGCTCTGTCTCTTTGATGACGAGCAGGTCTATGTCGCTGCCGGCGTGATAATCGCCGCGGGCGAAGGAGCCGAACAGGATGACTCGGCGAGGCCGGTAGCGTTGCAAGGCGGTCAATACCCGTTCCAGTTCCTGGCGAAAATCCTGTTCCGAGATACGGCGCACGGTTGCACCTTTGGTCTGGTGGATTGGGCATATCTTACCCCAGGCGGACTAAAAGTCAAGCCGTATTTGCTCGCGATTGGACTTGGTGTATAATCTGTAAAGGGGAATGAGCAGGTGACGGAAGAATGCCGTCTTTACCTCGACTATGCCCGGCGGGATCTCCAGGCTGCGGAAAGCAACCTGAACCTGGGATTCTACCACATCACCATCTCCCGCGCCTATTACGCGATGTTCTATGCAGCCAGCGCACTGTTGGCCAGTAAAGGCATCACGCGCAGCAGACATTCTGGAGTGTTGTCTGCTTTCGGCGAGCAGTTTGTCAGGACCGGGCTCATTCCTAGCCGAGCAGGCAGTAGCAGAGGATATTCTGAAGGCTGCGCGTCAATTCGTCGCGCGAGTTGAGCGTTACCTGGCGCAGGAAGGCATCAATGGCGGCGCGAACTGACGTTACCCATCTGACTGCACGGGAACAGGAAGCCCTATCTGCTTTCGTCCGCCGGTTGCGCGAGCACTTTGATGGTCAGGTGCTTTCGGTGCTCTTGTTCGGCTCGAGGGCGCGGAACGAAGCGCAGCCCGATTCGGACGTAGATGTGGCGGTTATCCTGGATCGGGCGGACGCTGAGACACGCAAGGCGATCCGTCATCTGGCCGTCGAGACTTGGCTAGAATATGGATTCTACTTGTCCACACGCGTGTGGAGCCGTGCCAAGCGCCGCTGGAAGCCATTCAGGAACTGCTACTTGTCCACACGCGTGTGGAGCCGTGCGCTTCGAC
>FWPU01009131.1_pt1 | contig 15976 bp, 15 predicted proteins | sample 2228361 | NCBI WGS metagenome assembly FWPU01 (sample SAMEA103939777, study PRJEB20133) | metagenome
AGGGTAACCTCCTTATTCTAGAATAATGAATTTGGTAGGTTACCCTAAATCTTCATTTTTTTCTACCAAGTTCTGGTTGGCGCACCGGGCGCACCGAAAACACTTGACAGATAGGCACTAAACACTTAAACTTTTGAAAGCAACTCTTTATAGGCTATAGTCACATCAAGGAGTAGGTCATGGATCCGCATATAGTTGCCCTGATTGCAGCCGTAATTGGTATTGTAGCCACTATAGTGTGGATAGCCTTTGGGTTGAAGGGCCTTAGAATACTACGGGAAATTAGCGATCACCTCCGTCAGAGGCGGCATTCTGACTAAGGTCTATCGGGCTAGCTTAACTCAGCGATGGGAAGAGAGGCTAGAACTTCTTAACCGGAGGCTATCGCCAAAATAGATTCTAAAATCAAGGTATTTAGAAGAGTTCGAGTTTCTGAAAAGAATCATTTCTTAAACACAGAAGCCGCAACCGCAGCCACAACCACAGCAGCATCCGCAGGGCTCGGGCGGGATACAAAGTCCAAGTGTACAGCCACAACCGCAGCTACAACTGCAGCAACAGCTACAACTACAATCGCAGCCAATTGCCAGTAGAAGACCAACTTTCACCGTCGGTGGCAACTCGATGAATTTCATCAGTTCCGGCAGAGCCGTGATAACCAGCTTATTTCGCTGGGGTATAAGTGTCTCAGGCACGATTTTTTCCAGCTCGGCCTTCAGTATTCTTATTAAACTTTTACTAAATAATGGATACATAGATCATGGCCATGGCAAATCGGAAGCAAGGATGCAAGACCATAAGAGCTTCTGTGAGCCCTTAACTCGTTTGATGGAGCGCAAAAGGAGCTTCCTGAGTTCAGAGATGTCCTTGGGAGAACTATTTGACAAAGCATGTTTTGCCTTAGTCCAGACAAACTCAGCCGGATTAAGTTCCGGTGCATAGGCTGGAAGGTGATAGATATGGAGTCTCTTCTTTTGTCGAATAAAATCTCGGACCAAGGTGCGTTTGTGGATTGGACTACCGTCCCACAGCATAACCACATGTCCTCGCAGATGTCGCAACAGATAACTAAGGAACCGAACCACCTCAACCCCGGTGAGGTCCTTGGCATGGAAGCTGACATACAATCCCAGACTTTTCCGCTTGGGAGAAACCGTGATGCTGGAGATGGCGGAGATTTTGTCCCTCCTGTAGCTATGTCGGAGAAAAGGCGTCTGACCGATTGGCGCCCAGGTCTTGCGAACATTAGGGACAAGCAGAAAGCCGGATTCATCGAGAAATGCCAGATGGGCCCCAAGTTCTTGAGCTTTTACCTGGCCATACCTGCTTCTTCCATCTGGCTATCGCTTGCTCGTCCCTCTGGGTGGCTCGCCGCTCGGGCTTCTTCCAACTCCACCCCAGCGAAACCATTAACTTCCAAACACCTGCTATCGAGTAGCTGGCCCCAAAATGTTTCTCTATCAGCTCGCCGATACGCTTTAAGGTCCATAGGTCTGTGTTGTAACCTGCCGCCAACCGTCTTGGCCAAGAGCTTTACAAGCCTTTCTTTTTGCCATTTGGAAATTTGTGGCGGGCGCCCTTGAATCGGCTTGGGCAACGGATCATAACTGAGCTCGAGAAAAGAGCCCAGCCCTCATTGAACCTCATCGCCCCTTCAGGCTGCCGACGGTGGGCGCGGGCGCGATTCTGGCAGCGCGGTGGGCTTCTTCGGCCTCGGCCCGCTCGGCGATTCCGCCGCTGGTAAACAGGTGCTTGCGCAGAAAGCCGTCCAGGACCTCGTCGTTGCGGCGGAGCCATTCGAGGAGCATGGAGAAGTGCTCTTTCTCCTCGTCGCGGTTGAAGGCGAGAATGCGCTTAAGCTCCTCGTCTTCGGTGGCTTCGATTCGCTGTTGATACCAGTCGATGGCATCCAGCTCCTCGCGCATCGAGGCTATCGCGCGATGGATATCTATAGCCTTGCTCGAAAGCCTCTCCCCGGCCTCGTGCAGCTGTTCGCTCGACATATCGGCCCCCTTGAAGGTTTAAATTCGTGCTAATTCGTGGCCTTGCTCTTTTGACACGAATTGGCCCGAAAGCAAAGCTCCTCACGGCCATTTTAACACGGGAGCTTGTCGCAGGGCCGATTTCGTTATAGAATCGGCGTGTAGGGGATGAGGTGATGGTGCTGCTTATCGTATTTTTACTGTTGTTACAGCCGGCATGGGCCGGGCCGGGCGAACCTCAACTGAAAATCAGAGGCAAGATCGTATACGACGGCGGCAAGCCTCGCATGGCGCGCGTCCGGATGGAGTCGCTCGACGGGGGCCTCGTCCGTGAGACGATCGCCGGGCTGGATGGGGAGTTCTCTTTCAAAGAGGTGCCGAAGGGGCTTTACTATATCAGCGTCGAGGCCAGGGGCTACGGCTCCGGGCGGCGCACCTTCGACATTTCGCCCGCCCTGGCCGACGAGTCGGGCCAGGTGAATTTGCAGATAGAGGTGCGGCGCTCGGCGCGCCGCGCCGGCGAGAGGACCGTCTCGGTGCGGCGGCTCTCCATTCCGCGGCGCGCGCGCAGCGAATTCGAGAAGGCGGCCAGGGCCCGCGGCCGCGGGCGGCCCGACGAGGCGGAAAAACACCTCGTGCGGGCGATCGAGATTTATCCCGAGTTTTCCGAGGCGATCAACGACCTCGGGACCATACACCACAGGCGCGGCGAATACGAGAAATCGATCGAGCTTTTCCAGCGGGCGATAGAGCTTGAGCCCGAGGCTTTCGCACCGCACGTCAATCTGGCCGGCTCGCTGCTTGCCGCCGGGCGGAGCGAGGAATCGGTCTCGGCTTCGCGCCGCGCACTGGAGCTGAATCCGGACGACGCCCTGGCCCATGCTCAGATGGGCATTGCCCTTTATTACCTCGGCCGCGACGATGAGGCCATCGCGTATCTGGAGAAAGCCAAAAGCCTCGACCCGGCTGCGGGCACTTACCCTCAGCTTTTTCTCTCCGAGATCAGGCTGCGGCGTCACGAGACCGAAGCGGCAATCAGGGAACTCGAGGAATTCCTGGCGCTTCATCCGGAGGGACCGCGAGCAGAGGCGGCCAGGTCGAAGATGGAGCTGCTCCGCCAGAGGCTGAATCAATAGCATCAGCCCGGGCATATGCTCCCGAGAAATTTGGCCTTTAGCTTTTCATGGTATCCGGTGCATGGCGGTTTGCCCCATGCGGATAGCTAAGTCGCAGGTTGGTGTCCCGGCGCTATCGCCGGTTGGCGTGTCGGCTGGTCCGGGCTTAGCGTTTTCGCCGGCGCCGCAAGGCCTCCATTCGCTTCCTCTTTTTCCGCTCGCTTGGCTTCTGGTAAAAGCGCCTCCGCTTCAGCTCTCTGAAGAGCCCTTCGCGCGTCAATTTTCGCTTGAACTCCCTCAGCGCTCTTTCCAGATTCTCTTTTACTTCGACCTCGGAAGATTTAATCTCTCACCTCGCATTTTCTCGAGCAGGGTCCGACCGGAAAGAGGCTGGCTCTCTGCTGAAAGCCACGCTGTGAGGCTGCCGTCTTACCAGCGCTGATGACCTCTCCCCTGTGCCCGGCCCTCGCCCATCTTCTTGCGCTTATCGCGACAGGGCTTGCAGCGCTTGGGCTCGTTGACAAACCCCTTCTCGCGATAAAAGTTCTGCTCGCTAACTGTAAAGGTAAACACCTCACCGCACTCCACGCAGGTGATTTGTTTATCCTTGGGTTCCATTAGGGGTTCCCTCCTTGTTTGGTATTGGCTGTTTTCGAAAGACATAAAGGTTTCCTTCGCCATCGGCGTTTTGAGGGAAATTAAACAGAGAGCATCATATCTTGGGAATCGGAGCTGTGAGAAAGTGGCGCAGGAGAAATCCCGAAGAGTCTCTTTTAATCTCCTCGATTAAGGTTCATTCGGTCCCAGAATCAAACACATTAGTATTGTCTCACTTCACGCCTTATAATGCAACCTAAATTTTAAGGAGCTAGAAGCTAGGAGTTAGGAGCTAGAATAAATGCATGTGCTGTAGGGCGAGGTACGTGAGGGGCAAGAGGAGCTCTCTGTCCCTCTCATTTCACCCATTGCCACGCCACCACCTCTGTAGCTTCATCTCACTCTCCTAGCTCCTTATTCTAGCTCCTGGTTTTACTCCATATTTCGCCAGTTGCGGCCGATCTTGCTTTCGACCACGAGCGGCACCTTGAGCTTGTAGACCGACTGCAACTCGGCGATAGCCAGCCGGCGCACGGCCTCGGCCTCGCGCTCGGGGGCCTCGAAGACCAGCTCGTCGTGGACCTGGAGTATCATCCTGGCGCCAAGGCCCAGTTGCTTAATCGCGCCGTGCACCCGTATCATCGCCATCTTCATCAAATCGGCCGCCGTGCCCTGAATCGGCGAGTTGATCGCGGCGCGCTCGCCGAAGCTGCGCAGGTTGCGGTCCGGGCTTCTGATCTCCGGGATCTGTCTTATCCGCCCGAAGAGGGTGTGTACCTGCCCGGTGTTGTGCGCCTGGCGCAGGGTGCGTTCCAGCCAGCTTTTCACCCCGCGGTAGCGCGCGAAATAGCCGTCTATGAACTGCTGCGCTTCCGCGGCCGAGATCTTGAGGTCGCGCGCCAGGCTGAAGGCGCTGAGGCCGTAGATGACCCCGAAGTTGATGGTCTTGGCCCGACGGCGAAACTCTGCCGGGTTGCGACGCGCCGCCTCGCCGAATACCTCCAGGGCCGTCCGCTCGTGAATATCTTCACCCTTGTTGAAGGCGTCGATGAGCACCGGGTCTTCGGAGAGGTGCGCCATGATGCGCAGCTCGATTTGAGAGTAATCGGCCGAGACCAGCAGGTGTCCTTCTTCCGCCACCACGGCGGCGCGAATATTGCGCCCGAGCTCGGTGCGCACCGGCAGGTTCTGGAAGTTAGGCTCGCTCGAGGAGAGGCGGCCGGTTGCCGTGCCGGTCTGGTTGTACGAGGTGTGCACGCGCCCGGTCCTCTCGTCCACAAGCGCCGGCAAAGCGTCCACATAGGTCGATTTGAGCTTGGAGAGTTCTCGGTATTGAAGTATCAGCGCCGGAAGCTCGTGGCCCATGTCGGCCAGCTCGGTCAGGACCTTGACGTTGGTCGAATAGCTCCTGGTCTTTTCGGTCCTGCCGATCACCGGCAGGTTCATCTTCTCGAACAGGATCTCGCCGAGCTGCCGGGGCGAATTGATGTTGAACTCCTGGCCGGCAACTTTATATATTTTGCCCGTCAGCTCGGCGATGCTCGCCTCCAGCTCGCGCGACAGCGATTCGAGCCTTGGGGCATCGATTTTGACTCCGGTCCGCTCCATCTCGGCCAGCACCTCGACCAGAGGCAGCTCGAGTTCGCGATAAAGCCGGTCGAGCCCGGCCTCCTGCAATTTCGCTGCGAGCAGCGGCTCGAGCCGGCCCGCTAAATCGGCCGCCTCGCAAGCGCCGAGGGCCAAAAGCTCCCGGTCGATCTCATCTCGAGCCGAGCGTTTCTCATCTCCGGCAAAGGCCAGCCCCTTCATCTGATGCCCGAGCTGTTCGATAGCGATCCTTTCGAGCCGGTAGGAGCCTTTGTTCGGGTCGAGGAGATAGGCGGCAAGCATGATATCTTCGACGGCCTCGAAGCGATCGATTCCGAGGGCCTCGAGGTCGAGGCGCAGCTTTTTCAGGTCGTGACAGACCTTTTTGATATCAGCATCGGCCATCATCTCAGCCGCTGCCGGGATCGCCGCAGCATTCAATCGGAACGCGCGCGCCCGGCCGGCCTCGGGCGAGATGGCGAGGCCGATTTCGCCCTCGGGAATACGAAAGAGCGACAGGCCGGCGCGGCGGCTCTTCCGGCAGGCTTCGAGCAGCTGGCGCAAATCGCCTTCGCCCTGCGCCTCTCCGTAGTCCCCTTCCGGCCTCTCCCGCCCGGCAAATCCCTTCAAAAGCGATACGAACTCCAGCTCCTTGAAAAGCTCCGCCGCGGCCTGGCGGTCTGGGCCGCGATAGGCCAGCTCGTCCAGGTCGAGCGGAATCGGCAGGTCGGTGCGGATGGTGGCCAGCTCGCGGCTGCGTCGGATCTGCTCGGCGTGCCGGCGCAGGCTCTCGCGATATTTTTTGTTCTCCACCTGCTCCCAGTTGCGCAGGCATTCCTCGATGGTGCCGAAGCGGCGCAGCAGCGCTTGCGCCCCCTTGTCTCCGATGCCGGGAGCGCCCGGGATGTTGTCCACCGGATCGCCCTGCAGGCCTAACAGTTCGGGCACCTGCTGAGGCGTAACGCCGAGCTTCTCCTCGACCTTCGCGGCATCCACGACGTCGTGATTTTTTCGGGTATCGAGCACCAGGACCCTCTCGGAGACGAGCTGGTACATGTCCTTATCCTGTGTCACTATAAACACAAACAGGCCGGCCGCGGCGGCCTTGCGCGCCAGCGTGCCTATTACATCATCAGCTTCGTACTCCGGGTGCGAGATCACCGGAATGCGGAAGGCGCGGCACAGGCGGAGGATGTAGGGGAGCTGCGCGGCCAGGTCGTCGGGCATCGGCCTGCGCGTCGCCTTGTACTCCTCGAACAGCTTGTGGCGGGCGGTCGGGCCCGGCTCGTCCATGGCCACGGCGATGTAATCTGGATTATCCTCGGCGATCAGCTTCCTGAGCATGGCCGCGAAGCCGTAGACGGCATTGGTGGCCAGGCCGTAGCTGGTGCTCAGGCTGCGAATGGCATGGTAGGCGCGATAAATGTGCGACATGCCATCGATCAAGAAAAGCCTCTTTGCCTGCGCCATCGCCATGCTGCCGAACGCCAATTCAATAAAGTTAATATTAACACATTTTCACCACGCGGGTCGCAGCGAGCGGCCACGAGACGGAAATTCCTCGTGTAAGCTTTCAGCCGTCAGCCATCAGCAGTCAGTTTTCGCTGAAAGCTGACGGCTGATAACTGAACGCTTGATCTTACAGTTGATTTGTCGCTGCCCATCTATTAACATTCCAGAGGGCCGCACGTGAGAAGTTATGGAGTATAAGTTTATCAAGCGCGAGGAGCTTTATCGGGGCAGGATCGTCGGCCTGGTCGTCGATACGGTCGAGCTTCCCTCCGGCAAGCAGACGATTCGCGAGGTGGTGCGGCATCCGGGCGGCGTGGTGGCGGTCCCGCTGCTCGACGGCGACCGCCTGGTCTTTGTCCGACAGCACCGCTATCCGATGGACCGCGACATGTTGGAGCTGCCGGCGGGAAAACTCGATCCGGACGAGAGCCCGGACGCCTGTGTGGCGCGCGAACTCGAGGAAGAGACCGGCTACCGCGCCGGCAAAATCGAAAAGCTCTGCGCCTGTTACACCTCGCCGGGCTTCTGCGACGAGCTTCTTCACGTCTACCTGGCCACGGAGCTGACCAGGACGAAACAGCGCCCGGAAGATGAAGAAAAGATCAGCATCGAAACTTACTCGCTCGACGAGGCGCTGGCCATGATCGAGCGGGGCGTGCTGATCGATGCCAAGAGCATAGTCGGTGTGCTGATGGTCAGGCTCAGGTCGGTCGAGAGGCCGGGTTGAGAATCGAGATCTAGTGGCAGAACCCTGCGGTCGCTCCGACAATCGAGCATCTATGCTGGGCACTGCAAAGGCGGCGTTGCTCGTGCCCGCGGCGCTGCTTTTTACCGCGGTCATGGGGAGCATCTCGCTATTTTGCTCGCTCTTCGACGGCAGCGGGCGGCTCCAGCACGCCTGCGCCCGATTCTGGGCGCGCTCGCTGGTCCGGCTTTCCGGCGTGGAGGTACGGGCGCACGGGCTCGAGAATATAGAGCCGGGGCGCACTTATATTTTCACGGCCAATCACCAGAGCTACTTCGATATATGGGCGCTGCTGGCAATCCTCCCCATCGAGTTCCGCTTCGTTGCCAAAAAATCGCTCTTCAACTGGCCTTTCCTCGGCTGGCACCTCAGGCGCTCGGGCAACATCCCGATAGACCGCGGCGATACGCGCCGCGCCCTCAAGACCATGCTCGCCGCGGCGGAAAAGATCAAAGCCGGCACGTCGATAGTGGCTTTTCCCGAGGGGACGCGCAGCACGAACGGCGCGGTGGCCCCTTTTAAAAAAGGAGTGTTTTTTCTCGCCCTGCGCGCCGGCGTCGCCGTGGTGCCGGTCTCGATCAGCGGCTCGCGGCACTGTCTCCCCAAGGGCTCGCTGCTGGTGCGGCCCGGCCGCATAGATGTGATTATCGGCAAACCGATCGAGCTTGACGGCTATGCGCAGCAGGATTCGGAGCGGCTGGCCGGGGCGGCGCGCGCCGCTGTGATCGGAAATTTAAAAGGAGGTCGAAGCTGAGCATGCAACTCGAAGCGATACAGAAGGCGCTCGGCGAACGTGGCCTGGACGGCTGGCTGTTTTACAGCTTCCGCGATAACGATCCGATCGCCCTGAACGTCCTCGGGCTGAGCCGCGAGGAGCTACTCTCGCGGCGCTGGTTTTACCTGGTGCCGGCCTCGGGCGAGCCCGTTAAACTTGTTCATCGCATCGAGCCCGAGGCGCTGGACAGATTGCCGGGAAAGAAGCTGATTTATCTCCCCTGGCGAGAACTCGAGGCGAAGCTGGGCGAGATGCTGCGCGGGCTGAAGCGCGTAGCCATGCAGTATTCGCCGCGCAATTCCGTCCCCTACGTCTCGCGCGTCGATGCCGGGACCGTCGAGCTTGTGCGCTCGTTCGGCGTAGAGGTAGTATCCTCGGGCGATCTGGTGCAGATGTTCGAATCGCGCTGGAGCCGCGCGCAGCTCGACATGCATGTCGAGGCGGCCGAGGCCCTGCGCCGGATCATCGACCAGGCCTTTGCCGAGATCGCGCGCGCCGTAGCGGCGGGGCGGAGGATCACCGAGTACGATATCCAGCAGTTCATCTGTGATGCCTATAAAGACAACGGGCTTGTGACCAGCCATCTGCCGATCGTGGCGGTCAACGCCAACGCCGCGCTCCCCCACTACCAGCCGACCGGAGAGCGCCATTCCGAGATCAAGCGCGGCGACCTGGTCCTGCTCGATATCTGGGCCAAGCGCGATGCGCCCGATGCGGTCTACGCCGACATCACCTGGACCGGCTATGTCGGCAGCCAGGTGCCGGAGAGGATCGAGCGGATCTTCGAGATCGTGCGCGGGGCGCGCGATGCTGCCTACGGGTTCGTCGATGAGGCGGCGCGCGCGGGAAGGCCGGTCTACGGTTGGCAGGCCGATGAGGTCGCGCGCAGCTATATCCGCGAGCGCGGCTACGGCGAATATTTTCTGCACCGCACGGGACATTCCATCGGAGTGGAGGTACACGGCACGGGGGCCAACCTCGACAACCTCGAGACGCGCGACGAGCGGATGCTCCTGCCGGGGACGGCCTTTTCCATAGAGCCTGGGATTTATCTCGACGATTTCGGCATACGCAGCGAGATAGATGTCTATTTCGGCGACGGCGCGACGCTCGTGGCCGGGCAGCCGATCCAGTCAGAGGTTATCCGGATACTGGATTAGAACCGTTTGTAGTGAGGGCTTTAGCCCTTTTAACGCGCTGAAGCGCGCACTACGAACCGTGCTGAATCAGCGGAGAGCTGATGTTCTATTTTTGGATAGTCATCGCATATCTATTGCTCCTCAGCCTCATTGCCTTTTATCGCACCAGGCTGGTGAAGACCCATGTTGACTTCATGGTGGCCGGGCGCAAGCTGCCCGCCTCGATCCTGGTGCTGACCCTGCTCTCGAGCTGGATCGGCTCGGGGAGCATTTTAGCCGGCGCCGAACTAAGCTACCGGCGCGGCTTCGCCGCGCTCTGGCTTCCGGCCGGGGCCTGGGCGGCCATTGCCGCCGTATATCTGATCGCCGGGCGCGCGCGCCGGCTCGAGCAGTTCACCGTGCCCGATGTGCTCGAGCTGCGCTACAACGGCGCGGCCCGCCTGCTCGGCACCATCACCACCATACTGGCCTACACGGCGATCGTCAGCTACCAGTTCCGCGGCGGCGGCATCGTCCTGAACATAGTCACGGGCATGCCGCTCGAACAAGGGATCCTTTTGACCGCCGTCTTCATAATCGCTTATACCGCTATGGCCGGTATGATCTCAATTGCCTATATCGACATTTTAAATGGCCTCACCATGCTTTTCGGCATAAGCTTGAGCCTGCCGTTTCTCATCGATCATGTCGGCGGATGGGAGGCAGTGCGCGCGGGCCTGCCTGCCGAGCACTTCGACCTGCTCAGCGCATTGACCGTGACCGAGGCCTTCGGCTATTTTCTGCCCAGCTTCTTCCTGCTTTTAGGCGAAGCAAATATGTACCAGAAGTTCTTCTCGGCGCGGGACGAGGGAGCGGCGCGCCGCGCGGTGATCGGCTGGATCTCCGGAACGATTATAATCGAGACGCTGATCGTCGCAGTAGCCGTCGTAGCGAGCAGCGCCTTTCGTGACGTGCCCCCGGATTCCATTATCCTCCAAGCGGCGCGCTACGGCCTGCCCGCGGCGGTCGGCGCGCTGCTGCTCGCGGCGGCGGTGGCAGTCATCGTCTCGACGGGCGACTCTTACCTGCTCACCCCCTCGACCAATCTGGTGCGCGACATCTACCAGCGCTTCATCAATCCCAATGCCTCGGCGCGGCGAATCGTGCTTTACTCGCGGCTAGCCGTGCTGGCCCTCGGAGCAGCCGCCTTCGTCCAGCTGCGCTTCTTCGAGACGGTGCTCCGCATGGCACTCTACGCCTATACCATGTACGGCGCCAGCATCACACCGGCGCTGATCGCCGCCTTTACCTGGCGCCGCGCCACACCGGCCGGAGGTGTGGCTTCGATTCTGGCCGGAATGTTGACGACCCTCGGCTGGGAGCTTGCCGGACGCCCCCTGGGGCTCGATTCGATCTTTCCGGCCACGGCGCTCTCCATCGCCGGCCTGATCGTGGTCAGCCTGCTCGGCGCGGCACCGAGCGAGGAGAAACTTCGCCCGTTTTTTGCAAGCCGCTAGCGCCCCTATCCTGGGCGTGCCCTGCGGTTAAAACTAAAATAATTCTGAGGATTGGGGACTTTATGTTACCTGCTTACGAAAAGGTGTGATCTGCGCTGGATAATCTGTTAAAATTGAGGCAGGCATTATTTTCCCGCGAAAGCAGTCCGCGCACTTCTGCTTTTGCAGGATTTAAAGCCGCGCTTGATTCTCTATGGAGGAACGCTGATGTCAGATACCGTAAAGAACCAAAGCCAGGTTAAAATCCACTATGTCGGTAAATTCGAAGATGGCACAGTATTTGAAACTTCTTACGGCAGCGACCCGCTGGAGTTTACGGTAGGTTCCGGAGAGATAATCCCGGGCATCGACGAGGGGATAATAGGCATGGCCGTAGGTGAGAAGCGGAACATCACGGTTACACCCGAAAAAGGCTACGGCGTCCACAATCAGGGTCTGGTGGTGGAAATACCACGCGACCAGCTTCCCCTGGGCTTGAATCCTCAGGTGGGACAGGTTATCGGCGCCGAGACGCCGGCGGGCGAGCAGATGCTGGTTACAGTAACCGAAGTGACGGCCGAGAAGGTCACGATAGATGCCAACCATCCTCTGGCCGGCAGAACGCTTCATTTCGAAGTAGAGCTTGTCGCGGTAGATTAAGGACCGCCGAATATCCTTTAGGGCGGACTGCCTAACGGTCCCACTTAGAATGCCTAAAAAAACCGCAGGTGATACGGCAACCCGTCAGTCCCGAGCTTTCAGCAGTCAGCTTGAAGCTGAAAGCTGACTGCTGATGGCTCGAAGGCAGCCTCCCCCACCCGGTTTTGTTACTTAGGACGCAAATCAGCACGAACAAAACCTTTGCACCCTCAGCCGAGTTTTACTTTTATCTTGACTAATCGAAGAGCAGGCGTCTATAATCCGAGACATTTAGTTGCTTTATAAAACTAGTTCGGGAAATCGGATTTGCGAATTCACGATCGGTCTCACTGTGGTTGGCTTGACCGTGTAGGCGAATTATAAAAGGGGCGAAATGGCTCAAAATCTTCACATCTATTTGCGCGGGGGGCTTCGGACCGTACAGTTCATCGTGATGCTTGGATCGCTGGTTATATGGGCCCCGGCGCAGGCCTTCAGGGCACGGCCCGAGACTCGGACCGATAACGTAAAGGAGATAATCCACGGCGTTGAAATTGTTGATCCCTACCGATGGCTCGAGAATCAAGAGAGCCCTGAGACCAGAGAGTGGATCGAGGCGCAGAACGATTACGCCCGGTCCATCTTGGATTCGTTGCCGGGGCGCGAGCAATTGAAGCAGCGGATCGTCCAGTTGATGAGAATAAGCATGGTCGGCATGCCGCTGGTGCGCAACGGGCGTTATTTTTTCTCCAAGCGGCTGGCCAGCCAGGAGCTGCCGGTCATACACATGAGAAAAGGCTTCGGGGGCAAGGACGAGGTGCTGATCGACCCGCACCCGTTGAGCCCGGATCAGACCACCAGCGTCAACCTGCTGGATGTCTCGAGAGATGGCACCCTGCTGGCCTACGGGGTACGGCGCGGCGGAGAGGACGAGATCGCTATCAGGTTTTTCGACGTGGACCGGCGAAAGGATCTGCCGGACAGCCTGCCCAGGGCCCGCTATTTCGGCGTCTCTTTGAAACCCGACAAGAGCGGCCTCTATTATTCGCGCTATGGGCCGAACGGACCGCGGGTCTATTATCATGCAATGGGGCAGGACGCGGCCAGCGATATCGAGATATTCGGAAAGGGCTACGGGCCGGATAAGATAATCAGCGCCCGTCTCTCGGAAGATGGGCGCTACCTGCTCATCACCGTCTCGCACGGCGCGCGGAAATCTGAAATTTACTATCAGGAAGTAGCGAGGTCGGGACCAATCGTGCCGGTCGTCAACGATATCGACGCCAGGTTCTTCGGGCAGATTGCTGGCGATTACCTCTTCTTACGGACGAACTGGATGGCTCCCAACTGGCGGATACTTAAGATCGATCTGAGCGGTCCGCCCCGAGACCCTGCGCAGTGGCGCGAGGTGGTGCCGGAGGGCCACGCCGTTATCCAGGGGTTCTCGCCGGCCGGCGGCAGGCTGTTCGTCAACTACCTCCAGAATGTTGTCTCGCGCGTAAAGGTATTCGAGCCGGATGGCAAACACGTGCGCGATATCGCGCTTCCTGCGCTCGGCACGGCTAGCAGCGTCCGCGGCCGGTGGGATAGCAACGAGGTGTTCTTCTCTTTCACCTCGTTTCACGTGCCGTCGATTGTCTACCGCTACGACATGGCGAAAGGGCGCCAGGAGGTGTGGCGGCGGCTGAGGGTTCCGATCAAGAGCTATAGATTCGAGGTCGAGCAGGTTTGGTACGAATCGAAGGACAAAACAAGGGTGCCTATGTTCATCGTGCATGCCAGGGGGATCAAGCTCGACGGCTCGAGCCCGACGCTGCTGACAGGCTACGGCGGCTTCAACGCGAGTAGAACCCCGGTATTTTCGCCGATGGCGGCGCTGTGGGTCGAGCGAGGCGGCATCTACGCGATGCCGAACCTGCGGGGGGGCGGAGAGTTCGGCGAGGAATGGCATCGGGCCGGGATGCTCGAGAAGAAGCAGAACGTCTTCGACGACTTCATCGCCGCAGCCGAGTGGCTGATCAAGAACGGCTATACCAAACCATCGAAGTTGGTCATCTCAGGCGGCAGCAACGGCGGGCTGCTCGTAGGCGCAGCCCTTACCCAGCGCCCCGAGCTGTTCCAGGCGGTTATCTGCTCTTATCCGCTGCTGGACATGGTCCGCTACCATAAATTCCTGGTCGGCAGGTTCTGGATCTCCGAATACGGCTCTTCGGAAGACCCCGACCAGTTCAAATACCTCCACGCTTACTCGCCTTATCATCGGGTAAGGCCCGGCACCAATTACCCGGCCGTGCTTTTCATTACCGGCGACTCCGACACGCGGGTCGATCCGCTCCATGCGCGCAAAATGGCCGCGCTGCTCCAGTCGGCCACGGCATCCGATAGACCCGTACTGCTCCTCCATGATACGAAGGCCGGCCACTCCGGCGGACGGCCGCTGAGCAAACAAATCGAACTGCTGACCGACGAGCTGAGCTTCCTCTTCTGGCAACTTGGAGCTAAATAACGTTTCATGAAAGTTGAACATAGACTTCTGGCAGCTCATTGCTCGATTTATCCGAGAAGTTGCGTGCCATTTCACTAGAGCAGCACGCTTTGGCCTCTAAGCAGCCCTCCCAAAGCCTCTATAAGAATAAGAAAATGTTGTCGCCATCTGTCTAGTTTTGTGCTAATATCTTTTACAAACAGAGTTAGCCTTTTGTCTATTGCTTTATCCAGCCTCATGTGACCCTCCCTGTTTAAATTTAAGTCCAACTAAGGGAGGGTTTTATCTCACCTCAAATTCTAGGTGAAGTCCATAAATCAAGGATAGTGTTTAAAGCCGACCGCTGCTCTTTAAGGAAGGGAAATGTCCGGCCTGTCGAAGAGGTCTCCGGCCCGTGGATTGGTGGGGATTTCGGGCACGATGATCCTGGAGGGAGGCCGGAGACTGATGCTTAAAGGTTCAGGATGGTTAAGAATCTATCGCAGGCCTATCTCTCTGTCAAGCAGTCTCCGACCTGCCGGCAGGGTGCTTGGTTGGGTACCAAGGCGGGTGTAAGGACAGATCGGAGACCGTGGATTTACCCCATTCTGGTTCGATTGCTCGGGAGGTCATTATGCGGTTGATGGAGGGTAGTCGTCAAGAAGGGCAAGCGCAAAGTGCAAGTGTCCGAAGCGAATTGCCTCAAGCCCAAAGTGCCGCCGTCTTACGCCGGCGGAAAGAGTAAGTGCAGCAAGTGTGGAAGTGTATTGCACGAAGGCCTGTCCCGGAGGCTTTCGCGGCGGGAGCAGTTGCTCTCGAGCGGCTAGATCCAGAGGATCTGGACAAGGTGGGCAACGGCTTGAAACTCAGGATCGCCGGTGACGAGAGCAGCGTTTAAGCGAAGAGCGGTGGCGACAGCGAAGGCATCTGCATAGGAAAGGGGAAATTGGGCCTTGATGCGGGCTGCTCGAAGGACGTCGTCGAAGGAATTGGAGACGCGCTGAATTGGGAGAGTTTCCAGGCGAACGAGCAGCTCATCAGCTTTCTCCAGGGACCGCCTCTTTGCAACGACATAATAAACTTCCCCGATGTTAATCTCGTTCATGAGCAGGGGCTCGCCAGAAGCCGCGGCTGCGTGCAGCAACTCATTAACCTTTTTGAACCCTTTTTCTTCGCTGAGAAAGGCGAGCAGGGCGAAGGAATCGAGCAAATTTGGTTTCTTCACATTTCCGGTCCTCGTGTCGTTCCTCGAGGAGGGCTCTGGTGAGGGAGGGCGTGCCTTTGAGGGACCCGCGGAGCACCTCAATAGGATCAGCTGGGATCGGCTCGATGGTTACTTTCTTATCGTCGGAGAGGGCAACCAGAACCTTACCGCCCGGTTTGAGGCCGATCTTTTTGCGGATCTCAGCCGGGATGACCACCTGGCCCTTGGTCGAGGTTTTTACTATGGGCATTTCGCTGAACCTCCTGCTTTGATGTTTAACGCCTCAAGGAAAAGTATAACCTCCAACAATCAGGATATCAAGTGGAATTGTTTGCAGCTTCTTGCACGAGTCGCGTGATCCGTGAGAGCCGAGCAACTCATATGCGCTATAATTAGCGCCGCAATGACTGGTCTGGGAGCTGCGCCGAATAGTTGCCCGGTGCAAATGTCCGGGGGAAAGCAGTGCGTCCAGCCTCTGCACCACCGGATACACACCGATGATGAGCAGCACGTCTGCCTGATGCACACGCACGATCCTGATAAGGACGCCGTCGCGTTTCGAGCCTAGTACTTCGCCCGCTTAATTCTGACGGTATAAACAAATTAGGAAATACCTTTTTGGCATTTTCAATGGTAAAAGTCCATTCAATGCCAAAGCCAGTTCTAGGCCTGGCACTTGGAAGAAGAAAATATTTGTAGCATTAAACTTGCAGCATCGGCCATGAGATTTTTTCGCTGAATT
>FWPU01004822.1_pt1 | contig 15974 bp, 17 predicted proteins | sample 2228361 | NCBI WGS metagenome assembly FWPU01 (sample SAMEA103939777, study PRJEB20133) | metagenome
AAGCAAACGGGGCATGTGTTTGTATTGGGTGGCTTGCCGAAATAATCCGCACTGCAGCCGCAGAACAGCTTCGTCCTCGTCAGAAGCTGGGCGTGAATCTCTAGACCGATGACTGTATGCACATCTTAAATATTAACACATCGCTATAGGCTACGACCACTTGACAAAAGTGGACTAAAATGGTATACTTTTGCCTGATTGAGGGGATTTTGAATGAGCGTGAAGTTAGAGATTCGAGATCTACACGTGAGTGTCGAGGGCAAAGAGATTTTGAAGGGAGTCAATCTCACCGTGCAGAAGGGCGAGATCCATGCGCTGATGGGCCCTAACGGCTCGGGCAAGTCGACTTTGGCTCAGGCGCTTTTGGGGCATCCCAAGTACGAAGTCACCCAAGGCGAGCTTCTCTTCAAAGGGCAAAATATTTTAGAGCTAGGCCCCGACGAGCGCGCGCGTTTGGGACTCTTTTTGGCGTTTCAATACCCGTTCGAGATTTCGGGCGTTCCGCTCTCGCGGTTTCTCTTGACGGCGATTAAGGCCCGGCAAGGGAATGGGGACGAAAGTAAGAGCGGAACCGACGGCACGATGAAGAGCTCTAAGGCGTTTGCGGAGTTCCGAAAGACACTTAAAGAGAAGCTGCAGCTGCTCAAAATGGAAGAGTCCTTCGCGAATAGATACTTGAACGAGGGCTTCTCGGGCGGGGAGAAGAAGCGGGCGGAAATTCTTCAGATGCTCGTACTTAAGCCCGAGATTGCGATACTCGATGAGACGGACTCAGGTTTAGACATCGACTCCGTCAAGGTCGTGGCGGAGGCTGTGAACTCTATGCGAGGGCCGGAATTCGGGTGCCTGGCCATCACCCACTATCAGCGCATTTTGAATTATCTGAAGCCCGATATAGTTCACGTGATGGTAGACGGCCAGATCGTCAGAAGCGGTGGTGAAGAATTAGCACGAGAGCTGGAAGCGAAGGGCTATGATTGGATCATGGAGACTGCAGACTTGCAGCCTCCACGAAGGGAGGTGTAGCTGTGCCCGAAGATATTAAGCATATTGGGGAGAAGAAGCTCGTTGAAAAGCCTAAGCAAGAGACCTTCGAGCGCGATTATAGCCGCTACGACTTCAAGTACCCCACGGATCATTACACATATATCAGCAAGCCTGGGCTCTCGCGAGGGGTCGTCGAAGAGATTTCGCGCATAAAGAATGAGCCAGACTGGATGCGGGAGTTTCGGCTTCAAGCGTATGACGTCTTTATGAAGAAGCCACTGCCCATGTGGGGGGCCGATCTCACGAGCATAGACTTTGACACCATTACATATTATGCGCGCCCCACGGATGAGGGGGCCCGCAGCTGGGATGACGTGCCCGAAGAGATTAAAAAGACTTTCGATCGCTTGGGCATCCCAGAGGCGGAGCGCAAATTTTTGGCTGGCGTGGGTGCCCAATACGATTGTTTGACAGCGGACACTATAGTCTTCGCTAATCCGGGCGCTGTGCCCATCGCTCAAATTCAACCGGGGCAGCTCGTATACTCGTTAGACTTAAACACCCGCAGCCTCATTAAGCAGCGCGTTCTGGGTGTGATCGAAAAAGGGGAACTGCCCGTCTTTGAGGTGAAGGTGGCAGGGCGACGCCTCAAGGCAACCTTCAACCACCCCTTCTTAGCTTTAGTGTATCATAAGGACGAAGGCAAGCAGCGCGGGCACTTTGAGGTGCAGTGGCGTTACCTATCTGATTTGAAAGCAGGCGACCACATCGCCATCGTCAAGCAACTCCCCGATGAAGGACAGCCTTACCGCTTGCCTAGGGTGGACTTAACGTCTGTTTACACGGGTCGAAATCAAATTGGTGCGTTCCCTGTGCGCACAGGGAAGCTCTTCCGGCGCACCCAAAAGAACCTGCGAATACCTCAGTACACTTCGGAAGCGCTGATGTGGTTCTTGGGGGCTTACCTCGGTGATGGTGGTCTACGCCGAAAGGCGAAGGGCAAGTCGAAGACTTATGTCGACATCGCCTTTCCTACCTCAGATCAACCCTGTCGTCAAAAGCTTGCCGAGGTGCTGAGGGAGGCCTTCGGCTACAATCTCTGCTTCGACAAGGAACCCTATCGGGTGCGGATTCGCTGCGTGCCCATTGTCCGGTTGCTTTCGGCCCTGGGGCTTGATGCCCACGCAAAGACAAAGTTTGTCCCTGCTTGGGCCTTCAGCTTGCCCCGCTCCCAGAAGCTGGCGTTCATCGCAGGTTACATCGACTCTGACGGACATGTGCGCGGGGATGAGCGAACTAGCGATGCGATCCTCACCAGCGTCAATGAGAGACTGCTTCGCGATGTGCAGAGGCTGGCGATCACCTGCGGTCTCCGCGTGTCCAATGTCTTCCCCTTCTGCTCGAAGGCGACCTATAAGGGTAAGACCACAGAGCGAACGGCTTACCGGCTGATGTTGATGGGCGACTTGCAGCCGCTCATTCCTTACTCCGTGAAGGTGGCTGCCAACTACGCACCGAGAAAGTACCACCACCGCTACAACTCTCATCACGGCTCTAAGCTAGATACCCACACAAGCGACGACATCGGCTTTGCTCCCATAGAGTCCATTCGCTATCTCGGCTTTGAGCCCACCTACGACATCGAGGTGCAAGGCGCCCACAACTTCGTCGCCGAAGGCGTTGTCGTCCACAACTCTGAAGTCGTCTATCACAGCATCCGGGAAGATCTCAAAAAGAAGGGCGTGATCTTTTTAGGGATGGACGACGGGCTCAAAGAGTACCCCGAGATCGTGAAAGAGTATTTTGGCACCGTCATTCCCAAAGAAGATAACAAATTTGCGGCTTTAAACAGTGCTGTCTGGAGCGGTGGAAGTTTTATTTATGTGCCGCCGGGGGTGCAAGTAGAGATCCCACTTCAAGCATACTTTAGAATCAATGCCGCGAACATGGGGCAGTTCGAGCGCACACTCATCATCGCGGACGAGGGCGCACGGGTGCACTACATCGAGGGCTGCCTTCCCGCTGGCGAACAGGTCAGCTTGGGGGATAGATGGGTGAACATCGAGCGTCTCAAGCCCGGCGATTTCGTCATAGCCGGCGACGGCCGCAAAGCGAGGGTTCGAGCGGTCATGGTGCGGCCCTATCATGGGGAGATGCTCACGATCCGGCCCATCTCGCCGTATAACGCCTTTAGACTGACGCCCGAACATCCGGTGCTGGTAGTGCGCCGCAAAAATGTTCTCAAGAAGCGCAAGCAGCGCAATGGCTGGCTGCCAGAAGTTGACACAAAGAAGCTTTCAACTGCCGAGCCGGAGTATGTGCCTGCGGGTGAGCTCGAAGTCGGTGACTTTTTGGTCTTCCCGAAGGTGCAACCGGAGGGCTTTAACTCAAAATACACCCCCGAGTTGCTTAAGCTTTTGGGCTACTACCTCGCCGAGGGCTCAGCCTTCGTCAATCAAGCGCTCAACATGCCCGTCGTCAGCTTCTCGCTCGGTGCTGATGAGGCTGATGCGATTGCCGAAGTGCTCTCGCTTATCCGGCAAATCACCGGCAAGAAGGCGCATGTCGCGCAACTGGCCGACAAGCATGCGGTGAACATCACGGTGTATTCACAGAAGCTCATGGAACTGTGCTTAGAGGCCTGTGGCAAGGGAGCGGCGACTAAGCGTCTAAGTGAAGAGTTGATGGCCTTGCCGCCTGAGCAGATCGAGCCTTTGCTTACGGCCTATTTCCGCGGGGATGGCAATGTCTGCGATAAGGGCAACAGCGTGATGTATCGCGCCGCCACCGCTTCAGAGGCTCTGGCACAGCAATTGCAAGAGTTGCTAGCCAGCAAGGGCATCTACGCGAGCATTCAGGTGCGCCGCGGCGGCGAGGACACGATCCTCGGGCGCGCCATTCACCGGCAAGATCAGTATATTGTCGTTTACACCGCCGACAAGCGCTGCAGTGAGATCCGCGCCACGGACAAATACTTTTTAGTCCCGATCAAAGGCATCGAGCGGGCACCCTACGATGGCTTCGTCTTCAATCTGGACGTAGAAGGCCCCAACTCTTATCTCGTGCGTGGCTTTGTGGCGCATAATTGCACCGCGCCCGTCTACTCGCGAGAATCGCTGCACTCGGCGGTCGTCGAGCTCATTGCCAAGCGCGGAGCGCATTTGAGATACACCACGCTTCAGAACTGGTCGAACGATGTGTATAACTTAGTCACTAAGCGCGCTGTGGCCTACGAAGACGCCACGGTCGAATGGGTGGACGCGAATATCGGCTCTCGCGTGACGATGAAGTTTCCTTCGGTCTACATGCTGGGCAAGGGCGCCAAGGCGGATATTTTGAGTGTGGCCTACGCTGGGAAGGGCCAGCATCAAGATACGGGGGGCAAGGCGATTCATGCCGCGCCGTACACTACTTCAACGATCATTTCTAAATCCGTGAGCAAGGGCGGCGGGCGCACCACCTATCGAGGGCAATTGAAAGTCATCAAGGGCGCCGTGGGGGCCAAGTCCAGCGTGCGCTGTGATGCGTTGCTCTTAGACGAGCACTCCCGATCAGATACGTATCCCTATATCGAAATTGACGAGGATCGCGTGACCATCGGGCATGAGGCCACGGTGGGCAAAGTCGGTGAGGATCAGATCTTCTATCTGATGAGTCGTGGGCTCTCTGAAGGCGAGGCCCTTTCAATGATCGTGCTGGGCTTCATGGAGCCTTTTACTAAAACCTTGCCCATGGAGTACGCCGTCGAATTCAACAGGCTCATCCAGTTAGAGATGTCAGGCTCTGTCGGGTGAGAGGAGAAGAGCATGGCCTTTGTGATCTGTGAGCCGTGCATCGGTACGAAGACGGCGGACTGTGTGCAGGTCTGCCCGGTGGATTGTATCCACCCTAGAAAAGATGAGCCGGGGTTCGATCAAGTGCCGCACATTTATATCGACCCGGTGACGTGTATCAACTGCGGGGCCTGTGCGGCCGTTTGTCCCGTAGAGGCCATCTATCCCGAAGAGGACGTGCCCGAGAAGTGGAAGCACTATATTCAAATTAACGCCGACTATTACAAGAAGTGAGGCGGTACGACCGCAACGTCAAATGAGTGAGCTCAAGCTTTTAGAGAAACTATCTATAGATGCCGTTGACGCACTCTCGAGACTGAAGAGTGAGCCTGATTGGCTTCTGGAGAAGCGGCTCGCCGCTTTTAAAGCAGCTGAACAGCTGCCTCTCCCTGGCTCGCGCTATACCCAGATTCGAGGGTTGAACCTCGAAGAGATTCTTCCCTTTGCGGCTGCTAATAATTTGAGCGCGCTTTCCCCGGAGTTTAGAAGCACCCTTGAGAGTAGGAGCAGTGACGAAGGCTTTTCGGTGCAGATCGACTCCCAAGTCGTGCGCGTTCAGTTGCCCCAAACCCTCAAGCGCAAAGGCGTCATCTTCGCAAGCCTTGACGAAGCGATTAAAGACTATCCCGAGCTGGTGCGTCCGTATCTCGTGAGCGATACAGCGAAACCGACTGATAAACTCTCAGCGTTGCAGGAGGCGTTTTGGAGCGGCGGGCTATTTTTATATGTGCCCGAGGGCGTGCAGATCAATACGCCCCTTCAGGCGCTCTCTGTGCTGAAGACACCGGGACTCGGGGCGTTCACGCACACATTAATTCTTGCGGAGCGCGGCAGCAAATGCATCTTCATCGAAGAGCTCTATTCAATTGACGGCGCCGAGCGAGCTTCGCTGCACACCGGCGTGGCTGAGCTTCACTTAAAAGAAGGCGCTGAGGTGAGCTTCGGAAGCGTTCAGAACTGGGGCCACAACGTCTTCAGCGCCATCAACAGAAAAGCATTTATGGGGAGAGACACAAAGATGAGCTGGACGCTGGGCTGGCTGGGCAGCCGTTTAACGATCTCGCGCGTCGGTAGCTTCCTTCAGGGCCAAGGCGCCACGGTAGATGATCTACAAATCTTCTTCAGCAGCGGCCGTCAGCACTTAGATCTCACGTCGAATCTCTTCCATCAGACGCCGCACACGAAAGGCGAAGTGCACGTGCGCGGCGTGCTCAAAGACAAATCGCGCTCCGTTTTTCAGGGCTTGATTCGCATTGAAAAGGGCGCGCAGCAATCGAATGCGTATCAAGCTGCTAGGGCTATGATCTTAAATGACGGCGCCCGCGCGGATCAAATTCCCGGCCTCGAGATCGAAGCCAACGACGTGCGCTGCACTCATGCAGCTTCGACGGGACAGATCGACGAAGAACAAGTCTTTTATCTCAAAACACGCGGCCTCACGGACAACGAGGCGCGCAAGATGATTGTGGACGGTTTCTTTGAGCCCACCATCGAAAGAATCCCGCTGCCCGCGGTGCGAGAACGCATCAAAAATCTCATTGACGCGAAGTGGACTCATGCGCAAGCTTAAGAGTATAATGGCCGCGAGAGGCTCACGATGGATCTCTACATGGAGCAAATTCTCGATCATTATAAATACCCGCGCAACTTCGGGCGCTTGGAAAACCCCGACATCTCACACGAAGAGGGCAACCCCTCCTGCGGGGATCAGATCCGAATCGATCTCAAAATTCAAGATGGGAAAATTGCAGACGTGCGCTTCAGCGGCAAGGGTTGTGCGATTAGTCAAGCGGCTGCGTCCATGCTGACGGAAATGATCAAGGGTCAGAGTCTGGAAGATGTGAAGAAGCTGGGCAAAGAAGAAATGCTCAGCGAGCTGGGCATCGAGATCAGCGCGATAAGATTGAAATGCGCGCTTCTGGCGCTGAAGGTCTTGAAGGCGGGTGTGTACGGGATCAAGGGCTGGCCGGGGGAAGAAGAGTAAATCTGTCAACGGATGGGGTAGCGGATTAACGGAACGGATGGCAAAGATGAGCAGACTCGTGAAAATTGCGCAGACTCAGGAGCTTTCGCCCGGCACGTTTAAGACGGTCGAGATCGAAGGTGAGCCGATCGCCGTGTTCAATATCAATGGGGAGTTTTATGCCATTCAAGACGTGTGCACCCACGACGGCGGAATTTTGACGGGCGGTATCGTCAACGGCTACATGATCGAATGCCCCAGGCACGGCGCCCAGTTCGACATCAAAACGGGCACGGTTTTAAGAATGCCCGCCGTTGAGCCCATAAAGACTTATCCCGTGAAGGTCGAGGGTGAAGAGATTTTCGTGCTCTTTGAGTAGGGAGAAAGCTCATGGCCCAAGCGCAGAAGGCGATCAAAGTCTGTAGAGAGCTAAACCCAAGGGAGATCCGTAAAGATTTCCCCATCTTCGAGCGCCGGGTGCATGGAAAGCCCCTAATTTATTTGGATAACGCCGCCACCAGCCAAAAGCCCCGCTGCGTCATTAAGACCATTCAGAAATTTTACGAGAGCACCAACGCCAACGTACATAGAGCCGTGCACACCCTAAGCCACGAAGCCTCCATGCTCTACGAAGAAGCTCACAAAAAGGCCGCGCAGTTTGTGAATGCCAAATCCTGGCGCGAGATCATCTTTACCCGAAACGCCACGGAGGCAATTAATTTAGTCGCTTACGGCTGGGGCTTGTGGAACCTCAAAGAAGGCGACGAAGTCCTCATCACAATGATGGAGCACCATTCAGACATCGTGCCCTGGCTGATGCTCCGCCGCCGGAAAAATATTACGCTCAAATTTCTAGACGTTGATGAGAATGGCCGATTAAAGCTCGATCAACTCTCAAAGCTGCTTACGCCAAAAACAAAACTTGTGGGTGTCGTGCACGCGAGTAATGTGTTGGGCACGATCAATCCCGTGGCTGAGATTGCTTGTGAAGCCAAAAAAGTGGGCGCGTTAGTTTTAGTCGATGCCGCGCAATCGGCACCCCATATCCCCATTGATGTGCAAGCGTTAAATTGCGATTTCTTAGCTGTCTCCGGCCACAAGATGCTGGGGCCCACCGGCATCGGCTTCTTGTATGCCAAAAGAGAATTATTAGAACAGATGGAGCCCTTTCTGCACGGCGGCGATATGATCTCGACAGTCACCACTGAAGGCGCCACGTGGAACGAGCTGCCCTGGAAATACGAAGCAGGCACGCCCAACATCGCCGACGGCATCGCGCTGGGCGTCGCGATTGATTATCTGCAAGAGCTGGGCATGGAGAATATCTATAAACACGAACAGAAGCTTTGCGAATACGCTTTAGAAAAGCTCTCAAAAGTGAGCGGCATCGAGATCTACGGCCCCAAAGAAGTCTGTGATCGACTCGCCGTGATCTCGTTCAATTTGAAGGGCGTGCACCCGCATGACTTGGCGAGCATTCTAGACAACGAGGGCATTGCCGTGCGAAGCGGCCATCACTGCGCCCAGCCTTTAATGAGACAGCTTGGCATGGACAACACGGCCCGCGCCTCTTTTTACATCTACAACACGGAAGACGAAGTGGACGCTCTGGTCGGTGCTTTAGAGAAGACCAAGAAAATCTTTGGGGCCTAGTTTCCCTGCTGTGGCGAGCTATCAACGAATACTAGAGGGAATTAACGAATATTCTCTCAGGGGCAGCTGCTTGCCACATTCGTTAATTCGTTTCCCATTCGCTGATGGACACTCCAGCTCATGTTGACAAAAGCGTAGCCCGATGCCGTATAATACTGAGTGAAGTCGCAAGAACGAAGGAGGAGACTTATGGACACTGCAAAGCTTTTGGAGTCCTTGTCGAATGCGTTCGGCGTGGCGGGCTTCGAAGACGAAGTCAGAGCCGTCATTCAAAAGCTGGTCGAGCCCTATGTGGACGAGCTGCACACGGACGTGCTGGGCAACTTGATTGCGACCCGAAAAGGGGCGAGCCCCTTTAAGCTCATGCTTGACGCCCACACGGACGAGATCGGGCTGATCATTAACTATATCGACGAGAGCGGCTTTCTGCGTTTCACGACCATCGGTGGCTGGGATGCGCGAATCCTGCCTGCGCATGCCGTCACGATTCTCACCCGCGAGGGCAAAAGAGTGAAGGGGGTGATCGGGGCCAGCCCGCCGCACATTCTGAAGCCCGAAGACCGCGAGAAGGTGCTTAAAATCGAGGACCTCTTCATTGACGTGGGGGCCAACTCAAGCGAAGAAGTGGAGGCCATGGGTATTCGCATCGGCGACCCGGCCACGATTCATTACCCGTTTGAGCGGCTCAATGAAAAATGCGTCGTCGGCAAAGCTTTTGATGACCGCGTCGGGTGCGCTGTAATTATTAGAGTGCTAGAAGAGCTGAAAGACGAAAAACTTCCGATCGCGCTAGTGGCGAGCTTCGCGGTGAGCGAGGAGTTGGGTTTACGGGGAGCACGCACGGCGGCTTATCAGATTAAGCCCGATGTAGCGCTCGCCCTAGAATGCACTGTCGGGGCCGACACGCCGGGCGTTCAGCCTCAACGCCAGCCTACGCAGCTGGGCAAAGGCCCCGCCATCACGATTGCCGACAACACGATCATCGTGAGCCGCCGACTCGTGAAAGCCCTTGAAGAACTCGCCCAGAAAAAGAACATTCCGTATCAGATTAAGCTCCCGATTTATGGGGGCACCGATGCCGGGGCGATCCACACCACCCGCGGCGGCATCCTCGCCGGGGTGATCTCCGTGCCTTGCCGGTACATTCACTCCCCCTTTCAGATTATGCGATTAGACGACTTCGAGAACGCCGTGAAGCTGACTAAAGAGTTCGTGCTCAACTGCCGGACGCTTTTGGGTTAAGGGCTATGTTGTGTTATAATTTGTCAAGTGCGGTTAGAGTGAGTGTGAGGAGAGGTTTAAGGAGGCAAGGAAGATGGAATGCAGTATTGAAGGGTGCCCTGGTGAATATGAAGAGCGGCAGATTGTACACACGGTGCGCTATCACGGGCAGGTGATGGTCATTGATCACGTCCCGGCAGAGGTTTGCTCGGTGTGTGGAGATGTCCTTCTAAAGCCAGAAACGGTGCGTCGGATTGAATCGCTGCTGCGAACAGCGAGCCGTCCAGAGCGGACGGTTCCCCTTTATGAGTACGCTTAAAGGGCACTTCAGCTAATAGTTGAAGAGGCTCTTGCAATAGTCAAGAAGTAATAGCGCTTTATCTCGAGGCTGGTAGGTGATGATATGAGCACACGCATTGAGGAGATCAAGCGAAAAATCCTCCCGATTTTGCAACGTTATGGAGTTAAAAGAGCGGGGTTATTTGGCTCCTATGTTCGAAAAGAAATGAGAGAGGACAGTGATATCGATATATTGGTGGAAATTGAGAAAGACATCAGTTTACTGGATTTTGTGGGGCTTAAGCTGGAGATTGAGGGAGCGTTAGGGAAAAAAGTAGATTTGGTGGAGTACGGTACTATCAAACCTCTCCTTAGAGAACGGATTCTGAACGAGCAGGTCGCGATCTTATGAAAAGAGATATGAGGGTGTACATCGCGGATATTTTGGAGAGCATTACGAAGATAGAAGAATACACGAAGGCAATCACTGAGGATGATTTTTATCGGAATACTCAGGTTCAAGATGCCGTTTTGAGACGTTTGGAAATCATCGGTGAAGCCGCAAAGCACATTCCGCAGAAGTTTAGAAACAAATATCCGGAGATACCTTGGAAAAAGATTGCAGGCATGAGAGATATTCTTATCCACGAGTACTTTGGGGTAAACTTAAAGAGAGCTTGGAAAGCCGTTAAGAAGGACATTTTTGATTTGAAAAATGAAATCTTAAAAGTGCAGAAAGACTTAGAGAATGGCCGAAACTGACCAAAGAGTTTGTGCTTAACTGCCGAAGACTCTTGGGTTAAGCGCTATTGTGTGCTATAATCCGTTAAATGCGGTTAGAGTCGAGAGTAAACGAGTCAAGGAGTGTAAAACTCGTTACGTTATATGAATTGTGTCCTGAAGTGAATAGGAGAAACGACAATGAGGCTTAAGAAGGTCATTCTCGATCAATTCGAGCCAGACATTGCGGTTCCACTTATTGAGTTTGGAAAATCTCTATCGCGTATCAATGCTGATGTCCTCGTTTTCATTGCTCGGAAATCACTTTGCTTATATGATGCCCTGCTTCGTATCGGAATCCCGCCTGCTGAGCAGTGTGTGGTTAGTGACCGTGTACTAGATATGCGATTAGACTATAGTGACTCTAAAACCTCTTGGTACGTCGAATCTTGAGGTGTTGCTTCGAACTTTACTAGACAGGATATCCGCAACATCAGGTAAAGATTTGAGTAAAATTCATATAATCGCTCACAAACCGATTGCACAGCAAAGATTCGCGCAGTATGTTTTGAGTGCTGCGCTTGGAGAACGTTTCATGCGCACCATCGAATCGTCCGTCGGGGCTTCGATTGAAATTGGGTACGATGACCAGGAAACCGATCGTCATTATGGTCCATGGCTGCACGACGAGATGGCAGAGGTAGGTAGAAACGCCTTTCCTGCGCTCAGGTCACCGAATGACATCGCGAATAAGCCCCTCCAAGTTGTGATTGCTCCGGCTAGCCTGCCCAATAGTGTACGAAAGTTGGCGTTCGATTCTCTGCATGATGTCAATCTAGCTTTGGCCGACACACAGAAGAAACGTGTTAATCGCAGGAAAGCTGAGATGGTCAACCTTGTCACTGACTTTACAGAGATATTTTTGCGCCTCTACAATACCAGAGAGATTCCTGCGAGGTCGGAAGCTCGACAGCTTGGATTAGAAGTGCTTAATGCGACACCGCAAGAGGCCCCAAACAGAGATCGCCTTGAGATAGGAATTCCTTGGGGCTCTCTTGTAGAATATCTCGCTCAACGCTATGGTATCGGCACCTCACGCGAAATCGTCAACTTGTTTAGTTTGGTTCTTGACCTATGCAATGATCTAGGCATAGCGGTTCCCATTACCTGTGTGCGCGATGAGGTTGTATTTCGGGCCTATCGGCATGGTGAGGACGTGAAATTTTCGGATGGAGAACTCGCACTCGCATACGAAGCTGTTAAGGGACTGTTGAAAGCAACAAGGCAAGACGCAATCTCTCGCTTGGTTCTTGAGAAACTCCTCGTGTTATTGATCAAAGTTGGTGCTGCAAAGAAGTTCCTCGAGCCGTTGTACGGCCCAAGTGGTGTCGAGGGGACAGTAAGAAATGGTATGACGAGATAGGTAGATCTACACTCAAGGCAGTTAGTTGGGACGACCCAAACTCAATTGATAAATGTCTTAAGTCTTTGCTACGCGGCAAAGGCCATGAGGCTATTCACGCTGCTAATATGAAACTTGTAGGATACAGAACCAAACAAAATGAGCGTGCTGTCACAGCTTGTGCAGAGTTCTTAGAGAAAACCGTACCCATTGATCTACCTGCGCGCATGTGGAGGAGTTACTGGAAGGCTATGAACGCGTTAGAAGCGATCGGTGAAAAGGAAACATTCGATCCGCTAATAGATAGAGCAGCATCCTTGTGTTGGGAGATTGCATCATGTTTATCAGCAATTGAAATTGCCCTCCAGGCCAAGCATGTTATACTCTTAGGTAAGCGAACGGGAGCTGATTTACAACAAGCATTCAAAAAGCTACAGTCATATGATAAGGCCATGGTGTCCACTGGCTTAAAGCAGCCAACGTTTGTGGCAAAGCTCGTTCGGCGCTTTCTAGAGATAGAAACCTCAGGAGTCAGTGACTTCGACTACTAAAAAGCATTCTCTTATGCTCTCCAACACATCGAAACCCGAATTTCACCTATAGCAAGGCTTGTTGAGGTGATGGACCCGATCATCGAAGAATTCGGACGGCTGTATGGTCGGCACGATTATAAGTATATGCTGTGGTACGATCGTTTATCCATTACTGCTAGAAAGAATGCTTGTGAAATCTATTGCTGGAACGGGAACAAATCCTCGACAATGGTAAAGCTCTCTGATTTGCTGTAAACTCTAAGCTGAGGGATTGAGATGATTAGCACAACGCCTGGGGTCGATGAGGCATTGGTGCGGGCCGTAAGAAAGCTCGTGGAGTCCCGCCCTAAAACAGAACAGCTTCAAGAACTGGATGAAGCAATTCTCAAGCTGGGGCCGCACCATGTGGCGCACTTCCTCGTCATGACGACGGATCACGCGGCAGCAGAAGCCCTACGAGACTATATGAAAACGTGGTGGAAGGCTCTGCTTAATCTCGTGGATCAGCTGATCTTGGCCGCGCGCCGCACGCCCGAAACCGAAGACCTAAGAAGCGACTTCGGGGAGTCCTAAGCCTAAGTGCTTTTGCAACTCGCGCTCGCTCAACTCGTTCGCCCGCTTTTCTAACACAACTCTGCCCCTCTCGAGAATGTAAATGCGATCACAGAGTTTGAGCGCCGTTTCGAGGTTCTGCTCCGCCAGCAGCACGCCGGTTCCCCCCTCTTTAGCTGACTTAATAGCATCCTCTACAACTGCAACCAGCGAGGGCATCAAGCCTTCTGTGGGCTCATCTAAAAGCATTAGCTTTGGTCTTTGCAGCCAAGTGCGGACGAAGGCGAGCATCTGCTGCTCGCCTCCTGAAAGCGTGCCCGCTGGCTGCTTGAGTCTGCCTTTGAGCTGAGGAAACTGCTCGAAGATCGCCTCTAAAGATCGCTCATCTATTTTGCTCTTCAAGGCTGCCAGCTTGAGATTCTCCAGCACCGTGAGCTTTGGAAAGACCCGCTGATTTTGCGGCACATACGCAATGCCGAGGCGTGGGATCTCATGGGCCGCCAGCCTTGAGATGTTGTGGACGTTGAAGAAAATCTGCCCCGATCTTACGGGCACAAGCCCCAGAATGCTCTTGAGAAGTGTTGTCTTCCCTGAGCCGTTCCGCCCTAATAAGCCTACAATCTCGCCCGCAAAGACACGCAGCGACACTTTATTTAAGACACGACCCGCGCCGTAATAAGCGTCTACGGCTTCAAGTTCCAGCATTCTGCCCTCACAAGTAAATCTCTTGCAAGCCTTTATTTTTTGCGATCTGCTCTGGGGTTCCTTCGGCTACGATCCGGCCGCGGTGCAGCACCGCAATGGAGTCCGCCAACTCAATGACCACGCTCATGTCATGCTCCACAACGACTATCGTGATGTCTTTTAAGTTCTTGATCAGTTCAATGATTCTTCGGCTCTCGGCGGCGTCCAACCCCGCCGTGGGCTCGTCGAGCAATAAAAGCTTAGGCTGCGTGCCCAGGGCGATCCCGATCTCTAATCGCTTCTGCTCGCCGTGCGAAAGCTCACCCGTTTTATATCCCGCTTTCTCTTTTAGATGAGTGATCTCTAAAAGCTCTTGCGTTCTCTGTTCGATGGGCGCGGAGCGCCGCAGCCAAGAGCCTCCACGTTGCACCGCGGCTAGCACGCTTTCATAGACCGTCAACTCTGGGAATAGACTCACAATTTGAAACGTGCGCACGATACCCAGCTGCGCGATCTCATAGGGTGCCAACCTCGTGAGATCTTCGCCACAAAAGAAGATTTTGCCGCCGGAGGGTTTCAACACTCCACAGATTAAATTGATTAAAGTGGTCTTGCCCGCGCCGTTGGGGCCGATGAGCGCTCTGCACTCATTTTCTTCTAGCGCGAAATCGAGCGCATCAATCGCTACTAAACTATCAAATCGCTTGGAGAGCTTCTGCGTCTCTAAAATCTTCCACATATACGTTATCTAATCCGTTGGCTGCTCTATCCTACGATACCACTCGAGGCGAAGCGCACGATGAAAATAATCAAGATCCCGACGAGAATGGGGTAGCCATAGCCCCACCACGCGCTCAGCATCTCGCGGGCAATCATCAAAAGAAAGGTGCCCAAAAGCGGGCCGATGAGGGTGCCCGCCCCGCCCAGAAGCGTCCAGACGATGGCGTCTGCTGAGACGAGCCAGTGAAAAAGATTGGTCGAGACATGGCAGCTTGTCAGGGCATACAAGCTGCCTGCCAGAGCCGAAAAGGCCCCGCTGATCACAAACGCGATGAGCTTCAAGCGATTGGTGCTGTACCCGATCAGCTCAGCACGCGGCTCATTCTCCCCAATCGCTCTCAAGGCCAGCCCGAAGGGGGTTCGTACCAGCCAGCTCAAAACCAGAAAAGAAATCGCGACAAAGATCAACACAAAATAATACGCCGGGCCTGGATCTGTGCACGCTGCAGCCCAATCTTTTATTTGCAGAGGCATCGGCGGCAGATTTAGGCCCTCGTCCCCGCCTGTGAGCTCATCACGATCTTGGGCGAGCAAATAAAAGAGGAGCGAAGTCACAGCCGTGATGATAATGAACCCGTGGCCGCGCACCCGCACCGCCAAAGAGCCGATCACGCCAGCCGCTACGCTAGCTACCCCAATCCCCCAGAGTATCGCGAGCCAAAAGCTTTTCAATGACATAAGTGTTAACGCAGCTCCATAGGCTCCCAGCCCAAAATACACCGATTGACCCAAACTCAAGAGCCCGGTGTAGCCATAAAGCAAATCAAAGGCCATCGCGTACAGACCCCATATAAGAATCTTCATCAGCAGCCCCCGATGAACGGGAGTTAGCAGCCCGGGCACGACAGCTAAAAGCAGCAAGCTCACCGCGAAGCCCACCTGGCTTTTGGCCTTTGGCTTTAGGCTATTAGCTAGAAGCCGAAAGCCAATAGCTGAAGCTGATAGCTTTTTATCGCGCATATTGGAAAGGCCCTTCTGGGCGAGCGAGCAAGACGAGCCCTATCAGAGTGAGAGCGATGATGCGAGCGGTCAAGGGGTCTGCCCAAATGATGAAAAACCCTTCAAGGGCGCGAAAGAGCACGGCGGCGATGACGGCGCCCGTAAGATTGCCCGCACCACCCACGATCACAATTATAAAGGCTTCAATTAAGATATCTAAGCCCATTTGATGTTCTACAGCCACGATCGGTGCCGTCAGCACCCCCGCTAACGCGGCGAAAAAGCTCCCCAAGCCAAAAGCGAGCGAATAGACCAGCGGCACCGGGACGCCCGACGTCAGAGCCAGCTCGCGATTTTGATGCACCGCTCTGATCCAAAGCCCCCAGCGCGTGTGACGCAAGAAAACCCCAAAGAGCGTTATCACAAAA
>FWPU01009134.1_pt1 | contig 15972 bp, 18 predicted proteins | sample 2228361 | NCBI WGS metagenome assembly FWPU01 (sample SAMEA103939777, study PRJEB20133) | metagenome
TCCGTTGACGCATCATTAGGTCACAAAGTGCACGATGCGCTGGCGGCTACCACTAACACAAATCTGCACCCAGCACCGCTGTCGGTTCGCAGCTACGGTAGACAAGTTCAGCGTGCGCTACGTGGGACAGTCCGATTCTTCGCTTGCCAATCTAACGCAAACGCTGTATGGCATTGGAGCATTGGCTGCAACGGAGCACGCAGCGTATGGCTTTCAGGAGAACGATATCATCACGCTGGAACACGCGGGCGCGCTGGACGAGGAGGAGTTGCTGGGCGTGCGCGTCACCTTTAATGAGGAAGCGCGAACGGAGATTTTCCGCAAGTGCGTGAACGAACGCTGGAAGGCGGTGGTGCAAAATGAGCGCAACCGCTAAGACAGGGCGTGTCGGCTATCGGCAAGCAACGCAGGATGAAGTGATGGCGGAAATCAACAATGACGAGCGATTTCCCGCTCACACTTCGTTTGCTCTGCTGGAACGCACCGAGCACATCGAGTTCGTGACGAAAGCGAAGGCGAGCGCCGACGGACTGTTTGCGCAGCACTGGACATCAGGACGGCTGTTCAACGCCGACTGGGAGTTGGAGTGGGAGAAGCAAGGCAACACCTTCCAGTTGCGACTGCTGACCGAAGGAGACTTGCCCGATGGCTGGCAGGCGACGGAGTTTGAGGCGGGCGAAGAGATGTCCATGCTGTTGTTTGGAGAGCGCAAGCGCGACACCGACCCCGGCTGGCGGGAGGCACGCATCCCGCGCTGGCTGGAGTATCCTGTCGAGAGAACGTTAGGTCGCGTGCGCCTTGTCGCAATCCCCTATATTAAAGACGGGATGGTGGTGAGAATGAGATTGAAGGGAGTGAAGAAAGCATGAGACCACAGCAGCCATTGCCACCCAAGCCGTTCGCATGGGTGGACTTTCCCAAAGATTCACAGGGTAAACCGCTGTCGCCCGCAAGAAGCGAACCGTGCGGCCATGACTGTTGGGGCAACGATTACACGGGCACTCTGGATTGCACCTTGACGCTTCTGACGCCGCTGCACGTTGGCTCAGGGCTGTTTCGACTTGCGAACGGGCAGGTAGTCAAAGAGGCGGTGCGCCAAGATGACCAATTGATTATCCCTGGCTCGTCCCTCAAAGGCGTGTTCCGCAGCATCGCGGAGGCGATTTCGCGTTCGTGCGTCAGCAAGACAAGGCAGCGTCTACCATCCGCTGAATTGAAGGAATGCAGTGACCCAAAGAACCTGTGTGTCTGCTGCCGCTTGTTCGGCGGATTGGGCTACTCGGGGCGCGTGCGTTTCAATGACACCGCACCCGCAGACCGACCGCACAAGATTCACATCGTGCCTCCGCTCTGGCGTCCACGACAATCTCAGCAGGGACGGAAGTTCTACAAGCACGGTCAACCTGCGACGGGCAAAGAGCCATTTGAGGTCTTGCCTGACGGCACGCGGTTCAATTTCCGCGTAGATGTGGAGAGCCTCACCAAGGACGAGATGTGCTTGCTGCTGACAGCGATGGGCATCATCGGCGACCTGAAGCCGAAGTTGGGCGGGGGCAAGCCCCGCTGTCTGGGGAGCGCCGAAGTTACTTTGCAGCAGGCGCGGTTCTGGTCGCCGCTGGACGCAGCGTTGCATTATGAGCACAGCGAAAGCATTTTGACCGCTGACCAACTCCGCGCGGAAGTCGAGAAGTCAGGCAGCCTAATTCAGCAGCAGGCACTGAATGGTTTGAGGGAGATTCTGACACATCCACGACAGGAAGAATGTCCACCCGAACTTTATTGAGGAGGGATCAGCATGACGCCTGAACAACACCTGCAAAAAGCGCAGCAGTTGGCGCAAGCACTGTCAGACGTGGATGACAACGAGGTGAAGAAGCTTTACAGTTTCCTGTGCCGTCAGCGGCAAATCGCTGCGCTCCATCAGTTGGTGAAGGCGCTCCCAACCTCGCCTTTCAAAGACCGCTCAGGACGCACACAGGGATACTATTCGCGCATGGCACAAGTCATCCCGCACCATCTGTCAGAGACAATGGACGTGAATGACGCCATTCAAATTCTTGGTTGGGCGTGTCGCTTGCTCAAATACGAAGCCCTCAAACGGGGACAGTGGCAACCACCCCAGAAGAAACCGCCCAAGGGCAAGCCATCGAAAGGAGGCAAACGCTGATGAACATTCTCATCTCCTCATTAGGCGAATCTCCCGCCGTCGTCACCGAGACGGTGGACGCACTGGAGCGCGAGGAGCGCATGAAGATTCAGCAGGTCGTCACCGTCGGCACGAGTGAATGGTCGGTGCAACTGTCGCAGGACGCGCTGAAAGCAGAGTTCGCTCAATTTGACGGCGGGCGAATTGTCTACATCCCCGCTTGGATTGAAGCGCAAGACTTGCTGACCGAGGAGGACCACCTTGAGTTTCTGAACCTTGTCGCCAAGAACCTGAAGGCTTACCAGTTCGCCGACGTTTATCTTTCACTCTCAGGTGGGCGGAAAACGATGTCGGCGGTGATGACGATTGCTGCGCAAATCTACGGCGCGAAAATGCTCTGTCACGTCGTGCCGCTGGACGAGGATTTGGAGCGGCTGGGCGAAATACGTGCATGGTCAGACCTGCCCCGTGAGGAGCAGCAGAGCGTGCTACACCCGCCTGCCGACAAAGTGCGCTTTGTGCGCCTGCCGCTGGTCAGTTTGTTTCCGCTGCTGGACGACTTCCTGCGTGCCCTCCGCGGCGAGGCAGCGGACTCACAGGCGGTGAGGCTGCTGGAAAACAGCCAGCTGGTGGAGCGCGAGCAGGGACAAATCAAGCGCACCGCAAGCGGTGAGCAGTTGTTCAATATTCTCAGTGACATCGAGCAGTTGCCCGCTCCGTCGCCTTTGACGCCTGAGCAGAAGCAAGTCACCGTGCATGACCACGGCTACGGCGGCAAGAAGGCAAAGGTCGAAGCGATGGCGAAGAAACTCACCACCTGCCCGTGGGTGGTCAGTGTGCAGACCATCCCCTACGGCAACAAGCCGCGCACAGGTATCCGTCAAGTCCACGACGACGGACGCATCGAGATTGACGTGAAAACGGGCGAGTTCAGCGCGGGGCTGGAAGTGCGCACGACCGCACAGACGCGCGGGCAAGCCGAGCGTGTGGCGCGGGAGTTAGAGAAGTTTCTCAAGTGATGAGGTGCTGCAATGCTCATCCTCAACTTCTCCCACCCCCTCCCCCCCGCCCACCTTGCTCAGATTGAGCAACTGACGGGGCAGATGGTGGAGCGGGTGATAGACATCAAGACGCAGTTTGAGAATGAGAAGCCGTTTGCGGAGCAGGCACGGGCGCTGGTGGAGTCCGTCGGGTTGTCGGCGGAGGAGTGGCAGACGACGCCGTTACTGGTGAATTTGCCGAGCCTGAACGTGATTGCGGCGCTGGTGCTGGCGGAGTTGCATGGAAGGTGTGGGTATTTTCCTGCCGTCCTTCGGCTGAAGCCGATACTGCAAACGACACCGCCCCAGTTTGAGGTGGCGGAGATTGTGAATTTGCAGGCGGTGAGGGAGAAAGCAAGGGCGCAACGATGAGGGATGAGGGATGAGGGTCAAGGGAGGGCAAGGCGCCTGTCGCGCCAATAGAGTTCGGCAGGAGCCTCACGCTCCCACCAGTCAATCCTCCCTTGACGGAACCCGAGGGTAAGCGTTTATCATGCCAACGCCTTCTTCCCTGCCTCCAACGTTTCAATAATCGCCTCCACGTCAAACACACATCCGCCCCACGTTCCGCCGCTGACGTTTTGCAGCGCCGCCCAGAGACGGGTGTCATCGGGTAAATCGGGGTCGGGCGCGAGGTCGGGACGCGGGGGGCGTTGGGCGAGAAGTAGCGCGCCGCGCTCTGCGCCGAATATTGCGTCGCCGTGACCGACGAGGTCGACGCTGCCTTCGAGACGGTTGCGGTCAATGAGGATTTGAATGAGGTCGCCGTCGAGGACTTTGCCGATGGGTCCGCCCGCAAGTGCTTCGGGGGCGACGTGACCGATGCAGGCGCCGGTGCTGACACCGCTGAAACGGGCGTCGGTGACGACGGCGACGTGCTTGCCGAACGGCAGGTGTTTGAGGGCGGAGGTAATTTGATAGACCTCTTCCATGCCCGTGCCCATCGGTCCGCGACATATCAACACCAGCACGTCGCCAGGCTGGATGCGCCCGTCTTTGATGGCGCGAATGGCGTCGGTTTCGCGGGTGAACACGCGGGCGGGACCGACTTTGCGATATACGCCGTCGGCGTCTACTATCGTCGGGTCAATCGCGGTGCTTTTGATAACCGAGCCTTCGGGCGCGAGGTTGCCGCGTGGGAAGGTGACGGTGCTGGTGAGTCCGCGCTCGCGGGCAGCCTCAGGGCTCATAATCACGTCGTCGGGGTCAACGCCGTCACTGTTGCGCAACACTTCGCGCAATCGCTGACGACGCTCCGACGTTTCCCACCAGTCAAGGACTTTCCGCAGTGGTTCGCCGGTGACGGTCAGAACGTCTTCGTTGAGCAGCCCCAATCGTCGCAGGTGCAGCATGACTTCCGGCACGCCCCCCGCGAGGAAAGCGCGAATCGTCGGATGGAACACGGGTCCATTGGGAAGGACGCTGACGAGTCGCGGGACTTTGCGATTCACTTCCGTCCAGTCTTCGACGGTCGGACGGCGCAGCCCGGCGCAGAACGCAATCGCCGGCACGTGCAGCAGTAGGTTGGTCGAGCCGCCGAACGCGGCATGGACGACCATCGCGTTGCGCACCGAGTCATCGGTGAGGATGTCGCGCATTTTGATTCCGCGTTCTTCGAGATGCGCCAACGCCCGCGCCGACCGTCGCGCCATGTCGAGCCAAATCGCCTGCCCCGATGGCGCGAGCGCGGAGTGCGGCAGGCTCATGCCTAACGCCTCTCCCACAACCTGTGATGTCGCCGCCGTGCCGAGAAATTGACACCCGCCGCCCGGCGTGGCGCAGGCGCGGCAACCGACTTCGGCGGCGTATTCCAGCGTGATGACCTCGTGCGCGAACCGCGCGCCGATGGTCTGCACTGTGCCCGCGTCCTCGCCCTCTTCAGGCGGAAGCGTTACGCCGCCGGGAACAAGCACGCAGGGCAGGTCGCGCATGGAAGCGAGCGCCATCATCATCGCCGGCAAACCTTTGTCGCACGTCGCCACGCCGAGAACGCCTTTGCGCGTGGGCAGCGAGCGAATGAGACGGCGAAAAATCTGCGCCGCGTCGTTGCGGTAGGGTAGGCTGTCGAACATGCCCGCTGTGCCTTGCGTTCTTCCGTCGCACGGGTCGGAGCAAAACCCCGCGAACGGAATGAATCCCATCGCCTTGAGTTCCCGCGCTGCTTCTTCGACGAGCAGACTGATTTCCCAGTGTCCCGTGTGATAGCCCAGCGCAATCGGTGTCCCGTCCGCTGCGCGCACGCCGCCCTGCGTGCTAATGATGAGAAACTGTTTCCGCCACAACTCCGACGGATTCCAGCCCATGCCCGCGTTCTGCGTCCAACCGAACACATCACCGCTGGAGGCATCGCGCAGCATCTCCGCCGTCAGCGGCAAACTGCCTGACGGACCGGGGGCTTTCGTTTGAACGTCGAAGACGTCAAAGGGAGAGGTGAGGATGGTTTCGTAAGTGATAGGCATGTGGTGTCCTCCATTGGCGTTATTCGCGGATGATATTCGCCGTCCGCGCACAGCATCATCCTGCAGCGCACGTTGACAGGCGGAGGGGCGTGGGCTAAAATGATGGCGGCATGACGTAGCGCCGACACCCGGTCGGCATTATGCTGCCCCGACTCGTCGGGGGGGCTACATAAGGAGAAAACCATGCTCACGTCGGACGAAGTTCTTCAAATTTTCCGCGACAGCGGCGCGCTGTTGGAGGGGCATTTTTTGCTGACGTCGGGGCGGCACAGCGGGCATTATCTGGAGAAGTTTCAAGTGCTTCAGTATCCCCACTTGACCAGCCGATTGTGCGCTGAATTTGCGCGGCGGTTTGCCGATGATCGCGTGCAGGTCGTCGTCGGACCCGTGACGGGCGGCATCCTCTTGGCGTTTGAAACGGGACGACAGATGGGACTGCGGGCGATTTTCACCGAGCGCGAAAATGGGAAGATGACGTTTCGTCGCGGGTTCGCGTTACAACCCGGCGAGCGGGTGCTGGTGGTGGAAGACATCGTGACCACCGGCGGCTCGGTGTTTGAGGTTCTGGGAGCCGTGCGCGAGCAGGGCGGCGAAATCGTCGGCATCGGTCTGCTCGCTGACCGCAGCGGCGGCACTGTGAACTTCGGCGTGCGCACCGAAGCGTTGATGACACTGGACATCCCCACCTACGCGCCCGAAGAATGTCCGCTGTGCAAGGTGGGAGAACCGCTGACGAAGCGGGGAAGCCGGAAGTAACGGTGTGGGGGGGGTATGGGAGTATGAGGGTGCACCTACACGCCCACACCTCCATACTCCCATACAGGAACAATACGAGTGATCTATCTCATCATCGCCCTCACGGGGGCGTTCCTGATTTACAGTTTCCTCATCGAGCCGCGTTGGGTGGCAGTGACGCGCTTGGACGTTTACTTGAAACGTCTGCCGCCGGCGTTCGATGGGTTTAAGATTCTGCACCTGACGGATTTGCACACGCAGCGCTGGGGCTGGCGGGAGCGGTTCGTGACGGAGTGGGTCGCGCAGCAGAACGCTGACCTCGTGGCGGTGACGGGTGACGTGATGGTGCATCCGTTTCAGAGCGCGGACGTGACACGGTTGATGGTGTCGCTCAATCATCGGCTGCCCGTTTGGTTCGTGCTGGGCAATCACGATGTCCGCGAGAATCCGCACCTGCCCGATTTACTTCAGGAGTGGCGCGCCAATGGCATTCGCATTTTGCGCAACGCGCATGAGCGCATTGAGCGAAACGGCGAAGCGATTTACCTCGTCGGCGTGGACGACCCGCACCTGTGGATGGACGACCTGAAGAAGTCGCTGAAAGGCGTTCCTGAGGATGCCTGCAAAATACTGTTGGCGCACTCGTCCGACATCTGCGAGGATGCCGTGCGCGGCGGTGTGGACTTGATTCTGTCGGGGCACACCCACGGCGGGCAAGTCCGCCTGCCGCTCATCGGCGCGCTCATCGCCAACACGCGCAAAACCCCGCGCTGTTATGCCGCAGGGCTTTTTGAGATTACAGACAACACGCAACTGTTCGTCAGTCGCGGGTTGGGACATTCCACGCTGCCGATGCGGTTCCTCTGCCGCCCGCAGGTGGCGGTGGTGACGCTGCGTAAAGGGGAAGGAAGGGGAAGGAGGGGGAAGGAGGGGGAAGCAAGGGGGAAGCAAGGGGAAGGAGGGGGAAGGAAGGGGAAGTAAGAGCCTCTCCCCAAAAGGCTTGTCATTCTGAGCGGAGCGAAGTCCCGGTACATCGGGATCCTCGACGAGTCGGGAAATCTCGCCGTTGAGATGCTTCCCTTCGTTCAGAATGACATTTTGGGGAGAGGCTCTGAGAACGCCTCACAAAACCTGTGTCGCTCCCTTTTGTCCCACGATTGAAATCGTGGGCTACTTTCACAAAACCCCGATGAATCCCGATGTATCCCGATGTATCGGGATGTATCGGGATGAATCGGGGTTTTGTGAGGTGTTCTTCCTTCCCCTTCCTTCCCCCTCCTTCCCCCTCCTTCCCCTTTTTTCACTCTATCCTCACCCCTTCACTTCTCCACCGCAGTCTGCTTTTCAGCGCGTCGCGCACTTCGAGGCGGACGGCGTGAGTGACGCTGTTGATGAGGAGGTCCATCAACGACTCGCTGCGCTTGAATTCGTAGGTTTGCGGCTTGCCGCGAAGGTTGGCTAACTTGGCGGCAAGTTTGATGGCTTCGTACAACCCGCCTAATTCATCCACCAACCCCAACTCTTTCGCCTGCCGCCCCGTGAACACGCGCCCGTCGGCTAACTGGCGCACGCGCTCTTTACTCATGTTGCGTCCTTTGGCGACGTCGCTCACGAACTGGTCGTAAACGTCCATGATGAGCGAGTGCATGATTTGGCGCTCTTCGGGCGTCAGTCCGCGATAGGGCGAGCCAATGTCCTTGTGCTTGCCGCTCTTGATGGCATCGAAGCGCACGCCAATTTTCTTCATCACTTCCTCGAAGTTTCCCAACTCCATGATGACACCGATGCTGCCCGTCAGGGTGGCGGGCGTCGCCACGATTTTGTCGGCGGCGGCTGCGATGTAGTAGCCCCCCGATGCCGCCACGTCGCTCATCGAAGCGACGACGGGTTTGCCGGTTTTCTGTTTCAGGCGCAGAATCGCCTGATAGATTTCCTGCGATGCCGACGCGCTGCCGCCGGGGCTGTTGATGCGCAGCACAATGGCTTTGGTGCGCTCGTCCTCTGCCGCCTTGCGCAGCAACTTCATCGTGCTTTCCGCTCCCGCCGCGCTGCCGAACAGCGACATGCCATCGCCCCCCCCTGAAATCTGCCCGCTGATGCGCACGATGCCCACACGGTCGCCCCACCCGCCGTCCGACGACGCGCCGACGAACACGAGGAACATCATCAACATCCCAACACCCGACAGCAACACAAACAACCCGACGACGACACCGACGATGATCCACGTCGTTCTCCGTCTATTGCGTGCCTGCTCGTCCATCGAAGCACCTCCAAATTGGAGTGATGGAGTGATGGAGTGATGAAAAACAGACTCAACACTCCAACCCTCCATCACTCCATGACTCCATCAGATATAGCCGAGTGCCTTCAGGCGCTTGGCGACTTTCTCTTCGTCGTCCTCGGAGTAGACTTCCGTCTCTTCCTGTTTCGCGCCAATATAGCCCAGCCGCTCCAGAGTTGCCATGACTTTAGCGACGCACTCTTCGGGCGATTCTTTGTCCGTCTCCAGAACGACTTCAGGGTTCAGCGGTTCTTCGTAGGGCTGATGAATGCCCTCGACGTTGCTGATTTCGCCGCGCGCAGCGCGGGCGTAGAGTCCCTTCGGGTCGCGCTGCTGGCAGACTTCGGTCGGGCACTTGACCCAACATTCGACGAAGTTCTCAATCTCATTCCGCGCGCGATCGCGGAACTCGCGGTAACTCGCCGATGCCGCAATCAAACACGCCACGCCGTTGCGCGACAGCAGTTTGCCGACGAACGTCAACCGCTTGGTGTTGAGGTCGCGGTCTTTCTTCTCGAACCCCAAATCGGGACTGAGTTCGCGGCGCACGATGTCCGCGTCCAGAACCTCAACCTTCACGCCGCGCTCGCGCAGCGCCAGCGCCACGCCGTTCGCCGCCGTGGACTTTCCCGAAGCGGGAACGCCTGTGAACCAGATGACGAAGCCTTTGTCCACAGATAGCCCTCCAAAATAGTAAGGAAGATACAGAGATGCAAGGATACAAGGATACAAGGATGCAAGACGTCCGCAAGGAGCTGTGTTACTGCATCCCTGTATCCTTGTATCCTTGCATCTCTGCGTTTCTTATCCCTCAATAGTATTTCCCTGCATATCCCCCGGCACGTCCAGCCCCAATAGACTCAGCAGCGTGGGCGCGCCGTCCAACAGTGAAATCGGACGCTCAATGCGCCCCATGCGTTTCAGGTGCGGATGCGAGAGAATGAACATCCCGTAGTAATCGTGAACGGCGTCGTCAGGACCGACCTCGGCTTCAAACGAATGAACGCCGTCATGTCCGATGTCCTCCGTGCAGCGCCAGCGCAAATCGCCAAAGTAAACGATGAGGTCGGGCGCGCCGACGAGGTTGCCGTCGGGATAGAGTTCTCGCGTTTTCAAAACCTTTGTATCAAGCGGCTGACCAAAATCATCAGGGATGCTTTTGAATCCTTCCGCCAACTCGTCGCACACGCGGTCGTAATCGCGGGGGTCAACGATACCTTGCTCCTCGCGTCCCTTCACGTTCAGCCACACGCGCGCGTAGTAGCCCCCCGTCCCCCAGGCGATGGTATTCGCCCAGTCCACGTTCGCATCGCGCGGACGCACCAAGCCGCTCGGCTTTTCCTTCAACTTAAAGTAGCCGTTCTGAATCAGCCAGTCATTCACGTTGATGCAGCCATCCATGCGCTTGCAGCCGTGGTCGGAGACGACGACAATCGCCGTATCCTCAGGGAGTTGGTAGTCAGGCACGCAGCGGAGCGGAGTGCCGTCAGGGAGTTGGTAGTCAGACACGCAGCGGAGCGGAGTGCCGTCCGAACCGCACTCCACTGCATGCCGTGCGTGACTACAAACGGAGAGAACCTCGCCGATGTGTCGGTCAAGGTAAACGTAGTAATCGTGAATGACGTTCTCATACTTGTTGCCCGCCACGTATTTGCGATGCTGCGGGTCCATGTATTTCCAGAAAGCGTGATGGATGCGGTCGGTGCCAATCTCCATCAGAAAGAAAAAGTCCCACGGCTTGGTCTTCATCAGGTGTTTCGCCAACGTCCAGCGTTTCTCCGTCATGTCGTAGATATCGGCGAGCAGCGGGTCTTTGTCGTCCGTGCGGAACTCTTCGACGTCGACTTTGTAGTCGCCGACGACCTCTTTGATTTCGTGCTTAAGTTCCTTTGGATATGTGTAATCGCTGTCGGTGTCGGGTGTGAGGAAACAGCCGATGGAAATGCCGTTCACCGGCTTCGGCGGATAGTTGGGCGGGACGCCGATGATGATGCACCGCATACCCGCACGCGAAGCGTAGTCCCACACCGCAGGCTCGTTGACCAACGCAGAACTCACCGTGCGCTGTTCCGTGTAAGAGTAACCCTTACGGTTGCGAAATCCAAAGATGCCCAACCTGCCGGGGTCTTTGCTGGTGGAAAACACCGCCCACGCCGGAACCGTAATCGGCGGGTCGCAACTGCGAATCGGCGCCCAGATGCCGCTATCGCGCAGCCGCTTGAGGTTGGGCAAATCATCCATCCATTTATCAAATACCCAATCAGGCGGAGCGCAGTCCAAACCTAAAACGACAACCTTCATCAAATAACTCCTTCGAAAATAGTCGGCATGGGATGCCGACGTGGTCTCCCGCCCCCGTCCACGACAGCTCACGATAGTATTTCATCTTGGCAGAGGGCGATGCCGCGTTCGCGCAGCAGGCGGTCGTCCACTTTTGATTGATGGCACGGGGTTATAAAAGGCACACTCACGTTGAACACCTCCTCTTCAATTATACTCCTTCTTTCGTGCCGTTTCACGTCACGAATGGATTCCCCGCCTGTTTCAGCACCTCAAACACTTCCGGTCTCATAATGTGTGGCGAGGGCGTGCCGCCTTCGGTGATGAGTTTGCGGATTTCCGTCCCGCTGAAACTGATGCCGTCTTTCTTGTCGTGGGGACAGATGCGCTCGCTGCCGAGAGCGAGACATTTGTGACAGTAGAAATAATCGCCGCGAATCGTAATCGGCTTGATGCCGAGGTCGGGGAACTGCTCAAAAATCTCAATCGCGGCTTCGGGATGATAGTAGTTGCCGACGCCCGCGTGGTCGCGCCCCACAATCATGTGCGTGCAGCCGTAGTTCTTCCGCACAATCGCATGGAAAATCGCCTCGCGCGGACCGGCGTATCTCATATCGAACGGCAGAATGTTGAGGAACACGCGCTCTTTAACGTAGTAGTGGTCAATGATGGTCTGATACGCCTTGATAATCATGTCGTCGCGGAAATCGCCCGGCTTCTTCTTGCCGATGACCGGCTGAATCAGCAAGCCGTCCACCATGCTCATCACAATCTTCTGCATGTGTTCGTGCCCGGCGTGGGGCACGTTGCGCGTCTGGAACGCCGCGACAGTTTTCCAGCCGCGCTCCTCGAATAGCGCGCGGGTCTTCGCAGGAGGCAGATTGACTTCGGGATACGGCTCGCCCGTGTCCTCGATAAGGCGCACCGTTCCGCCCAAAAAGACGCTGCCGCTGGCGTAGAGGTTGGCGACGCCGGGGTGTTTCTCCTCCGTCGTGGCGAAGACGTGCTGCGCCATCTCTTTTTTGTCGAAGGAGAATTTCTCCTGCAAGTGGAACAGCGCGACGGGTTGACCTTCGTAGGTCAGCGCGATTTCGCTGTCCTCTTGGAGCGTTTGCGCCGTGGCGTCGTCGGTGTCCAGCATGATGGGCAGCGTCCACGCCTCGCCGCTGGGCAGCCGCCGACTGTAAACGACGCTTTCCAACTGCGCTCGCGTCAGAAAACCTTGCAACGGACTGAACGCCCCGCGCGCGATGTTCTGCACGCAGCGGAGTGTTTCCAGCGAAACAGACAACTGTGGAATTTCCCTCGCTCGCGCCCGCGCCGCCTCGCGCTCCTCCGTGGAAATGACGCGGTTGACGAGCGTGCCACCATGTGGTTCAATCATCATGTCCTCCTCAAACACAATGTTTTACTACAAAGATTTCACGTATCTTTCCCAATCGTCAACATCGAGTTTGCCGTATTGCAGTTCCTCACGAAATGCGTACAGAAGCGGTAGCAGAATATCTCGCAACTCGCGACGTCGGATAGTCTCGATCGTGGTAGGAGGTCCCGGTGCGCTGTCGTGACGAGTGTGTTCCTTCGATTCCTTCGGTTTTGTCTCTTTCGCTCCATAGATGGACTTTACTCGGTCCAGAGCGCGGGCAGTACCAACAGCAACTTCGAAGCGGGTCAGAAGTTGCCTACAACTGTATTTGCTGGTCTTGCCGAATATTTCCAATTCATTCAGACGCTGAAAGTATTGGTACACCCAATGTTCAGGAGGCAACTCTTTACGAAAAGACTCCGGCAAAGGAGCGCGCATCTTCTCCTGTGAGAAAGCCGAAACGGCTGAAACAAGCAGCAACGTCATCATCCATTTTATCACTTTTGGCATACCAAGCTCTTCCTTAACCGTCAACCATTAACCATCAAACATCAGAAATTCACCAACGCCCCTAACCGCGCAAACTTCAGGTCATTGACGCCCGCCTGGTCGGAATTGAACTGCCCCCATTTCAATTCCACGTCAATGCCCGATGTCAGCGGGAAGGTGTAACCCACCGTCAACACTTTACCCAAACTGTTGCCCAGAAAATCATCGCCGCCGTAGTAGCGCACGTCGAGCGGATGGCGTCCGCGCACGCGGTAGGTGAAGCCCACGTCCCAGCCGCGATACAGCGCCATGACCATGTTGCTGACCGTCACCGTCGGCGTGGTGAAGTTGCCCGGCAGCGGAGCGCCGAGATGAGTCGGTCGGTCGAAGATGGCTTCCGAATAGGTGCGGGCGTAAGGGTTCAGCGCGGACACCACGAACGGCTGAAAGTCGCGCCCGCCTCTGCCGTACGCCACCCGCACGTCCCAGTTCTTGCAGCGGCACAGGTCGGCGCGCACGTAGAACAAATCGTCATCGCCGCTGGACGGCGTTTCGTTGAAATAGTCCACCTGCTTGACCCACTCCGCCACCACCTGCCGCCCGAATACGTGGAACTGCGCGTCCACACCGTAGCCATGCTGCGCTCCCGCGCCGTCGCGCAACCAGTTCAAACCGATGCGCGTGGTGCCGAACTTCACGTCCGCTCGCGCGCCGAGGACTTCGTCGTCAGGGTAGGTGTTGGGGTCGGTGATGAGCGTGCCGTTCAATGGCGCGAGGAAGGAATTCTGCGAAGGGAAGGGGAACACCGGACCGAAGCGCGAGCGTCCATCGCCGTTGCGCGTGCCGTTGAAAATCTGCAAGCCATCGGTGTTGGCGCGAGCGTTGGTGAACCCGGCATTGAAGCCGTTCGCCGGCTGACCCGGACCGCCCGGACCCAAAATCGTGCGCGTGCCCGCCGCGCCGCCCGATGAATAAGTGCCGCCGCTGGTGCCGCTGTCCAGACCCGTTTCAAGGCTGCCATGAATCAGGTTGACGCTGAAATGTTTGCCGAAGTCACGGCGATAGGAGAGAACGTCCACCGCCGCCAGATCGGAGTCGAGCAGCATCCCCGCGCCCCAGTGGACTTTCTGCCGTCCGATGTCAAAGTTGCCCCAGCGATGGCGCGCCGACACGTACGCTTCTTTGATGACGCCGATGCCGCTCGTGTCCCCCACCCACGTATCCTCCGCCGTGCCGCTCAGAAAGTTGATGGTCGCCCTCACGCGCGCCTTCTCGTTGACCTGCGCAGCGAGGTTCAGCGTGAAGTCCACGTAGCCGAATTTGTCCTCTGGAAAACTGAGGTCGCCGAACCCCGACGCGGTGGAGTTGAACCCGCCCGCGCTGAAGAACCCCGCCGTTTCGCCGACGTGCGTTGTCGCGCCGCCGCGCGTCAGCAAAGAGCCAGCGAGCTCAAGCCCCGAACTTTTCGGGGACGCATAAACCCTCTCCTCCAACGCCTTCAACCGTCGCTCCAACTCGTCAATTTTAACTCCCCACTGCTGAAACTCCGCCCGAAACTCGCGCAGCAGCGCGTCCAACATCTCGCGCAACTCTCGCCGCTGAATCTCGCCGGGGGGTCCGGGCGGTCCCATTGCTCCCGGTGCTCCGGCTGCGCCCGGCGGTCCTGTTGGTCCTGCTGGTCCTGCTGGTCCTTGCGCTCCGGCGGCTCCGGTTGCTCCAGGCGGTCCTGCCCCCCCCGCCGCGCCGCGCGGTCCCGCATTGCCGCGCTCGCCTTGAGGTCCGGGGGGAGAAAGAACCCGGTCTCCTTGCAGCGCGCGGGCAAGCGCAACGGCAAACTCATAGCGGGTCAAGGGCTGGCTGCCCCGAAAACGTCCATCAGGATAACCTTCCAACACCCCCAACTCCATCAGACGCCGCACGTATTCGTACGCCCAATGTCCCTGCGGAACGTCCGGCGAAATCGCATCGCCGCTCGCGGCAAACGTCGGAACCGTCCCAGCCACCAAAAGTGCGACAAACCAGCCTGCTTTTCTTGGTTTCACGCGAGGTCTCCTTTGCTGTGTTGTGTCCATCGTGCCGCTTACACTCATACCTGATGTGGAAAGGGATGTCAAGGAATTATTTCTTTGACGCGCATGAACGTCTGTTGCGGCTGGTGAAAGCAGGTAGGCACACGGACAACGTGTGGTCGCTCAGAAAAGCGGGGCAAAGAGGTCGTGAGGTTTGGCAGGGGCGAGAGAGAGTTATACTCCATCTCGCCGAATGGGTAGAGTTCAACTCCACAAAGTTGAGCCGACGGAGTGTAACTCTGTCAGCATCGGGTTAGCCTTTCTTCTTCGCCTTCTTCGGCGACTCCATGCGGTAACGACACATGCCGTCGCCGCACGGGATATGCTTGTCGCGCACGAGGTCAACGCCGAGAACCTCTCGGAACAACTCCAACTCGTAGTGACACACCTGCGGGAATTTCTGCGCCACATCCAAGACGGGACAGTGGTGCTCGGTCAGAAGTAAGGTGTCATTTTCAATGTCGGATTCCGCCATGTAACCGCTCTCGTCGCGGAGGCGGGCTAACTCTTTGACCTTCTCCTCAAGCGACATGCCTTGGGTGCGCTCAAGGAACTCCTGCTTCTGCTGTGCCAATCGCTGGGTGAAGAACTGGTCAACCGTTTTGTCCTTGCGGCTCTGGCAGAAGTAATCCACGATTTGCAGCAGCAGCCCCGTAGACGTTTGCGAAAAGAATCGGTCGGCGGCTGGGGTCGGGCGATAGACGATGCGCGGACGCCCCCGACCGGGCATGTTGATTTCTTCGCGCGTCACCAGACCGTCGCGTTTCAACAACGCGAGGTGCTGACGCACGCCGACGCCGGTGATGGCAGTCTCTTGCGCCAACTCCTGCACCGTCATGCCCCGGTTCTTCTTGAGCAGCGTCAAAATCTGTTGTCGTCGCGTCCCTAACCTGTCGTTCATCGTGTAACCCCTCTGCTTGGATGAAAATTTGACTTTCATTATAACCGGGACGGTTCATTTCGGGAAGAAGGTTAATTTCTTAATAAGATGCTTCACAAAATATCACAATGGCTGTATACTGTGGGCAGAGATATCCGGCGGGGCAGCCCCGCCGGAAAAAAGCAGGAGGGGTGCATTACGTAAAATTTGCAACCCTGGTAAGG
>FWPU01009135.1_pt1 | contig 15964 bp, 13 predicted proteins | sample 2228361 | NCBI WGS metagenome assembly FWPU01 (sample SAMEA103939777, study PRJEB20133) | metagenome
CCTCTGCGTCCCCCTGATCCACCAGGAAAAGGTGGTTGGAGTGCTCACCCTTGTCCACCGGGAAAAGGGGCGTTTTTCGCCGGCCGATCTGGACCTGGTGCAGACGATCGCCTCGCAGGCGGCGATCGCCCTGGTAAAGGCGCGGCTCTACGAAGAGATCGAGCAGGAACGGGGCCGGCTCAAGGCGATCCTGAACGGCTCCAGCGAGCCGATCATCGTCACCGACGGGGACTTGCGCATCACCCTGCTCAACCCGGCGGCGGAGCAAGCCTTTGGCATTTCGCTTCAGGAGGCCGCCGGCCGGCCGCTGGAGGAAGCGATTCCCCTGCCCCCCCTCCTGCAGGCCTTTCGCCAGGCCCAGGAGGGCGAACCCTCCCCGGCCACAGAAGTCCCCCTCCCCGACGGACGCACCCTCTTTTTCTCCGTCTCCTTTGTCCCCGCCGGCCCCCAGGGGGAGGGCGGTTGGGTCGCCGTCATGCAGGACATTACCTACATCAAGGCGATCAACCAGATGAAGAACGAGTTCGTCTCGACCGTCTCCCACGACCTCCGCACCCCCCTGTCCACAATTCACGGCTACGGCGAGGTGCTCCTGCGCATGATCGAGGACCGGGACCAGGAACGGCTCTTTGACGGGCCCGGTGCCGAGATCGCCCGGCGGGTGATGGGGAACGCCCGTCGGCTGACCGACCTGGTGGAGGAACTGCTCGACCTGGGCAAGATCGAGTCGGGCGTGGAGGTCTTTTGGGAACCCTGCGACCTGGCCGACCTGACCGCCCAGGCCGTGGAGGGGGCCCGCTTCCAGGCCGGCGAATGCCAGATTGACCTGCGGGCCGAGATCGCTCCTCTCCTCCGGCCGGTCCTGGGGAACCCGATTCGGCTGCGCCAGGTGCTGGACAACCTGATTCAAAACGCCCTCAAGTACACCCCGGCCGGCGGGATGGTCACCGTGCGGGCGCGGGAAAAGGAGAACCGCGTCGTCGTGACGGTCGAAGACAGCGGTATCGGCATCCCTCGTGAGGCTCTGCCGCGGGTCTTTGAAAAGTTCTACCGCGTCCCCCATCCGGGTGCTCCCCGCACTGCCGGCATCGGTCTGGGCCTGGCGATCGTCAAGGCGGTCGTGGAGCAGCATAGCGGCCAGGTCTGGGTGGAGAGCGAGCCGGGCCAGGGCAGCACCTTTGGCTTTTCCATCCCCTGCGTAGGGCAAGAGGAACCCTGCGGAGGTTGCTCTTCGCGGTAAGGCAACCGCTGGAAAAGCGGGAGGATTTTCTGGCCGCGCCGCAACCGGCGCCGCTGCCGGAAGGGACGTCCTGATTCAAATACCGGGGGCCAGATGGCCCCACACAAGAGGTCCCGGTGTCGTACAAACACCGGGGCAAGTGAGCAGGAACCGGCCGGTCGTTCTGTCCACGACCGGCGGGAAGAACCTCTACGAGGCAATTCCGAACAACCCCGGCTATGTGGGGAGCAACGCCCCGCGCAGTCTGCAACACCGCTACATCTTTGAGGACGTGGCGATGAGCCTGGTACCGAGCGCCAAGTTCGGTCGGCGCTTCAGAGTCGCCACCGTCAGCATAGAGGCGATGATCCGCCTGGCCCCGATCATCCACGGCACCGACTACCAGCACCGCGGGCGGACGCTGGAGTGGATGGGGCTGGAGCGGCTCTCGGTGCGGGAGATTCTGACCTACGTGGAGACGGGGGAGCGGCCGTAGGGACAAGGCATTTCCGCTCCCCGGCCCCGGGGTTGGGAAGGCATAGCCCAGCGGCGGCCAAAAGAGCCCTCCCTGGGCCTTCCCCCACCCTGGCCGAGCGACACCGTGGACCGGTGTTGCTCGGCCGCCGGCCCGGAGCGGGTCGGTACGCCGGGGAATCGCCAAGTCGCCGTCGCCTCCGTCATTCTGGCAAGGCACTCCTGCTGCTTTCCGGCCTTTTTGCGGTTGGGACACCCTGCGGTTGGGACACGGCCTGCGGTTGGGACACGGCCGGCCGTGTTCCAACCCAGACTTGTCGCGATCCCGCCGGCCACGGCCATATCAAAGTCATTGGCCGCTGCCGGGAAGGGCCCGGCCTCGGCGCCCGTGCCGCGTAGAGCCGGCCCGACAAGGCGCCAGCGCACGCGCGCGTCACGTGCCTGCAGCCGGGCCCTGGCCATTCCTGCCACACCGACGAGACTTTGGTATCGCCGTGGGACACGGCCATATCAAAGTCATTGGCCGCTGCCGGGAAGGGCCCGGCCTCGGCGCCCGTGCCGCGTAGAGCCGGCCCGACAAGGCGCCAGCGCACGCGCGCGTCACGTGCCTGCAGCCGGGCCCTGGCCATTCCTGCCACACCGACGCGACTTTGGTATGGCCGTGCCGCCGGCGCGAGCACTTGACAAGTGCATATGGTTTTGGTATAATATATGCACAAGTCATATAGGTGTGGCAGGAAAGCCGACCGCAAGAACGGAGGAACCGAACCGATGTGCCGGCCCGAAGAAACCGCCGCCTGCTGTTCTCCCTGGCCCCGATGGGGACGGGTACGGGGCTTTGTGCAGCCCTGGCTCCTGCTCCTTTTGGCCCAAAAGCCGGCCCACGGCTACGAACTGCTCGAACGCCTGGAGCAGAACGGTGCGCCCGGGATGGACCCGGGCTTGCTCTACCGCACCCTGCGCCGCTTCGAGGCGATGGGGCTGGTGCAGTCGGACTGGGACACGGCCGGCCCGGGCCCGGCCCGCCGCGTCTACCAGATCACCGGCGAGGGGCTCGATTACCTGCACGCCTGGGCAGTCAACATCCGCCGCACCCGGGAGCGGTTGAACCGTTTTTTGGACGAATATGTCCGATCCTTTGGAGAAAAGGAGGTGAACCAGAATGGATGATTGTTGTCAGGAGCATGGCTTTCCCGGCCATCATCATTTCCGCCGCCGCTTCTACGCCAGGCACCGGGGAGGCCCTGATTGGGGTGCCTTCTGCTGCTGCAGACCGATGGGTGGGCACGGGGTCGAGCCGTTCGGCTTTCGCCGCCACTTTGTCGGCCGGGAAGAGCGCATCACCTTCCTGGAGGAGTACCTGAAGGAACTCCAGGCTGAAGCCAAAGCGGTCGAGGAGCACCTGACCAGGCTCAGGGCCGAGGAATGACCGGTAGGGGGGCACAGCGAGGTCGCTGCGCCCCCCATACCATACCGGGAAAGCCCCTACCGGACTGCGACCATGCCCACGAGAACGAGGACTGCGCGGGGAACACCCCTTCCTGTGCCGATCGCTTGTGGGCACGGAATTATCCGTTGCCCTTGACCGAGTGGGCCCGGCAGGATTCGAACCTGCAACCTGGTGATTATGAGTCACTTGCGCTGCCGTTGCGCCACGGGCCCAAGTCCCACGCCGACCGCCACCGCAACGGCGGCGGGGACGTGGGATCGCCTGTTGGTTTTATTATAGCATATTTGGAGACGCAGGGCAACTGCGGTTTCGTTTTTTCAGAGGAAGCAAGCGCCGAGGGCGCAAAAGGGGCTTGGGGCACGGGGGGAGCATCGGGTTTCCCTCAAAAGGGCATATTCCACCAGAGATCGGCCATCTGGACGATGGCAGCAACGACAAGTCCACTCCCGATATACCCCAGCCAGCCCAGCAGGGCGGTCACTACGGCCGGCCCCGCCTCCACCCCCAACCCCTCGCGCAGCGCAACTACCGTCGCCATCAGCGACCAGAGCCAGATGAGCACCGCCAGGACCCACCCAACGACCGGGACAAAGGCCAGCAGGCGCAAAAGTCGTGGGGAAAAGGCGTATCCCAGGGTGCGGAGCAACCGCTCCCGGCTGACCCGCGACCGGAACAGGCCCCTGCCCAGGGAGTAGGCGAGCAGGAGGAGGACCAGCCAGCCCAGCAACCCGCCCCAAAAGCCGCCGAGCAACCCCAAAAAGGCCCAACCCAGGTCATGCCTATCCAGCAGGGCGGCCAGGCCCAGGGCCAGACCGTTGGCCCCCGCGGCCAGCAGGACGACCCCCAGCGCCTCCCGATTGTACCGTTTATGCTCCCGCACCCGCCGGTAGAACGACGCCTCCAGCCAAGCGGCCTGCAAGAGGTTCTGAACCCGCATCAGCCGGCCTCCTCCGCAGATGGGGCGGCTTCCCGAACCAGGTACACCTCTCCGGCAAAGCGCACCACGCGGATGCCGATGCGCCCCAGCACGGCGACCTGCTGCAGGAGAATCAGGGCCGGCCACCACGTCCCCGGCAGAGGCGCCTTGAGCAGGGCATAGAGCAGCGACCACAGCAGCAGCAGGAAAAAGAGGCCCAGTTCCAACCCGGCGGCCGGCCCCAGGTTGCGCCACAGGAACGCCCCCGACCGGCCCAGCACCTGCAAGACGTGCCGCCTTTTTTCCAGCACGGCAAAAACGCGGGCATAGCCAAACCACCAGGGCAGGAGCAAAAAGAGCCCCACCCCCAGGCACACAAGCACCAGTCCGGCAACCAGGATGCCGCCGGGCAACCCCACCACCTGGAGGAGCACAACCGCCAGGATGATGAGGAGGAACAAGCCGACCTCCAGGGCGGCCACTTCCAGCAGGAGCAGCAGGGTAAAAGGGCCAGCATAGCGGCGCACCCCCTCCCCAAAACGCCGCCAGTCGGTCCTGTCGGAGCCGGCCAGCGCGTTCAGCAGACCACCGCTGAGCAGGGTAAAGGGCAACGAGAGGAAGAAGGGCCAGGCCGGCAGGAGCAGGAAGAAGACCTGCGCGGCCAGGCTGCCCGCCGACTCCTGGCCAGGCCCCAGGAGAGCCTCGGTGAGCCACCAAACGTCCACCCCATCGGCCACCTCCCAGGCCGCCAACCGGTGCCCCAGCAGGTCCACCAACCCCTTTTCCAGCGGCCAGAGCAGCAGGCCGGCCAGCAGCAGCAGGAGACCGTAGAAGGGCAGCCACAGCGGCCATTGGCGAATCGCCTGGAGCAACCCACTGCCAAAGGCGGCCCAGGGGCGCGGTCGGTTCACCACCATCCTCCCAGGGTGAGAATCACACTCTCCATCCAGTACAGCCACTGCCCCGAGATGCGGAGCAGCGGAACCACCTGCACCAGTCGGGTCAGACTGTTGTTGTAAAAGGAGCAGTCTATGAAAAGGACCCGCTCCGGGTCCACCTCCACGGCGAGCAGTTCAGGGCCGGCCGTGGAAAACTCTTTCTTCCGCTCCACCCCATCCCATCGCTCACGCCGACGCCCTCCATCGGCAAAGGTCAACTCGACCTCAACCGGCAGGGCCACCTCCCCCAGCCGCGAGACGGTGGCCGTGCAGCGGTATTCTTCCCCCAAAGGGGTACACTCCAGCCCGGTTGCAGCATAGTCCACCAGCCCCTTCCCATAGACGAACGCCTCCAGCCAGGTGCGGGCCTCCGCCCCGGCGACCTCCTCGATCACGGCCAGGAAATCCTCGCCGGTGGGGTGGCGGAAACGGTAGCGTTCGTAGTAGGTCCGCAGGATCTGGAGCCAGCGTTCTTTGCCCAGGAGTCGCTCCATCGTCGTATAGACGGTGGCCGGCTTGGAGTAGGTGGCCACCTGGTAGGACATCGGGTCGAACTCCCAGGCCCGGCCGGCCATCGGAACCCCCGGCCCGAAGAGCAGGTAGATGGAGCGGTCCAGGTCCCGTGCGCTCAGCGTCAGGCTGCCCAGGGCCACCAGCCCCGCCTCGCCGTAGAGCGCGTCCATCAGCCGGCCGGCCGAGTACTCGGCCAGCCCCTCGTCCATCCAGGGTTCCTCGAACTCGTTCGTGGCGACGACCGACTGCCACCACTGATGAGCGATCTCGTGGGCGGTGACAAACTCGAGCATGTGGGCGTTGGGGATGGCCGGCATGCCCCCGGTCGGGTCCACCATCACCAGACCGGGGTACTCCATCCCCCCCGCGCCCAGGCTCCCCGGCGGCAGGTCCACAATCGTCAGCCTGGGGTAGGGGTAGGGGCCGTACCACTCCCCGTAGGCCAGGAGCGAAGCGGCGGCCACCTCCAGGTAGCGTTCGACTAGGTCGGCGTGGTCGGGCGGATAGACCAGGAGCACCTCCAGCGGGCCGACCTGACGACGGGCCTGCTGCCACTGCGGCCCGGCCACCCAGACAAAGTCAATGACCGCCTCGGCGTGGAAGCGGTGGGTGACCGTCCCGTCGGGGTGCTCCTCGCGGCCGGCCGGCAGCCCGTTCGCCACGACAACCTGCTCCGCCGGCGTGGTGATGGCCACATCGTAGGTGCCCACATCGGCAAAAAACTCGCTGTTGGCGTGGAACTGGTGCGCGTTCCACCCACGCCCTGGGCGGTACACGGCCAGTTTGGGGAACCACTGCGCCACCAGGTGAATCTCCTCAAAGAATCCCGTGCGCATGACGACCCGAGGCAACTGCGCTTCGAACGACAGGCTCAGCGTGATCGCCTCCCCCGGCAAGAGCGGCTGGGGCAGGGTCGTCGTCAGCAGCGTCTCCTCCACCCTGCTGAGGGCCAGAAGGTCCTCTCCCGCCTCTGTGGTCAACCGCGTGACCTCGATCCAACCGGGGTGTTTTGTCAGGAACGGAGGAACGGAGAGGGCTTCCCGCATCCATGTCGTCTGGTCGTCTCGAAAAGCGTTCAGGTAGAGGTGAAAGACGAGGGCGGAGAGGGTATCCGAGGTGGGGTTGCGGTAGGTAAGGACCTCCTCGCCGGTCAGGGTATGGGTGGTGGGGTCGAGCGTCACGGCGATGCGGTAGGAGGCGATTGGCGGAACCTGGGGCCAGGGGGAACCATCCGAGGCCGGCCGGACAGGGACGGTCGCGGCGCTGCTTCCGCCGACGATCAGGGCCAGCAGGCCCAAAGAAAACAGGTAGCGGAGCAAGGGGGCACGATGGCCCATCATTCCTCCTCGTTGGGTTTATTATAGCACACAAGAGAAAAAATGGCAACATAGCATCAGGCCACGATTAGAATCCGCCCGTTTGACAATCCCCGCCAAAACCGGTATACTGATGCCGAGAGGTCGTGTATCGGCGGAAATGGTCGGGAAGGGACAGGGGCGGTCAGAACCGTTTCCTCCGGAACCGACCGGTTGGTCAGGAGTTATCTGTGGACGATAGTTGGAGAGCCTGGCTCTTGTTGGCAGGATTCGTCCTGGCCGGTGCGGGTTTCTCGGCAGCCGAGATTGCCATTGTTGCCGTCGCCACAAGGGCCGAGCTCCGGGAGAAACTGGAGCGGAATCGGGGCGCGACCGCCCGCCTGATCCTTCGGCTGGCCGAGGACAGCACCCGGCTGATCTCCACCGTACGGATCGGCATTCTCCTGGCCGAAATCTTTACCGCCGCCTATGGAACGGTGCTTCTGGCCCCCGAACTGACCGAGTGGCTCTCCGGTGCACCGTTGCGCTTTTCCCCGACGGCGGCCTCTTTTTGGGGGTTCTCCCTGGTTGTGCTCTTCCTGGCCGGCATCCTGCTCCTCCTGGGGGAACTTCTGCCCAAGTCCCTGGCCGACCACCGGCCTGCCGGGCCGGCCCGTCTGCTGGCCTGGCCGGTCGCAGCGCTGGCCCTTCTCTTTACCCCGCTGAGCCGCTTTCTGGCCGGGATCAACGCCCTCACCGGTCGCCTCTTTGGGGCCACCCGGCCGGCCGGCCTGCCCTACGTGACCGAGGAGAATATCCGCACCCTCGTGGACGCCGGCGAAGAGAGAGGGGCGATCGAGCAGGAAGAGAAGGAGATGATTGACGGCATCCTGGAGATGGGCAAAACGCTGGTGCGGGAGGTGATGGTCCCCCGCACCGACATCGTGGCCTTTGATGTGCGCACCCCCCTCCTGGAGGCGCTGGACACGATCGTGCAGGCCGGCTATTCGCGCATTCCGGTCTACCAGCGGACGGTGGACCACATCCTGGGCCTGCTCTATGCCAAAGACCTGCTGCCGGCCCTGCGCGACGGCCGGCGCGACCTGCCCCTGCGCGACCTGCTCCGGCCGGCCTACTTTGTCCCCGAAACCAAGGTCGTGGACGACCTTTTGCGCGAACTGCAGCAACAGCGCATCCACATGGCCATCGTCGTGGACGAATATGGCGGCACGGCCGGCCTGGTGACGATCGAGGACCTCCTGGAGGAGATTGTCGGCGAAATCCAGGACGAGTACGATACCGAGGAACCGCTCATCCAGGAGGTAGGGCCCGGCGAGTACCTCTGCGACGCCCGCCTGAGCGTGGATGATGCCAACCGCCTGGTGCACCTGGGGATTCCCGAGGGCGACTTTGACACGCTAGGCGGGTTCATCTACGAGCAACTGGGGGCGATTCCCCAGGTGGGTGATGAGGTGGTCGCGGGAAACGCAGTGATCACAGTGGCCTCGATTGACGGGCTGCGGCCGGGCAAGTTGCACATTCGTCAAAAGAGCGGTTCGGAAGAAAAGGATACCGCGAATGCGGGCAAAGATTGACGCGCTGATTGAGGCGGCCCGTCAGGCACGGGAACGGGCCTATGCCCCCTACTCCCACTTTCCTGTCGGAGCGGCCCTGCTCTCCGCTTCCGGCCAGGTCTGGAGCGGCTGCAACGTGGAGAACGCCTCCTACGGCCTGAGCATATGCGCCGAGCGGGTGGCCCTCTTTACGGCGGTAGCGGCCGGCCAGCGGGACCTGGTGGCCCTGGCCGTCATCGCCGACACCCCCGGCCCGGTCTCTCCCTGCGGGGCCTGCCGCCAGGTCCTGGCCGAGTTCAACCCGGAGATGCAGGTCATCCTGGCCAACCTGAAGGGGGATGTCCGGGTGACCACGGTGCAGGACCTCCTGCCCGGGGCCTTTCGGGCGGAGGATCTGCCGGACCGGGCCCCCTAACCCACGATGCGCACCCCACCCCCCTCCGAACTGTACCGGAACCGCTGGACCCGCACCGGGGAGCGGGCCACCTCCTTCCTGGCCCGGCACTGGCTGCTCTGGCTCAACCTGACGCTGGGCCTCTATGCCCTCCTGCCCTGGCTCTCGCCCTTGCTGCGCTCCTGGGGATGGGAGCAAGCCGGCCGCCTGCTCTTCCGCCTGTACACCCCCCTCTGTCACCAGCAACCGGCCCTTTCCTACACCTTTCGCGGCTACCAGGTGGCCTACTGCCATCGGGATACGGCGATCTATAGCACGCTGCTGCTGGGCAGCCTCCTCTTCGGCCTCTGGCGACGGCGGATTCGCCCCCTCCCCGGGTGGGCCTTTCTCCTCAGCCTCCTGCCGATGGGCCTCGACGGGCTGACCCACACCCTGGCCTACCTGGTCCCGGCCTGGTCGTTCCGCCGGGAGAATACCTGGGCCATCCTCCTGACCGGAGGCCGGCTGCCCCCCTCCTTCTACGCCGGGGACGCCATCGGCAGCCTGAACTGGTGGTTGCGCACCCTCAGCGGCGTCCTCTTTGCCCTGGGCGTGGTCCTTTTCATCTATCCCCGTATCGAGGCCGAACTCCCCGGTCAAGATCAACCGGACGGTCCGACCAGCAGGGTCACACTTTCGACGTGAAAGGTCTGGGGAAAAAGGTCAATCGGCTGGATGCGCACCACCCGGTACCCCCCCGCACAAAGGACCCGCAAGTCGCGGGCCAGCGTCCCCGGATGGCAGGAGACATAGACGATGCGGCGCGGGCGGGCCTGCAGGAGGGCGGGGATGGCCTGGTGGGCTCCCCGGCGGGGCGGGTCGAGCAGGGCCAGGTCAACGGGTCGCTGCAGGGTGGGCAGAACCTCCTCCACGCGTCCACGGAGGGCGGTGACCTTCTCCGGTTGTAGCCGCCGGGCGTTCTCCTGCAGGTCGCGGACGGCGGCGGGGTGGGACTCGACCGCCACAAGCGAGGCAACCCGCTCCAGGAGGGGCAGCGAAAGCGCACCCACGCCGGCGTAGGCGTCCAGGAGGTGGTCGCTTGAGGTGGGGGCCAGCATATCCTCCACCGTTTCCAGGAGGCGTTCGGCCTGGGGGATGTTGACCTGGAAGAAGGAGGTGGCCGAGACGCGTAGGAGCACCCCGCCCAGGCGTTCCTCCATACCCCCTCTGCCGGCAGGCCGGCCCTTTTCCCAAACGACTCGGGCAACCTCCCCACCGAACAACTCGTGCAAACGCCGCGCCCCGGAGAGGGTGCCCTGGTGAATCAGCAGGAGCAGGCGGTCCTGTGCCCAACTGTAGCGGACGGTGACGCCGGAGGGGCGGTCGGCCAGGGCCAGAGCCGCCAGCGACCGGCGCAGGGAGGGCAGCAAGCGGTTGATTTCGGAGACGAGGAGGGGGCACTCTTCCAGCGGAACGACCTGGTGGCTCTGGCGGGCATAGTAGCCGATCTCGCCCTCCGGCGAGAGGTGGAACGTTGCCCTGGTCCGGTAGGCCCAGGGCAAATCCATGCCGATCGTTGGAGCAACGGGCGGGTCGGACAGTCCCCCCAGGCGACGGCACTGGTCGGCCACGATGGCCGCCTTGAACTCCAGTTGTCGTGGGTAGGCGATATACTGCCACTGGCAGCCGCCGCAGCGGCCAAAGAGGGGGCAGCGGGGCGCGACGCGGCCGGCCACCGCCTGGAGCACCTGGCTCACCACCCCACGGGCGTAGGTGCGACGAACCTGCGTCAGGCGCACCGCGACGACCTCACCGGGCAGGCCACCCCAGACAAAGACCGCCCGCCCCCGATACCGCCCGACCGCCTCTCCCCCCTGGGCAATCGTCTTCAGGGCAAGGGCCGGTATCTCCTGGGGCCAGGAAGAGACAGCGGGGGTATCGCCGGAGAGGCTCGCTTCGTCCATCGGGGAATCAGAACCCTCTGGGCAGGATAAAGAAAAAGGTGCTCCCGACACCGAGACGGCTGCGCACCCCAATCTGCCCCTTGTGGGCCTCGACGATTCGTTTGGCAATGGCCAGTCCCAGGCCGGCCCCGCCAAAGGCGCGGGTGGAGGAACTGTCCACCTGGAAAAACCGCTCAAAGACGCGCTCGTGGTACTCGGGGGCGATTCCGATGCCGGTGTCCGAGACCTCGGCATAGATCGTCTCCCCCCGCTCCTCCAACCGCACCGTGACCACCCCCCCGTCCGGGCTGAACTTGATGGCGTTGTCCAGCAGGTGCAGAAAGAGCAGTTTCAGGGCCTCGTTGTCGCCGATGAGCAGGGGCAGGTCTTCCGGCAGGTCCAGGCGGACCTCGATCCCGGCTTCCCGGACCCGCTCCTGCAGCCTCTCCACAACGCCCCGGATGATCTCGTTCAACGAGACCGGTTGGCGGGCCGGGACGATGGCGCTGCTCTCCTGGAGAAAGAGGATATCGTTGACCCGGCGGATAACCTCCTCACAGTTCTCCATAATGACCTGGAGCGACTCTCGTTGAGTGTCGTTCAACGGGCCGGCCCGCTCCTCGACCAGGAGTTGGGCGTACCCCTTGATGGCGGTCAGCGGGGTGCGCAGTTCGTGCGAGACGGTGGCGACGAAGGAGGACTTGAGGCGGTCCAGCGTCTCCAGGGCCCGGTTGGCCTCCTCCAGTTCGCGGACCTTTTCTTCCAGTCGCGTGACCAGTTGTTGGCTGTACTCGCGGAGATAGCGGGGCTCCTCATCGGGGGAGATCTCTTCCCGCCGGCCGGCGATAAAGGCCTCGATCTGGGCAGGCAGGCGATCCACATTGATCGGCTTTTGCAAATAGCCATCGCACCCGGCTACTAGGGTGCGCTCGCGGTCCCCTTCCATCACCGCGCTGGCAGTCAGGGCGACGATCGGTACCCTTGCCAGAGAGGGGATGCTTTTCAGGCGGGTGGTCACGGCAAAGCCGTCCATGCCGGGGATATTGATGTCCATCAAGATAAGGTCGGGGAGAACCTCCTGGGCAACGCGGATCGCACTCAATCCATCCTCGGCCTCGTGAACCTCGTAGCCGCGAATCTCCAGGATGCGGCGAATCAGCATGCGGCTGGCGGCATCATCCTCGACGTAGAGGACCTTTTTCTTCATCGTTCCCTCCTGCCTGTGGACGGTGCTCATTCCTCCTCTCGGGGCCGGCGGTCCCGAATCGGCAAGGTAAAGTAAAAGGTGCTGCCGATACCGGGGCGGCTGCGCACCCAGATCGTTCCCCCATGCAGTTCCACCAGCGTCTTGGCGATCGTCAGGCCCAGGCCGATTCCGCCAATCTGGCGGGTGACCGAGTTGTCCACCCGGTAGAAGCGGTCAAAGATGTGCGGCAGGGCCTCCTCCGGGATGCCGATTCCCTGGTCCTGCACGCTGACCAGGATAGCCAGGTCAGGCGTGGGCAGATTGACCTCGGGCACCTGGGCAGGGTCGGTGAGCAGTTCCGCCTTTAGGACAATCTCCCCTCCATCGGGCGAGTACTTGACCGCGTTGCCGATCAGGTTTGTCAGGATGGCCCGGACCTTGTCCCGGTCCATATAGAGCGGCGGCAGGTTCTCGTCCACATCCAGCAGGAGTTTGTGCCGCTCGGTCATCAGGCTGTCCAACTGGCCGGACAGGCTGGCGACGACCTGGTAGAAGGAACAGATTGTCCAGTTCATCTGCATCCGCTTCCGGTCCAGGCGGGAGAGGTCAAGCAGGTCGTTCACCATGCTGGAAAGGTGCTCCGCCTGCTCCAGAATCGTATCGAGGAACTCTTTTTGCTCCTCTCGGGAAAAGTTGCGCGAGCGGAGCAGGTCGGCATACCCCAGCACGGAGGTCAGCGGAGTGCGCAGTTCGTGGGAAATGATCGAAATGAAACTGAGTTGTTCCCGCTCCCCGTCCCGTTGCTGACGGGCGTCCCGAATCAGGATGACCCGCCCGCCGGAACGGCCACCTTCGCTCCAGAGAGGACAACTGACGACCCAGAGACGCTGGCCGGGTTCCTTGAGGTCAATCCAACTCTCGGTCAGTCCCTGGTCGAGGTGGCGGGTTCGTTGGAAAAAGTTGCGCAGCGTCTGGGGGTCCTTCAGGAAGGGAGAGAGGGAGCCCAGAAGGTACGCCTCCAGGTCAACGCCCTCCGGGAGGGGCGGTTCCAGGCGGAAAAAGTGGGCACTGGCCGGGTTGGAGAGAATCACCCGCAGGTCTTCATCGGTGACAATAACCCCCTCGGGGAGGTTGGCCACCAGGCCGGCGAGCCACTCTCGGCTCTCGCGGACCTGGTTGTACAGGCGGGTGGTGCCGATGGCAACAGCAGCATGGTCGGCCAGGATTTCGACCGTCTTGAGGTGCTCCTCGGTGTAGGCGTTCAGGCTGTTGCTCTCCAGGCCAATCACCCCGATCGTCTCGCCGTGCAAATGGATGGGGATGGCCAGTTGTGAGTGGGTCTCTTTGCGGACGGCGAGATAGTCCGCCGACTCGGCAACGTTGGGGACGAGGGCCGCTTGACCCGTCCGGGCAACCCGGCCGACGATGCCGACGTTCCAACTCATCGTCGGGGAGGCAATCAGGGTGTCCTCGGCGGTGACGTCGCCGGCATAGCCGGAGAGGGCCTGAATGGTGCACTCCTGGCGCAGAGGGTCCACCGTCACCACCACGCCGGCATCGCTGTCGGTCAACTCCATCGCCTTGAAAAGGAGAAGGCTAAAGATGCGTCCTTCCTCCAGGGCCGCGCTCATCTCCCGACCAAAGGTCAGGATGATATTCTGCTCCTCCAGGCGGCGATGCAGGTCGTCCAGGGGGCCGCTCTCCGGGGCGACCCGTTGGAGGGCGGCACAAAGCACCGCCTCCAGGGCGAGGAGCAGGTCCAGGTCGCTCTGGCTGAAGGCATTGGGTTGGGTGCTGACCAGGGCGAGGGTGCTGACCAGTCGCTCTCCCTGGAGGAGGGGGATGCCCAGATAGGACTGGTAGGCCGGCCTGGCGGCATGTTTGGGCCTGGGGCCGGCCTCCAGATTGGGAACGAGCAGGGGGGTGCGTTGAAAGGCCACCCAGTTGCTGTACCCGTCAACGGCCCTACCGTGGCCGGCAAAGAGGTGACTGCGTGCACTACGCACCAACGGCTCTTCCTGTCGCCGGCCCCAGATGAGCAGTTGGGCATCCTCGTGGGGGATAATCTCCTGCAGGCCCTGGAAGAGGGTGCGGACCAGTTCGTCCAGGTCCTGGGCGGCGTTGAGGGCACGGGAGAGGGTGGTGAGTTTGCCGATCGCCTCCAGGGAGCGGGTCTCGCCGACCTTTTCCAGGCAGAGGTGGAGCCAGTGGCGGCGGGCCTGGTGGGTCAGCGTTTGCAGCGCGGTGCGGGTGGCGACCAGGGCGTGATTGCTGTTCTGGTCGCCCTGGAGGCCCTCGCCGATGGCCCGTTCGCAGGCGTCCAGTAGGGCGACCGTCTGCTGGACCTGCGCCTCGACCTTTTCCCCGGCGGTGCGCTTGCGCTCCTGGGCCAGAAAGCGGGCGGTGGGGGCAAAGTCCTGGGTGCTCAGCGATTCCAAGAGTGCGTTCAGGCACTCGGCGATTCGCCGGCCCAGGGCAGGGGAAAGGGTCTGCGCCTCTCCCTCAATCCGGAGCCAGTAAAAGGCGCGTAAGGCCAGATGCTCCAGCGAGTCGTGGAGCCGCCGGACAATCCCTGCGATCGTGGTGCTGATCTGTGGACGGCCATCCATCATACCACCCCGCGCCTGCTGGCCGGCCCGTCTACCCCGAGAACGATTCTCCTTCTATTATATCACGGAGGGGCAGGGGAGGCAAGGTTGCCGACGATGCCGGATGGGGGTATAATGAAAGCCGAGTCGGCAAACGGAGGTGCGGATATGGCCAAAAAACGGGTGCATCTCTGGGTCAGCGGTCTGGTTCAGGGGGTCAATTTTCGCTACTATACCCGGCAACAGGCGTCGCATCTGGGGTTGCATGGCTGGGTGCGCAACCTGAGCGATGGACGGGTGGAGGTTCTGGCCGAAGGGGAGGAGGAATCGCTGAACGCACTGCTGGAGTGGTGCCGGCATGGCCCGCCGGCCGCCGAGGTCAGCGGGGTGGAGGTACGGTGGGAGCCCTACCAGGGCGATCTGGGGCCCTTTCGCATCGCCGGTTGGGGGTGGTGAATCTGGTCGGGAGAGGTAACGACCCGAAAAGGACGCGCTCGGCCTTATCGGCCAGAAAGACCGGTTACCCCAACTCGGAGCACCACTTCTGATTCACCTTGGTGAAGGACTACCGGGAGTAGAGGAGGTATGCACTTGGGGCAGGTAGGTCACCTCGGCACTGAACTTGACGGCGTCGGCGGCAACGCGGTGGCTATATTGCCCCTCACCGGTGTGGTCGTCCAGGTAGACGTAGGCGTAGTTGGAATCGCGCTCCAGTTCGTACGAGCCCAGGAAGGCCCAGGCATCCGCGAAATCACTCTGGTCTATGGGGATGGTGTCCACCTGAGAGGGGTAGGAGTGGACCTCGTACCGGGCGTTGTGAGTGCGGGTATTCACCCCTGCCGGGATGAAGGCATAGATACGGTAGAAGCCGTGGTGGAGGATGGGGTTGTACCCGCCACTGCGGGAATCCCATTGGGCTGAGGAGGAAGGGGCCGGCCAGGAGTAAGTCCAGTGCGTGAGATAGCCGTTTCCTTGGGTAGAGGTGTACCAGTAGCCGGACTGAGCCCAGCCTGCTGCCGTCCCGGGGTGGTCTTCAACGATGTGGTCAAAGCAACTGATGGGGTCGCCGGGAAGGCTGCGCCAGAGGCACTCGGCGGTGTGCCCGATGCCAAAGTCGCGCAGCGGGTCGGCCTCGCTGCCCCGCCAGCCAAAGGGGTCCGTAGCATGGTCGTTGTCAATGTCTCCACGATACACCCCCCAGTGGAGATGTGCAGGGATGTCACCTTGCCGACAATTCCGTCCTGTGCTTCCACTCCACCCCATGATATCGCCTGCAGCGACTTGCTTCCCTGGCCAAAGGTTGTTGAATCCCGCCAGGTGTGCGTAAAGGGTATAGTAGCCATTAGGGTGGCGGATCTCGACTTTGTTTCCGTACCTGTCTTCGCATACAAACCTTTCGACAATCCCATCGGCTGCCGCCAGGACCGGAGTACCTTCAGGTATCCCCCAGTCATAGCCGTTGTGCCCCTCGTAGCAATGAGGGTTACAGTCCCCC
>FWPU01009136.1_pt1 | contig 15962 bp, 17 predicted proteins | sample 2228361 | NCBI WGS metagenome assembly FWPU01 (sample SAMEA103939777, study PRJEB20133) | metagenome
GTGTCGAGCAGGGTCATCTGTGGATCCACGGTGCCGAGCATGATGGCCGCTCCTCAAGAGGATCGCACTCGTGTGATTCTCCCACCCAGGATCTCGCGAGGTGGTCGTTCGTGTCGACTTTTTCGTCACTCACCTAGGCTGCCACCGTGGCCCACGACCTCCGCCCGGACGCCTGCCCGAGCTGCGGTCGCCCCGTGGAACGAGGGGCGCGCGCGTGCCCGGCCTGCGGCGCGCCGCTCGGTGGGGCTCCGGTGTTCACGCACACCGGGCTGCGCTACGTGCTCGGGTACCTCCCCGACGCCTTCGCGATCTGGGACCGCCGCGCGCCCCACGCGCCCGTGGAGCGGTTCCCCCGGACCGACGAGGGCTGGCGGGCGGCCTGGGCCCGGTACACCTCGATCGAGCGGACCTACGCCGAGGTGCCGCAGGAGGCCTGGGCCCGGGCGATCCAGTACACGCACTCCGGGGCCCGCCACCTCCTCGGCTACGGCGCCGACTTCTTCGGGATCTGGGAGCGGGGGTCGCCCGGAGCCCCGGTCGAGCGCTTCCCCCGGACCGACGAGGGCTGGCGGGCCGCCTGGTACCGGTTCGTCGCGCTCGAGCCGGAACACGCCGAGGTCGGCCTGGGGCGAGCCCCGGAGGGTCCGCCCGCGACGTCTGGGGGGTGGGCCGCGCCGGCCCCCGCGGTCCGCCGCCGGATCCACGGAGCCTGGTGGACCCTGCCGATCCTCTTCGGCCTGGTCGGCGGGTTCGTGGCCTGGCTCGCGAACAAGGACGTGGATCCCCGACGGGCCGGGTGGCTCCTGGTCGTGGGCGCCCTGTCCTCGGCGACCGCGCTCGCCCTCTACCTCTCCTCGGGACCCCGCTGATCCCCGGGGCCCGGCCGACCCTCCGGGCCCGGTCGACCCCCGGGGGCCGGTCCACCCTCGGGGCCCGGCCGATCCTCGGGACCAGGTGGAGCCGGTCCCGCGGCCGCCGGCGGCGGGCCCTGGACGGGGGCGGCCGTCGGCGGCGGGCCCTGGGCGGAGGCGGCCGCCAGCCGGCGGGACGCCGGGAGGGCGCCCAGCGCGCCCCCCACCGCCCCCCAGGCCAGCGCGAGGAGCGACGCCGCGAGGGGCTCCGGCCCGAACGCGAAGCTCCCACCGCCCCCGAACCCGCCGAGGTCCGCCGAGAAGCCGAGGCGGACCGACCCCAGGCGGACCGCCGCCCCGAACAGCACGGCGAAGACGACCCCCGCCAGGGCGCCGGCCACGAGCGCCTCGGACGAGGTGGCCGCCCGGCGCGCCGCGGCCCGCCCCCCGAGCGCGACCGAGACCGCCGGGACCAGCAGGAAGAGGAGGTAGGGGGCGGGAGCCGGCCGGGTGGGGAACGAGGGGATCCCGGGGACCCCGGGCAACGGCTGCAGCGGCCCGTCCCCCCCCAGCTCGACCCCCGCAGGGAAGCGGGTGAGGCACAGCAGGTCGACGGAGAACCCCGAGCCGTACACGCCGTCGCAGCCCCCCATCGCCGGCGCCGCCACCAGGAGCGACTGGTTGGGCAGGACCAGGACGTGGTGCGCGAGGAGCACCGCGGCCCCGTCCGGGCCCCCGGACCCCACGGCGCGGAGGTACGCGGCCGTGGCGCGGGGAGCAAGGGCGGCGTGGACCAGGAGCCCCACGAACGAGAGGCTCACGACCGCCACCAGCATCGTCCAGCCGCCGGCCAGGGCGGCCGCCGCCGTGCGGCCGGCCGCGGAACGCTCCGGCAGGACGGGCCGGGCGGAAGCGAGCCCCCCGGCGGCCCCCGCCGCGGCCGCCAGGACGAGCGGCCAGAGCAGCGCGGAGAGCGGCGAGGGACGGATCGTGATCGTGCCGGTGAAGACCTCGGGCGCCGGGCTCGGGAGGTCGAACCGGACGAGGAGCGAGAGCAGCAGGGCGGGGAGTGCGTAGGCCGGCGCCACCTTGAGGCCGTGGAGCATCCGGGCCCCCGCGCTGCCCCCCGCGCGGTCCGCCGCGGCCCGGCCCCCCCTGGACAGGAGGTACAGGGCGAGGGCCGTGGCCGAGAGCATCGCCATCTCGAGCCGGTACGAGAGGCCGGAGCCCGGGGGCAGCAGGCCGCCGAGCGGGCCCGACACGTCCCGGATCTCGGCCACGACCCCGATCCCGTGGAACCCGCAGAAGTAGAGCCACCCGATCCGGGCCACGGCCCCCACCCCGAGGTCGGCCCCGGAGAGGAGCGCCCCGCCGAACGCGAGGAGCTGCCCGAGGAGGGCCAGGGCCGCGCACGCCCCGAGCCCCCAGGCGGTGGCCGTCCCCCACCCGGCCCGCAGGGCCGACCCGCCCCCGGAGGGGGGCGGCGCCCCCGTCCCCTCCGGGGGGAGCTCCTCCCCGCAGGTCCTGCAGCGCCCGGCCCCCGGTGCGCTCTCGGCCCCGCAGCGGGGGCACCTCACGGCATCCGCTCCCGGACCAGCTCCGCCACCTCCGTCGGGGTCCGGCCCACGGGCACGCCCACCGCCTCCAGGGCCTCGGCCTTCGCCTGCGCCGTCCCGCTGGAGCCCGTGACGATGGCCCCGGCGTGGCCCATCCGCTTGCCCGGGGGCGCCGTGAACCCGGCGATGTAGCCGACGACCGGCTTCCTGGCCCGCTCCGCGATGAAGGACGCGGCGCGCTCCTCGTCGTCCCCGCCGATCTCCCCGATCAGCACCGCGAGGTCGGTATCGGGATCCGCCTCGAACAGCTCGAGGGCCTCGACGAAGCCGAGCCCGTGGACCGGGTCGCCCCCCATCCCGATGCAGGTGGACTGCCCGATGCCCCGCTGCGTGAGCTCGTGGACGATCTGGTAGGTGAGGGTCCCCGACCGCGAGACCAGGCCCACCCGGCCCGGCGCGCAGATCTCCCCGGGGATGATCCCCACGTTCGCCTGTCCCGGCGAGATCACGCCGGGGCAGTTCGGCCCCACGAGCCGCATCCCGGTCCCCCGAAGGTAGCTCGCGACCCGGGCCATGTCGTGGACGGGGATCCCCTCGGTGATGCAGACCGCGAGGCGGAGCCCGGCGTCGGCCGCCTCCAGGATCGCGTCCGGGGCGAACCTGGCGGGGACGAAGATCAGCGAGGTGTTGGCCCCGGTCGCCTCGACCGCGTCGACCACGGTGTCGAAGACCGGGATCCCCTCCACGTCCTGGCCGGCCTTCCCCGGGGTCACCCCCGCCACGACCCGGGTCCCGTAGGCCCGGTTCCGGAGCGAGTGGAACGTCCCCTCCCGCCCCGTGATGCCCTGGACCACGACCCGGGTCGTCCGGTCGACGAGGACGGCCACCGCTAGCGCTCCCCCCCGACCGCCGCCCGGGCGAGCTCCGCCGCCCGCTCGGCCGCCTCGAGCATCGTCGCGGCGGGGACGACCCGCGGGTGGCCCGCCCGCTCCAGGATGCGCCGGCCCTCGTCGGCGTTGGTCCCGTCCAGGCGGACCACGAGCGGCATCCGGGCCTCGACCCGCTCGAGCGCCGAGAGGATCCCCCGGGCCACCAGGTCGCAGCGGGTGATGCCGCCGAACACGTTCACGAGCACCGCGCGGACCGAGGGGTCGGAGAGCACGACCTCGAGCGCGGTGGCCATCACCTCGGCGCTCGCCCCGCCCCCGATGTCGAGGAAGTTCGCGGGCCGCGCCCCGGCCCGCTGCACCACGTCGAGGGTGGACATCACGAGCCCGGCCCCGTTCCCGATGACCCCGACCTCCCCGTCCAGCTTCACGTACTGGAGCCCGGCCTCCTTGGCCCGGGCCTCCACGGGGTCCACGGGGAAGGCCGTCCGGAGCCGCTCGAGCTCGGGCTGGCGGCCGAGGGCGTTGTCGTCGATCGTGACCTTCGCGTCGAGGGCGACCACCCGCCCGTCCTCGAGCAGGACGAGCGGGTTCACCTCGACGAGCATCGCGTCGCGCTCCACCAGCACGGCGTGGAGCCCGCGGAGGACCTCGGCCGCCCCCTCCCGGGCCTCGGCCGGGAGGTGCCCGACGAGGCGGCGGACGTGGTAGTCGCGGAGCCCGAGCATCGGGTCCACGTGGACCCGGCGCAGGGCCTCGGGCCTCGTCCTGGCGAGCTCCTCGACGTCGACCCCGCCCTCGGCCGCGACCATCCCGAGGTACCGACCCGTGCCGCGGTCGAGGAGGAACGCCGCGTAGAACTCCCGCGCGATCGGCACCCGCTCCTCGACCAGGACCCGGGTGACGGGGAGCCCCTTGAAGCCCTCCGCGAGCATCCGCGCCGCCGCGGCCTCGGCCTCCCCGGGGGAGTCCGCGAGCACCACCCCGCCGCCCTTGCCGCGCCCCCCCGCCTGCACCTGCGCCTTCACCACCGAGCGCCCCCCGAGCTGCTCGGTCGCCTCCCGGGCGGCCTCGGGGGTGGCGGCGACGATGCCGCGGGGCACCGGGATGCCGGCGGCGGCGAACAGCTCCTTGCCCTGGTGTTCGTAGAGGTCCATCAGGCGGTCGGGGCCCGCGCGGCGAGGCGGTCCCGGAGCCACGCCACGATCTCGCCGGTGGACGCGCCCGGCGTGAAGATCCGTTCCACCCCGACCTCCTCGAGCTTGGGGATGTCGTCCCTCGGGATGATGCCGCCCCCGAACACCACGACGTCGGCCGCCCCGCGCTCCCGCAGCAGCTGCACGACCCGGGGGAACAGCGTCATGTGCGCCCCCGAGTGGCAGGAGAGCCCCACGGCGTCGGCGTCCTCCTGGATCGCGGTCTCCACGATCTGCTCGGGGGTCTGGTGCAGCCCCGTGTAGATCACCTCGAACCCGGCGTCGCGGAGGGCCCGGGCCACGACCTTGGCCCCCCGGTCGTGCCCGTCGAGCCCCGGCTTCGCCACGACCACCCGGTAGCGCTCGGCCATCCCGGGGGCAGTGTAGCCGAGCGCCCGGGGACCCTAGACTGGAACCCGGTGGCGAGGAAGATCCGGTTCCGCCCGCCCGGGCTCAGGCCCACCACGAAGGTCGGCACGCTCGGACCCTACCGCGGCCGGCTCGGGCTGGCGTGGGTGATCGCGCCCCTGGTCGTGGGGGTCGCGATCCTGGCCGCGGGCTACCTGCTCCTGTTCCGATGACGCCCCTCCCCGCCACCGTCCTCGAGCCCGGCGCGGTCGTCCCCGACGTGCGGTTCCTGGACCCCGCGGGCGGGGAGGTCGCCCTCTGGGGCTTCCGCCACCGCCGGGCCGTCGTGCTCGCGTTCCTCCACGACGGCTGCGGCGCCTGCGGGGCGTTCGCCCGGGGGCTGGCGGCGGCGGAGCCCGAGATCGGGTGGGCGGGCGGCGTGGTCCGGGCGGTGACGGAGGGGCGGCCCGAGCCCTCGCTCCCCGCCCTCCTCGACCCCGGCGGCGCGGCACGGCGCCGCCTGCTGGCCACGGAGGAGCCCGCGGTGCTCGTGATCGACCGGTACGGGGCCGCGTGGGCCTCGTGGGAGGCCCCCGGCCACGCCTTCCCGGAGCCCGCCGAGGTCGCGGCCACCGTGCGGCACGAGGCCTTCCAGTGCCCGGAGTGCGGGGTCTCCACCTGGGGGTGAGGCGCCGGCTCGCCGCCCCGCGCGCCCGTCCGGGCGCCCCGGCTCAGCCGACCTTCCGGAGCGGGGCGTAGGCGAGGAGGAGCCGCTTCTCCCCGACGTCCCCGAAGGCCACGGTGGCCTCCGCGTCGGGGCCCGCGCCGGAGACCGAGAGGACCACCCCCTCCCCCCACCGCTCGTGGACCACGGTGTCCCCCGGCCCGACGAGCGGCGGCTGGCGCCGGGCCGACGCCGCGCCCCGGGGCGCCGACGCCGCCGCCGCCCAGGTCGCCCGGCCCGGGGCCGGCGCCTCGCTCTCGAGCGAGCGGACGAGCTCCTCGGGGATCTCGGAGAGGAACCGGGAGGGCGGGTTGTACGAGGTCTGCCCGAACAGCGACCGGCTCCAGGCGTGGCAGAGGTAGAGGCGCTCCTTGGCCCGGGTGATCCCGACGTAGGCCAGGCGCCTTTCCTCCTCGAGCTCGTGGGCTTCGGTCATCGAGCGGTAGTGGGGGAACACCCCGTCCTCGAGCCCCACGATGAACACGACCGGGAACTCCAGGCCCTTGGCGTTGTGGAGGGTCATGAGGGTCACCGCCGACGCCCCCTCGTCGTACTCGTCCTGCTCGGTGACCAGGGCGACCTGTTCCAGGAAGGCGGCCAGGTCGCCGTCGGGGTCCCGCTCCGCGAACTCGGCGGCGACCCCGCCCAGCTCGCGGATGTTCTCGATGCGGCCCTCCGCCTCCACGGTCCGCTCGGCCTCGAGCTCCGCGAGGTAGCCCGACTCCGTCGCGGCCGCCTCCACCATCCGCGCGGGCGTCGCCCCCTCGGCCAGGATCGCCGCGAGCCGGTCCATCACCTCGACGAACGAGCGGACCGCGCCCCGGGCCCGGGGCCCGAGCTCGGGGACCTCGTCGGCCCGCCGGCAGGCCTCGAGGAAGGGGATCCCCTCGAGGGCCGCGAAGGCCTCGAGGGCGGCCACCGTGGCCTCCCCGATCCCCCGCCGGGGCGTGTTGATCACCCGCCGCGCGGAGATCGTGTCCTGGGGGTTCACCAGCAGCCGGAGGTAGGCGAGGACGTCCCGCACCTCCTTCCGCTGGTAGAAGCGGACCCCGCCCACCACCCGGTAGGGCACCCCGGCCCGGGAGAGGACGTCCTCGAGCACCCGGCTCTGGGCGTTGGTCCGGTAGAACACCGCGATGTCCCGGTAGCGGTACCCCTCCTCGGACGTGAGCCGCTCGACCTCCTCCGCGACGAACCCGGCCTCCTCGTGTTCGTCCTCGGCCCGGAACCGGACCACGAGCTCCCCCGTCCCGAGGTCGGTCCAGAGGGTCTTGGGCTTGCGGTGGACGTTGTGGGCGATCAGCGCGTTCGCGACGGCGAGGATGTTCTGGGTGGAGCGGTAGTTCTGCTCCATCAGGAACACCGTCGCGTCCGGGTAGTCCCGCTCGAAGTCGAGGAGGTTCTGGATCGTCGCCCCCCGCCAGGAGTACACGCCCTGGTCGGCGTCGCCGACGACGCAGACGTTCCGGTGCTTCGCCGCGAGGAGGTTCACGAGCTCGTACTGCGCGCGGTTCGTGTCCTGGTACTCGTCGACCAGGATGTGGCGGAACCGCTCCTGGTAGTGCGCGAGCACCTCGGGCCGCTCCCGGAACAGCCGGACGGTCTCGGCGATCAGGTCGTCGAAGTCGAGCGCGCCGGCCGCCCGCTTCCGCTCCTCGTAGGCGAGGTAGGCCCGGGCGATCGTCTCCTCGTACGGGCCGGAGGCGAGGCGGGCGAAGTCCTCCGCGGAGCGCACGTGGTCCTTGGCCCTCCCGATCGCGGCGGCCACGGCCCGCGGCGGGTAGCGGCGGGGGTCGACGCCCAGCGCCTTGAGCACCTGCGCGAGGAGCCGCTCGGTGTCGCCCTCGTCGTAGATCGTGAAGGCCGAGGGGAGCCCCAGGTGCTCGTGCTCCCGGCGGAGGATCCGGGCGCAGGCGGAGTGGAACGTCGAGATCCACATCCGCGACGCCACCCGCTCCCCCACGAGGGCCTCGACCCGGTCGGCCATCTCGCGGGCCGCCTTGTTCGTGAACGTGATCGCGAGGACCGCGTGCGGCGGGACCCCCCGCTCCCGGATCAGGTACGCGATCCGGTGGGTGAGGGCGCGGGTCTTGCCGGACCCGGCCCCGGCCACGATCAGCATGGGGCCCTCGCCGTGGAGGACCGCTTCGCGCTGGACGGGGTTCAGGCCCTCGAGGAGGGGGGACCGCTCGGTCACGGCCATATCCTACGGTCGAGCCGGGACCCCACCCGTCGGCGGTGCCTCCCTGGGCCGTCCGCCCGTGTCCGGGCCGGGGGGATCCGACCTTCGGCCGTGGCCGGGGGACGCCGCCCCTGTCAGACTGGTGGCGTGCGGACCGAAGCGCGCCCCGTGGGGTCGGCCGCCCTCCGCCCACCCGGCCGGCGGCGCACGGCCCGGCGGGTCGTGCGCGCCCTCGGGGTCCTCTGCATCCTCGGGGCGCTCGGGATCTCCGCCAACCTCGCCTGGCAGCTCTGGGGCACCGGGCTCGTGGTCACCCGGGGGGCCCAGGCCGACCTGCGGGCCCGGCTGGAGCCGAAGATCGGCACCCGGACCCCCGCCGAGGCCGAACGGGAGCGCCGGGTCCACGTCCCCGGGGAGGGGATCGCGATCCTCCGGATCCCCCGGATCGGCCTGGACGCGGTGGTGGTGGAGGGAACCGACGCCGCCTCCCTCACGAAGGGGCCCGGCCACTACACGGACACCGCCTATCCCTGGCAGGACCACGGGCGGGTGGCGATCGCCGGGCACCGGACCACCTACGGGGCCCCCTTCTGGTCCCTCGACCGGCTCCGCCCCGGGGACCGGATCGTCCTCGCCACGGAGTACGGCACGTTCACCTACCGGGTCGTGCGGAGCGCGATCACGCCGCCCTCCGGGATCCTCCCGAGCGGGCGGTTCGTCCTCGACCAGACCCGGGACCCGACCCTCGTCCTCACGACCTGCAACCCCCGCTTCTCGGCGGCCCAGCGCCTCATCGTGTTCGCCGAGCGGACCTCCTAGCGCCGCGCCGAGGGCCCCTCGCGCGCGAGCGAAGGCCGCCCCCGCGCCGCCGGGGCGGCGTCACTCCCACTCGATCGTGCCCGGGGGCTTGGAGGTCACGTCGTAGACGACCCGGTTCACCCCGGGCACCTCCCGCACGATCCGGGCGGCGATCCGGTCGAGGAGCTCGTGGGGGAGCCTCGCCCAGTCCGCCGTCATCGCGTCCTCCGAGGTCACCGCGCGGACCACGACCGGGTACTGGTAGGTCCGCCCGTCCCCCATCACCCCCACGCTCCGGACCCCGGCGAGCAGCACCGCGAACGCCTGCCACAGCTCGCGCGCCAGGCCCGCGCGCCGGACCTCCTCCTGGACCACGCGGTCGGCGGCCCGCACCACCGCGAGGCGCTCGGGGGTCACCTCCCCCACGATCCTGACCGCGAGCCCCGGCCCGGGGAACGGCTGGCGCCACACGATCTCCTCGGGCAGCCCGAGCTCCTCCCCCACCCGGCGGACCTCGTCCTTGAACAGGTCGCGGAGGGGCTCCACGAGCTCGAGGGCCATGTCCGCGGGGAGCCCGCCCACGTTGTGGTGGGTCTTGATCGTGGCGGCGGTGGCCGAGCCGGACTCGATCACGTCGGGGTAGAGCGTGCCCTGGACGAGGAACCGGGCCCCGCGGTGCTCCCGGGCCACCTCCTCGAAGGTCCGGATGAAGAGCTCGCCGATCCGCCGGCGCTTCTCCTCGGGGTCGGCCACCCCCTCCAGGGCCGCCAGGAACCGGTCGGCGGCCTTCACGTGGACCAGGGGGACGCCGAAGTGCCGCCCGAAGGTGTCCTCCACCTGCTCGGGCTCCCCCTCCCGGAGCAGCCCGGTGTCCACGAACACGCAGGTGAGCCGATCGCCCACCGCCCGGTGCACGAGGAGCGCGGCCACCGCCGAGTCCACCCCGCCCGAGAGCGCGGAGAGCACCTCCGCCCCGCCCACCTGCCGGCGGATCCGCTCGACCTGCCGCTCGATCACGTTGACCGGCGTCCACTCGGGGAGCAGCCCGCAGGCGTCGCGGAGGAACCGCCGCATCACCGCGAGCCCCCGGGGGGTGTGGGCGACCTCGGGGTGGAACTGGACGCCGAACAGCCCCCGCTCGCGGTCCTCCATGGCCGCCACCGGCGTGACCTCCGTCCGGGCCGTGACCCGGAAGCCGGCCGGGGCCCGGGTCACGGTGTCGCCGTGGCTCATCCACACCACGTCCTCGGCGGGGAGGTCGGCGAGGAGCAGCCCCGGCTCCTCGACCCGCAGCGTGGTCCGGCCGTACTCGCGGGCCCCGGTGGCCGCGACCTCGCCGCCCAGGGCCCGGGCCATGAGCTGGTGGCCGTAGCAGATCCCGAGGACCGGGACGCCCAGGCGGAAGAGCTCGGGGTCCACCCCGGGCGCGCCCTCCTCGTAGACCGAGGCCGGGCCGCCCGAGAGGATCAGGCCCGCCGGGCGGCGGGCCCGGACCTCCGCCGCCGTGAGATCGTGGCGGACGATCTCGGAGTAGACGTGGCACTCCCGGACCCGGCGGGCGATCAGCTGGGCGTACTGCGCGCCGAGGTCCACGACGAGGACCGGCCGGGGTGTGGTCATGGGACCATCACCCTCCCAGCGTCCGGACGGCGATGCCCGGGAAGCGGGCGAAGTCCCGATCCTCCGTGAGGATGATCGTCGCACCGTGCTCGAGGCAGACCGCAGCGACCTGGGCGTCGAAGACCAGGTTCCCCGAGGCCCTCCCCTGGAGGACCATCCTCCGCAGCAGCGAGAGGAACCGCGTCCCTGGTGAGAGCACCCGCGCCCTCGGGCTCTCCAGGAGAGCTTCCAGCGCGTCGAGCGCCTGCTCCGGCGTGCTGGGGCTGCGCAAGGGACCGCGGGGGATGCGTGACGATCCGCAGGAGCTCCCCGAGGGCGAAGACCGGGAGCCCGAAGACGCCCTCGCCCTCGGCGAGCGGACGCAGGGCGTGCAGCGCGACCCGGTGCCGCGGCGCCTCGGAGTGATGCGCGGAGACGAGGACGTTCGTGTCGACCGCGATCAGGAGCGCCCCTCCATGAGGTCGCAGAGGGCGTCCCGATCGGCGACGTCCACGAGCGGTGGCCCTCCGCCGTCGACCACGACGTACCGGAACCGGTAGCGGCGCTCGGGCTCCGAGGGCGAGAGCGCCGCCCGCAAGGCCTCCTCCACCACCTCGGTCAGCGTCGTCCCCCGCCCCGCCGCCCTCCTCTTGGCCTCCCGGAGCAGCTCCCGATCGAGGTTCAGCGTGGTCTTGGCCTTGTCTCGCATCCCCGCACACCCACATGACCATAGGGGGCGCCCATATGTACGGGTCAACCCTTCTAGCGGCCCATCCCCACCCGTTGCTGGGATTGGTACGTCTTGCCCTCGGTCCCGATCGAGGGCGCCGCCACGAGCTCGGCCTTCTGGAACTCCTTGATCGTCGCGTAGCCCGCGGTGGCCATCGACGTGGCGAGGGCGCCGAACAGGTTCAGGGTCCCGTCGTTCTCGTGGGCCGGGCCCACCAGGATCTCCTCGAGCGAGGCGACCTGGCGGGTGCGGACCCGCGTCCCGCGGGGCAGCGTGGGGTGGAACGTGGCCATGCCCCAGTGGAACCCGCGGCCGGGCGCCTCGTAGGCCCGGGCCAGGGGCGAGCCGATCATCACCGCGTCCGCGCCGCAGGCGATGGCCTTCGCCACGTCCCCGCCGGTCCGCATCCCGCCGTCGGCGATCACGTGGCAGTACCGCCCGGTCTCCCGGAGGTGCTCCGCCCGGGCGGCGGCGGCGTCCGCGATCGCCGTGGCCTGCGGCACCCCGACCCCGATCACGCCGCGGGTCGTGCAGGCGTTCCCCGGGCCCACCCCGACCAGGACGCCCACCGCCCCCGTCCGCATCAGGTGGAGCGCGGTCTGGTACGAGGCGCACCCGCCCACGATCACCGGCAGGTCGAAGGCGGCGATGAACTCCTTCAGGTTGAGGGGCTCGGCCCGGGTCGAGACGTGCTCGGCCGAGACCACGGTCCCCTGGATCACGAGGAGGTCGAGCTCGGCCTCGAGCGTGAGGTGGGCGTACCGGCGGACCCGCTGGGGGGTGAGCGAGGCGGCGGCCACCACCCCGCCCTCCTTGATCTCGCGGATCCTGCGGACGACGAGCTCCTCCTTGATCGGCTCCCGGTACAGCTCCTGCATCCGACGGGTGGCCTTCTCGTCGGGGAGCGAGGCGATCTCCTCGAAGACCGGCTCGGGGTCCTCGTACCGGGTCCACAGCCCCTCGAGGTTCAGCACCGCGAGCCCCCCGAGCTGTCCGATCTTCACCGCCGTCGTGGGCGACACCACGGCGTCCATCGCCGAGGCCATCATCGGGAGGCGGAACCGGAACGCGTCGATCTCCCAGGAGATGTCGACGTCGTCGGGGTCCCTGGTCCTCCGGGAGGGGACGATCGCGACCTCGTCGAACCCGTACGCCCGCCTGGCGGTCCTGCCGATCCCGATCTCGATCTCCATCGCGCTCCCCGGGTACGAAGGACGCCCACCCGGTCCCGGGCGGGCGTCAGCCGTGCACCATACGAGCAAGGTACCAGGCCCGACGGCCGGACGCGACGATCGCGGGCGCCGAGCGGATGCGGGGGAACGGGGCGCCAGGCGGAACGGGGCGGCTACCGGTCGGCCACCTGGCCCGCGTCGGTCACCCGGAGGTCGGTGAGGCCGGAATGCGGCCGGGGCTCCCGCACGAGCGGCGTGGGGTCCTCGATGTAGCCGAGCTCGGCCAGCTTGTCCAGGACCTTCCGGAGCGACTGCTCGGGGGTCTCGACCATCGTGTCGCAGACGAGCTCGGGGTGCTCGGGCGGCTCGTACGGGTCGTCCACCCCGGTGAAGTTCCTGATCTCGCCGGCCAGGGCCTTCTTGTAGAGCCCCTTGGGGTCCCGGTTCCTCGCGATCTCCTCCACCGTGGCGTGGACGTACACCTCGACGAACTCGCCGATCATCTCCCGGACCTTGTTCCGGGTCTCCCGGTAGGGGGAGATCGGGCAGCAGATCGTGGCCACGCCGTTGCGGGTGAGGAGCTGGGCCACGAACCCGATCCTCAGGATGTTCGTGTCGCGGTCCTCCTTCGAGAACCCGAGCCCCTTGGAGAGGTTGCGCCGGACCACGTCGCCGTCGAGGATCTCGACCTTCATCCCCCGGGCCCGGAGCTCGTGGTAGAGCATCTCGGCGATCGTCGACTTGCCGGCCCCCGAGAGGCCGGTGAACCAGACCGTGAAGCCCTTCTGCTCCGGGTGGTGGGTCACCGCCGCCCCCTCACAGGAAGCTCCTCCCCACGGCCCCCGCCGGCACCTCGATCCCGTAGAGCGAGAGGATCGTCGGCCCCACGTCGACCAGCCGGAGGCCCTCGACCCGCCCCGCGGGCTGGCCGGGGGCCCCCACCATGGCGAAGACGCCGGTCCGATCGTGGTTCGCGCCGTCGGGGCCGGTGTCGTTCTCGTGGGTGAACACGTCGGGGTTCCCGATCGTCCCCACGCTGCGCCAGTCGAGGTCGCCGAAGTACACGATGAGGTCGGGCGCCACGCCACGGACGTCGGGGTAGGCGTCCTCGGGCTTGATCACGACGGTCCCCAGGGGTCGACCGTCGGGCCCGGGCATCGCCTCCAGCTCCCGGGCGAGCTCGTCGCGGACCTCCTCGTACCGCTCGGGGTCCACCACCCCCTGGGGCTCCCGCCCCCGCACGTTCAGGAACAGCCGGCCGTAGTACCCGCCGTCCCCCCAGGCCACGGTCCGCGACCAGTCGATCGGGGCCTTCGCGACCGGCACGATCCCGTCGACCTCCTCGGCGAGCGCGAGGTAGCCCTCGCGGATCAACCAGTCGTTGAAGCAGACCCCGCCCTCCATCCGGCGGGCGCCGTGGTCGGACATCACGATGACGATCGCGTCGTCGGGCAGCGCCTCGAGCAGCCCCGCCACCTCCCGGTCGAGGAACCGGTAGTAGTCCTGGAACGCGGACTCGAACGGGTTCCCCGGCTCGTACTTCGGGTGGCCCGGGTCGAAGAACTGCCAGAACACGTGGTGGAGCCGGTCCGGGCCCATCTCGACCATCATGAACAGGTCCCAGGGCTTGGTCCGGACCAGCCGCCGGGCGACCCGGAAGCGGCGCCGCGTCATCTCGTAGAGCCGCTCCAGGACGACCTCGAACCCCTGCTCCCGGAAGTTCGGGATGTCGAAGATGTAGCCGCCCGGGCCCAGCTCCTCCTCGACCTCCGCGGCGAGCTCGACGGGGTGCGTCCAGGCCTTCGCCGAGGGGGGCGTGAGGAAGCACGAGACCCGCCAGCCCTGGACCGGCTTCGGGGGGTAGGAAGGAGGGACGCCGATCAGGAGCGAACGGCCCCCCCGGGCGCCCAGGAGGTCCCAGACCGCGGGTTCCCTGACCGCGTCGGCGGTCGCGATGGAGAGCCCCTCGTACGTCGTGTCCTTCCGGTTGCGGAACCCGTAGATCCCGAGCTGCCCGGGGGTCTTCCCGGTCATCGCGCAGGCCCAGGCGGGGACCGTGATCGGCGGGGTGATGCTCTCGAGCTCCCCGTGCATCCCCGACTCCATCAGCTTGCGCAGGTTCGGGACCTCGTCGGCGAGGTCCTCGAACAGGAGCTGCGCCGGCGCGCAGTCCAGCCCGATCACCGCGACCCTCGGACCGTCCATGGCCTCCTCGGACGTCTCTCCCCGGCCCCGGCGTTCGGCGGACGCACGCGCAGGTCCAGGCCTGGTTCCGGGGACCAGCTCATGCTAGCAGAGGGGCCGCCGCCCAGATGTGGGAGCATGGCCCGCCGATGAGCCTCCTCCGACGGGTCCTGTACTGGCAGGCCGCGGCCTGGGCGCTCGGGAGCCTGCCCGAGCTCCTCGCGCCCCGGTGGTTCCTCGAGCGGCTGTTCGACCAGACCCCGTACCCCGACCACGCCTACGTCCGGGCGGCGGGCGCGATGGCGATCGGCCTCGCCATGTTCATGGTGCTGGTGGCGCAGCGGATCGAGGACGTGTGGTGGTGGTCCTGGGCCTTCGTCGTGGTCGACGCCCTCCTCGCCACGATCTGCGTCCTCTCCGCGCTGTTCGGCCCCCAGGCGGGGTCGGGCACCGTGCTCTGGTGGCTCCTGGGCGCGGGGAACGTGGCGTTCGGCGCGGCGCTCCTCGTGGGGATGGGCCTGGCCGGCCAGGAGCGCCCGCCGATCTAACGGGCGGAGGCCCGAGCGGCGGCGATCCGCTCCTGGGCCAGGCGGCGGGCGGCGGCGTCGGTCGTGATCCCCTCGGCCTCGGCCAGGGCGAAGACCCGCCGGAGCGTGTCCCCGATCCCCCGCAGCCGCTCCTCCAGCCGTTCCCGGGTCCACCCGAGCACCTCGAGCCCCGCGAGCGAGAGCACGCCGCCGGCGTTCACCACGAAGTCGGGGGCGTAGAGGATCCCGGCCTCCCGGAGCCGCTCGGCGTCGGCCGGCTCGAGCAGCTGGTTGTTCGCGGCCCCCGCCACGACCCGGCAGCGCAGGCGCGGGATCGTCTCGGCCGAGAGCACGCCCCCCGTCGCGCACGGCGCGAACACGTCGCACTCGGCGCCCACCGCGTCGGCGGGGGCCACCTCCACGCCCCCCGCCCGCTGGGCCGCGGCCCGGGCCCGCTCGGGGTCCACGTCCGAGACCAGGACCTTCGCGCCTGCCTCCGCCAGGAGCTCCGCGAGCCCGCCGCCGACCGCGCCCACCCCCTGGACCAGGACGGACCGCCCGGCGAGGTCGTCGGACCCGAAGGCGTGGCCGACCGCGGCCCGGATCCCGTGGAACACGCCCCGGGCGGTGGCGGGCGAGGGCTCCCCGGAGCCGCCGCGCGCCGGGGAGCGGCCGAGGACGTGCTCGGTCCGCTCCCCGATCACGTCCATGTCCGCCGAGCCCGTGTTCATGTCGGCGGCCGTCACGTAGGTGCCCCGGAGCGCCGCGACGAGCTCCGCGTAGCGGAGGAGGAGCTCCCGGCGCGCCTCCCCGGAGGGGATCCCCGGGACCGCGAGCACCGCCTTCCCGCCCCCGAAGGGGATCCCCGCGAGGGAGTTCTTGAGCGTCATCGCCTCCGAGAGGCGGAGGACGTCCCACAGCGCCTCCGCGGGGCGGGCGTAGACCTTCATCCGGGTGCCGCCGAACCCCGGGCCGAGGGCGGTGGAGTGGACCCCGACGAACATCCAGGTCCCGGTGGGGTCGTCGTGCCGGACGGCCACCAGCTCGCCGTCCCAGGCCCGGAGGAGCTCCTCGAAGCCGCCTACCCCCTCCATCCGGTGGGCAGTCTACCCACCCAGCGGGACCGCCCGGGCGCGGCCCCGGCGCCGCGGGCCAGGGACGGGCGGCGCCCGCACGGGTCGGGGGCCGGGCGCCCGCACGCGGCGGGG
>FWPU01009137.1_pt1 | contig 15962 bp, 16 predicted proteins | sample 2228361 | NCBI WGS metagenome assembly FWPU01 (sample SAMEA103939777, study PRJEB20133) | metagenome
CGGTGGCATACGGTTTTCGGGTGTTCTGTTCGGTCATGGCTCGGTAGTCTATCCCAAAAGCCAAATCGCGTCAAATTTTTAGACACGCTCTAAGGTCTCGGAAGGCGTTGGCGATCCGCTCTTCGCTTATGTTTTGCGGGTCATCCCCGCCGCAGTCCAAACACCACATACCACACCGCAAAGAAAATGTAGAGCGCGGATGCGGCGAGCATGAAGAGCGTGCTGAGGAGGTCGGGGCGGACGGATTTGGGCAGGAAGCGTTTGTTGATATAGAGCGTCATCGGCACGTAAATCGCCATCGCCACTCCGCCGAGGCAGGCATTGAAGAGCAGCTGGAGAAAGGGCGGCATTTCAAACCAGGCGAGAGCGCAGCCGACGAGAATCCAGCCGCCCGCGATGACGGTGTACCACCAACTCAGCGACTTGTTCTGCGCGGCGGGAAAATGGACGTATAAAATGTCGGACAGCGTGCGTGCCACGCCGTCAATCACCGCGAGTTGCGTGCTGAACAGCGTCGCAAACGCAACGAGGAGGAACAGTTGCTGCCCCAACGTGCCCATCGTCTTAGCGAGAATTTTCGCCTGTGTGGTGGCAATCGCCATGCCTGTGGGGATTGTGCCTTCGGGGTGCAGCACCGCTAAGGAGCCGAAGATGAACAGCAGAATCGTCAGCGAGTTCAAGCCCCAGAAGATGAGCATCTGCTCTTTGCGGAAGTGGCTCATCCATTGGCGGAAGCGCGAGACGTTCTCTTCCGTTTCGGGGAAGAGAAAACCGGTGGACGGCACTTTCTCCGTCTGACCACGCAGCGGGTTTACGATGTCGGGGATGAGCGCGCCCATGCCGAGGTTTTTGTCGCGCAAATAATAGCACAGGAAGATGTTCGAAGTGCCGCCTGCGCCCGCGTAGACCAGGGCGGCGAAGAATTCACTCTTGTTCACCTCGGGGTCAAGGTAGCCGAAGTTCACTGCGCCGTGCAGAAGTTTCATCCAGACCTCTGCGGTGCCGACAGCGATCGCGGTGATGATAAGACCGATGGTGATAATCACAACAAGCCCGGTTTCTGCTTTTTCGACGACGGTGTAAATCAACTTGGGACCGAACAGCAGCAGCGCGACGACGCCCATGGTGATCCACGTCCAGAGGAAGGCTTCGCCGGGTTGGGGCGTGCTGCCCGTTAGCAGCGCTTTCAGCGCCGCGCCCGAACTCGTCGCCCAGCCGGGCAGAATCCACGAGAGGACGTTGAGAAGCAAAAACAGAGGAACAAAAATGCGCGACACGCGAGCGAAGCCGGTGTAAACGCTCTCGCCCGTCGCCAGCGTGTAGCGTCCCAACTCGAAGTTGACCCACAATTGCATGAACACGCCGACCCCCGCCGCCCAAATCATCCCCTCACCGTGCTTGGCGACGAGGCGGGGCCACATGATAAGTTCGCCGCTGCCGATGGACAACCCGACCATAATGGCGCCCGGTCCAACTAATTTCCAGAACGGCAGCGTCTTCGGCGGCATGTCGGCTTTGAGGAAATCGTTAATGTTTGATTTGCGTGACGTGACGGAATCATGCGGTTGTGCCATGAGTCAACGCTCCTCTTCTATCTTTGGGTTTTTGACAACTTTTCTCGCACCTTCGCCAGAAGGTCGTTCGGGTCGGTTCAGGAGGGACAATGTTGTTCAACCATCTCGCAAAATTGCTGCGCGGTTTGCAGATCACCCTTCTCTGCTAACGCGCCTCTACCAGCACCGACTGACCTTTCAACAGCCTCGGCGCATGAAGTGGGTCAGCGTCAATGGACTGGCGCAAATACTGACGCGCGGCATTCACGTTGCCTTCATCCACAGCAATCAGCCCCAGATAAACAGATGCCTCTGAGGTGTAGACGTGGGTAGAGTCAGGCGGCACGTCATCATATTCTTTCTCTATCTCAATTGCTTTGAATAGACATTCCTTCGCTCGCTCGAAATCCTTCGACCTCCAGTGAAGTCGTCCTAATGTAATCCATGTGCGCGACTCTGATCCGTCAGCACCCGTGCCTGCCAGCGAAAACCGCGCCGCCTCTTCGTAAAGCCGAATCGCTTTATCTCGCGCGCCCACCTTCTCACAGAAGTTCGCATACAACTCGCGGTAGTGATGCTGATAAAAAGCATCATCAGGGGTTGCCAAGGCGATTGCCTCTTGAAAGTGCTTATGCGCCTCTGCAACGTAAGTCGGATTGGGCTCGGAGATGATGGCTACCTCATCGGGAATCACAAAGTAGCGACGCCACTCTGCCATCCGCTCAGAAGACGCAGGCGGCGCGCCCAATGTCTCATACAGTCGGGCGATGTTGATGTGGACATCAGGTTCATTGCGCTGCTGCACAGCTTCCAGTAGACGAGCGAGCACGTCCTGACAGTAGGCAGCGTCTTGATAAAACTCAGCATGGTTGGCGTAGAAAATAGCGAAGTGTCCAGGATCTTCCTGAATCGCCCGATAGGTATGCTGGCGCAGTTTGGCGCGGTCATATTTGCGGTAGTGCGACATGAGGTATCCGCGAGTCAAATGATCGTGGGGGTTTCTTTGGAGTTTTTCCTTCAAGTCTGCCACAGCATATCCCATGTGCGTACAGTCAGGCGATTCGTGGCGAGCGGCGCGCTGGAATTTCGCAAACTGAAAAAGCCCCACTAAGCCGCGCCATCCCCATCTCCGAAACGTCCACCAGTAGTAACGCAGTGTTTTGAGCAGGTCAGACATTCGCCTGCCTCCCCTCAAACAAAGTTGAGTTGCTTGCGCTCACGATTGTCTTTGCAATAGTTTACCCAATTGGTCGACAATTTCCGTTCCCATCAGATACAAAAACAACACCAGCGCTGCGGTGAGCAGCACGTTGATGACAATGCTGTATTTTGCCTTGCCCACCCACTCACGCTTGTTGTTCATGTAGAGCAGCGTGGCGGCGATGAACGGAGTCACGAACGAAGACATGATGGCAGTCGTCACGACTACCTGCACGGGTCGCCCAAAAATCAGCCACACCAGCGGCGGGAACGCCATGTAGAGCAGGAAGCCGCGATACCAGCGCGAGGTCGTCGCGGTGTAGGCCGCGTGGTTCGGCTCAGGCACGCCTTTGGTCAGGGCGACGAGATGGCTGAACAGATACGGCACGCCGTTCTGCCCGCCTAAGATGGACGAAAACACCGCACCCCAAAATCCCAACACGAACAGATAGTAGCCCGCGCTCCCGACGCGCTCGCGCAAGCTGTGCGCTAAATCAATCAAGAGTGAGGCTTTTTCCGTGACGTTCGGGGAAGGATAAAGCACCTGCGCCGACATAATCATGACGCCCAGCCCGAAGAGGGCAGTGAGGAGGTAACAAATAGCGAGGTCAACGCGGGTGGCTCTGCGCCACTGGCGTCCCGTGCGCTTCGCCTCAATGAGCCAGTAACTATAAAACAACAGGGACACGCTGCCGCCGATGCCGCCCACCGCGCCTAAGATGTAGGGCGCGCTGCCCGCCGGAATCGTTGAGGGCACGAACGCGCCTTTGAACGTTTGCCCCCAGTTCGGAGACGTGATCGCCGCGCCGACGACGGTGCCGATGAACATGATGCCCACCAGCACTGACATGACCTTCTCAAACAGCGCGTATCGTCCGAACCATACCAACGCCGCGCCGCCCAGCCAGTGGACTGCGCCCCATGCCGCGATAGACCATTTCTCCTCCAGCGGCAGGGGCAGCAGCGCGTGCCCCGCCAGTCCGCACGCCGACCCCAACGACCCGCCGATGAAGAACGACCAGATGGTGAGGTAAACGATGAAGACGTACCGCACAAACGGCGGGAAGCGGTGACACCACGCCTCCAGAACCGTCGTATCGGTTTCCTGCTGCCAGCGGGCGATGCCCTCGTTGAGCAACCCTTTGACGAACGCTCCCGCGACGATAATCCACAGCAGCCCCACGCCAAACTTCGCGCCGTTGACCGCCGCCGTCACGAAATCATTCGCGCCCACGCCCGTCGCCGCCATCGCCATTCCCGGACCGATGATGACGAAAAGCCATTGGCGCAGCGTTTGCGGCGGAGATACGGAAGCCCAGCGTTTGCTTGGTGTATTAGACATGGAATTGATTTATAGGGTTATCTCTTGATGTGTCCTCGCAGTCGCTCTTTGTGAGAAGATATGCTTTAGGTGTCCACTGAAGATGACGAGGAAAGCCACCGCCGCCAGAACGGAGCCAATACCGAGGCTGCCATTTTGTTTTGACCTGCTTTCATTCGCATATACAGCAGAACTATTGGCGCGTGAGAGTCCGTTTCCTCCCTACAAAAAGACCGGAGCGAATATCATCAGCCTACTCGGGCGCAAATCGCCCCTGCATACTGTCCGCAAACTGCGGCTCTGGCATTTGTTCGGGGATGGACGGCTTGCCGTCGGCGTCGCGCTCAATCGGCGCGATGACCGTCCACGTGCGACCGCCCCGTTTGTGGGCGATGAGAATGATGGCTTCCGTGCGTTCGGGGTGCATACGCGGTGGGATGTTCATGTCCACGTCGGGATTTGTCGCCTTGACCACCCACGATTCGCTCACCTGCACCACGAGGTCGGCGTCCAACACTTCAAACGCTGTCCACATCACGGCGGCGGACAGGTCTTTCTCCTCGTCGTCACCCATCAGCAGCGGCAGCATGGCGATGGTGCCCGGTTCTGGTGGCTCTAAGTCCGGATGAGCGTCAAGGATTTCTTGCGGCATCTGAGCGTTAGGACCAATGCGGAAGAACGCGACCGACAATACCTGTCCATCGCGCTGAAGAATCTCCGACGCCGTATCGTAAACGTGCGCTAACAGGCTGAGGGCGTCTTCGTCGAGGTGAGGGGAGGGATTCATGGCAACCGTCCTCGTCCTCGTCCTTGTCCTTGTTCGCAGTAGCACAATTTATTGCGCGTCGGATTGACGTGCGATGAATCGCACTATTACGAACGAGGACGAGGACGATGATAATTCAGAACAACTCGTAAATCGGCTTCACGCCCTCGTCCACCAGCGGAATCGGTCTGTCGTCGGGTCCGGGCAACTCGTGGCGCGGGTTGATGCCGAGCGCGTGGTAGATGGACGCGACGATTTCGGCGGGCGTCGTCGGACGGTCCTTGGGATACGCGCCGATGCTGTCGGACGCGCCGATGACCTGCCCGCCCTTGACGCCGCCCCCCGCGAAGAAAACCGTCCAGCACTGGGGCCAGTGGTCGCGCCCGCCCGCCGGGTTGATTTTCGGCGTGCGCCCAAACTCGCCTAATGAGACAACGAGCGTGTTGTCCAACAAGCCGCGTTCGTGCAGTTCTTCAAGCAGCGACGAGTAACCGTTGTCGAACCAGCGGGCGACGACGTCCTTCATCGCGGCGATGTCGGTAAACGGGCGCGAGCCGTGAATGTCCCACGTGATCTCGTTGAACACCGTCTCAAAGGTGTTGATGGTCACGAATCGCACGCCGCGCTCCACCATGCGCCGCGCTAACAGGCAGGACTGACCGAACTTGTTCATGCCGTAATTCTCGCGCACCGTCTGGGATTCTTGGCGGAGGTCGAACGCCTCACGCGCTTTCGCGGAGGACATGAGCGCGTAGGCTTGATGGAAATTGGCGTCGCGCAACCTCGCGTCCGTGCTGTCTTCGTAAGACTTGATTGCGCCATCCACGGCGTCGCGCAGGGTGCGGTGGGGTCCTTCACGAATCGCCGCGACGTATTGAGTGAGGTTGAAGTCTGGATGAGACGGGTCAGCGTTGATGAGCAGCGGGTCGTGATTTTCGCCCAAGTATCCCGCGCTTTGACCGTGCGGCAGGTTGCCGCCGGTTGGTCCCATCGGCGTCGGCAGCAGAACGTGCGCCGGCACGTCGCCGTGTGAACCTTTGAGTTTGCTGACTACGCAACCGACGTGCGGATGCTCAACCCCGCCCTCACACAACCGCCCGGTTTGCATCATCTGATGCCCCGTATCATGCACGGCAGCCGCCGTGTGATAGACGGAACGCACCAGCGCAATTTTGTCCATCTGTCGCGCCATGCGCGGGAAGATTTCGGTGATATGAATACCGGGAACGTTCGTGCGAATCGGCTGGAACGGACTGCGAATCTCGTCGGGTGCGTCGGGCTTGGGGTCCCAGGTGTCAATGTGTGAAGGACCGCCGAGGTTGAAAATCATGATGCAATTGACGTCTTTGTCCTGCTCCACCGCGCCCGCCGCCTTCATCGCCAAAAAATCCGGCAGCGTCAGCCCCAACATCGCAATCGCGCCCGCGTGCAAAAAATCGCGCCGCGAAATGCCGTCGCAACATTGAACTGGTTTCTGTGCGTCGAAGCGAAACATCGTTGTTCCTCCCTGCCTGGGGTTTTCGTCACGTTAAACAATCGTCCCTGTAAACACCGTCGTCGCCGGTCCGGTCATAAACAAGTGATTGTCCTCCGCCCATTCAATCAGCAGCGCGCCGCCGGGCAGTTGGACGACGGCGCGGCGTTCCAGTCGGTCGGTCAACACCCCCGCCACCAACACCGCGCACGCGCCCGTGCCGCAGGCTAAGGTCGGTCCCGCGCCGCGCTCCCAGACTTTGACTTTGACTTCAGTGGAGCCAAGCACCTGCGCGAAGTGAACGTTCGTGCGGACGGGGAAAACGGGATGGGTTTCAATTTGCGGTCCGACGGTTTTGAAGGGGAAGTGGTCAACGTCTTCCAGAAAAATGACGCAGTGCGGATTGCCCATGGAGACGCAGGTGATGGCGAAGGTTTGCCCGTTGACAGCGAGCGATTCGTTGACGACTTTTTCGAGGGGTCGGAAACTCAGGTTGGGTAGAGCGATGGGAATATCTTCCGGTTTGAGTCGCGGCACGCCCATGTCCACGCGGATGCTTTCAACGCCGCTGCCGTTCTTGCGGACTTCCACGACTTGCGTGCCTGCCAGCGTTTCAATGCGGAGGGTATCTTTGTCGGTCAAACCGTAATCGTGAAGATACTTGGCAAAGCAGCGAATCCCGTTGCCGCACATCTCCGCCTCGCTGCCGTCGGAGTTGAAAATTCTCATGCGGAAGTCTGCCTTGTCCGAAGGCAATATCAGTTCGATGCCGTCTGCGCCGATGCCGAAGTGCCTATCACACAACCGCACCGCCAAGCCCGGCAACTCCTCTTCGGGAATCTCTCGCTCCAGACAGTTCAACATCACAAAATCGTTGCCCAGCCCGTGCATCTTGACAAAGTTCATCAACACCCAACCCCTTCACAGCAATTCTCAGTCCGCAAATCTACGTGATTCAACTCGCCAACGGATGAAATGCGCCAACGGATAACGACTTCAGAATTGAAAAAAGCCGTATCCGTTGGGACTTTTCATCCGTTGGCACATAGCGCGGATTTATTCTTCCGTCTTTTGATTGCGGCTCGCGCTCCGGTTGCTGCGTCCCTCGCTCCGTCCTTCGCCGGGCGACCGAATGGGCGAAATGGTCGAGACCGCGTGCTTGTAAACCAACTGCAACTTGCCGCCCGATTCCAGCAAAATCGTAAAGTTGTCGAACGCTTTGACGTTGCCGCGCAGTTGACTTCCGTTGGTCAGATAGATGACAACGCCGATGTTTTCCTTGCGAATGCCGTTTAAGAAGTTGTCTTGCAGATTCCCCGGACCGTTTGCCATGATACTCTCCCACCTCAACACGAATGTTGTTCAGCCGCGATGATGTCTTTCAAGTGCTGCGCAATGGCGCGAGCGTTGGGAAACGCCTCCACGTCCACCCACTGAACGTCCGCCTCGCGTCGGAACCACGTCCATTGCCGCTTCGCATAGCGTCGCGTGTCGCGCTTCCAGAGCATCACCGCCTGCTCGAACTCCATTTCCCCGCGGAGGTGGGCAAACATCTGGCGATAACCCAGCCCCTGCAGAGGCGGCAATCGTTCATCATACCCGCGCTGAAGCAACCCACGCAGTTCGTCGAGAAATCCTGCCACTAACATAGCGTCCACGCGGGCGTCCAGTCGACGGTAGAGCCTCTCGCGCTGCATGGTCAAGCCAAACATGACGGGATTATACTTGATTTTCTGGGGAGAGTCAAGGCGGTGAACCACGTGCAATGAGACAGGTTTTCCCGTGACTTCATAAACCTCCAACGCCCGAATCACGCGCTTGACGTTGTGCGGGTGAATCCGCTCCGCGCTCACGGGGTCGACCTCGCGCAATCGTTCGTGCAAAAACTCCGCGCCTCTCTCCTCCGCCTCCTTTTGCCACCGCTCGCGCAACTCCAACTGCGGCGGCACCGGCGGGAAACACAAACCGCCCAACACCGCCCGCACGTAAAAGCCCGTTCCCCCGACGACGATGGGTGTCTTGCCCCGCGAGCGAATGTCTTCAATCGCCCGCTGCGCGTCCTCCTGAAATCGCGTTACGCTGTAATCCTCATCGGGGTCAGCAACGTCAATCAGATGGTGCGGCACCTCCCTCCGCTGTTGCGGCGTCGCCTTCGCCGTGCCGATGTCCATGTAGCGGTACACCTGCATCGAGTCGGCAGAGACGATTTCGCCTCCTATCATCTTCGCCAACTCAATCGCCACGTCCGTTTTGCCTGTGCCCGTAGGGCCGACGAGGGCAACCATCACAGGATGGAGTGATGGAGTAATGGAGTAATGGAGTATTGGGGACGACACTCCATCACTCCAACACTCCATTACTCCATCACTCCAACACTCCATTACTCCATCACTCCGAATAATTCTCTTTCCCACTCCGCCACAATCCCGTATCGGTCGTGAATGTAAGCCCGCCGCAGGGCGTCGCGGGCTTCGTCGGTGCGACCTTGCTTGACAAGGGAGGAGGCGAGGATGTGATAAGCAGGCAGGTGGCGTTCGTCAATTGCCAGACAATCGCGGGCATACCAAACCGCCGCCTCGTAGCGTCCCAGTCGCTCGCACAATGCCGCCAGGTCGTCGTAGACTTCGCAGATGAAAGCGTCAATGTGTTGGTGGTATTCCTCCGCAATCCACTGCGACGCCGGACCGACAGCGGGCGTTGTGCGCAGAATTTCAATCGCCTGACGGTAGGTGTGCAGCGCGTCTTCATCGCGCCCTTTGACTTCATACGCCCGCGCCAACAAGCGGTGAGCGTCCGCCCGAAAAAACGAATCCGCTTTCACCGCTGCTTCCAAATCGGCAATGACGCCGTCCACGTTCTCAGCGGTCAACCCCTGTTCACACACCTGCCTCCCACGACGATAACGCGGCAGCGCGACGAACTCACTCGCCCCCACGACGTTCTGCGCCGCATCAGCCGCTTTCTTCGCCGCGTCCTTCACCTTCTCCTCAAGCCCCGACTTCTCCCACTGCTTTTTCGCCTCCGCCGCCGTTTTCTCGAACTGCTTCTGGGCTTCGGAGACAGTTTGTTTGAATTTGTCTTTGAACTTGTCGAAGAGGCTCATTGTTCACCTTCTGCCCTCCCTTTGCGACGCTGACAGCCTTTATTCCCCATGATAAATCAAGGGGCTACCCTCAGTCGTCCCTACGGGACTGGAAGAAAGAGCTCACAGTCCTGTAAGGACGGATGACGGTAGCCCATGAGTTCACTCATGGGAACTTTTATGCGCTCACCTCATTCACCGCCCCCGGCGGGCGTTGGCCGTCCAGCGCGGCGAGGATGTTGTCCATCGCTTGCAGAATCATGCGGCGGTGCGACTCCGCCGAGATGCCCGCAATGTGGGGCGTGACGATGACCTTCGGATGCGTGCGCAGAGGGTGGTCGGCGGGCAGCGGTTCCTGCTCGAAGACGTCCAGCGCCGCGCCCGCGAGCCGTTCTTCGTTGAGCGCGTCCAGCAGCGCCCGCTCGTCCACGATGCCGCCGCGCGCGGTGTTGATGAGATACGCCGTCGGCTTCATCCAGCGCAGCGTTTCGGCGTTGATGAGGTTCGCCGTTTCGGGCAACTTCGGGGCGTGAATCGTGACGATGTCCGACTGCGACAGAAGTTCCTGTAAGCCGACGTAGCGCAATCCCACCGACTGCGCAAACGCCGCGTCCTCAAAAGCGTCATAGCCCAACACGGTCATCTCAAACGCCCGCGCTATCTGCGCCACGCGCCTGCCGATGCGCCCGACGCCGATGATGCCCAGCGTTTTGCCCGTGACCTCCGGCGGCAACAGTCGCTCCCAGCCGCCGCCGCGCACGGAGTTGAGGTGCGTTTCCAACCGCCGTAGCAAGGCGAGAATCAGCATCCACGCCGCCTCCGCCACCGTGCTTTCGTTCGTGCCGGGCGTAATCGCCACCCAGACGCCGTGCCGCGTCGCCGCTTCCAAATCAATCGCGTCGTAGCCCACGCCCGCGCGGGCGATGACGCGCAAATCGGGACAGGCGGAGAAAATCCGCTCCGTGTAGCGCTCCGAACTCGCCAGCACCGCCGACGCGCCTCGCAGGTATTCAATCCGCTCGTCCTCCGTCGTCAGCAGGATGTCTTTCGGCGCGAAGGCGATTTCAATATCGCGCTCCTCCCACGCCCCGTGATATGTAGGCCACTGCGCGACGGCAAGCGGTGGGGTGATGAGAACTTTGTGAGACAATGAAAACCTCCAACTTCGAGCCACGGAATCACACGGAAGAACACAGAAGAGCCATGCGTCTCCTTTCCTGAACTCGCGGACTCTTCACAAAATACATGCCGTGCTTTTCCGTGTGATTCCGTGGCTGTGTTATAATAACCACGCAAGGAAAGGAGACACCCTATGCCCAAGATTGGTTTCGGTTTAGCCGTCTGGTTGCGGGATGACCATCCCGAAAACGTTTACCGCGCTTTGGATGAGCTCGCATTAGCCGGATTCGACGGCGTGGAGTTTAATCCTGTCGAACGCTGGTATGGACGCCCGCAGGAATTTAAGCGGTGGCTGCAACTGCACGATTTGGAACTGTCCAGTTCCTACATGGGGTTCTCGTATCTCAACCCTGACCGCGTCGAATCAGAGTATCAAGCAGCGCAGCGGCGCATCGAATTTCTGTCGGAAGTCGGAATGGGCGTGCTGCTGATTGACGGCGGACATCCCGTTCCGCCGCCGGAGAAGATGGAGGAGTCCGTCGCCACGATTGCGAAAATGGCGAACCGCATCGGCAAGTACGCGCAGGAACACGGCGTCACCTGCTGCTGGCATCAGCATTGGGGTTCAATCTTTGAGCACCAAGCCCCGTTTCATCGCTTTATGGAACTGACCGACCCTGACCTCGTGAAGTTCTGTCCCGACACCGCGCAGTTGGCGATGGGCGATTTCGACGTCTACGAAACACTCGAACGCTACAAGCACCGCATCGGCTTCGTCCATTTCAAAGACCTCGACGCCAACCGCCACTTCGAGCGCACCGCGCAACACGGCGGACCGAAACAACCCGGCGACGGCGGCGCGTACGGCATTGACAGCCAATGGCGGTTCGTCGAATTGGGGCGCGGCATCATTGACTTCCCCCGCGCCTGGAGCATCCTGCAAAGCGCGGGCTACGACGGCTGGATTGTGGACGACTTCGACTACGCCGCCTACCCTGCTTATCAAAGTGCGCTGGCGTGCCGGAAGTATCTGAGAGAAGCGTTGGGTATCTGAGATGGAGTGATGGAGTAATGGAGTAATGGAGGGTGGGAGCGTTGTTGATCCATTGCTCCATTACTCCAACACTCCATCACTCCTTGTTCTGGCAGGTGGATAGTGGATAAAAGATTCCTCGTAGCCGATTCCCGCAACCCCAAGCAGATGGCGCGCTTCGCAGCGGCGTTGAGCGCGTGGGAGCCGCGACTGTCAGTGTTCTGCTACCAGAAAACGCAGCGGCTTTTCGTGCCCAACCGAACGCTGTATGCGCTGCTGATGGATGGGCAGACGACGCTGCAGCGCGGCGACGTGGAGCGTCCGATGAGCGCAGGCGATATGGCGGTGATTGCCCACAACGTCGCCGTTCAGGTGGACGCGTCGTCCGACTTCATCGTGTTCGCCTACGACGGTCCCTCGCCCGACCACTTCGACGACGACTTCATTCAGCGCGACGGATTTGAAGTCCACGTCTTCGACTCGTCCGGCAAATATGCCAGCACCTGCGGCTACCGCAAGGAAGTCATCTTCGCCCACGATTTGCGCTACCGCATCCGCTACCACTTCGTCGAAATCAACCAGCCGCGCCCTCACGTGCATGAGGACATGGTGGAGTTTTACTACGTCCTCTACGGCGAAGGGCACATCGCCCTCGGCGAGACGCTGAACAACTTAGAGCGCGTCCCCGTCCAAACCGGCTCGGTCGTCGCCGTCGGACCGCGCCTCTATCACCCGCCGTCGGATGGCTTGGGAACGTCTATCATTTTTCTTTACGACGAGGCGACGCATGAGAGGATGAAAGCCAAGCAGATAGCGATGGAACCGCCCTCCCCTCCATCATTGCTCTATGATAAAATGAGAAGCAAAATCGGCAACACCCATGAAAAGGGCAGGTGAACGCCCATGGTGGTCAACACTATCAAACTCAAAGAAGTGGCTGCCACGCCACTCGGTCAACTCCTCCGCGAGCACGTGCGGGAGGGCGACCTCTATACGAAGTTGGATGATGATACGGTCGTCTGCTATTCTTGCGGGCATCGCTGCGTTATCCGTGACGGAATGCCCGGCATCTGTCGCGTGCGGTTCAACGAGGGCGGCGTGTTATACGTCCCATGGGGCTATGCGGGCGCGCTGCAGTGCGACCCCATCGAAAAGAAGCCGTTCTTCCACGCTTATCCCGGCGCGAAGGCGTGGAGTTTTGGGATGTTGGGTTGCGATCTGCATTGTGACTACTGACAGAATTGGATTTCCTCGCAGGCGTTGCGAGACCCCGTATCAACTCAGATGTCAGATTTCACTCCGTTCACTCCCGAAGGGTTCGTCACAATGGCGAAGCGTAACGGCGCGCGCGTGGTGACCAGCACTTACAACGAGCCGCTCATCACCAGCGAGTGGGCGGTGGACATCTTCAAAGTCGCCAAACGCGAAGGGTTAGTGACCTCTTACGTTTCCAACGGCAACGGCACGCCGGAGGTGCTGGACTACCTTTGCCCGTGGACCGACCTTTACAAAATTGACCTGAAGAGTTTCCGCGACAAGAACTATCGTCAGTTGGGCGGGAAGTTGGGGACAGTGCTGGAAACCATCAAAGGCGTTTACGAGCGCGGGATGTGGCTGGAGATTGTGACGCTCATCGTACCCGGCTTCAATGATTCAGAAGAGGAACTGCGCGACGTGGCGCGATTTCTCGTCTCCATCTCGCCCGACATTCCGTGGCACGTCACAGCGTTCCACAAGGACTACAAGATGACCGACCCCGACAACACGACGGCAGCGCAACTCATCCGCGCCGCGGAGATTGGGCGGGAAGAAGGACTGCGCTACGTCTATGCAGGCAACCTGCCCGGTTGCGTCGGTCACTACGAGAACACCTACTGCCCCCACTGCGGCGAGTTGCTCATCGAACGTTACAGCTACCGCATCCTGCGCAACGTCGTTCGCGGCGGGCGCTGCCCGAAGTGCGAGACGAAGATTGCAGGCAGGTGGGACTAACGTTTATTCTATCCGCGAATTGACGCGAATCAGCGCGAAGAAAAAAATTCTTAGCGATAAAAAGCGATGGGAAAGGGAGAGTGAGGCTCCCGCTGAACCTGCGGTATGGGTGCATTACGCAGAATTTGCCGCCCTGTTGCCACCGCATCGAATTCGGTGTCTAAGAGCCTATCCGAAAAGTAGCGCCGACATCCTGTCGGCGGGCAGGCAGGATGCCTGCGCTACACTTTTCGGATAGGCTCTCAGACGCCAGAACGAAAGTCTGCGGAAGCAGACTCGTTTGTCGTTTAGCCTGCTTTTAGCAGGCTTTCCAGCCGTTGTAGACGCCGAATTCGATTCGGCGGAATCACGGCTGCCACCGAATCGAATTCGATTCGGCGTGATGAGGGCTCCAGCGGGGCGCAGGACGTAAAATTTGCCTCCTGCCTCCTGACCCACCTCCGTCGGAGCAGCGACTCCTGATGAGGGTTGCCAATTTTACGTAATGCACCCTGCGGTATGGGACACGGCAGGAGGCTTGCTCTCCCATCGGTTTTTATCGCTCCCAAAAAATTCGTGTCAATTCGCGGAGATTCGCGAATAACAAACCCTTGAGCCTCCAAATTAAAATCTGCGGCATCACCAACGTTGCCGACGCCCAGATGGTCGCCGAGGCGGGCGCGGACGTGATGGGGATTGTGATGGAAGTTCCCGGTCGCGCGCGGTCGCGCACGCTGGAGCAGGCGCAGGAGATTGCGGCGTCGGCGCAGATTCCGTTTGTTATTCTCACGGTGAACCTTCCCTTACCGCGTTTGTTGACACTGGCGGCAACGCTGCGCCCCTTCGCGCTGCAACTGCACGGGCAGGAGTCACCCGAATTCGTGCGCGAACTCCGTCAGAGGGCAGAGTGCCAAATCTGGAAAGTCGTTCATTTGCCCTCGGCAGCGACCTCATTGCCCGATGAATGGAAAGACTACATTGCTGTCGGTGCGGATGCTCTGCTCATAGACGCTGCCGTGAAGACAGCCACAGGAACCCTGTCGGGCGGATTGGGCGTGACCGCTGATTGGACACTGGCGCGGGAACTGGTTTCCGCCAGTCCCGTTCCCGTTTTCTTAGCCGGTGGGCTGACCCCACAAAACGTTGCCGACGCCGTTCGCACCGTGAAACCGTCCGGCGTGGACGTTTCCTCCGGCGTCGAAAACAGCGTCGGCATCAAAGACGCTCAAAAGGTGCGCGACTTCATCGCCGCCGCGCGAGCGGCTCTCGTTTAGAGCCTTTTATCCTTCTCTCATTTTTCCGCCGCCGCTGCCACCGCCCATACCGGGCATCGCGCCACCGCCGCCAGCCATGCCGGGCATCCCTGACATTCCCATTCCGCCGCTCATCGCACCGCCCATTGCACCGCCGCCAGCCATGTCGGGCATCCCTTCTGCGCCGCCCCCGGCTTGACCGCCGGCTTGGTCGGCGGGCATCCCCAATCCCGGTTGGGGCCAGCCGTGATTCTGAAGGTTTTTAATCGCCACGCCCGAAGCGACGAGATAGGCTAAGGCTTGCGGGTGAGTGGGGTCTTGCTGAAGGGCTTGCTCCAACGTGCTGGCGGCGTAAACGTACTCGCCCTGATAATAGAGGCTTTTGCCGCGTGCGACCAACTTGGACACCTCACGCCGCTTTGTTTCGGCTTTGATCTTTTTAGCGCGTTCGATTTTGGTCCTAATGGACGGATTGTCCGGGTCGTCCACCAGAGCAATTTCGTACTCGTTGATCGCGCTGTCAAAATTGCCTTCTGCCAGCAGGCGGTCGCCCTCCTGGATGCTCCTTGCGGCATCGGCTTTACGCTGCTCCGAGATTTGCTTTTCATCGAGAGCCGGTTGAGCCGGTTGGCTGGGCTGTCCACCCATTCCACCGGACGCGCCGCCCATCATGTTAGGATCGCCCATCATGCCGCCGGGCATGGGCGGCGACATGCTGCCCGCGTCTCCTGGCATGGCTCCCCCCGACCCGCCTGTCATACCGCCGGCGTCTCCCGTACCCCCGGTTCCAGAACTCGTTGAAGATGTGTCCGACTGCCCGCCACAGCCCGCGATGGTGACCCCTAAGAATAATATCCCAACAAACAACCCTTGCCACTGACGCATAACTATCGCCTCCTCCGCGTGAAACCACGTTTTGTGTGCTTTTATTCTACCCGAATTTCTGCGGGGCGTCAAACTTTTTGACGCACGGCAGCGTTTCTTTGTTCCCAGCGCCCCGTCTCTGCATGAGGGGTGTTCATTCCTCCGTCCAATTAAGGTATAAGCAACTGACCAAAAATGTAGCGCGGACGTTGCCAAGAATTCTGAGCAGGACGCCGTCGCTCCATTTTTCAGGTGCGATCGTTCATCACAGGCACGGAGGCAAAATTTTCGTTGCGATAAAAACTGACGGGATGAGGTTCTTCGCT
>FWPU01009138.1_pt1 | contig 15957 bp, 14 predicted proteins | sample 2228361 | NCBI WGS metagenome assembly FWPU01 (sample SAMEA103939777, study PRJEB20133) | metagenome
CGGAGGATGTAGATTTTAAAGTGAATCGTTTCACTATGTTCGGAGCAGGCGGCTCCGTTCTGTTTAGAACCTGTCCGAAAAGTTTCGGCACGGTCAGGAGACCAGCCAGAACCGTTTTCCGGATAGGCTTTTAGGGAAGGTCATATGGCAACCGTTCTGCGATCTTATCCTATGCAGCTCATCGTCAAGGGATTGTGGCTGCTGGCGATCACGGCCTTGCTGGTAGGGTTGGGCCTGCAGGTGAGCGAGATGCGGGCGTACGCCGCCACGTTCACCGTCAATACAACGGTGGACAGCGTCGACGTCGCCCCCGGCGATGGCGTATGCGCGGATGGCAATGGCGCCTGTTCGTTGCGCGCGGCGGTTCAGGAGACCAATGCGCTGGCGGGGGATGACGTGATCATCTTGCCGGCTGGCGTCTACGGGTTGACGATCGGCGGCGCGAGCGAAGACGCCAGCGCCAGCGGGGACCTCGACATCGCCGGCAACCTGACGATCAACGGCGCTGGCGTCGACGCCGCCATCCTCGACGGCGGCCAGATCGATCGCGTCCTCCATATCTTAGAAGGAACCAAAGTCCAGGTGAACGCGCTGACGGTGCGCAACGGCCGCGCGCCAGATGGGGAGAATGGCGAAGATGGCGGTGGGATCGCCAACGCCGGGGAGCTTCTCCTCAGCGACTGTCGGATCGCCGCCAACGCCACGGGCGACGGCGTCGGCGCGGGAGGGGCGGGCGGCCTGGGCGGCGGCATCTGGAACGGCGGCGTGCTGACGTTGCGCCGGACCGTCGTCAGCGATAACGTGACGGGCAACGGCGGGGAAGGGGGCGAAGGCGGCTATGGCGGCGGCCTGTATAACGCCTATGCCGCGACCCTCACCCTCGAGGAGAGCAGTGTGACTGGCAATCGCACCGGCGCCGGCAGCGAGCCTGGCGCTGGCGGATCGGGGGCGGGCCTGTTCAACGTGGGCACGGCCGTCTTGACCAACAGCACGATCAGCGGCAATCAGACCGCGGCAGGCGGCTGGGGAGGGGCGATCTCGAACGTGGGCGCGCTTTCCTTGAGGAACGCCACGATCAGCGGCAATGGAGCGGGCGGCCATGGCGGCGGCGTTGACAATGCTAGCAATGCGACGACGGAGCTTAAGAACGCGACCGTGGTCGAGAACGCGGCCGACGAGGATCGCGACGGCTTCGGCGCGGGCGGCGGCTTCTACAACGAAGGGGGAGCGGTCCGGGCGGCCAACAGCCTGCTGGCCCTCAATCGCAGCGGCGATCAGCCGATGGATTGCAGCGGCGCGCTGACCTCGCAGGGGTTCAACCTGATTCAGACGGCGAACGGCTGCGCGATCGGCGGCGACGCAACGGGCAATCTCATCGGCCTGGATCCGCAGGTCGGCCCCCTGGCCGACAACGGCGGCGCCACGCTGACCCACGCGCTCCTGGCGAACAGTCCGGCGATCGATCGCGGCAATCCGTTGTCGCCTGGCAGCGGAGAGGTTGCCTGTCTGGCCGGCGATCAACGGGGCCAGGGACGGAGCGACCGGCGCTGCGATGTCGGCGCCTTCGAGCTGAAGATCAGCGACAGCCACACGATCGTGAAGAGCATCGAAGGCGTCGGCGTCTACCAGTTTGGGCCGACCGACGTCATGATCGAGGTGGTCTTCCCCGGCATCCAGCTCACGACCCTGACGGTCGAGCAGTTCGACGGCGAGCCGCCCTACGCCAGCGAGGGGATCGTGGAGGGGCGCTACTGGCGGATCACGGCCAACCCAGAGGCGCGCAACTTCGATCTGACCCTTACCCTGCCGCTGGACTCGGACCCCAGCCCCGAGAATCGCGTATGTCGCTACAACACGACGACGCAGTCATGGGATTGCGACGTGTCCAGCATCGATCCGGTCAACCACACGATCACGCGGGCCCATGTGCGACAACTCTCGGATTGGGCGGTCGGCATCGTGACGCCAACAGCGGTCAGGCTGAGCAGTTTCACGGCCTATACGCCCGCGCCGCCAGGCTGGCTGGTGGAATGGGCGGCGGTCCTGAAGGGAAGCTTGCTTCGCTAATCATGATCGGCGGGGTTGCAACCTCCGACTCCAATTGATCGGGGCGCTGAGTCGTTTGCGCTCACGCGTCCAGCCATCGGCATCTCGCAATCTGAAGCCCGATAGATCGTTCTATCGGGCTTCTGCGTTTTCTATGTTATCATGGCTGTGCTGTCGCAGGCTGAGCGAAGGGGGCGCCCACGGAGGCGTTGATGCTGCGCTCCGCGCTCAGCCGATGAGAGCTGGCCGGCTGGATTCGAGCCTTCAGGCGGTCTCTTGTGTTCAGAGGTGGATCGGCTGAAGCCTCCAGCCCGGTTGGGGCGGCAGCTTGAGGGTGACTTCGTTGAGATGAGATTCGCAGTCGGAGGAAGAGAAGCATGGCCCGCTTCGTCATTCACGGTCGTCGGCCGCTGAACGGCGTGATCACGCCGAGTGGGAACAAGAACGCGGCGCTGCCGCTGTTGGCGGCGAGCTTGTTAACCGATCAGCCGATCGTCCTGCGTAACGTCCCGCGCATCGGCGATGTGTTAACGATGCTGCAGCTCCTGCAACTACTGGGCGTTGAGGTCCAGGAGGAGGGACAGGGGACGATTCGTCTGCAGGCGCGCCAGATCGCGAGCGTTTCGCCCGACCCTGACCTGTTCGGGTTGATCCGCGGCTCGATCACTTTGCTCGGCCCCATGCTGGCGCGTATGGGCCGCATCTATCTGCCGATGCCAGGCGGCGACCGCATCGGCCGCCGGCGGATCGACACCCACCTCCTGGCGTTGCAGGCGTTGGGCGCGACCTTCGACTACGATAATCGCCTGGACGGGCGCGTCGAGCGCCTGCGGGGGAACGATATCCTGCTCGATGAGGCCAGCGTCACAGCGACCGAGAACGCAGTGATGGCGGCCGTTCTGGCGGAGGGATGCACCATCATCCGCAACGCCGCCTGCGAGCCGCACGTACAGGACCTCTGCCATTTCCTCAACGGTCTGGGCGCGCGCATCCAGGGGATCGGCAGCAATACGTTGACGATCGAAGGGGTCTCATCGTTGCGGGGGGGCGAGTTCACCATCTCCCCGGATTTCATCGAGATCGGCTCTTTCATCGGCCTGGGGGCGGTGACAGAGGGCACGTTGCGCATTCGCAATGTCGCCGCCGATCAATTGCGCATGATCCTGATGATCTTTCGGGATCGGCTGGGAGTGCGCCTGCACTTGGAGGGGAACGATCTCGTGATCGAGGATGGACAGGATCTGCAGGTCGCCCCCGATCTGGGCGGGGCCGTCCCCAAGATCGACGACGCCCCCTGGCCAGCCTTCCCGGCCGACCTCATGTCGATCGCGCTGGTGGTGGCGACGCAGGCGCGGGGGACGGTGTTGATCCACGAGAAGATGTTCGAGAGCCGGCTCTACTTCGTGGATCGTCTGATCGTCATGGGCGCGCAGATCATCCTGTGCGATCCCCATCGCTGCGTGGTGGTGGGGCCGAGCCGTCTGCATGGGACGTCGCTGAGCAGTCCGGACATTCGGGCGGGGATGGCGTTGTTGATCGCGGCCTTGTGCGCGCAAGGGCAGAGCGTGATCGGCAACATCGGCCAGATCGATCGCGGCTACGAGAACATCGACCAGAAGCTGCGCGCGTTGGGCGCCGATGTGGTCCGGTTGGAGGAGTGAGCGTCAGCCGAGCGGCGGTGTGAACACGAGATCGGCGAGGGTCCGGTCGTCGATCGCGTCGCCGTAGGCGGCGAGGAGATCGGGCGGGGGAAGCGTCGCGCGTGCGGCGGCGAGGTCGGGCGCGGCGGAGCGACTGTCGGCGATCAGACGTTGTTCGATGGCGTCGGCGGCTTGCGGATCGATGGCGAGCGCGCGGTCGGCGCTGGCGGCGGATGGTTCATCCATCAGCGTCGCCGGTCCGATGGCCGGTTGGGGGCGATCGGGGGCGGCGGCCAGGCTCTCGGCGACGAGCGCGCGCGTGATGGCGGCCGCGTCGGCGGGTGTTGGGGGAGCCGAAGCATCTGGCTGACTACGCCCGATCGGCCCGAAGGCAGCGCTGAGCCAGGCGACTTCTCGGGACAGGCCCCGCCCCCAACGGCGAGGTCTGCTCAGGCGTCCCGTACGATGCAGGCGCAGATTTGCTCCTCGACGATCTCGCATAAGAAGACACCGAGCCTGATAAATGGATGCTCCAAGTATATGTTGAATGCCTGCTCACGGCAAATGGGGTGGCTCTGCACAAACTGTGGTTGAGGCCCACGTCGTCCCCTCGAGGTCAAGAGGTATAGGTGATCAACGGCGCGCTGATAGAGGCGCGCGGCTCGGGCGTCGCCTGCCAGGTGTGACAGATGGGCGCGGGCGCAGCCAGAAGTCCTTCGACATCCGCCTCCTCCATGAAACGCCAGAAGGCATGTAGGGCTGGTCCCTGCGGCCGGCTGATGTTCTGCGCAAGATAAAGCCAGCGCGTCATCATCACCCCCGTCACCCGCACGCGTTGGATCCGTCCCATCGCCAGGCAACGACGCGCCGCGATGCACGGCACGAAGCCCAGGCCGATCCCCTCCTCCACCGCCATCAGGATGGCCTCTGAGTTCTCCACCGTCAGCACCCGCTCCAGGCGATCGACTTCCACCCCGACGGCGCCCAGATTCTCGCGCAGCGTCGCGTAGGTGCCCGAGGTCGGCTCGCGCATGATGAACCGCTCCGCGTACAGCTCGTTCGGCTCGATGCTCGCGCGCGCGCCCCAGGGGTGGCCGGCCGGCGCCACAAGGACCAGTTCGTCCTGAAAGAAGCGTCGGCACCGCAAGCCGTTGCGCGGCGCTCGCTCATAGAGCACGCCCAGGTCGATCTCTCCCGTCATCAGCCCGTCCAACACCTGCGCCTGGGGACGCACGAGGACGGTCGCGCGCACCAGGGGATAGCGCTCACGATAGTGCGCGAGCAGACGCGGCAACACATAACGCGCCGAGGTGGCCGAGCTGGCGATCGTGAGATGGCCGATGACCTCGCCCACGCAGGCCAGGGCCGCCTCCTCGAGCTGCTTGTGGGCGCGCATCACCTCCTGGACGAACGGCAGCAGGGCCGCCCCCGTCGCGCTCAGCTTGATGCGACGCCCGCTGCGGTCGAAGAGCGAGACCCCCAGACGTTGTTCCAGCCCCTGGATGTGCTGGCTGACCGCCGGCTGGCTGAGGTGCAACCGCTGCGCAGCCAATGAGAAGTTCTCGGTCTCGGCTGCGACGACGAAGACCTGCAAACTATCCGGATTGAGCACGCTGCCACCCCCTCATTATCAATGACGATCATAGATTATCATAAATACTTATAATGGGCAATGATCTGTATCATGGTTTTTTATAGAATCTCTTTCTATGCTTGGCGATCAGGGCGTTGGTTCGATCGACCTCCGCAACTTGCTGGCAAGAGGAAGAGAGGAGGGCGCGCGTATGTCTCGTCGTATCGGGGTCTGGGGGGCAGCCTGCCTGGCCGCTGTCTTCCTGCTGTTCGCTATCGGACGCGAGCCGGCGCAGGCGCAATGCGGCTCGTCCGTCTCTTCCTGTAAGAGTTGCCATGAAGTCCAGGGCCAGGCCCCCGTCAACTCTCTGGGAGAATGGCACCAGGCGCACGCCTTCGGCGACTTCTGCGAGTTCTGTCACGCTGGCAATGTGCAGGCCAGGGAGAAGGAAGCGGCTCACCAGGGACTGGTCGCGCCCCTCGATGACGTCAAGGCCAGTTGTCAGTCGTGTCATCCCGCCGACTACGAAGCCCGCGCGCAGAAATACGCCGCCGCCCTGGGCGTCTCCCTGGGGACGGGCGGAGGAGGCGCGGCAGGCGGCGGCGCAGAGAAGCCGACGTCGCCTGCCGGAGGTGCTCCTGCCGTCCAGGCGGCCTCAGCCGCCGAAGCGGCCTCAGCCGCCGAAGCGGCCTCAGCCGCCGAAGCGGCCTCAGCCGCCGAAGCGGCCTCAGCCGCGACGTCTGCCCAGCCCGCTGCCTCCGCTGTCATCGCGCCCAGCAGCGGCGAGGTGATCGATTTCAATCGCTTTCTGGTCGAGAGCGCCGCCGAGGAGCCGGCGATCTCCAGGGGGGATCTGATCCTCATCGTCCTGATCGTCTTCATGTCTTTCGTCTTCTTGGGCCTCGTCTGGCGCTTCGAACGTATCCCGCAGCGTCTGGCCGCCTGGTGGCAGGCCAATCTGGCGCCGGCGTTGCAGCCCGCGGCTGCGAGCGCGCTGGGCGGCGCCCTGCCCCTGAGCGGCGCAGCCATCGCCGAAGCGCCCCCAACCCCTGAGGCCCACGATTGGCCGCGGCTGCTCGCCGATCGTCCCGAGCTGGCGCGCGCGCTGGCCGCGCTGGCCGCCGCCGACCGCGCGACCGTCGACGCGGCGATCAAGCTGCTGGCCGATCGCCCGCTGGGACCGCGCGCCCTCAAGGCCCTGGCGCGGCTCGATCTGAGCCTGTTGTCCGCCCTAGATCGGCTCAACGCCCAGGAGGTGGAGCTGTTGATCGCCCTGCACAAGGAGTTGAAATGAACAAGATCCTCGCCATCCTCAAGAAGGAAGAGTGGTCTCCCTATTGGTCTGGGGCCGCCCTGGGGGTCGTGGCTGTGCTCAGCGTCGCGCTGAGCGCGCATCCGTTGGGCGCCTCCGGCTCGTTCGAGAATATCGGGGGCCTGATCCTGCAAGCGATCGCGCCGACGCTCGTCGCGAACAACCTCTATTTCCGGTTCATCATGCCCCCTGGCATCACCTGGCAGGTCATCCTCATGGTCGGCGTCTTCTGCGGCGCCTTCGCCGCATCCAGGCTCTCGAGGACGTTTCGCCTGGCGGCGGTGCCCGACCCTCAGTGGCGTGCGGTCTTCGGGCCGAACCGTTGGAAGCGCTGGATCGTCGCCTTCCTCGGCGGCGTCGTCCTCGAATATGGCGCTGGCATCGCGGGCGGTTGCACGAGCGGCCTGGCCATCGCCGGGGGCGTCGCCCTGGCCCCGGCCGCCTTCCTCTTCATCGGCGGCATGTTCGTATCAGGCATCCTCACGGCGATGCTGCTGTACGGTTCGCGATATTAGGAGGGAGGAGTCTATGTGGGACTATCTGCTCGCGCTCGTCTTCGGCTTCTGCTTCGGCTGGCTTCTGCAGAAGGCTGGCCTGACCAAGTATCATAAGATCGTCAACGTCTTCCGGTTCACCGATCTCTCCGTCCTCAAGTTCATGCTGTCGGCGCTGGTCGTGGGCATGATCGGCCTCTACGGCCTCCAGGACTTGGGGCTGCTGAAACTGGCGACGATCACCCCCACTTACGTGGTGGGCAACATCATCGGCGGGTTGATCTTCGGCGTCGGCATGGCCGGCGCCGGCTTCTGACCGGGGACGTGCGTCGCCGGCGGCGGCCAAGGCAATCTCGATTATCTGATCCCCGGCCTGCTCGGTTTCCTGACGGGCGCCATCGTCTATGGGCTGACGTACGCGCAGGTCTTCCCCCAGATCTCAGCGCTTGCCAACCTGGGCAGCGCCGTCATTCCCGACCTGTTTCAGGTCAATCATTGGCTGGTGATCATCCTCTTCACGCAGATCGCGTTGATCCTCTTCTATGTGCTGGGCAAGACGGGCGAGCCGCGCCGCCCGGCGAGCCGGTGAGGTGCAGGAGATGGCAGACCTCGTGCGCAAAGCGCAGTCGATCAGCCGACGTCGTTTCTTGGGGCTGGCTGTCGGCGCCGCCGCGGCGCTGGCGCTGGGCCGCCGCGCGACAGCGGACGCCCGACCCGCCGCGGTCTTCCGCGCGCGCCGTGGGGAGGCGCCGCCCGTCGTCTTCGATCGCGCCGTGTACTCTTTGTGCGAACAGTGCGTCTGGCGCTGTGGTCTGGTGGCTAAAGTCAAGGACGGGCGCGTCGTCAAGCTCGATGGCAATCCCTACCATCCCCATTCCAACGGCATGCTCTGCCCGCGCGGCCAGGCTGGCGTCGCAACCCTCTACGATCCCGACCGTCTTCTCTACCCGCTCATCCGCGCGGGCGAGCGCGGCAGCGGCCTGTGGCGGCGCGTCACCTGGGAGGAGGCCCTCGACTATGTGGCCCAGCGTATGTTGGAGATCAAGGCGCAGCACGGCCCCGAGGCGATGATCTTCAGCACGACCCATAACCTGATCCAGACGCAGTTCGAGAACCTGCTCAAGGCGTTCGGCTCTCCCAACTATGGCACGCAGCGGTCCCTCTGCTTCAATTCGATGATCGTCGCCAACCTGCTCACGTATGGCCTGGAGGAACCGGGGCGCGATTACAGCGCGGCTCAATATATCATCTACACCGGCCGCAATCTGCTGGAGGCCATCTCCAACTCCGAGACGCAGGCGCTGACGGCGGCCCTCGCGCGCGGCGCGAAAGTCGTCGTGCTCGATCCGCGCTTCACCAAGTCGGCAGCCAAGGCGACGGAGTGGCTGCCCATTAAGCCGGGGACCGATCTGGCTTTCCATCTCGCCCTGCTCCACGAGATCATCTACAACGATCTCTATGATCGCGCCTTCGTCGAGCGTTTTACGGTCGGCTTCGAGGAGGTCAAGGAAGCGGTGCGCGATACGACGCCGGAGTGGGCGGCGACCAAGACCGGCATCGAGGCGGCCACGATCCGTCGCATCGCGCGCGAGTTCGCCCTGGCCGCGCCGCATGCCTTCGCGCATCCCAACTGGCGCACCAGCAACTTCCTCAATTCGTTCCAGACCGAGCGCGCGATCGCTATCCTGAACGCGATCGTCGGCAACTGGGGCCAGCCGGGCGGCCTGCAGCCGGCGGCTGGCGAGGAGGCGGGCGGCCTGGGCGCCATCCCGCAGCCGCCCTACCCGCGCGTGACCGCGCTGCGCCTGGACGGCGTCCCCTGGAAATATCCTCTCGTCCCTCTCAAGCTCGGCGTCTTCCAGGAGATCCGCGACAACGTCCTGCGCGGCGAGCCTTACCAGGCCCACGGCTGGTTCATCTATCGCCAGAATCCGGTCAACTCCCTGCCCGAGCGCCGTAAGACCCTGGAGGCGTTCAGCAAGCTCGACCTCATCGTCACGATCGACATCAGCATGAACGACACCGCCTGGTTCAGCGATGTCGTGCTGCCCGAAGCCACCTACCTCGAACGCTACGACCCGTTGACGGTCGTCGATGGCATGGTCTTCATCCGCCAGCCAGCCATCGAGCCGCAGGGGGAGAGCCGATCGGGGCTATGGATCTTCAAGCAACTGGGGGAGCGCCTGGGGCTGGGCGATTATTTTCAATACACGGATGAGGAAGACTATCTGCGTCAGCAGCTCAAGCCGCTGGGCATCAGCCTGGAGGAGCTGAAGCAGCGCGGCTTCTATCGTCTGCCCAGCGCGCACGACGCTGCCGAGGGATTCACTTGGAACACCGCCAGCGGCAAGATCGAGCTGGCCAGCGAGGTGTTGCGCAACGCGGGCTTCCCGGCCGTGCCCACCTGGCAGGTGCCACCCGAAGCGCCGGAAGGCCAGTTCTACCTGTTGACGGGTAAAGTCGCGCAACACACGCAGTTCGCTACCCACAACAACCGATTGTTGCACGAGCGCGCGCCGGACAATCCGTTGTGGATGCATCCCGAGCCAGCCGCCGCGCGCGGCCTCGCCGACGGCGATGAAGTATGGGTGGAAAGCGCCGCCGGGCGCGTCAAAATGCGCGTCCACATCACGCAGCGCATCCGCCCCGATTGCGTCTATATGACCCCTGGCTTCGGCCATGTCAGCAAGGCCTGGCGTACCGCCTACGGCGCAGGCGCCAGCGCCTCCGACCTGCATCTCACCTTCACCGATCCCATCAGCGGCTCGCAGGCGTTGACGCAGACCACGGTGAAGGTCACCAAGGCATGAGGGAACAGTCTATGCCCGATACGAATCGTCCCACTCCGCGCTGGGCTTTTGTGATGGAGCCTAAGCGCTGCATCGACTGTGAAGCGTGCATGATCGCCTGCACGGTGGAAAATGGCGTGCCGCTCGGCCATCATCGCAATTGGATCGGCCATCAGGAGAAGGGCGTCTTCCCCAACGTCAGCGTCCTCTTCACGCCTGAAAACTGCCATCACTGCACAAACCCGCCCTGCGAGCGCGTCTGTCCGACGGGCGCTACCTATCGTCGGGAGGATGGCCTGGTCCTCATCGACTACGATCGTTGCATCGGCTGCCGGTACTGTATGCAGGCCTGCCCCTACGATGCCCGTTACTTCGATGAGGAGAGCGGCGTCGTCGACAAGTGCACGTTCTGCGTCCATCGTCTCGACGCCGGATTGCCGCCCGCCTGCGTCGAGACGTGCGTCGGCGGCTCGCGCCATTTCGGCGACCTCAACGATCCTGAGAGCGAGGTCTCCAGGCTGCTGGCGCGCCGCCGCTCGTACACCCTCTACCCCGAGGCGGGCAGCGGGCCGGCGATCTATTACATCACCGAATGATCGGCGGGGGATTCACCTTTTGCGTTGAGCGAGAGAGGGGAGTATGACCGGGCAAATGGAATGGGGGCTGCTCGTCGTCATTTATCTATACACGGCAGGCATCAGCGCGGGACTCTTTGCGGTCTCCGGCCTGGCCACCTATCTGGGAGGCGGTCGCTACCGTCGCCTGGCGCGCCTGGGCGCGCTGCTGGCGCCCTGGCCGATCGTGCTGGGCCTCGCCATGCTCGTCTTCGATTTAGGACGCCCGCTGCACTTTTGGCTGCTGTTCACAACCCTCCAGTACACCTCCCCCATGTCGATCGGCAGTTGGTTGCTGACCCTCTTCGTCGTGATCGCGCTGGCCTATCTGGTGGCCTGGTTGCCGCGACCCTTGCGCAACCTGGTGCGGCTGCCCGCCGCCTGGAGCGATCTGGCCTCGCCGCGCCGCTGGCAGCCACTCGACGATCGTTGGATCCGCCGCGGGCGCGGCGCCCTGGCCGCCATTGGCTTCCCTGTCGCCCTCGGCGTGGGCATGTATACGGGCGTATTGCTCGGCGCCATCCCGGCGCGTCCTTTCTGGAATACGCCGATGGTGGCGCAGCTCTTCCTCTTCTCCGCGCTCTCGACGGGGGTCGCGTTCCTTCTCCTCATCGCGGCTCTGATCGGCCGCTGGGTCGATCGCGAGGCTTTGCGCCATGAACGTCACCTGCTCATCTCGGTCGATGCTGTGCTCATCGTGTTCGAGATCTTTCTGATCATCCCCTTCTTCCTGCACCAGAGCCTGAACACGTGGAGCGCGGCCGCCTCGTTGCAACTGGTGCTGGGCGGACCATACACCGCGCTCTTCTGGGGAGGGGTGATCGTGGTCGGCCTTCTGGCGCCGTTGGCCATCGAGGGCTATGAGCTGTTCCCGTTGATCCTCAAGGAAGGCGCGCTCAAGTATAGTCGGTTGCTGGGCATCGTCAGCAGTCTGCTCGTCCTGATCGGCGGCTTCTTCCTGCGTTACGTCTTCGTTTACGCTGGCCAGGCCTCGCATCTGCTGCCGGTCATCGCGCGCTAGGAGGGGCATCGATGATCCCTGCGGTTCTGTTCCGGCGCCTGCTGCGCGTGTGGCCAGCCCTGGCGACCTGCCTCGCGGCGGGAGCGCTGATCGCTGCCTGTATCGGCAATCCCGTGCGTCCAGCCCCCGCGCGTCCCACGGCGACGCCCACGCCTGGCCTGGCCCTGGCGGAGCCGGATCGCGCGCGCGGCGCGCAGCTCTGGGTGGAGAAGCAATGTGCGGCGTGCCATGGCCCTCAGGCCCTGGGCGGCGTCGGCCAGCCGCTCGCGCAGACCCGTCTCTCGTTCGCGGCTTTCCTCGACAAGGTACGCAACGCCATCCCGCCCAAGCCAGCCTTCGCTGCCGACGTCCTCTCCGATCAGGAGGTCTATGACATCTACGGTTGGGTGCAGGGGCTGTCGCCTCAGGGGGAGGCGACGCCTCTCGCCGCGGCGGCTGTCGTCGTGCTGCAGCCCGGCCAGGAGGAACTGCCGGAGGGGCCGATCCTGGGCATGAGCGTGTGGACCAGCTTCGGCTGCGATCGCTGTCACGGCCCCTTCGCCCAGGGGAGCGGGAAGGCTCCCGGCCTGGCTGGCCTCACCTTCCCGTACGAGATGGAGCGAGCCAGGATGCGCCAGACGGCGGATCGCATCCCCGAGCACGCGCCGGAGCACATGCGCGACGCCGTGCTCCAACGCCTCTACCAGTGGTTGCAGGCTGGCGCTGACCCCAAGGGAGGGTGCTGAAGCTGATTCGGCAGGGGAGACGATTCCAGAGGGAGCGTCAGCGGGCGCGCCAGTGGCGAGGCGCGGAGATCGACCAGTAGAAGAGGCGAAACTTGACCAGCAGCGATTCGCGTCCGCCCCGCCCACGCCGTCATCTGTGGCGCTATATGTGGCGACGCCGCCAATCCCTGTTCTACGCCTTGCATCCGGACCGTATCCCCGTCGCCAGCCTGCGCTTCACCTACACGTTCGGTCTGGGCGGCCTGGCGTTCCTCGCCGTCCTGATCGCCATCGGCAGCGGCGTCCTCCTCGCCTTTTACTACGTTCCCACCCCCGACCAGGCCCACGCTTCCGTCGTCCTCATCGAGGATGTCGTCGCCTGGGGTAGCCTGATCCGCGCCCTGCACTACTGGTCCGCGCAGGTCGCAGTGGCGGCGGCCACCTTGCACATGGCGCGCGTCATCTTCACCGGCGCTTATGCCCGCCCGCGTCGCTTCAACTGGCTCATCGGCCTGGCCTTGCTCGTCTTGCTCTTGCTGTGGGACTTCAGCGGGTATGTCCTGCGCTGGGATGAGGGAGCCTACTGGGCTTTGTTGGTGGGCGTCGCCCTCATCCAGCAGATCCCTGTCATCGGCCCCTCTTTGTACCTGGCGCTGGTCGGCGATGCAGCGGTCGGCGCGGCGGCGCTGCTCCGCTTCTCCGTCTGGCACATCATCGGCCTGACCCTGGTCGCCAGTTTCGGCGTCGCCTACCATCTGTTCCGACTTCAGGTCGATGGCGGCGTCTCCCGTCCGCCGCGTCCGCCCGGACAGCCGCGCCGGTTGGCAGGCAAGGACGACCTCATCCGCATCGAGGCCATCGCGACGTTGATCGCCGTCAGCGGCCTGATCGCGCTCGCCGCCTTAGCGCCAGCCCCCCTCGGGCCGGCCGCCGATCTGGCCCAGCCGCCGGCCGACGTGACGGCGCCCTGGATCTTCCTCTGGGTGCAGCGCCTGTTGCGTTGGATCGATCCCGTGTGGGCGGGCGTCGCGTTGCCGGCGCTTCTGCTCCTGTTTCTGGCCGCGCTGCCCTGGCTCGATTCCCATGCGCGCGCGGGCGTCTGGTTTCAGCCTCGCCAGCGGGCTGCCCACAGCGCTTTCCTGCTCCTGGCTTTGGCCCTCATCGTCCTCTCTCTATGGGAGGCGTTGTCATGAGCGGACAACAGCGACTTCTGGCCAGCGCTGCTGTGCTTTTGTTGCTGGCGTTGGCGCTTGCCGGCTGGCGCGCCAGCCAGGCGCCCTGGCGCCAGTGGTTGCGCCGCTACAATGCTGTTCATCCTGAGCAAACAGTCCCCCTCGCGCCGCGACCGCTGACTCCTACGCTCACCGGCCGGACCGAGCTGTGCACCACCTGCCATCTTGGCATCGAGGAGATCAGCTCCAGCCATCCGCTGGACGCCTTCGGCTGCGTGATCTGTCACGGCGGCGATGGACTGGCGTTGGACGCCGATCGCGCCCACGCTACCCTGCGCGGCGGGCGCAACCCCTCCGATCTCAGCGTCGTCGCCGAGTCGTGCGGCCAGGCCAATTGCCACAGCGGCCATGATGCGGCCCACGCCGACCAGAATCAGGTGGAGCGCGTGCTGCGCAGCCTGCAGGCGACGTATGCGGGAGGCATCGCCCTGGTCCGGTTCACCTTCGGCGCGCAGCCCGATCGCCGCGCGCGCTATGCGGTGCGCGCGGTCGCGGATCCGAACCCGCCCCCCGACCAGCCGGCGGCGCTGGCGACCCTGCCATTTTCCGCCGCAGAAGACATCCCTCCGGCGCTGGTTGGCCAGAGCTTCGACGTCTCTCAGCATCCGATCGATACTCGCTTCCGTCAGGGATGCCTGGACGGCGGGTGCCATTTGTGGGAGCCAGCCACCCCTGCGCCGTACCGCATGCGCAGCACAGGATGCGCGGCCTGTCATTATCTGTATGCCGATGATGGGCTGTACGCTGGCGGCGACCTCACGATCGCGCGCGATGAGCCAGGGCATGGGCGCGAGCATCGCCTGACGACCGCCATCCCCTTCACCCAGTGTAACCATTGCCATAACCGCGGCGTCTATTCTTTGCGCGCGATGGAGTTCCATGACCGTCCCGATCTGCCGCCGGCCGGCCCTCCCCTCTCCGAGTTTCTGTCTCGTCAAGGGCGGCGCCTCGCCGAGTATTACCAGCCCGTTGGCCCCTTCACCCTGTGCGAGTGGGAGCTGGATTGCATCGACTGTCACACCAGCGATGAGGCGATGGGCAATGGCCATATCGCTGGCAAGATCGAGGACAGCCGCGTCATCGAGTGTCGCACCTGTCACGGCACCGTCTGGGAGCTGCCGCAGACTGCGCCGATCGTCGAGGAGGATGAGCGCGCGTTGCGTCAGGCGCGCCTCAACGGCCGCGGCGCGCTGGCGGTCGGGGATCGCGTGGTGGTCACCGCGCGAGGAGAGAAGCTATGGACTGTGCGCGAGATCGAGCCAGGCCGCTTCGTGCAAACCTTGAAGGTCTCTGGGGAGACGCTGGAGGTGCCATTGGCCTACGGCACCGCCTGTCCACAGAAACCTGACGAACAGGAGTCGCGTTACTGTCATGCCTGCCACGCTTACGATCGAGAGCAGGGAGCCGTCGTCGCCCCTTGATGCGACCGCTGGCCGCCGCGCGCTGCTGCGCTGGGGGATCGGCGGCGCGCTGGGATGTGCGCTGGCCGTCGTGCTGCGCGCTCTCTGGCGCTTTGTGACGCCCCCACTGCTTACCCCACAGCCGACGCCAGTCGCCGTCCCTGCGGCGACCGGCCTGCTCATCGGGGGACGCCTGTACGTCGCCGAGGCGCGCGCCTTCGTTTTGCGCGACGAAGCGGGGTTTTATGCGTTCTCTGCCATTTGCACGCATCTGGGGTGTCTGGTGCAGGCATCTGAGCGGGGGTACGCTTGCGCCTGTCATGGCAGCCGCTTCGATGCGGACGGCGCTCCTCTCGACGGCCCTGCGCCGCGCCCATTGCCGGTGCTGGCCGTCGCCTGGAATGAGGAAGGACAACTGGTAATCGATCCTGGACGGCCGGCCGAGCCTGGCGCTCGCCTGGAGCTGCCGAGAGGCTAACCGGTCGCCTCAGGCTGGCACTGGCTCCAACGCTGGCTGGGGCAGGTTGCGGAAGATCTCCTCGAACTCGTCGCCCTCGATCGTCTCTTCGATCAGCAGGCGGCGGGCGATCTCATCCAGCGCCGCGCGATTGGCCAGTAGGATATCGCGCGCGCGTCGGTAGGCGGATTCGACCAGCCGGCGCACCTCGCGGTCGATCTCGCTGGCCACCAGTTCCGAGTAATTGCGCTGTTCGCTGATCTCGCGCCCCAGGAAGATCAGCTCATCCTTCTGTCCGAACTGCAGCGGCCCCAGTTTCTCGCTCATCCCGTACTGGGTCACCATCGAGCGCGCCATTTTGGTCGCCTTTTCCAGATCATCCGCCGCGCCGTCGGTGACGTCCTCGAAGACGATGTCTTCGGCGGCGCGCCCTCCCAGCGTGGCAGCCATCTCGCTCTCAAATTTGCTGCGGTTGATCAGCACATAATCGCGCTCCGGCAGCCGGCGCACGTACCCCAGGGACATACCGCGCGCCACGATCGAGATCTTGGCGACGGGATCGGCGTCGGGCAACATGCGTCGCACCAGGGCATGGCCGGCCTCGTGGTAGGCGATGATGCGTTTTTCCTCGTCGGAGATGATGCGGCTGCGGCGCTCCGGCCCCGCCACGACGCG
>FWPU01009139.1_pt1 | contig 15957 bp, 13 predicted proteins | sample 2228361 | NCBI WGS metagenome assembly FWPU01 (sample SAMEA103939777, study PRJEB20133) | metagenome
AAGATATAAAAGAAAAATTATAAAAAAACTATAAAAAAAATAGGAAAAATCAAAATTAGAAACCTTAACATGAAATAAAAAAATCTTAAAAGAATTTAAAAGACAAAATATAAAAAAAATCAAAATTTTTAAAAAATTCATAATAGAAAAATAGCATAAACCCAATTATTTGTAAAGAAATTATAAACTATTAAAACCAACCCCTTGATTTTCGTATAATTTTCGCTTATAATATTTTAGATGATTAAAATACCACCTTTGCACATCCATTCTAATTATTCCTTTTACAACTCCACCCTTAAAGGGGAAGAAATTTTTGAAGGGGCAAAGAAAAATAATTTTCCTTACATTTCTTTAACAGATAGCAATTTTTCTAAAACCACAAGTTTTTATAAAAAATGTCTTGAAGAAAACTTTAAACCCATAATTGGGCTTTGTTTTGATTGTAAGGGGTATGCAATTGCATTAAATTATGAAGGGCTTAAAGCTCTTTATAGGATTTCTACAAAAAATTTTTTAAGGGAAAAGGACTTATTTGAAATAATAAGGGAAGAAAAGGAAAGCCCAATTTTATTTTTTGTTTCTTCCTCAAATTTTTTAAAAGAACTCCTAAAAGTTTTCCCAAGGGATAAGATTTGGCTGGAAGTAAACCCCTTTAAAAAAAATTTGGAAATTTTAAGTTATCCTTTTCCCTATGTTTATGGAATGCCCGTAAGATGTAAAATTAAAAATCCAAAGGAAGAAGAAAAGTTATCCATCCTTTATGCTATAAAAAACTTAAACATCTTAGGTAAAGTTAAAGGTAAAATAAAGGACTTTCAAGGTTTGGATTACTTCTTAATAGAAGAAAAATTTTTAAATTCCTTTGAAAAGATAATTGAAAATATAAAAATTGAAATTCCTTTAAAAAAACCAAAATTACCCCTTTATCCCTTTTTAAAAAATGGAGAAAAGAGAGATTTTTTATTAAATATTTTAATGAAAAATTTTAAGGAAAAATATGGAAGAAGAGGTGAAGGGGCAAAGGAAAGGTTGTTTTATGAATTAAAAATAGTGGAAGAAATGGGTTTTATTGATTACTTTTTAATTGTAAAAGATATTGTAGAAGAAGGAAAAAGGAGGGGTTTTCATTTCCTTGGCAGGGGAAGTGCTGCTTCTTCTATAATTTGTTATCTCCTTGAAATAACTCCTGTGGATCCCATAAAAGAAAATCTTTATTTTGAAAGATTTTTAAATCCCCAAAGGACAACCCTTCCAGATATTGATTTGGATTTTGGAAGTTTAAAAAGAGAAGAAATAATTGATTATATTTATAGGGTCTATGGAAAAGAAAAGGTAGCTATGATTTCTACACATAGTTGTTATTCCTTAAGGGGAATTTTTAGGGATGTAGCAAAAACAAAGGGTTTTACAGAAGAAGAAATTTTAAAAATAACAAAATATTTGCCCCATTATGAAACCATAGATTTAGATGGATTGAAAAAAAATTATCCCGAATGTAAATCCATACCTTATAAAAACCCAGCTTTTCAAGAAATTTTTAAAACCCTTAAGGATTTTTTAAACTTTCCAAAGGGATGGGGAATCCACTGTGGAGGAGTCGTAATTTCTCCTTCACCCCTTACAGATTTTCTTGCCTTAACTCCTTCTTCAAATGGAAGAATAATTACCCAAGAAGATATGTATGGAGTTGAAAATTTGGGGTTATTAAAAATGGATATCTTAGGAAACCGCTCCTTAGAAGTCCTCCCCAATGTTTTGTCAAAAATAGAAAAACCCTTACCTAATTTAGAAGAAATTTGCAAAGATGAAAAGACAAAAAAAATTATAAGGGAAGGAAAAACAATTGGTTGTTTTTATATTGAGTCCCCAGCTATGAGACAACTTCTTTTAAAATTAAAGGTAGAGGACTTCCCTTCCCTTGTAATTGCAACTTCTATAATCAGACCTGGGGTTGCAGAATCGGGAATGATGCAAGCATATATAAGAAGACATTTAAAAAAAGAAAAACCCACATACATTTTGCCTGAACTTGAAAAAATCTTAAAGGAAACCTATGGAATTATGGTTTATCAAGAAGATGTAATGAAAGTTGCAAATGAGATTGGAGGGCTTTCCCTTGAAGAAGCAGATAGTTTTAGAAAAGCAATGAGTGGAAAATCCAGATCCAAAGAAGAGATGGAAAGGGCACTGGATTTATTTATAAAAAAAGCATATATTAAAGGACAACCAAGGGAAAAGATAGAAGAACTGGCAAGGCAAATTTCTTCCTTTGCGGGCTATTCCTTTTGTAAAGCCCATTCTGCTTCCTTTTCAACCCTTTCCTTTAAAATGGCATACTTAAAAAGCCACTACCCTGAAATCTTTCTTACTTCTGTCTTAAACTGCTCTGGGGGTTTTTATCCACCAGTTGTTTATATTCAAGAAGCCAAAAATTTGGGGATAAAAATTTTATCTCCTTTTATAAATCTTGCAAACTTTGATTATGAAGGGAAAGATAAAAAGATAACAATTGGCTTTAAAGCTATAAAAAGTTTAAAAGAAAAAACCATAAAAAAGATTTTAAATTTGAGAGAAGAAAAAAAATTTACTTGCTTTTTTGACTTTTATCTGAGGGTAAAACCCGACAAGGAAGAAGCAGAAAATCTTATAAAAGCAGGTGCTTTTGATCTCTTTGGATATGAAAGGAAAAAGCTTTTATGGTTTTTAAACTTTCCTCCCATAGAAAAAGCCCTTCCCAACTTTGAAAAGGAATTTGAAGAAGAAATTTTAAAGGAAATCCCCTTTGTAAAAGATGAAAAAAGAGAAAAGGTTCTTTGGGAAATAAAAACCCTTGGATATTCCTATTCTTTCCATCCCACTGAAATTTTAAGAAATTCCTTTAAAGAAACAATTTTTTCAAAGGATTTAAATAATTATGAAAACAGAGAAGTAAAAGTTTTAGGAACAATCTTAATTACAAAAAGGGTTTGGATAAAAAAACAAAAAAAATGGATGAAATTTTTATCCTTAAGTGATGAAAGGGGTTTTTTTGAAGGAGTGCTCTTTCCTAAATACTATGAAAAATACTCCCTTTTTACAAAAAAAGTAGGCCCCCATCTCCTTGAAGGCAAAGTAAAAAAAGAGGAAGATTTTTTTTACCTTAACATCTCTAAGATCACTCCCCTTGATTTTTAACCCATAACTTTGTACATTTCAAGAAATAAAATCATATTGAGTCTCCTTACATAAAGAGACATTAATTAAAAATTAAAAAAAAATTCTCTTACCCCTTTAAAAAATTGTTTGAAGTATAAGTAAAAGGTTTTTCAAATTCCCCTATTTTAGGTGGAAAAAATTTAAAAAATAAAAGAGCAGAAAGGCAAAAATTGTTTAAAGTAATTATTCAAAAAATTTATCCCCTTCTGTCTTCCATTGAATCTTTATAAACCCCTCTGATTTTTTAGAAATTAAATGCAATACAAAAAAAGCATATAATACCCTTGCATTCATTCCTTGACCCAATGGACCTTTTGTTATTATTTCATATAAACTTTTTTTCCCATCTACCATTTGCAAAAGTTTTGTTTCCTCTGAATTTAAACTTAAACCAATTACATCTTTTAAATCAAAAACGGGTTCATAAATTGCTGTTTTTTGTCCCAATCTTTGAAGGCATTTTTTTGGATTTTTCAGACCCTTTATTCCTTCTAAGATGGCTTTCTTAATAGGAATTGAAATTTTTATTAGCTCTTCTTCTTTATGCCTTCCAATTTCAAAAAATACCTTTCCATATTCTAAATCAAAACATACATAAACAATGGAAGCAATTTGTTCTCTTACATATTGATAGAGATCCTTAGGGGTCAAAACACCCATATTTACAAGGATTTTACCCTGTCTCCCTTCTCCTCTTTTTAACCTCACAACGGATTCATCATACTGCTCCTTTGTAATTATACCTTTGTAAAGTAAAAATTCTCCTAACCTTTCATCGGGATTATTTGAAGTGGCAAAAATTATATTCCCTTCACTTATATAAATTTTCCTTTCAAATTTATCATCTTTTACATAAATCACTCCAGCCACTTTATATTTTTCTATAGTAGCCAAAATTTCGGGCAGGGGTGAATTTGAAATTTCATCTTCATATAGATACTCTTTTCCCATCCAAATATTATAATAGCAAAACCTTTGCCTAAATATTTTTATTATTTGTCAAAATATTGACAATATTTGTCAGCTTTTCTTAAAAATTCCTGTCAAAATCCGTCTTCCTGTTTTTTCCCTTCTATATGAAGGAAAATCTTTATTACAATATGTGCAGATATCTTTTAAGATTATATCTTTTTCTTTAACGCCATTTTCAATTAAAAAATCTATTAAAAAACCCTTTAAATCAAGTTTAAAATTTTTATAAAATCTGGGAAAAAGTAATCCCACATCATCTTTTACTTCATAACAACACTTTCCAATGGAAGGACCAATAAAAAAGAGGCACTCTTTTAAATATGAATTTTCCTTTTCTATAAAAACCTTTAGTTCTTTTAAAATACCCCTTGCAAGCCCCCTCCACCCAATATGGATTGCACCTATGAATTTTTTATTATAAAGAATCAAAGGGATACAATCAGCTGTTTTTATTCCTATAAATGTATAATCTCTTTTTGTGAAAATTCCATCACATACCAATTCCTCTTCCTTTTCTAACCAAAATATATTATTTCCATGCACTTGCTTAGGGAAAATTACCTCTTTTACTTTTAAAAGATCTTTGATCTCTTCTTCCCTAATTTTATAACTCCAAAAAATTATTGAATTTTTTAATTTAATTTTGTAAAATTTTTCCATTTATATTATGATAACATTATGTATTTACTTTTTGTTTTATTTACAGTTTTTATTATGAATCCAGAAAAAGGGGAGGAAAATTTATATTTAGAGCTAAAGAAAAAAGGTATAGAAATGTTAAAAAATTATGAAAGGAAATATCCATTAAGAATTCCTCAAATCCTTTATTTAGAAGTTTTAAAAAATGGAAATGGCAAGATTCCCCCTTGGGCTTCAGGCCTTTATTATGATAAAAAAATTATATTAAAATATGATAATATGGAAAACCTTTTGAAGGTTTTAAACCACGAACTGGCACATTCTATTCTTGATGAAACAATAAGACCCAATAGGGTTCCCTTATGGTTTGAAGAGGGTTTTGCCCAAATTTTGGCAGGGGAAAGTATTGATTTTTTTACATTGACCCTTTTATATATAACAGGAGGGAATGGATTAAGAAATTTAAGTTTCAATTTTCCCCAATCCCTTTTTTGGAAAAGAATGGCTTATGCAAAAGCACACCTTTTTGTTTTTAAAATGGTTGAAAAAATGGGTTGGGATGGTTTTTATTTGTTTTTATTTGATTTAAAGAAAGGAATACCCTTTCAAACTGCCTTTTTAAATAATATGGGAGAAAATTTAAATTCCTTTGAAAAAAAATTTAAAAAAGAAAGGATGCAAAAATTTTTAATCTTTTTAGGTACAGGTTCTGTATTTTTTTGGTTCTTTCTATCTCTCTTGATTATATATGCTTATTTTTTAAAGAGAAAAAAATCTAAAGAAATGGTAAAATCTTGGGAAGAAGATGATACAAATTTACCATATTTTTAAGGAATACCCTCTAAATATTAAGGCATTAATAGATGTCTCTTTGTTTATAGACAAAGGGGAAATGGTCTTTATTACAGGGCATTCAGGTGCAGGAAAGACAACCCTTTTAAAGCTCCTATATAGAGCAGAAACTCCAACTTCAGGTCAACTTTTGGTTGCAGGAAGAAATGTTTTAGCTCTCCCCCCTTCAAAATTACCTTTTTTGAGAAGGCAAATAGGGGTAATTTATCAGGACTTTAAATTAATACCCCGTATGACAATATTTGAAAATATCTCCTTTATATTAACAGTACTTGGAGTTCCTAAAAAGGAACAAAAACAAAGGGTTTATCAGTTGTTAAAATTAGTGGGTCTTCACCACAGGATGAATGCCTTTCCTAATCAGTTATCGGGAGGAGAACAACAAAGAGTTGCCATTGCCAGAGCTTTAATAAATATGCCACCCATAATAATTGCAGATGAGCCCACAGGAAACCTTGATGCAGAAATGGCTTGGGAAGTTATGACCCTATTTTCCATGCTCAATCAAAAAGGGGCAACGGTCTTAATTGCAACTCACAATCAACAAATAGTGGAAATGATGAAAAAAAGGGTTATCCATTTGGAAAAGGGAAGAGTTGTATATGATAGTAATGAAAGATTAGGCAAGCAATGATTTTGGGATATTTTATAAAGGAAGGCTTAAAAATTGTTTTATACCATAAAAAGATTTCAATTCTTGCAATTGGAGTAATTGCCCTTGCTTTATTTTTTATGGGATTTTTCTTTTTAATTGCTTATAACTTAGAGGGAATAGGAGAAGCCTGGAAAAAAGAACAAAAGATAATAATTTTTTTAAGCAGTGATTTGGATAAAAATTTTAAAAATTCCTTAGAAAGGGAAATTTCTTCTAAAAATTTCATAAAAAAATGGATTTATCAATCCAAAGAAGATGCCTTTCTAAGTTTTAAAAGGGATTTCCCATCCCTTGTCTCTGGTTTGGAAATCTTGGATGAAAACCCCTTTTCTCCTTCCTATGAAATTTTTTTGGAACCAGGATATGAGGAAGAGGTAAAGGAATTTGTAAAGGAACTTGAAAAAAAAGAAGGAATTTTGGAAGTTCAATATGATTTAAATTGGCTTAAAAAATTAAATACAATTGCATATTTTTTAAGGTACTTAGGTATTGTCTTGGGAATGTTGCTTGGCATTGGAGCAATTATAATAGTAACAAATGTGGTAAGGATTGCCACTTTAATCCATAAAGATGAAATGGAGATTTTATGGCTTATGGGTACTCCTCCATCTTATATAAGGGGGCCCTTTATTTTTCAAGGCATTTATATGGGTTTAGGGGGTGGTTTTTTAAGTACTATACTGCTTTTTTTTGTATATAAATTTTTCACTTACCAAATTAAAAATAATTTCCAGCTCCTTTGGAATTTCTTTACCTTATCTTTTCTGCCTTCCCCTTTAATTGTATTTTTATTATTTTGTGGCCTCCTTTGTGGACTTTTAGGGAGCTTGCTTTTTAAATTTGAAAGGACTGATTAATTTAAAGGGAAAAAAATTTTTATGGTTTTTAATTGCATTTTTACTTTTAAATGCTTTAAAGATAATAGTATTCCATTATAAAATTTCCCAATTATCCCTTTCCTATATCTTTTATACCTTTTCCATAATTTATATTTTATTTTTCATCTTCTTTCAAATTGGCTCAAAAACAATAATTATTTTATTTTATTTGCTTCAATTTATTTATTTGACAGCAAATTATATCTATTATTCCTTTTTTGGAATTTACCTTTCTCCAAAGGTAATTTTTTATTTATTTCAAGAAGGAACCATAACTGTTACAAAGGGAATTTTCCCCTTTGGTGGCTTTGTAATTATTTTTTTAATTGATTTACCTCTTTTAATACTAATTTTAAGAAAAAACTACTTTAAAAATTTTAAAAAAATAAAACTTAAAGTTAGAATCCTTACTTTTCTTTTATCCTTTTTAATTTTTTTAATTTACATTGAATTTAGAAAAGAAAAGGTAGATTATTTTAAAAGACGTGCAGAATTGCATGAAGATTTTACTATTGTAGAAAAATATGGACTTCTTTATTGGCAACTTACAAGTATTTTTTATGAAGATTACTATTTGGAAAAGTTAAAGAAAAGTGAAAATTTAATAGAAGTTAAGGATAAAAGGGAAAATTTTGCAAATTTTATATTTATTCAATTAGAGGCAATGGATTCTTATGTTGTAAAATTAAGTTATAAGGGAAATAAAATAATGCCTTACCTTTCTAAAATTTCAAAAGAAAATGTTTACTATCCCTATACAATTAGTTATCATTTTGGAGGAGGGACTTCCGATTGTGAATTTAGTGTAATCAATTCCTTAGAACCCTTAAAATATTATCCTTCAATGAAACTTTTTAATTATTCTTATGATAATTCTTTTGTAAAGGAATTAAAAAGAAATGGCTTCATTGCAAAAGCTTTTCATGGAAATTATGCTGCTTTTTTTAACAGAAGATATGCCTTCAGACAAATGGGTTTTGATAAATTTTTTGATATAAAAGATATGAATTTAAATATGAAGGGTTGGGGTGCCAGTGATGAAGAGGTTTTTGAATTTGTTTTAAAGGAATTAAAGGAAGAAAAAAAGCCCTTTTTTTATCATATTATAACAATGAGTAGCCATTTTCCCTATACAAATGTTTTAAATTACCATAAAAATGATGCTCTAGACCATCCAGAAAGGGTTGTAAAAAATTATTTTCTTTCTATGAACTATGTAGATAATGTCCTTAAAAAATTTATTCCTGAATTTATAAAAAAGGAAAATACTTATATTTTCATTTTTGGAGACCACGCTCCTGAAATTTACTTTTTAGTACAAAACACCTCTTCAGCAAAACTATATATAGAAATGGAAAAATTTGAGTTTGTTCCCCTTATAATTATTACTCCAGATAAAATAAATTATATAGAAGAAAAACTTTGTGCTTCCTTTTTAGACATTGCCCCAACTCTTTTATTTTCTTCTGGTATATCCTTTAAATATTATACAGAAGGAGAAAATCTCCTCTCCTTTCCCATAAGTGATAAACCCATTACCCCTTATGAAAAGACCTTTACAAGGTTAGAAGTATATAAAAAAATTCAAAGGCAATATGAATACCTTATTAAAACCAAGCCCTTTTTAAATTAAAAAAGTTTTACCCTCCATAAATCATGTAAGTGGATTATCCCTTTTAATTTTTCATCCTTTTCTACAATAAAAAGGGAAGTTATTTTTTTCTCTTCAAAAATCTTTAATGCTTCTGATGCTAAGGAGTCCTCTGAAATTGTAATAGGTTTTATCTTCATACATTCACAAGCATTTTTATGAAGCAAATTATCATCCTTTTGTAAGAGACGCCTCAAATCCCCATCGGATATAACACCTTTTAATTTTTCTTCCTCATCTACAACAGCAGTAATTCCAAAACCCTTTTTTGACATTTCATAAATTACATCCTTCATATTTGTATTTTCATAAACCTTTGGAACTGCCTCACCTGTATGCATCAAGTCCTTTATTTTCATTAGTTTTTTACCTAAGGAACCCCCTGGATGTCTTAAGGCAAAGTCATCTTCCCTAAAGCCTTTTCTTATAAGTAAAGCCATAGATAAGGCATCGCCTAAGGCAAGGGTTGCAGTAGTAGAAGCAGTAGGTGCAAGATTCATGGGGCAAGCTTCTCTGGATATTTTTATATTTAAATGAATGTCCGATAAATTTGCCAATGTTGAAGAAGGGTTTCCCGTTAATGAAATAAAGGGAATTCCTAAGCGTTTTAAAACTTCTGCTAAATTAAGGAGTTCCTCTGTTTCTCCACTATAAGAGACAAGGATAGCTACATCCCCTTCACTTATAACCCCTAAATCTCCATGGATTGCCTCTGCAGGATGTAAAAAGATTGCTGGAGTCCCTGTTGAAGACATTGTAGCTGCAATTTTTCTGCAAATTATACCTGACTTTCCCAAACCAGTAATTACAACCTTTCCTTTGCAGTTATGCAACAAATCAATTGCTTTTACAAAGTTTTCATCTAAGGATTTTCTTACTTCCATTATGGCATCTGCTTCTATTTTCAAAACCTTTTTTGCAATTTTTATGCTCATAGGACCTCTTTAATTTTAATTAAAACTTCCAAGAGGGATTTCAAATCCTTTAAAGGAAGTTGTGTGTATTTATCTGAAAGGGCTTTACCGGGCTCAGGATGGGTTTCTATGAAAATTCCATCCACCCCTACAGCAACAGCTGCTTTACATAAGGGAAAAATAAATTCCCTTTTCCCTCCAGAGATCCCCTTTTCTCCTGAAGGAAGTTGAAGGGAATGGGTTCCATCATATAAAACCTTTGCTCCAAGGGATTTTAAAATTGGAAAAGATCTCATATCTACAACTAAGTTATGGTATCCAAAAGTTGTTCCCCTTTCCGTCAAAAAAATTTCCTTAGAACCACCAGCTTTAACCTTTTCTATGGCATAAGCCATATCCTCTGGTGCCATAAATTGTCCTTTTTTAATATTAACTGGTTTTTTTGTTTTTCCTGCTTCAAGGAGTAAGTCCGTTTGTCTGCATAAAAAGGCAGGTATTTGTATGAAATCAACCACTTCTGCAATCTTTTCTACTTGATATGTTTCATGTACATCTGTTATCAAAGGAACATTGTAAGTTTCCTTTACTTTTTTAAAAATTTCAATTCCCTCCTTTAATCCCACACCCCTATATGAATTTAAAGAAGTCCTATTTGCTTTGTCAAAGGATGCCTTAAGAACCCAAAAGATTTTTTCTTCAAAACTACTTAAAATTTTTTTCATCTCTTCCACTTGTTTGTAAAGCAAGTCCTCCCTTTCAATTACACAGGGACCTGCAAAAAGATAAAATTTTTCCTTCATTTTTCTTTCTCCTTTTTATTTTTCAAGGATGCTTCAATAAAAGACTTAAATAGGGGATGAACCTCTAAGGGCTTTGATTTAAATTCAGGATGGAATTGACAGGCAATAAAGAAAGGATGGTTTTCTAATTCTATAATTTCCATATATACACCATCGGGAGATTTTCCTGAAAAGATAAGCCCTGCTTTTTGCAATTTTTCTAAGTAAAAAGTATTTACTTCATATCTATGTCTATGTCTTTCACTAATTTTTTCTTTTCCATATGCTCTAATAGCAAGGGAATTAGGAAGCAAATGGCAATCGTATGCACCCAGACGCATTGTTCCCCCCAAATTTTCTTCCTTTAAAAGCTCTGGCAATTTTACAATGACTTTATGGGGTGTAAATTCGTTAAATTCTGTAGAGTCCGCCTCTATTAACCCTGCCACATTTCTTGCAAATTCTATGACAGCAACTTGCAAACCCAAACAAATCCCCAAAAAGGGTATCTTATTTTCCCTAACATATTTAATTGCTTTTATTTTTCCCTCCTTTCCCCTTTCTCCAAAACCCCCTGGGACCAAAATCCCATCCATCTCTTTCATTATATTTACACTCTTTTTACCCTTTTCAAATTCCTCAGCATCAATCCAGGTTATTTCCACTTTTACATTGTTTGCAACTCCCCCATGCATCAGGGCTTCCACTAAGCTTTTATAAGAATCCCCATACTTTGTATATTTGCCAACTATTCCAATTTTTACAACTTCCTTTGCATTTTTCATCTTATATACCATCTCTTCCCATTCTTTAATTTCCCTTGGTGAATGGGGGAGATTTAAGAGATCCAATATCTGTTCATCAAGCCCTTCCCTTATTAATTGAAGGGGAACTTCATAAATCAAATCCACATCTTCTTCTCCTACAACACCCTCTTCTGGAACATTACAAAAAAGAGCAATCTTTCTTTTAACCTCTTGGGGCAAAACTTTATCAGATCTACATATAATAATATCTGGTTGAATCCCCATGGATTGCAATTCCTTTACAGAATGTTGGGTGGGCTTTGTTTTTAATTCCTTTGCTGATCTTATAAAAGGCACAAGGGTTACATGGATATTTATAGCATTCCCCCTCCCCACCTCTTGTCTAAACTGTCTTATGGCTTCCAAGAAGGGCAGAGATTCAATATCTCCCACGGTTCCCCCAATTTCTATAATAATGATATCTTTTTCATCAGATATTTTTCTTATACATTCCTTAATTTCATCTGTAATATGGGGAATTACTTGAACCGTTGAACCCAAATATTCCCCCCTTCTTTCTTTTTCAATTACTTGCTGATAAATTTTACCCGTTGTATAGTTATTTAGTTTAGAAGTTGTAATTGATGTAAATCTTTCATAATGTCCTAAATCCAAGTCCGTCTCTGCCCCATCTTCCGTCACATATACTTCTCCATGTTGAAAGGGAGACATAGTTCCAGGATCTACATTTATGTAGGGGTCAAATTTAATTATATCAATTGAAAATCCCCTTGCCTTTAAAATAGTACCAATTGAAGAGGCAATTATACCTTTTCCAATAGATGATACAACTCCTCCAGTGATAAATATATATTTTGTTTTCAAATTTCCCCCTTCTTTTTTAAATATTCTTCAACTTTTTTTATATCTTCTGGCCTATCCACAGATAAAGAATCAAAGGGTGCATCTTCCACATAAATTTTAATTCCAAAATACAAAGGTCTCAACTGCTCCAAGGACTCAGCCTTTTCAAGGTCCCCTTGGGGTAAGGAGATAAGTTTTTGGAGTGTTTCCCTTTTATATCCATAAATCCCTAAGTGTTTTTTAAAAAATTTAAGGTTTTTTGGATAGGGTATGGGTGCTCGAGAAAAGTATAAGGCAAATTTTTTTATATCTTTTACAACTTTAACAATGTCTGGACTTTCTGCACCTTCCTTTAAAGGATAATCTAAAGTTGCCATTTCATAACCTTTAAGCAATGTGTCCCTTAAAATTTCTAAATTTTTTAATTCAATCGTTGGCTCATCCCCTTGTAAATTAATATAATAATCTGCATAAGTTATATCTGCAATTGCTGCTACTCTATCAGTTCCAGAGGGACAATCAGGAGAAGTCATATAAACTTTCCCACCAAACTCCTTCACTTTCTTTTTAATTTCTTCTGAATCCGTTGCCACAATTACATCTTCAATACCTTGTAATTTCTTTGCCTTTTCCCAAACCCATTGAATCATAGGTTTTCCTAAGATATTACAAAGAGGTTTTGCATAGAACCTCGTGGAACCAATCCTTGCGGGGATAACTATTATAATTGACACAAATGATTTTATCTTAAAAAATAAGAAAAGTCAAAAATTATGTTTCCTTCAATTGAATTTTAAAATCTAATTTATAGTTTTACCAGCTCAATCCATAAATTTATAATGCTTCTTTACGGGTAAAAGGATTTCCCATTTGCAAGACAATCCCTTTGGAAAAGTTACCAGATCCCCCTCATTTATTTCATATTTTTCCCCTTCTTCTGTTTCCACAATTATCCTTCCCTCCAAAATGTAACATACCTCCGTTTCATCGTAATACCAATCAAACTTAGAAATTTCCTTTTCCCAAGTAGGCCAGTTTCTTACTCCCATTTCTTTTAAGGTTTCTTCATCGGGTCTTATAATTTTTATTTCCATAATAACTCCTTATATTTAAATTATACCAAATCTTTAATTTACAAAACTATGGTAATCTTTAATCCCTTCTCCCTTGTATTCTCTGCAAAGATTTTTCCATTGTGTTCTTCAACTATTCTTTTAGCTATAAGAAGCCCTAAACCACTTCCAGAAACCTTTGTTGTAAAATAGGGCTCAAAAATCTTCGAAATTAAATCTTCAGGCACTCCAGGTCCTTCATCAATTATTTCAATTACTAAATTTTTATCCCTTTTTAAATAAAAATGGATGAGTGGTGGGGGATCTTGGGATTGCCAGCTGTTATTTAAAATGTTAAAAAGGGCTCTTTTAAAAAGGCGGGGATCCAAATCTATAAAAATTTCTTCCAAGGGCAAATAAAGTTTTATCTTCCCACTTTCTATATAAGGTTTAAACCAATTCTTTAAAATTTCCTTTAAGTTTACCCTCTCCTTTTTTAAAGAAGGAAGGCGAGAAAACTCAGAAAATTCGGAGGAGATATTTTCTAAATCTTTTAAAGAATCTAAGATTTCCTTTGAAATTTGTAAAAATTCCTTTGAAAATTCACCTTTTTTCTTTTCAAATATTTCTTGTAAGTATTCTATGGATAATCTAATTGGGGTTAAAGGATTCTTTATCTCATGGGCAACTATCCTTGCAAGTTGAGAAAAGAGAGCAAATTTTTCCTTTTCAATTTCTGATGTTATATCATTTGAAAAAAAAAGCCATCTCTTTTCATCTATTTTTAATTTTTTTTATTGATATAATTTGCCATCCCTTTGTAAGGTTCCTTCATCTTTTAATTTAAATATTTCTTCAATATTTAAAGGAAGTAGGGAGTTTGAATTTATTAAATCCATCTCTTCAAATAGGGCAACGCCTATGGGCAAATTATTCAAAACACTTTTTAAGGTCTTTTCTTCATTTTGCAATTTTTCAATTGAGGACTTTAAAGCAATGGATAAGTCTTCTAATTCCTTTCCAAAGATTGGTTTTACCTCTTCAAATTTTTTACCCTTTTCCATTTCCTTTGCACTTTCAGATAATTTTTTTAAGGGCTTAATTATTTTTTTTAAGGCAAAAACTAAAAAGACAAAGCAAAAACCATAAAAGATACTTAAAATACCCCAGGTCTTTTCTGTAAGCCATTGGATTGGCTTTTCAATCCCAGGCAATCTCTCTTGTTTTAACCCCACCAAATTTCCTTCCCTATCTTCAAAAAAAAGAAAAATTTCCCTTTCAATTTCAAAGACCTCTGGGTTTTTTAAAGGTAACTTAGAAATTATTTCAAAGGGACAAAACTTAAAATTTTGCTCAATTCTTTCACCTCCAGATAAAAGCCCTTCATAATAATAAAAAGTCCCCTTTAAGTCCCTTAAGTAATTTAAAAAATTCTTTTGGATTTCACTTCCCCATAAATTTTGCAAACTTGTAATTTGTTCCTTTTGGTTAGATATAAAAAAGAATGCCATAAATAAAATAATTATTAAGATTAAGAGCAAGGGGAACAAAAGGTAAAAGTAAATTGATTTAATTTTGATGGGAAAGTTTATGGAAAAGATTCCTCCAATTATTATTAAAAAGCCAAAGATTAAATAAGGAAAACTAAATTCCCAGGGGGGAATTAAAAAGAGATAAAATTTTTCCCCTTCTTGATAAACATAACTTATCCCTTTTTTTAAGATTTTTTCTTTAATATTTTCTGGCAGAAAAATTGAATTTCCCACTTCCAACTTTTTTTCTTGGTTATAAATTCCAAAAAAGATTGGAAAAGGTTCCTTTTTTGAAATATAAGGTGGAAATATTTGCAAATGGATTAAAACCTTCCCCCAATACTTTTCAAAATCATAAAGGGGATATTCCAAATGGTATAATGCCTCTCCTTCCTGGTATAAGCCCTCCTTTGATAAATTACAAAGAGAAAAGCTTTTTGTTTGTTCCAAATCAATCAATTCATTTCCCTTATAAAGTTCTATTTTATAATCAACGGGAAGGGTTTTTAAAGATAGCTCCTTCAAAAGAATTTGCAAAAATTCCTTTTCATTTTCAATTAATAAGTAGTAAGGAAATTTCCTTTGCCAATCCCAATTTTTCAAAATCTCAGGATAAATATTCTTTATTTGAATTAAAGTAAAGGTTGGCTGGTTAATCTTTTTAAAGGAATAAGATAAAGAAAGATAATTTTTAAGATTTTCTTTAATTATTATATGCGAAGGTGCCAAGCTCCATAGCCCTAAGAGTAAAAAGAAAGAAAAATTTTTATTTTTAAAACTTAAAATTCCAATGGAGCCAATGGTTAAAAAAAGCAAGGAATAGATAGAAGAAAGTAAAAAGAAAAAGGGAATAAAAAATAAAATCAAATACTTAAAGTTTAAATCTAAGTTCCTTTGCCAAAAAGTTATCAAAGAAGCAGAAAATAAAAAGATAGAAAGTTTTACTAAAAAGGAAATTTTTAAAATATTTGTGGAATTTAAAATTTCAAATAAAAAATAATAATAAAAAACTGAAGTTAAAAAAAATAAAAGAATAGATAAAATTTTGCCAAATTTTATTTTGATTTTTAAAGAAATTAAAAATAATAAAATTAAAGTTAAAGTTAAATCTAATGGGGAAGCAGTCAAAAATGAAAAACTTGGATTAGAAAACTCCTCTTTTTTTAAAAATTTATCCAATAAAGGCAATAAATCAAAAGAAATTAAGGATAAAAATAACCTTATA
>FWPU01005078.1_pt1 | contig 15954 bp, 16 predicted proteins | sample 2228361 | NCBI WGS metagenome assembly FWPU01 (sample SAMEA103939777, study PRJEB20133) | metagenome
TTACGATTTTATTACATAGAAAGTGTGACAAATCCACTTCTACATTTGTAACAAATACTATTTTTTTATTATCGTCACTAAATACTATGTCGTGAAATTCAGTTTCGCTTTTTACAATTTTTTTATCTCCTGTTGTTCTATTTGCGATTAATAATTTATCTCCTTTGTCTTCGTCTTTGATTTTCATTACAAATTTTGTTCTATCTTTACTCGTTTTTACAGCAGTTATTGTATCACTCACATCGTAAAAGTATTTACCTTTACCTGTTCTAACTAACACAATATATTTTGTATCAAATATTTTACCGCTGTATTCTTCTTGTGTTTTTATTCTTTTTTTTACTGCAACTCCAACAATCTCTTGTAGTTCTTCATCATATATAAAATATATATTTTTTAACGTTTTTTTTATATCTTTATTTGTCGTTTTTATCTTCATTTTTTTTACTCCTTTCTTTTATTTTTTTTTATATAAAAAATCATTCCTTGTCTTGTAATCACGGCGGGTTTTTATTTTTGTAAAAAAATATTAATTTAAATACAATGAAAGCCTGCATCTATAGAACCAAAAATTCAAAAGCCCCCCCTGCAGGTGCCCCCATCGGTGGCGGGCAGGCGGGCATATAATCTATTAGTAGGCTACTCTGAAAATAAAAGTATTGACAAAATAAAAAAAATATATATTATATATACAGGTAAAGCTATGGATGACAATTTAAGTCCATCTACGATTTTATCTTTAGCATTAGAGAAGTTATGGGAGCTATTAGATAGCAATGATGATGACACTAAGTTAAAAGCTATAGAGATAAGTTTGAAGTATTTAGTGAAGCAGAAGGAGGTATCGGTAGTTGATGAAGTGGAAGAAGGGAAGTAGGGAGGTATGGTTGGAGCGTGATTTAGTAGCTGGGATAAAGAAGTGGTGTGAGGAGTGTGGGGTGTATTATATACGCAATGTAGGGGGTGTTTACAATCGTAGTGGCATACCTGATTTTGTGATATGTTACAATGGTTTATTTATAGGTATAGAGTGTAAGCGTTATGGTGGGAAGTTAACTAAGGCTCAGAGTAGGGAGTTAAGTAGGATAGTTAATAGTGGTGGCAGGAGTTTTGTGATAAGTGACGTAGAGCAATTTAAGAGGGTGATGGATGGGGTAAGCAGGAGTATGTTAAGGAGGGGTGGGTATGGATTAAGTGATGATTGGGTGGATGAGGTATGATAAGGTATAAGTGGAGTAGACCGCAGTATGAGTTTATATATAGTAATGGTAGCAGTGTAGCGTTATTAGGTGGGAAGGGGAGTGGGAAGACGACTGCGTTATGTAGGAAGGGAGTGATATTGAGTTATGAGTATGACAACGTAGGGTTATTAGGGCGTTATAAATTAAGTCAGAGTGAGGATGCGTTATTAAGTATATTAGAGCAGATGTTGATAGGTTATGAGTGGCATAAGAGGAAGGAGACTGGGGGTTGGAATTATTATATTGTGAACAAGTTTAACAGGTTATCGCAGATAAAGATAAGGAGTTTAAGGGACATAGGTAACATAAGTGGGATGAATTTAGGGTGGTTTGGGATAAGTGAAGTGGATGATACGCATTTAACTGAGATGCATTGGATAGAGTTATGTAATCGTTTGCGATTAGGGACGGTAAGACGAAGGCATCAAGCGTTATGTGAGGGGACACGAAGTGGGAATTGTGATACGGGAGGATGGGTTAATAAGGTTGTTAAGAAAAAGATATATATTACAACATTGGATAATAAACAGAATTTACCTGAGAGTTTTTTACAATATATAGAGGGATTATCGGAAATAAATAGAGCAAGAGTGGTTACAGGTATGTATGATGTAAATGCTATTGGACAGATTATATATCCAGAGTTTTGTATTAGAACACATACTGATAATACAGATGATGTTTTAAATAGATGGCAGGGGAGTGGGGCATATGATATATGGTTAGGAATTGACTGTCCATATCAGTTAGCTTGTGTTGTAGGGATTGTATATAGGGGGAAGATTTATATTATACAAGAAATATATGAAGAAGATAATTTGAGTATAAATGAGTTTTTGGATAAGATACAAGGTTATTTAATCAGTATAGGAATAGATAATAGATATGTAATAAACGCTTATATAGATAGTGCTGGTGGAAGGAAAGATATGGAAGAAAATATAAGTGCATTGGAGAGATTTTTAGAAAGAGGATGGCGAGTTTATTATGGCGCTCAAAGGATTAAAGAAAGAGAAGAATGTGTTAAGAAATTGTTGATAGATGGTAAATTAATTGTTGATAATAAATGCTCAATACTTATTAGTGGCTTTGTTAGTGGATATGTCAGAAAACTTGTTAATGGTGTTTTAAGTGAGAAACCATTGAAAAATAGATATTCACATTTGCAAGATGCATTAGCATATTTGTGTAGTGGTTTATTAAATGACTTCGGAGAAGATTTGGCTGTGAATAATAAAAAAAGCAATTATGATTATGATAGATATTTTGTAGATAAATATGAAAGGATAATAAAGACAGGATGAAGATATTGATTTTTAATTTTTTATTTTTATATAATAAGATATAGATGGTAGAAAGGACTTTAGCTGGGATTGAACAATATATTGGAATAAAACAGAAATTAGATTATCGCTCTAATATTCATACTTATATAATAAAAGAAATTATTAGTATGGTGTCTTGGAAGAGTAATTTTCTAAATGAGAATAGAGATAGATGGATAAAGAATAAGAAGTTATATTTTAATCTTTTATCGGATAGTGAAGAACTTGATGATAAATTAAAAGAACAATTGGGTCAGTTAGGTGAATTAACTATACCTATAGCTTATAAAGTTGTAAAGACAATTTTAGATATTTCATTAGAAGAGTTAGAAAGACGACGATATTATTATGAGTTATTGCCTTATGTTATTAACGATTATCCTAAAGTTTTGTTTTTAAATATTCTTTTACAAAATGAGTTGAAGAAACAACATTATATTAATACAATAAGACAGATATTAGAAGATAGTGCTATATATGGTTGCGGGATATTGCATATATCTTGGGGGAAATTATATAAAACATTTTTCACTGAAGCAGAAATTCAAGGTGATAAATTACTTGAAATACCTACTAAAAAAATTGTAGAAAAACAAGTTAAGTTTGATTATGAAGGAAATATAATAAATGTTATTAATCCAGAAAATTTTGACTTTGATAATTCATTTAATATTTTAGATATAGATAAATGGCGTTATTGTATAACAAGATTATTAGTTTCACAAACGGATTTGTTAAATATTGTTAAGAATGGTTATGATTTTATAAATACTGAAATTATAGAACGAGCTGGGAATTTACAAGAGTTTTTTGCATCGTTAATAATAGATAGTGATTTAAAGTTATCATCAGAAGAAATGGCAGATTTTGAATTTTATTGGAAACAGGGACGTAAAGTATTAGTAGAAAATATATATCTAAAAATTATTCCTAAAAAATTTGGATTAAGTAATAGTAGTGATGAAGAAATATGGTTGTTTACAATTGTCAATCGAAGATTAATAATTAAAGCATCGCCTTTAACATATAATCATAATAAGTTTCCTATTGTAATATATACTTGGAATGGAAGCTTAAATGAGAAATACCCTGCTTCTTTAATGGATTACTTAGAGCCTTTGCAAAGTTATATTAATTGGTTATTAAGGAAATATAAAGAAAATGTTAATGCAAGTATTAATAGGATATTTTTATTAAATACACAGAATTTAGAAAATCCACAAGATTTTACTTTTGATAGAACTTTGTCTATTTTAAAATTAGATAAAAGTGTTGCAAGATTACCAGGTGCTATAGATAATACTGTAAGAGAATTAAATTTTGAAATTAAAACAGGGATGCATTTAAATGTTATACCTATGTTTATGGAGATAATAAGGAATATAAGTGGAATAAGTGAATTACATTTAGGTGGTTTTCCATCTGGAAGGCGAACAAAAGGTGAAATTGAAATACACGCATTTTTAAGTAGTATTGGTGTTAGAGCATTGTTGAGAAATATGCATAATTGGATTGGTAAAAGATTAATTGATATTGTTACTTCAAATTTAAGACAATTTCTTAATGGTAATGTATTATTAGAAGTAAAGAAAGATGAATTTATGGAAGTGCAAAAGATTTCAGATATAGCGCAGAATTTAGAAGTGTTAGAAACATTAACAGGAAGAACACTTATAAATTTAGATATGACATTGATTAAAGGAGAATATGATTATTATTTAGGAGATTATTTAGAACCTTCTTATGATGAAAAAACATTAACATCTTTGAATGAGTTTCTAAAAGTAGTAGGTAATATTCCAATGCTTGGACAAATGGTAGCATTGATTTTTAAATGGAATAAAATTAGCGAATTATTATTCAGGGCAACTGGTAGTAAAAATCCTGAAGATTTTATAAATATGGAAATGTTAAAACAGATGCCAAATATTATGTTAAATATGATGACACAAAATCAACAGCAACAGCAACGACCACAACAATCGCAACAACAGCAACAATTACAAGCTCAACAAGAACCTATTTCTTAATAATGGATAATAACGAGATTATAAACAAATATCTAATATATAATAAATTAAATGAATTAGTAAAACGAGGGGATATAGATTTATTTTGCGATTTTATTAAAGAAGAATATGGTACTATGTATGATATCAGTATGTTATTAGAAAGTTTATCATATAACCAAATTTTTAATGAAGCTTCTAATATTATTGCTTTTAAAGCGAAGATGGATGTTATTAAAGAAATCATTGAAACTGCTAAAATAAGAATTATAAATAATTATAATAAATATTTGGAGTTATCTAAAAAAATAGAAGTGGAGAAATAGTGATTTGACATTGTAAAAAATAAATATATAATAAGAATAAGGAGGAAATAGTATGGTAAATGAAAAAGATATATTAGATTTTTTAGATAACAAAACACAGGATAGTAAAGATAATCAATCTTCACAAATACAGACACAGACACAAACACAAACACAACCACAAATACAAACATCACAAGTGCAAAATAAGACAGATACAACAAATATTGTTAATCGTATTACTGAGGAAGTGGCATCTAAATTATATCCATATTTAGCGAAAAGCTTAGCGATTTTATCACATTCTTTACAATACGCCAATATTAAAGATAAATATAATGATTTAAAAATAGAAGATTATATCAAAATTAATGATGAATTGGAAAAAGAATTAGGGGAGGTAAAATCGGAAAATGTATCTGAACTTTTAGAAAGATTTTATAGTAAAAGAAAAAAGATATTAGATAAGATTGAACAAAGTAAAAAAGAAAAAGAGGAGGTAAAGAAAACTGTATCAGAAGTTGATGTGGATACAAATGCTTCGCCAATATTAAATAAAGGGGAAAAAGTAAAAACGAATGTAGCCGAAAATAACCCTGTGGTTGAAGTATTTAATAAATTAAATTCTTGGAGGAATATAACTTCCACTTTAAAATAGGAGGTAAAATATGGCTATATTAGGTGCAAGAAGTATAAGCAATATTCCATCATCTGCAAGGCCAGGAGATTGGGATAGTGTAGTACCTTTTATTAGTTTTCAAAATTTTCCATTAACAGCTATATATAGTTTAGCTCCGTCAAAACCAGTATCAGATTTTACTTTTAATTGGTTTGATAAGATATGTCCTATCATAACTATTAAAATTTTAAATGATGTTCCTGCAGGTAGTAATTCATTTGTAGTTGATGATACATTTACAGATGAAACTGGAACAATTATGGATTACACATTCTTAACAAAAGGAACTGTTTTAAAACACGCTAAGACTGGTGAGGAAGCTATTGTAACAGCTACACCTACAAGCAATACTGTATCGATACAAAAAGGAGTAGGTAGTGTGCCAGATAGTACTTGGACAGCAGGTGATATTTTGCAATTTCAAGGTGTAACAGCTACTCATAGAAAACTTGCCTTGACTAAAGTAAATATAGACCCGACAAGACGAGAAAATGCTGTCCAAAAGTTTACTGAAATTGCTACAGACCAATCTTTAGAACACGATTTAATAGAAAAAAGAATAGAAGGATTTAGTTTAGCTGACCAAAGAATTGAAGGTTTGTGTAGACTTGCGCAAGGTATAGAAGAAACTTTATTATCAGGTACTCCTAAATTATCTGGTGGCTCTCCAACTTCTATAAGTTTTGACGGCGATATTTTATATAAAATGGGAGGTATAAAATATCTGTTAGATACTTATGCTCCTAATAGAATATTTGTAAATTCTGATGTTAATGGTGTTGTAACGGAGAGTTATTTGAATTCAATATTAAGACAAGTGTTTAATTATGATAGTGGTAATAGGTCGAGAATGGCGATTTGTGGTAATGGTTTTATCCAAACAATTAATGAGATAGCTGGGATGACTGTTACAAGGTATTCAGACCCTGTAACAGAAAGGTTTGGATTAAGAGTTTTTGAATGGATTTCGCCATTTGGTACTCTATATTTAATGCAACATCCATTATTTAGTGCTTCTAATTTATATTGGACACATAGTAATAATGCTTATGAAAGAACGTATTCAGCATTATTATTAGACCCAGATACGATAGTGAAGAGAGTTTTATTACCTATAATTGAAAAAGATAATATTCAAAGTAATGATGATTTAGGTAAAAAGAGTGCCTTTGTAACAATTTTAGGACTGGAATTAAATCCAGTTGTTTATAATGCTCTGTTAATAAACTTTAAAACTGGAGCATAATTAAGGAGTAAAATAATGCCCAAACATTATAGAAAATCAAATGAAAGCCGAGGAACAAAAAATATACCAGCAAAAGAATTAAAAGCTCAAGATACACTTAAAGATAATAAAGATATTGACAAATATTTTAAATCACCTATTGGTGGTGGTGTAAAACCCATATCAAAAGTAAAATGATAATATTTTGGAGAGTGGGGAATATTCTTCCTCACTCTCTAAATCTTAATGGCTGTCACATTAGCTGATTTAAGGAACGAAATATTACTTTATACAGCTGATTTTATAAACGCTACTACTGATAATCTAAATAAACAGATTAAATTCACCCGAAATCATATGGCAAGAAATGTTGATATTTCTTTCTTATTATTCACTGATGTTATAAATACAACAAATGGTGTATCTTCTTATTCTTTACCTACTTTATTTAGAGATGAATATTATGTATATAATACAACACTTAATAAAATTATAGAACTTTGGCTTCCTGATGTTGTTTTAGATGAAAAAGTAATATATGGTTTACCATCTTCAGGTGAACCTCGGGGTTATCAAATAAGAAATAATAAAATTATTTTTTATCCTACTCCAGATAATGATTATACAATAGAAATATTATCATATCATTTACCTACTGTTTTAACAAATGATATAGACACTGATGCTTTAAATGATAATTATGAAGAATGTATTGTTAAAGGCGCAACATATAGATTATTTTCTCAAGTTGGTAGCTTTGATTTAGCAACTATCTATTATAATGAATATAAAGAATTATTATTGGAAGTATCAAATCAAGAGAAAAACAGATGGCAACAAAAGTTATTAGCATACAAGAGAAGACTTGCTGAAAAGTTAAACGTTGCTAATATTGATATATTATAATGGGTAGAGAAAGAACAAAACTTATTAGAATATATCAACCTTTTGGAAGTGCTGTTACTGATATTCATCCAACTTTAATTCCTGAGAATTCTATATTAAATCCACAAAATGTTTTATATAAAAATGGTAGCATTACACACGGTAAAGGTAATACAGCATTAAACCCTGCAGTAACAATAAAAACTGGAGGAGTAGTATTAAAAAGTGGTTTACCGATTATTATTGTAATAAAAAATGATGATAATGTTATTAAATATGAGAATGGAGTTTGGACGGCATTTACAGGGACAGCAAGCGGAACGGACGCAACAAATCAACATTTAGATATTGTAGAAGGCTTTTTGCATATTTATAACGTACCAACTGCTTTTGGAGTTTGTAATTCTCCAATATATCGATATGATTTAAATGCCAATACAGTATCGGCTTTAGTTACTAATCCAGTACAAGGTGATTTTACTTTTAATAAAGCTAAGACAATAGGAATTTATTCTAATTTTATTTTTATAGGTAATTTAAATGAAACGCCATCTGGCGGGTCAGCGACTGATTATCCACAAAGATTACGATGGAGCCAATATAATGTTCCAAATAATTGGAAGAATAATCCTGACGGCACTGGACAGAGTGGATATTTTGATTTTGATGAGAACACTGAGATTTTAGGATTAAGTAGATATGCTAACTTTCTTGTAATATTTACTAATCAAGGAATTTACTTTTTAGAATATGTTGGAGGTGATACGATACACGAAGTTATTCAAGTTATTAGAGAAGATGAAAGCGGAACATTATTATCTCCACAATCTTTTATAATAATTGAAGATAATATATTTTTTGCAACACAACGAGATATTTATTTATTAAGAGGAAAAATGTTGCAACCTATATTGAAAGGTTTAATGAAAAATGATTATCTAAAAGACATTAGTTTATCAACAGCAAAATTTAGTACAATGACTTATGATGGCGATAATAATATTGTTAAATTGAATATTCCAAAAAACGATGGTGTTAAAGTATATAATATTGATTTAACACATAATGCAATATATACTGATGTCTATATTATAGCTGATGTATTAACAATGAGAAATTATATAAGTAGTACAACAACACAACGATTTTCAGATGAAATATTATTTACTAATAATAATGTTTATAGATTTAGTGATAATTATCAATCGAGATTTAATACTACACAAAATATGATTTTTGAAACAAAGATATTTGGTATGCCAGAAACAAATCAAATAAAAAGGATAAAAGGTATAGAATTATTCGGAACTGCGCAAGGTAGTGGTTATATAATGATTGAATATTTGCCATCTCAAGATGGAATGACATTTACTTCAGGAATTGCAATAACACAAAATATATATGCTGGAAATTTTGTAATAAGAGGTAGTATAAACAAATTAACAAAATATTATAAAATAAGAGTTAGTTTTAATCCAGTTTTGTATAGTAGTTCACGACCATTGATTAATGGAATTAAAATATATGAAGAACCTTTATCTATGTTATCTGTATAATGTTAAATTTTATTTCCAATAGACCTCCAACAAGTAGAATAAGAGATTTAAGCGATGTCCAAAAGCATATAGAAGCTTTATGGTTATCTATGGATGAAATGTCAGATGCTACAAAACATCTGCCATTATCTATTTCACCGCCTCAGACTATATATGAACCTATAAATACTGCAGTAGTTATTGCTGGTAGTTTTTTAGATAATACTCCATCTTCTGGATATGTAGCGTGGCAAGATGTAAAAATCAGATATAATGGTGTTAATTATGATATTGCTAATGGTAATACGTCAGGACTTTATATTTATTGGAATAGTACTTCTCCTAATGTTTTTTATACAACAAGTGATTTAAACACTATAATTAATAATGCATCTTATTTTTTAATAGGTGTAAATAATAGTGGATTATTTCAAAATTATGTTGGTAAAAAATTAGCAAATAATACGGCAAATACAAATATTATAGTTGATAGCTCTATAACTTATCCAAAAGTTGCTTCATTTTCTATACAACCTAAGCATATGAGTAATACACATATTTATATAGATGGTAATCCATTTTATATAAATGGGAATACTATATCTTGGTTAAACTTTACATTATATCATTTTGGTACAGGATACAATATTAGCGCAGGAAGCACAACATATAAATATGTTTATTGGCGAATAGGTGAAAATTTTTTAAGGTCAACAGATGGTTGGATAGGTGGTGGAGATAGTGATATAATATTAGTATATAGAATTCAATCTGGTATGTATTATAGATTATATAATAAAAGGACTTCTTTTTCTTTAGATTTTTTAGATGGCGCTACATTAAGAAATAGCACAATTAAATATTCTAAGATGGCTGATGTTCCTAATTCTATGATATATGTTTTTAATAGTGGTCGCCAAATATATAGCACAACGTTTTCTTCAGCTGGTATCTATGATATATTTAACATATCATCAAATGTTATTGGAGTGGAATATCCTTATATGAGAATTATTATACCTTATTTAATAACGTTTTCATCTGGGGTAAATGAAATTATGCAATTTCTCTGGAGATTAAAATTTAACGATTTAGCTTCAGGGTCAACACATCATTATTCACTTGGTCATATACAAAGATTTACTGCTCCAAGTTCTTTTGATATGGCATATGTAGCACATATTAATGACAGTGGTAATTATGGTGTAATAATTGGTTGCGCAACATTAACTAATAATTCAATAAGGCGATGGGGAGGGATTATGGATATTATAATAGATGGCCATACCTTTCACACATCTTATAGAGAAGATACTAATCTTGGCGTATATTCTAATTCACATTATACAGGGTATCTTGCCAATGATACTTTAAAATTTATGGAAACTGCAAAAATAGGCTCAACAATGCGTGGTTGGGCACATTCAAGCATTCCAATAACAATTAGATTAGATGTTTTGAGTAAATCTGGCACTAATGTTGCAACATTGAAATATAGTTATTGCGCTTATATTGGATATAATGTAACTTTTACAATGGGTTAAAATGATAAGTGACGAAATAATAAATCAACAAATGCAATCTGAGGATGGGTGGGAAAATCGTGGAACACACTATCTTAAAATATTAGAAGATGATGATATGTTAGTAATGATACAAAAAAGTAAAAATGATAGACCAAGAAGAATTATGGTAGCAAAACATTATAAAAGACCAGAGCCACAAAAAAATGATAATACAGGAGTAATTATAAGGAGTATATATGAGGACATTATTAAATAGCCAATACAAATATGAAATACTTAATCAACAAGAATTATTACAATATACTGATGTAATACAGCAATTATTATCAAAAAAGAATAAAAGTCTGATATATCCTACTTCTATGTCTTTTACGAATTATATTCAAAAAGATATGAATACAAATCAAATTTTAACTATTATTGAAGGTTTAATATGCCCGCCAGTCGCATTGGTATATACAATAATTTCTTTTGATGGTAAATTATTAAAACATTATAAAGAAATGATAGATTTTTTTCAGGTGTCTGATGTTTATATATATAATAATATTTCAGATAAAACAAATAAAATGTTAAAATATTTGGGATTTACACTTTATAAAATATATCCTGATTTATATGTATGGTATAAAAAATGTCGCTAAATCATATAAAACATAGATTACAAATAAAATTTCCAGATAGTATAATAATGATTATAAAACAAGTTGGAATGCCTAATATTATAATGATAAAAGATAAAATATATATAGGGATTTATTTTGTTTCTAAATTAAATTCAATATTGGAATATTTTACTGAATTATTAGAAGATAGTGGGATGTATATTATAGTAAATAATAAAATTGAATTTGTAATAGAAAAAATTAAAGATATAATAGAGGATAGAAATGGGACGTAAAAAAGTTGTTACACAACCAGTATATTTAGCTGGTAGACCACAACAACAAGCATTAACAACTGTAGCATTTTTACAAGAGGCATTATTACCTGCGTTATATCATATATATACTCCAGGTCTTGAACCTATAGCAAGAGAAAGAACGAAACAAACTGCGGAAGAATTAACAAGGCAATTAGGAATATCAACTCCAATATCTATTCCTACTGGGGAAGAAACTTTAGAAAGATTTCGAGGTATCGCTCAAGAAATTTATAATCCTTTAGAAACTGCATTACAGCAAGCTGAACAGGAAATAGCAAAACGTAGGGAAATGTTAACAGAGTTAACCACACAACCGATGGAAAATCCTTATACTCAAACTGTTATAGATGCAATGCAAAGAAGATTAAGAGAAGAAACAGCAAGAGGTATGGAACAATTAGCAACTACTTTTGAGCTTGCTGGTGTAGCAAAAAGTAGCGCATTTCCTGAACAAGCCAGATTATTATCTGAACGAAGCCAAATGTTTTTACAGGAAAATATCAGTAAATTATTATTTGATGTATTTGAAAGACAAAGAGCTACACAATTAGAAGCAATAAGAATGTTATCAGCAATGCCATTACAAGAAGTAGAAATAGGTAAAATAAGAAGCCAAATTGCTTCTATGCCATATGATATAGTACCTCAAGTATTTTCAAATATAGGAGCTATCCAAAGCGGATTATTACAAGGAACAGGTGTTGGACAGCAAGTCCAACAATCTGGTTTATCATCTTTTTTACAAGGTTTTGGTACATTAGTAGGCTCACTTGCAACTGGAGCATTAACTTTGGGAAGTTTAGGTTTGTTAGGTGGAGCTACTCCAGCTTTACCTTCTATTGGAACAACATTAACAGGAGGAACGGGAGGATATTATTTGGGATTTAAGCCAGGGTTATAACGATGGTTATGAATTTAGGTATTATTGATTTACGAGAAGACCCACTTACTGGATTTAATACAATGTTAAATATTGGTTTAGGGTTAAAAAGTGTAATAGATATACTTCAAGAACAAAAAAGACAGAAATTGTTAGATGCATTATTATATAATATAGGAGAAGAAATAGGGAAAATTAAACCTATAATAACTGAGAATGATAAACAAACATTAAATATAATCCTTGATGAAGCAAAAAAGAGTGGTTTATCTGAACAATTTATTGATGATGTTATACGAGATGCAAGCCAAGGTCAATTATCATTAGAATATATTAAGAATTATAAAACGCCTAATGAATATTTAGATGTTAAAATACCTGAACAATTACAAGATATTAAAACAACAGAAACAAAAGATGTATTACAACGTTTGCCAAGTGAATATTTAAATGTTAGAATATTAAAACAATTACAAGACACTGAAAAAGCATTAGATATAGGTTTAGGTAATATATTAACTGAAGAGATACTTAAACAAAAGATAGGGGTTCCTAATTTAATTGATATGTCATTAGAAACTAATCCATTTCCATCTGCTATTACTAAAATACTTTCTTTAATACTAAAATCACCTGTTGCAAATAAAGAAAGACTTTTACAACAAACAACACCAATACTTAATACTTTAGGAACATTAGCGAATTTACAATCTGACGAAATAGCAAGGCAATATCGTGATATGATAGTATCGCAAAGATTAGAGCAACAACAACAAGCATTACAACACCAGCAAGAAAGAATAAATTTAGCTAAACAAGCCCAAGAATTATCACAAGAAAATTTAGAATTAAGAAAAATATTAGGACAGGAAGGTTTAAAGATAGAAAAAGAAAAATTGGAAGAAAAACAAAAAGCGGAACAAATACAAAATTTAATGAATTTGATAAGAGAAAAAGAGAAACAAGAAATTGAATTAATGAAATTAAAAAATGCATCGATTGATGAACAAGAAAGATTAATAATTCAAGGGAAAATACATACGATAGTAAGAGAAAAAGAAGCATTAATGCAACAACTATTGGAATTAACAGGAATTAAATTAGAGAAACCGCAAATACAGGAACAACAACCAGTAGGTGGATTGACGAAATATGCACCAATGCCTCCATCACCTCGAACTTTTTTTGCTCCACCACAACCAAAAACATCACCAACTTCTTCTATAACACCACCTCCACCTCCATCTCCATCAAGAACTCAAATACCAACCCCACTTGTTCCACCTAAAGCACATCCTGTAAAAGATTAATGGAGTTAAATGAGTGGTAAAATTAATATTACTTCAGCAGAGGATTTTTATAATTTAATTCATACTTTATCTTTTCCTTTTGATAAATACATCGAAGAAAATGCTTCGAAATTAGAAATAACACCTGAAGAATATTGGAATAAATGGGGAGCAAATTCTTATTTATTATTAAAAATATGGCAAGAAATTAAAAAAGATGCAAGATTTAATATTACACCTGAAGCACAAAAAGAAATACTTGATTATATAGAAAGAATAGGAATTGAAGAACATAATAACAAATATTCTCATAAAGTAACTGGTGTAGGTGATTTTAAACTTTATACGGATTATAGTTCTTTATTAGCAGATAATTCATTTAGCAAATTTTTAACTCGTCAAGGAATAATACCACATAAAATATTAGCAAATATATTAGGAATGGAATTTTATATACCATCAGTTGATAGAGATGAATTTATTGATAGTATAGACCCAAGTAATATGCTTGCACAATTTAAAAAAGAATATTTAAATGAAACAAGCGAATTGAGAAATGAAGGTTGGTTTGAGAAATTTAGCAGAAATTGGGCACATTTAGCTGATACAACACAAATATCAACAGGATTACTTTCAGGTTTAGGAACATTAAGTAAAGTAGCAGGATTAGCAACAAAAGGATTAACAACATTATCTAAAATACCTGGTATTGGCTCTGTAGCTGATTTAATGGCACGAGGAACACAAGCTATAAAAGTATTAGCTGACCCCAGATATTCTACGATAATAAACAGAGCATATAATACTGTTGCTTCTAAAATGTTACATACTGGAATAAGCACTGGAATTCAATTTGTAGAATGGAACCTTTGGGATAATTTATTAGACTATTTAGGGACACAATTAGGGGAAAAAAAAGAGATTAAAGATAGTATGGCGTTAGATTATTTAACATCATTTACTGCAGGATTTACTTTAGGAGCAATTGGTAAAGGTTTATCATTGGCTTTATTATCTACAGTTAAACATTCTAAGATAGGTGTTGAAAAATTATTAGAACGACAAAAAACATTAGAAAATGAGATATTAAGCGCTCCAGACGATATTCCTGCAATTACAACTCTTGCTATGATACATCCAGATGATATGGCAAAAATGCAAAGAAGACTTTTAAATATGATGGGGAAGCCTACGAGACCTGTAATAGTAACTCCACCTCCTACAACTACAGCTTTAATTCCAATACAAGGACAGCCTCTTGCTATTCCACGAGAAGTAGTAGAAAACGAATTATTACAACAGTTGAAAACTTTAATTGATGACCAATATGCAGTAAAAATGGAAAATTTAAGACAAGCAATAAATGAACAAAAACAATCATTAATTGATAATTTAAATAAAATTCAAGGAAGAACTACTTCTCCTATATCGCAAGATACTTTAGAAGTATTAAAAAATACTATTAATCAATTAGATGAAGAAAGTTTACAACTTAATTATAAAGTTATTAAAACAGCACAAGATACAATTAATCAGTTAAATAAATTGGGTGTTGTGACAATTCAACAAAATCCAGAATTAAATAAGTTATACAAGGCGTTAGAAGAATTTAAATTAAATTATAGGATAAAATTGTATTTAGCAAAAAGAGGTTTATATAAATTAGATGACAAAACAATTGTTTCGTTATCAGAAACAAAACAAAGTGGTAAAAAAGTTACACAACATAGTATTATAAAGAATGCCGATATTATTGAACAATCTTCCATAGATATAACATCTTTATTATCAGAATATAATGTTGTAGCTGTGGATAAGAATAATAAATTTTATGTTAATACTTTTTCTCCAGATAAAGACCCTTTTGCATCTTATAATAAAGAAAATCCTAAATTTAAAATTTTTATGTTGAATGAATTAAAAGGTAATAAATTTTTTCAAGTTAAAGTTAAAGAAGAACCACCAGAAAGAATAAGCTTAGGTAATAATGAAGTAATTCTATATACAAGCTCAGGTAATTATTATAAAGGAAGGATAATAAAGAAATTACCTGAGGATATAAACCCTCGAGATGTACTTAAAGTATCACAGGAAATAGCAACTAAAACTGGTGAGATTTTTAATACTATA
>FWPU01009141.1_pt1 | contig 15950 bp, 10 predicted proteins | sample 2228361 | NCBI WGS metagenome assembly FWPU01 (sample SAMEA103939777, study PRJEB20133) | metagenome
CGCGGATCGGAGGCGGCCGGGTAATGACGGTGGTGCGGACCGCATCGAGCCAGGAGGTCCCGACCGGGCGGGGAGTTACCACGGATAAAGAGGGTCGGACCTATTTCTCCGGCGGCGCATATAACAGGATTGGCGCTCAGGTGTTCCGGCGTTCGCCCGAGGGCGTGCTGGAGCACGTTGCGGGTCGGCAATGGGACGAGCCCGGCCTTGGTATTGCCGTCCGGGATGAGGACGGCGTCCCGGCGGTGCGCGCGAGCCTGGATGCCGCTGGCAGTGGTCTCGGCCTCTCGGTGGGCGAATGGAACGACCTCTTCATCGCGGATACGGGAAATAACCTGATCAGGCGAGTGGACCAAGGGGGAATGATCTGGACAGTCGCCGGGAATGGATTGCCGGAGGATTCCGGCGACGGCGGCCCCGCGACCCCGGCGGGCGTGGAGGGGCCGGTGGACGTGGTCGCGGCGCCGGATGGGAGTCTCTACATCGCCACCCACAAGGCCATTCGGCGGATCGGACCGGATGGGATCATCACGTCATTGATGAGGTCCGACGCGAGTAGTTCCTATTGCAATGACGGGATGCCAGCGGACCAGCAGTATGCCGTCAACCCGGTTCAACTCGCCCTGTCGCCGAACGGTTCGATCTACTTCGTCGAGTCGGGGGACACTACCGCGTATCCCGGCGTCTGCCGGATTGACCCCGATGGCCATACCCACCGGGTCCTCGAACGAAGCGACTGGTCTGACGGGGGACCCGAGTGGTACGCCAAGGGGATCGCAGTGGCCGGGGATGGACGGGTGTTTGTCTCCACGAGCGAGAGCGCCGTGTTGGTCATCTCCGGGGATCAGGAAGGAGATCCCGACGTTGTGCGGTATGCCGGTGAGGGGAGCGAATGGGGACCCGGACCGGACCCCCGGTGCGATGGGGTCCCGGCCGCGGAAGCGACACTGACCGCTCCCGCGCGCCTCCACCTGGACGCCAAGGGGGACCTGTACGTCTTCAATGCAAACCAATACGGACCGCATCTTCTCAAGGTTTCCGCCCAACATGCCCCCGGCTCGTCCGATGCGAGTCATGTCGAGCAGGTGGGGGATGAGTACGTGCGCTACCTCCAGAACGGCGGCGAGGAACGCTACGCCGCGACCGGCCCCCTGAAGGGGTTTCTCAAGCGTCGGTCGGACCGGAACGGCAACACCGTGGAGTACACGTACGACGCCCAGGGTCGGGTCACGCGCATCCGGTACCCCTTCGACCAGGACTATCTCTTCGACTACGCGACACCGGGGCGGGTGCGGGTCACCGACCCCGCAGGCCGGGACACGGTGCTGATCCTGGACGGCCAGGGCGACCTCCGGCAGATCGAGGGCCCCGGGGGTCTGTCCACCCAGTCCTTCGAGTATGAGGACCACCTCCTCACGCGCGCCGTCCGGCCGGACGGTTCCGATACTGGGTACACCTACGACCCGAAGTTCAAGCGGCTCCAGTCGGTTCAGGTGACGGAGCCCGATGGGTCTGTCCTCGAGACGCGGGGCTACACCGCGCGCGAGGTCAAGGCCGAGACGTGCCCCACCTGCGTCCCGGGCGCGCCGGACAACACGGAGTGCACGGTCGACCATCCGTGCGAGGCCGCGACGGAGGAGGCCACGACCACAAAGACCGACGGCCAAGGGAACCGATGGGAGTACCTCCTGGACCGGTTCAAGCGCGTGCGTCAGGTCACGGACCCGGTGGGGCACACGACATCTTACGACCGCAATGACCGAGGGCTGGTGACTCGTGTGACCTTTCCGCCCGACGACGCGACCGGGAAGTCGCGACACGAATATTATGAATACGACGATACAGGCAACCTGACCCGGGTCGAGGTGGACTGGCCCGGGCCTGGGGACGAGGGGCGCGCGACCCGGTACGAGGCGACCTACGAGCGGGACCCCGACGAGGCCAGGCTTGCCCGGACAAGGCTCCGGGAGGTCCGCGACGGGCGGGGGCAAAGGACCTTCGTGTACGACGACCGCTCGAACGTGGCCCGGGTCCTGGACGCGCACGGGGTCGTGCAGGTGGCGTACGCGCGGGATGCCCTGGGACGCATCACCGGGGTGTGGCGGCAGCCGAGCCTCGAGGAGCCCCAGGACCCGGACGCCCCGGCCGCCCTGTGGACGCGGTACTGCTACTCCGAGGACTGCTCGACACCGGGCGGTCGCTTCCTGCACCACGTGACGGACGAGGCGGGGCAGACCTGGACCTACGAGTGGGACGAGGCGACCGGGCACATGAGGCGTGTCGAGAATCCGGACGGCTCGTGGACCGAGGTGGAGCGGGACGGGATCGGGCGTTTGTGGCGGGTCAAGCGTCCGACCGGGCTCGCGGACGTACCGTACGAGGTCACGGAGTACGGGTACGAGTCTTCGTCGGGGTGCGGGTCGTGCGCGAGCGGGGGTGCTCGGCCCACGCGGGTCGTCCGCAAGCGGGTCCTGGCGGATGGCACCGAGGAGGCCGTGTCCGAGACGCGGATGACCTACGACGCGGCAGGCCGGCTGGTGCGGGTCGCGGGCCCTGCGGCGCCCGGTTTCGACCCGGAGAACCCGGGTCCGGAGGTCCCGGTGACGACGTATCGGTACGACACGACCGGACGGATGACCTGGATGCAGAACCCGGCCGGGCTTCACTGGGCGTGGGAGTACTGGCCGGATGGGCGGGTCCGGACCTCCACGGCGCCAGGGCAGTGGCCGGTGGTGCACGAGTACAGGGCAGACGGGTTGCTGAAGGAGGTGAAGTCGCAGTATCGGGACTTCGAGGTGGTGGACGGGGTCCTGTCGTGGCTTTCCGAAGAGATTCCGAGTGTGACGACGTTTGGCCACGACAGTCACGGCCTGGTGTCGTCGGTCACGGATGCCCTTGGCAACGCGTCCGGGTACATGAGGGACGGGTTTGGGCGGCAGACGGCGTTCGTGGATGCCCTGGGCAAGAGCGAGACCTACGACTACGACCGGGAGGGGGTGCCGGACGGGCGGATGTGGAAGAAGACGTTGCGGAGCGGGGACACGGCGGAGTACCTCTTCTATCCCTCCGGGCGACTGAAGGAGGTGCGGTATTCGGACGGGCGCAAGGAACGCTACGAGTACGAGGCGGAGCGGGGGCTGATGACCCGGGCCTTGAGCATCGGGCCGGACGGGGCCACGGCGGTCGCGGACTACACGTACGGCTACGACGAGGACCGGCGACTCGCCGCGATGACCGAGCAGGTGATGGGCGTGGGCCATGCGTATGACTACGACCCAGCGCGCGGCGGCCCGAACCAGATCGCGACGCCTGTGCGGACCTTCGCGTTGGGCCGAGACGCGCTGGGCCGGGAGTCGCGAGTGTCCACGGGCGACGTGGAGGTGGAGGTCACGGCATTCGACCCGTCCGGCCGGCCCCTGGTGGAGGAGGTCCGCTTCCAGGGGAGTCCTGTCATGCGCGTGACCTCGACCTGGGACACGGGGGGTCGTCTTTCGAGCCGGGTGGTCGAGGAGGCGGTCGGAGATCCCCCGGAGTGGGGGGCACTCTACACGCTCGACTACCAGTACGAGGGCCACGGGTACGTGTCGTCCATCCGGGCGACGCAGGAGCAGGCGACGCACGTGCGGGCCTACCAGTACGACGACCTGGGGCGACTGGTCTATTCGACCTACTCGACGCCGGACCATGTGTTCGAGTACCATCACGACGAGGCGGGGAACCGTGTCCGGTCCGTGGAGGACGGGGAGATGCGGTGCTACCAGGTGGGGACGGGGAACCGGTTGCTCCTGGTGGACGACTGCATCGCGAGCGCACTGACGACCTTCGCGTTCGACGACAACGGCGCGGTGACGCAGGAGACGGGCGGCAACCCGGACAAGTCGTTGGCCTACGACGCCCGGGAGCGGATGGTCGCCGCGAGCGTGCCGGAGGGGACCTGGGCCTACGAGTACGACCATCGTGCGTGGCGGGTGATGAAGTCGGGCCCGGACGGGGCGCGGCGGTACTTCCGGGACGAGCGGACGCTCGAGGAGGACGTGGAGGTCTCGCCCGGCGCCCCTCCCGGCCTGGCCCTGACCGTCCAGGTGCTGTTCCGGGAGGACGGGTTCACGCCGTGGCTGATGTGCGACGAGGCGACCTGCCGGTACGTCCTGACCGACCACCTGGGGACCCCGCTGAAGGTGTACGAGGTGTCGTGGTCGGGCGTGTCCCGGGCACGGTCGGGCCTTCTGGCGCCACTTCCACGCGGCCTCTCCAGCCACCGTTTGCAGACCGCGCCGGTCTCCGGGCCACAGGGGATGGTCGATCCGCAACAGGCATCCGTCATGGGGTCGCGGCGATCCGCCCCCGCCGGAGCCGGTAGTAGAACGTCGAACGTGGAAGGCCGCTGCGTGCGATCTGTTGCGCCCGCGTGGGGGTTCGCGGCTCCCGGACCCCGACGACCGGCACAAGGGCCGTCGAGGCGGGCGGGCGGGGCGCGCGTGGGCAGGGCGAGCCGCTCGCGGCCTCCCGGACGGCCCAGGCCGCCAGCGGTCCGCCGAGGGTCAGGAGGGCCGCCCGGTGCAGGACGTTGCGCAGGGAACGGACGTTTCCCGGCCACTCCTGCTCGCGGAGCCACTCGACCGCCGCGGGCTCGATTCGCGGGCTCCCCGCCAGTTCGGCCGCCAGGTCCCCGGCGAGCAGGGGGAGGTCCTCCGGGCGCTCCCGGAGCGGCGGGACCCTCACCACGACGCATGCGAGGCGCTCGTACAGGTCCAGTCGGAAGCGACCCGAGGCCACGTCTGTCGCGAGGTCCCTGTGGGTGGCGGTCAGGAGGCGGGCCCGGACCGGGACCGGCGTGACGGATCCGACCCGGCACACGGTCCGCGCCTCCACGACCCTGAGGATCTTCGCCTGGATCCCCAGGGACGCCTCGCCCACTTCATCGAGGAACAGGGTCCCGTCCCCGGCGGCCTCGAAGGCGCCGGCGCGAGACTCCACGGCCCCGGTGAAGGCCCCGCGCACCCACCCGAACATCTGGGCCTCGGCCAGGTCCTCGGGGATCGCCCCCATGTTCAGGGCCAAGAAGGGCGCGGACCTCGAGCGGGACGCGGATCCGACCGCCCGGAGGTCGTGGATGGCCTGCGCGATCAGTTCCTTCCCCGTCCCGGACTCGCCCACGATCAGCACCGGGTCGGAGACCGTGGCAGCGAGCGCGGCCATGTGGAACGCACGGATCATCGGCTCGGATCGGCTTCGAAGCGTCGGCCCCAGCCGGACGGCCGGGACCTCCCCGTCGGCCGATGCCTCGGCGGCGAGGCACGCCGTCGCGTTCCCGTCGAGGCCCACCACCCGTCCGGGGGCGAGGAGGTTCTCTCCCCCCGCTCCGCGACCCGGCCCCAGCCGGCGGAGCCGGACCCCGGCGGGGTCGTCCGCGGCCTCCACGTCTTTCGCCCACGGCACAGGGCGGAAGCGATCCCCGGCGCGGACCCATCGGACCGCGCCCCCTCGAACCGTCACCAGGACGTGTCCCGTCATGGAATCCTCCCGGTTCCAGCCGATCTATCGGGGGATCCCGCGAAAGCGTTCCCCAGGTCGTCGGCTCACGCAGGGTCCCGTGGCCCGATTCGTGGGCGTGGGCGAGATCGGGGGGTCGGATCACCTGCCAGGCGATCGTTCTGGTCGAGGGATTGGGATCGCCCACGCCCACGCCTGCGAGGATCCAGCCGTGGGCGAGCCAACGATCAAGGGCGTTCCGGGGTCCTTTGACACCCCCGGACCCCTTCTGGTAAGTTCGGAGCGTGGCTCCGCCGCACCGGTGCAGGGGGGGCGGGATGTTCGGCATCGGGTGGTCCGAGATCCTTGTCATTCTGGTCATCGCCTTGCTGGTGCTGGGTCCCACGAAACTCCCCGACATCGCCAAGGGCCTGGGGAAGGGGCTGCGCGACTTCCGGCGGGCCATGAACAGCCTCGACGAGGCGCCCGAATCCCTTCAGGGTCCGGTCACCCGCCCCGAGCCTCCACCCCGACGCGCGTCCTGTTCCGTCGAGGTTCCGGACGCGGGCAACGCGACCGCGCCGCGACCCGATCCCTCCTCGGAGGTCGCCGGGACACCGGAGGAAGCCCCCCGGAACGAGACGACGCCACGCCCCGGGTGATGCGGATGAAGGGAGGGCAGGGGCCGGGCGGGCGGGCCGGACCGATCATGGAAGACCGACCCATGACGCTGACGGAGCACCTGGCCGAACTCCGGTCCCGACTGCTCCGCAGCGTGGTCGCGGTCGCGATCGGCTTCTTCGTCGCATATTCATTCCACGATGAACTGTTCGAGATCGTCGCGCACCCGGTACTCCAAGCCTTGCGATCCCACGGGATCCCCACGCTCCAGGCCCTCCAGGTGACCGAGACGATCACCGTCTATCTCCAGGTCTCCCTCGTGGCGGCCCTGATCGGGACGGCCCCGTATCTCTTCTATCAGGCGTGGGCCTTCGTCGCACCGGGGCTCTACGCGCGCGAGAGGCGCCTCGTGCGCCTGGTCGCGGGCCTCGTCTCGGGGTTCTTCTTCCTCGGGGTCCTGTTCTGCTACGCCGTGTTCCTGCCCCTGGTGGTGGACTACCTGGTCGGATTCACCCAGGAATCCGGCTCGATCCGGCTCCTGCCCACCGTGGAGAAGACGTTCAGCATCGTCACGCTGTTCCCCCTGGTCTTCGGGCTGGTGTTCCAGTTGCCGCTCGTCATGTTCCTGCTGTCTCTCCTGGGGATACTCGATCACAGGAGGCTGCTGAGGGTCAGCCGGTATTTCGTGGTCCTGGCATTCGTCCTGGGCGCGATCTTCACCCCCCCCGACCCGCTTTCCCAGGTCCTGATGGCCGTGCCCATCACCCTGCTGTTCTTCGTGGGCGTGGCGTTCGCGTGGGTGGGAGGACTCCTGCGAGAAGGGGGCCGGCGAACCGTGGCCAGGGTGGTCGCGGGGGGCGTCGTGGCGGTCTTCGCGGTCCTGGTCGTGGCCTCGGCCGTCTGGTGGAACCTCCCGGCACGCGAACCCGACCCGGCGACCCTCGTGGCCAAGGACGCCTGGTACGCAGTCCGGGCGGACCCGGCCTCGTCCCTCGGGAAGACCGCAATCGCGGCCCTGGGCGCGCCCGTCTCCGGGGAAGTCGTGCCCCGGTGGGTCCTGCTAACCGCCGGGGGCGAGGGCCGTCGCGTGTGGGCCTGGGGACCGGATGCCCCATGCGCCGGCCCGACGTCCGACGACGGGGTCTGCCTGGTCGAGGGGACCGGCGGGGCCCCGCCGCAGGCCGAGGCCACGCCCCCGTCGCTGGGCCAGGGGCCGGTCGGAGCGGTGGTCCGACCCCGGTGCGTGGCCCGCCTGGCCCCCGCGGACGTGTCGGACGGCGCGACGCTCCGGGTCGAGGTCCTCGAGGACGCGGGCGGACTCGTCCGGATCGCCTGGACCCTCTCCGGTGCCACCGGGCCGTGGCGCGCCTGGGCGGAGCGCCTGCGCGACGAGTGGACCCCCGGCGGGGTCCCCGCCGGCCTCGACCGGACGCCGGTCGGGCGCGCCCTGGCGTGGAGCGCCGGCGACTTCGAGGTCTCCGGAGGGGACGAAGTCGTCTCGCTCACGTTGACACTCACGCCGGTCCGGGCCGCCCGCTCGCTCTCGGAACTGCTCTCCGGGCTGTCCTCGTGCGGCCGGGACGGAGGTTGAGCACGTGGCGCGGCGGTCCAGGACGTCCGGGGCCCTCCTGATGGAGGTCTATCGCCGCCTGCTCGCGGCCCGGGGACACCAGGGCTGGTGGCCCGGGGATGGCCCGTTCGAGGTCGTGGTCGGCGCGGTGTTGACCCAGAACACCGCCTGGACGAACGTGGAACGGGCCATCGCGAACCTGCGGGCCGCGGGGGTCCTGGACCCCCATCGGCTTGCGGCCATCGGCCACGACGCGCTCGCGACCCTGCTCCGGCCCGCCGGCTACTTCAACGTCAAGGCGCACCGCCTCCGGGCGGTGAACGAGTTCCTGCTGCGCGAGGCCGGTGGAGACGTGACGGCCCTGGGGAGCGACCACGACACCGAGGCCCTGCGGGCCCGCCTCCTCCGCGTCCCCGGCGTGGGCCGCGAGACAGCGGACTCGATCCTCCTGTACGCGCTGGGGCGGCCCGTGTTCGTGGTGGACGCGTACACCCGGCGGGTGTTCGGCCGCATGGGGCTGCTCGCCCCGGAGACGGACTACGACGTGATCCGGGCGTTTTTCGAGACCCACCTGCCCCTGGACGCGGCCCTGTTCAACGACTATCACGCCCAGGTCGTGATCCATGGCAAGGAGACCTGCCGCCCCCGTCCTCGTTGCGGCGAGTGCGCGATCCGGGACCTGTGCGCCCTCGGGACCGCCGGGTCCGGGGCGGACCGATCGAGGTGAGGCATGCCCCCGAATGGGGCCGGCGCAACAGAAGGACGGAGAAGAGGTGGGCGAGACCGGCCGGCTGGATGGCGCTGGGCCGCGGGCCGGGCGTGCGACCTGCTGGTGCCGGGCTGCGGGATGCTCCTGTCGGGGAGGATCGGCGCCGGGGCCGTGGCCGTGACGGCCTGGGGCCTCGTCCTGATCGCGGCCTCCGGCTCGGTGTGCCTCGGCGGGGTCCACCCGTTGCAAGCCGTGGTGGCCGCGGGCGTGGTACTGGCGGCCCTGGAGGTCCTCCTCGCCCTGGAACCCGTCGGAGACCGGTGGGCCCCGGGCGCCGCCCTGGCGGGCCTCGCTGGCCTGGCGACCCTGGTGGCGGGTGGTCTGGTGGCCGGCGTGGGGTCCTGGTGTACCCTGGTGGCGGTTCGCGACCACTGCGAGTTCCCGGGACTCCTGCCGGGAGAGGTCGTCCTGGTGCGCCGCATCGATCCGGACCGCGACCCTCTGCGGCCCGGGGACCTCGTGTCCGCGGCGACTTCGAACGGTCCGGTCATTGCGCGCGTGGTGGGGACCTCGGGGGACCGCGTCGTGTTCCACGGGGCCTCGGTCACCCGGAACGACGCGGTCGTGCCGTCCACGGAAGTGGGGATGGTCGTCCTGCCCGACGACGTGGTCGCCCCACCCGGCGAGATTCGAGACCTCCACGTCTATGAAGAAGAACTCGATTCCGGAAAGCACCCCTTCTTCTTCCGGAGGGGCGTCGTGGTCGCGGGACGGTCGTGGGACGTCCCGGAGGGGCACCTGGTTCTGGCCTGCGACAACCGCTCGACCGCCGACGCCCTCGATTCGCGCGAGGTCGGGACCCTCCCGCTGGACGCCGTCATCGGCCGGCCCGGCCCGGTCATCTGGTCCCGAGATCCGGGCCGGGGCCTTCGGCTGGACCGACTGGGTGCGGTGTGGCGGTGACCGGAGGTCAGGACTGTCCCCGCCGCTCGCGGTCGCGACGGGCCTCGCGCTCCAGGACCTCGAGGACCTTGTCTTCCAGGCGGGCCTTGTCAATCGTGGTGCGCACCGGCTTCCCCGCAGACTCGGGCTCGATCAGGGGAGGGAGTTCCAGGTCCTCCGGTTCGAGCATCTCGTCGGGACGCATGGGTTCCGGTCGCTCCTCGCGGGCGAGGACCATCTCCTCGACCCTGCGGGCCCGGACCTCCAGGTCCTCGACCTCCGCCTTGCGCGGGCGCCGAGACAGGCCAGTCCGACCCTCGGCCACGTGCGCGACTTCGTGGGCCAGCAGGGCCTTGCCTGCCGGGGTCTGGGGCGCGAACTCCCCCTGCGCGAAGAAGACGTCCGACGTCCCGGCCGCGAAGGCCCGCGCGCCCAGGCCTTCGGCCATCCTCTGCGCCCGTTCCCCCGTGTGCACCCGGACCTCGGACAGGTCCGCCCCCACCAGCGTCTCCATCTCCTGGCGCAGCGTGGGGTCGAGTCGCCTCGGGACCGGGTCGGCCAGCGCGGCGACCCCGAACCTCGTGTATCGCTCGAGCAACGACGCCTCGAGGTCCCGTCCCGCCTCGGTCCGCTCTCGGCCCTTGCGGCGACCCGCTCGCTTCGAGGTTGCCATGGGACACCTCCCGGTTCGTGGGACTTCCGATTCATGATAGCACAATCACCCCAAGCGTGAGGCATGGAGCGGTTGCCATTGTCGCGAAAATCGCGCACAGTCATGGGCGGTGAACACGACGACCCCACGCGCCTTCCTGGTCTGCGTCGCCGTGTCGGCGGCCGGCGTCCCGGCGCTCGCGGACCCTGTGGACGACGCCTTGGCCCGGTGGGACACCACGGCCGCGCGCAGGGCACTGCCCCTGGTCGAGACCGCGGACACCGCGGCCCTGTACCGGTGGGGCCTTTTGTTTTTCCTCGACGGGGACTACGCGAAGGCCGAGGAGGTGATGGTCCGCATCCCCTCGCCGCGCGGGAAGGCGGCGGCCCTCGTCCGTCTGGTCCGCGAGACCCGGAGGCGGGTCCGCGGGTTCGTGCAGGTGTCGTCGGCCGGCGGGCGCTTCCTTGTGTTGTTCGCGCCCGGACCGGACGAGATGGCCGTCCCGTACCTCCTCGAGGCCGCGGAGGCCGCCTACGAGGACCTCTCCGCGCGGTTCGGGCCGCCCCCTTCCCCGCCGATCCGGATCGAGATCGCGCCCGCGCTCGACACGCTCGCGGCGCTGGCCGGCCTCGATGAGGACGCGCTGCGTGCGTCCGGGACCGTGGCGGTCTGCCGGCATCGCAAGGTGATGATCGTCTCGCCGGCCGAGTTCCCGAACGGGTATCCATACGCGGACGCCGTGGCCCACGAGATGGTGCATTTCTTCCTGGTGGCGCGGGCCGGGGAGGACCTGCCGGTCTGGTTCCAGGAGGCGACCGCCAAGTACCTCGAGACCGCCTGGCGGGGCGAGGCCCCGGGGACCCTGTCCTCCGGGCTCAAGGCCCTCCTGGCCCGGGCCCTCGCCGAGGGCCGCCTCCTCCCGATCCACACTTTTACCTCCCCGCTGACCTCGCTGGGCCGGGCCGAAGACGTGGCCCTGGCATACGCCGAGTTGTCCTCGTTCGCGGGGTTCCTCGTCCGGAACCACGGCCCCGAGGTGCTCGCCCGCCTGGCCGACCGGCTGTCGCGTCCGGGGCCAGGAGACCCGCTGATCGAGGTTGTCGGCCGGCCCTTGAAGGCCCTGGCGGACGCCTGGGCCCGCGATTTGACTACGGCGGGGATGCCTGGGGTCCAGAGCGGGATCGCCGACCCGCTGATCCTCTTCAGGGAGCCCGACGACGCGATCCGCGCCGGGCTACCGGCCCGCGTGGCGGACCGGGTCCGGCTCGGGGACCTGCTGCGATCCGAGGGGCGGATGGAGGCCGCGGTGGCGCGGTACCGGGAGGCGCGGGATGCGCTGCCCACGGCTCACCCCCTGGTCGCATCGCGGCTGGCCGCGGCCCTGGTGGATTCCGGCCGCCCCGCCGAGGCCCTCGCCGAACTGGACCGGTCCGGGCTCGCCGACGACTGGTACCCCCCCCTGGCCCGGGAGCGCGGACGCGCGCTCGTCCTCCTCGACCGTCCCAGGGAGGCCCTGCCCTCGCTGCTTTCCTTCGCGCGGACAAACCCCTATGATCCCGCGGTGCACGAAGGGCTTGCGCGAGTGTGGGAAGCCCTCGGCCACCCCTTGCTCGCCGAGAGGGAGCGACGACTCGCCCGGTTCTGGAGGTGACAGATGGCCACCACGCGCGAGGAGGTCGCTGCGGAGGTGGAGGCGGTCGCCCGGACCCGCGAGGCCCGCGACCGGATCCTCACCGAGGTCTCCCGCAGGGTCGTGGGACAGACCGAGGTCGTGGACCAGTTGCTGGCCGCCCTCTTCGCCGGGGGACACGCCCTGATCATCGGCGTGCCGGGGCTCGCGAAGACGACCCTCGTCTCGACCCTCGCCCAGGGCCTGGATTTGCGGTTCTCGCGCATCCAGTTCACGCCGGACCTGATGCCGTCCGACGTGACAGGGACCGAGGTCATCGAGGAGGACCGGGCCACCGGACGCCGCGGGTTTCGCTTCGTCCCCGGGCCGGTCTTCACCAACATCCTGCTCGCGGACGAGATCAACCGGACGCCTCCCAAGACCCAGGCGGCCCTGCTCGAGGCCATGCAGGAACGCAAGGTCACCGTGGCGGGCGAGACCCATCCGTTGGAGCGCCCGTTCCACGTCTTCGCGACGCAGAACCCGATCGAGCAGGAGGGGACCTACCCCTTGCCCGAGGCGCAACTGGACCGGTTCATGTTGTCCGTTCGCATCGAGTATCCCGACATCGAGGACGAGGTCGCGGTGGTCCGCAGCACGAGCGGTCCCCCGGGGGAGCCGGTGCGCAAGGTCCTCTCGCCCGGGCAGATCCTGGACATCCAGGACTTGGTCCTGCGCGTCCCGGCCGCGGACCACGTGATCCGGATGGCGGTCAACCTCGTGCGGCGAACGCGCCCCACCGACCCCGGGTCGCCGCCGGAGATCCGGGACTACGTCGCGTGGGGGGCGGGGCCCCGAGCGGCCCAGCACCTGGTGCTTGCGGCCAAGGCGTATGCCCTGCTCCACGGCGAGTACACGGTGAGCCCCGAGGACGTGAAGACCCTGGCCCTGCCGGTGCTGGTTCACCGCGTGGTCCTCAACTTCCACGCCGAGGCGGAGCGGGTGGACACGGTGGCCCTGCTGAAGCGGATCATCGAGCGAGGCACCTGATGGCTGGGGAGCCACCACGGGGCTGGTTGCGTGCCTGGGGATTTGCAGGCGCGAGCAAGACTCACGCGAACCGAAGTTCGCGTCTTTGCGGTGGCGAGGACGCGTGTGGGACGCGATCCTGACATGGGCCTCGAACTCTTGCCCGAAAGCGCCCGCGCGGCGCTCGCGGGCCTGCGTGTCCGACCCGCGATCCGGGCCGAGGGTCGCATGGGGGGGGTGCACCGGTCCACTCACCTCGGCCAGAGCCTCGAGTTCTCGGAACTGAAGGCGTACGCGTTTGGCGACGACCGCAGGTCCGTGGACTGGCGCGTCTTCGCCCGCACGGATAGGCTCTACGTGCGGCGTTTCTTCGACGAGACGAACCTCACCGCCCACCTGGTCCTCGACGCCTCCGGATCGATGGCGTATCCGTCGCCGGTGTCCAAGTACTCGCATGCCGCGGCGATCCTCGCCGGGGTCGCATACGTGCTCCTGCGGCAGTCCGACGAGGTGAGCCTGATCGTGGCCCACGAATCGCGTCCGAGGTTCTGCCCCCCGCGGGGAACCCCCTCCTGTCTCCTGGAGGTCCTTACGTCCCTCGCCGAGACCACCCCCTCGGGCCAGACGGTCCTGGAGTCCGCCTTGGGGGCGCTGTCGGTCCAGGGGCGGCGTCGGGGCCTCGTCGTGATCGCGAGCGACCTCCTCACCCGGATCGACCCGGTCCTCGCCCTTGTGAGGGCCCTGGTCGCGCGCGGCCACTGCGTGATTGTGTTTCACGTGCTCTCGCCCGAGGAGCGCGCCTTCCCGTTTCACGGCCCGATCGTGTTCCGGTGCGAGGAGACCGGCGAGGAGGCTCTCCTCGACGCTTCCGGCCTCAAGCGCCACTACCTGGCGGCCCTGGACAAGTTCCTCGCGCGGGTCCATGCGGAGTGCCACAAGGCCGGGGCGTTCCACGTCCCCGTTACCCTGACGCAACCGCCTCACCGCCACGTGGCGGAGGCGGTGCGCCTGGTGTCCGGGGAAGGCGGCGCGGGACGGTCGAGTTGAACAGCGGGCGGCCATGGGCTTCGAATCCCCGGAAGTGCTGTTCGGGCTGGCCGGGGCCGCGATCCCCCTGGTCATCCACTTCCTGTTGCGGCGGCGGGCGAGGGTCGTCCCCCTCGACTCGGTCATGGCCCTGGTCCTGTCCGAAGGGGTCGCCGCTGTCCGCCTTCGCTGGGTTCACCGTGCCCTGCTCGCGGTCCGGATGCTCCTCGTGGCGCTCACAGTGGTCGCATTTGCACGGCCGTTCGTGGTCCGCCCGGCCGAGCCGGGGCTGGCCGCCGAACACCCGATGGCGTTGGGTCTGGTCCTGGACGATTCGCTTTCGATGCGGGTCGCGTGGGAGGGGACGACCTCGTGGGAACGAGCACGGGAACGGGCCCTCAGTGTCCTCGAGGAGGTCCCGCCCGAGTCGGAGGTCTTCGTGGCCCTGGCCGGACGACCGGCCTCCATCCACCCATTGGGAGGGCCGGGTTGGGACGGGCGGTCCGCGGCGCGCTTCGTGTCTCGCCTGGCACCGTCCCTGCGGTCCACGGACCTCGCGGAGGCCATGCGGCTGGCCGCAGACGCCGTGCGCGCGAGCCCTCATCGGGACCGGCGCGTCGTGGTCGTGTCCGATTTCGCCGGTCCGGCATCACCGGGGCTTCCCGAGGACCTGGCCGGTGTGGAGTGGGTGCCGGTCGTTGTGGCACCCCCAGGGCCCGTGCGAAACGCGACCGTCGTGGCCGCCACCGCCAGTCCCGCGCCGGACGTGTCCCCGGGACATGCGCGGGTCCAGGTGTCGGTCCGAAACGACGGCCCGGAAGCCGTGGACCCGGTCGTGACGGTCCGCCTGGGCCTGCACAGCGCGGCCCGCAAGGTCGCGTGCGGCCCCGGGGCGACGTGCGAACAGGAGTTCCTCTTGCTCGCGGACCCCGGGGTCCGCTCGGGCGAGGTCCGGCTCCCTCCTGACGACCTCAACGACGACAACCTCCGTTACTTCACGCTCGAGGCCCGGGACAGGAACGCCATCCTTCTGGTCAACGGCGCACCGCGGCGGCAGCGGGACCTCGACGAGCCGTTCTTTCTTGAAAGGGCCTTGCGGTTGCGGGCGGGCGACCATCCTGGCTTCTCGGTCCAGACCGTCGTCCCGGACCAGTTGTCCGCCCTGCACCTCTCGACCGTTGCGGTGGTCGGGCTCCTGAACGTGGCCCGGCTCCCTGCCGGTCCCCTGGAGGCTTTGGGGAAGTTCGTCGAGACCGGGGGCGGGCTCCTGATCACGTCCGGCGAGAACGCGGAAGGGGAGTCGTGGGCGGCCTCGTTCGGGGGCTTGCTCCCGGGGCCGACACGAGACCTCGTGGACTTCGGGGAGGGGGTCCCGATCCGGTGGGTGGACCCGGATCACCCCCTGTGCCCTGGTCCAGGTCCGCACACGGGGACCTTCCTGACCGCACGGGTTCGCGAGGTCGGGGTCCTCGAGCCGGGATGGCCGCCCAGGACGCGGGTCCTGGCGACGCTCTCGTCGGGTCTGCCGCTCCTCGTGGAGCGGCCCGTCGGGCGAGGGATGGTCCTCGTGTGGTTGTCGTCCGTGGACCGCGACTGGACGGACCTCCCGTTGCGGCCCGGGTTCGCCCCGTTCGTCCGCAGCCTGTTCGCTTACCTGTCCAGGGCCGCCGGGTCGCAGCCCAGCGCGTCGCTCGTGGTCGGGGAGCCTCGGTCCGTGGAGGTGACTGACCACGCGCTGACCGTCGTGCCTCCGGGGGGCCGGGAGGTCCGTTTCGACCAGAGCGGGGAGTTCCGGTCCACGGACACGCCGGGCGTGTATCGTGTCGAGGCGGTCGAGGGCGGCGAGACTCGTGTCCGCGACGTGTTCGTGGTCAACGTGGACCCGTCGGAGGGCATGTTCCGCAACCGCGACACGCCGCCGTTGCCCCTCGCGCGGGGGGGCCTCGTGCGAGGCCTGGGCGCGACTGGGGAATCCTCTTCCGGGTCCGGACGTCCGGTCCGCAAGGTCCCGCTGGCCACGTACCTCGTGGGGGTCCTCCTCGGGTTGTTCCTCCTGGAGTCGTGGATCCGCGCCGAAGCCTGAGGCATCCCGGCGTGCGATCCGCGATGTCGGCAGATGCAGCATTGATGCGGTCTTCAAGGGGGTTCGGAACTGGACGTACCTCATAAAAGTGTTCATTCTCGGCATCTTCAAAGAGACCGGACACGATACGAGGGGGGCGTCGTACGCCCCCCTCTTGGCACTCGAAATCGTTGGATTTCTCGTGCCGATTCACCCCCCACGGCGAACGCGTTGCGGTCGCGTCGCCTTCCGCGCAAC
>FWPU01009142.1_pt1 | contig 15950 bp, 16 predicted proteins | sample 2228361 | NCBI WGS metagenome assembly FWPU01 (sample SAMEA103939777, study PRJEB20133) | metagenome
AGGGAGGTGTCCTCCTCGTCGTTCACGGGGGTGTCCAGGGACACCGGCTCCCGCTGCAGCCAGAGGAGCTCCCTCACCCGCTCCGCGGGCAGGCCCAGGGCCTGAGCCAGCTCCTCCACCGTCGGCTCCCGCCCCAGGCGCTGGGACAGCCGCAGGGAGGCGGCCGTGGCAGCCCTGATCAGGTCCGAGACGTGCACGGGGAGCCGGATGGTCCGCGCCTTGTTGGCGATGGCGCGGGCGATGGCCTGGGTGATCCACCACATGGCGTACCCGCTGAACCGGTAGCCCCTGCGCCAGTCGAACTTCTCCACGGCGCGGATCAGCCCCAGGTTGCCCTCCTGAATGAGGTCGAGCAGCGGCAGGCCCCGGCCGGCAAAGCCCTTGGCCACGAAGACCACCAGCCGCAGGTTGGCCTCGATGAATCTCCGCCGGGCCTCCGGATCGCCCCGCTCCACCCGCTGGGCCAGCGCCACCTCATCCTCCGGGGTGAGCAGGGGGAAGCGGCCGATCTCCTCCAGGTAACGGCGCAGGGAGTCCTCGTCCTCGCGCAGCGGCGCGGCGGGAGCTGCGAGCAGCGGGCGCCGCAGCCGGGTGAACTGCGCGGCCTGCGGCGAATCGTCACCCTTTCGCCGGCGCAGGCGTCCGGGCACGGGACCGTCCTCCCACAGTTCCGTCTCGCCGACAGTCTACCGGGCAGGCGCGGGGATTGTCAAATATCTCTTAGATAAATTTAGGAAACCCACCTTCGGGCACAGCCCCTGTGGGGTGGAGGCGTGGGGCATCAGGAGGCTGCCAGCGGCCGGAGCACCTCCTCCTCCAGGGCCGCGCGCCTCTGCGGAGGAAGGAAGGCGGCGCGGGCGGCGTTACGCATCAGGGCGGTCACCGTCTCCATGGACAGCCCCAGCGCCGCCTGCACGGCCGCCAGCTCCCTGGTCAGGTCGGTACCCAGCAGCAGGGGGTCGTCGCTGTTCACGGTGACCGGCACCCCGGCTTTGAGCAGGGTGCGCATGGGATGCTCCGCCAGCGAGGTCACCAGGCCCAGGCGGAGGTTGCTGGTGGGGCACAGCTCCAGGGTCACCCGGTGCTCCCGCAGGTAGGCCAGCAGTTCAGGGTCCTCTACCGCACGGATGCCGTGCCCGATGCGCTGCGCTCCCAACTGGTAGATGGAGGTCCAGATGCTGGCCGGCCCGGTGAACTCCCCCGCGTGCACGGTGATGCCCAGTCCCGCCTCGCGGGCCCTGTCCACCGCGCGGACGAACATCGCCGGCGGGTAGTTGGCCTCGTCCCCGGCCAGGTCGATCCCCACCACCCCGCAGTCGCGGCAGGCCGCGGCCTGATGCGCGATCCGCTCCGCCTCCTCTGGTCCGCGCTCCCGCACCACGGTGACGATGAAGCCGGCCTGGATCTGAGGGGCGGCCCGCGCTGCGGCCTCGGCCATGGCTTCCAGCATGGGGCGCACGCCCAGAGTGGAGAACCCCCGCCGCCCGCCGACGCGGATCTCCAGGTAGCGGATGTTCTGCGCGGCGGCGGCGGCCAGCACCTCGGCGGCTATAAGCGTGATGTTCTCCCGGGTGTAGAGGGCGTCGGGAATACGGCCGGTCCGGCTGGCGTAGCGCATGCGCCGCAGGCGATCATACCCGGTGAAGGCCTGCGGGTCGGCCACCAGGTGGGGTTCCTCCAGGGGCGGGTCCCCTGGCAGGCGCTGCTCCATCAGGCGGCGGAGCCGGAGCGAAGTCTCCAGGTGCAGGTGAAGCTCGACTTTGGGAAGACGCCGAATGCCGGAGAGCATTACTGGTATTATAGGCGAGAGACGACATGAGGGCCAATCAAGAGCCTCCGACGGGGTTCCCAACTCCCTTTGCGCCGATATAATGAATGAGTATTTTGTGGGCCGGCGCGCCCGCCTTCGGGAGGGAGGCATGGCGACAAAACGCAGGGAGGCGGAGGTGCAGACGGGCGTACCGGCCGACGCGGACCTGGCCTCGGCCCTGCCCTGGTACCGCCTGATGCTCGTCGCCCGACGCTTCGAGGAAGAGGCGGAGCGGGCCTTCCGCCGGGGCAAGATCGGGGGCTACCTGCACCTCTACAGCGGGCAGGAGGCGGTGGCCGCCGGCTTCCTGGCCGCGCTGCGTCCCGACGACATCTTCTTCACCGGCTACCGCGACCACGCCCACGCCCTCTTCCGCGGCACCCCGGCCGAGGCGGTCATGGCCGAGCTCTTCGGCCGGCAAACGGGCGTGGTCAAGGGCAAGGGGGGGTCGATGCACATCTTCGACGTCGGCCGCGGGTTCTACGGCGGCTACGGCATCGTGGGCGGCCACATCCCCCTGGCCACCGGTGCCGCCTACGCCCTGCGCTACCAGGGGACCGACCGCATCTGCCTCTGCTTCCTGGGGGATGGGGCGATGAACTCCGGCTCCTTCCACGAGCCGGTGAACATGGCCGGCCTGTGGGGACGGGAGGGGATGTGCCCCATCGTCTACATCGTGGAGAACAACCGCTACGCCATGGGCACCTCGGTGGACCGCTCCACGGCGGTCACCGACCTGGCCTCCAAGTTCGGCATCCACGGCATCGCCCACGAGCGGGTGGACGGTCAGGACTTCCTGGCGGTGCGCTCCGCCGCGCGGCGGATCACGGCCCAGGTGCGGGAAACCGGCCGACCCTACGCCGTGGAGGCGGTCACCTACCGCTTCGCCGCCCACGGCGCGGCCGACCTCTTCCAGCCCTACCGCACCAGGGAGGAGGTCGAGGCGTGGAAGGAGCGGGATCCCATCCTCCTGTTGGAACGGGCGCTGCGCTCTGTGGGGCTTTTGGACGACGCGCAGGTGGGGGCCCTGCAGCGCGAGGCGGATGAGGTGGTGGCCGCCGCCGTGCGCTTCGCCGAGGAGAGCCCGGAGCCCCCGCCGGAGGAACTGACCCGGGACGTGTGCGCGCCGTAGCCATGGCCGCAGTCACCACCTACCGCGAGGCGCTGCGGGGGACCCTGATGGAGGAGATGGACCGCAACCCGGCGGTGGTCCTCCTGGGGGAAGATATCGGCGTCTACCAGGGCACCTTCCGCATCACCGCCGACTTCCTCAGCCGCTACGGTCCGCGGCGGGTCATCGACACGCCCATCTCGGAGCTGGGGTTCGTCGGCGCCGCCATCGGCATGGCCATGCTGGGGCTTCGCCCGGTGGTCGAGGTGATGACGTGGAACTTCTCCCTGCTGGCCGCCGACCAGATCCTGAACAACGCGGCCAAGGTGCGCTACTTCTCCGGCGGGCAGGTGGAGGTGCCTCTGGTGATCCGCGGCCCCAACGGCGCCGGGGTGCAGCTCTCCGCTCAGCACTCCCAGAGCCTGGAGGCGGTGTACGCCCACTTCCCCGGGTTGCAGGTAGCGGTCCCGGCCACGCCGGCGGACGTGCGCGGCCTGCTGCTTGCCGCGCTGCGCGGCCGGGATCCGGTGATCTTCATGGAGAACGCCGCCCTCTACGGGGTGAAGGGGGAGGTCCCAGAGGACGACGCCGCCATCCCCTTCGGCCGGGCCGAGGTGGTGCGGCGCGGCCACGACGTCACCGTGGTGGCCTACAGCCGGATGGTGCACCTGGCGCTGGCGGCGGCGGAGCAGCTGGCGCGGGAGGGGGTCGAGGCCGAGGTGATCAACCTGCGGACGCTGCGGCCCCTGGACGGCGAGACCGTCATCACCTCCGTCCGCCGCACGCACCGCGCGGTGGTGGTGCAGGAGCAGTGGAGGCCCTTCGGCGCCGCCGCGGAGGTCGCCGCGCTGATCTCCGAAGAGGCCTTCGACCTGCTGGACGCGCCGGTGGAGCGCGTCACCGGAGCGGACGTCCCCATGCCTTATGCCCGCAACCTGGAGCTGCTGGCCCTGCCCCACGAACGGGACATCGTATCCGCTGCGCGGCGGACCCTCTACCGGCAGTAGGCGGAGGGACAGCCGGCGGAGGCCCTGCGGCAGGCAAGAGAGCGGGAGGGTGCAATGGCCGAGGTGATCATGCCCAAGATGGGCGACGCCATGACGGAGGGCAAGGTCCTTCGCTGGATGAAGCGGCCGGGCGAGGCGGTTCAGGCCGGCGAGGCCCTGGCGGAGATCGAGACGGACAAGGTCAACGTGGAGCTGCCGGCCGACGAGGCCGGGGTGCTGGCCCAGATCCTGGTCCCCGAAGGGCAGGCGGTGCCGGTGGGTCAGCCCATCGCCATCATCGCCCGGCCGGGGGAGGCCGTCGGCGAGGCGCCGTCAGCCCGGGAGCGCCCCGTCGCCGCCCCTGCACCCCCCGCTCCCGCCCGGGCGGCGCCGCAGGAGGAAAGGCTGCAGCGCCTGCCCCCGGAGGAGCGGATCAAGGCCTCGCCGCTGGCGCGGCGGCTGGCGCGCGAGCACGGGATCGATCTGGCGGAGATTCAGGGCACGGGGCCGGAGGGCCGCATCACCAAGGAGGATGTGGAGGCCCACCTGGCCCGGCGCGGGGCGCCGGCACCCGCACCGACAGCTGCACCCGCACCGACAGCTGCACCCGCAGCCGCAGCGGCGGCACCCGCCCCGGCGCAGGAGGTGCCGCTCAGCCGCATGCGCCGCACCATCGCACGGCGGATGAGCGAGAGCAAGCAGCAGGCACCCCACTTTTACGTGACGGTGGAGATCCGCATGGACGAGGCGCTCTCCGTGCGCCGCCAGCTCAACGAGGCCCTGGGCGACAGGGTGGTCTCCGTCAACGACCTGATCCTGCGGGCGGCGGCGCTGGCGCTGCGCGCCTATCCCAACCTCAACGCCTCCTTCTCCGGCGAGGTGGTGGTCCGACACGGCGAGGTGCACCTGGGCTTTGCCCTGGCCCTCCCGGAGGGGTTGATCGTCCCGGTCATCCGCCACTGCGACCGCAAGGGGGTCGTGGAGATCGCCCGGGAGGCGGCCGACCTGGGGGAGCGCGCCCGGCAGGGGCGGTTGCGGCCGGAGGAGCTGCAGGGCGCCACCTTCACCGTAAGCAACCTGGGGATGTACGACGTGGAGAGCTTCACCGCCATCATCAACCCTCCCCAGGCGGCAATTCTGGCGGTGGGCAGCGCGCAGCCGCGCCCGGTGGCCGACGGGACGGCTGTACGCGTGGCCCACACGATGAAGGCCACACTCTCCGCCGACCACCGCGTCACCGACGGCGCGGAGGCAGCCCGCTACCTGGGCGAGGTGCGCCGCCTGTTGGAAAACCCCGTCCTGCTGCTCACGGATCTTCGGGCCGGCAGCACCGCCGCGCCGTCCGGCGGCGACGCGCTCCGGCAATGAACCGGCCCGGCCGGTCCGGCCAAGCGGGCTCAGGCTGAAGCGGCAATGCCCAGGTACGAAGCGATAACCTGCGTGTTGTGCAGCAAGGCCGCTCCCGGGCCGTCCAGAACGACCCGGCCCGTCTCCAGCACGTAAGCGCGGTGCGCCATGGGCAGCGCCTGGGTCACCTCCTGGGAGATCAGGAGGATCGTCAGCCCCTCGTGGTTCAACCGCCCGAGGGCGGCGAAGATGTCGGCGGCCACGCGCGGTGCCAGGCCCAGAGAGGGCTCGTCAAGCGCCAGCAGCCGCGGGTCCGCCATCAGGGCCCGGGCGATGGCCAGCATCTGCTGCTCGCCACCCGAAAGCGTACCGGCGTCCTGCCCCTGGCGCTCGCGCAGGGTCGGGAACAGCGCGAAGACCCGTTCCATCCGCTCCCGCAGGCGTGTCCGTGCGCGCCGACAGTAGGCACCGAGCTCCAGGTGCTCGCGTACGCTCATGCTCGGGAAAAGCAGGCGGCCCTCCGGCACCTGCACGAAGCCGCGCTCACAGATGAGGTGGGGCGGAAGCCCGGCGATTGACTCGCCCTGGAAAACCACCGTGCCCCGGGCAACCGGGTGCAGGCCGGAGAGCACCCGCAGCAGCGTAGTCTTACCCGCCCCGTTGGGGCCGATAATGCTGACGAGCTGGCCAGCCTCCACATTCAGCGATACATCGTGGAGCACCTCCAGCTCCCCATAAGCGGCGCAGAGGCCTTCAACCCGCAGCACGGTAGCCCTCCCCCAGGTAGACCTGGCGGACTTGCGGATCTGCCTGGATGGCCGCAGGAGGTCCCTGCGCGATGACCTGACCGGATCCCAGGACCACCACGTGGTCGCACAGCCCCATGACGATGCGCATGACGTGCTCGACCAGCAGCACCGTGACCCCCAGCTCATCACGAATCCGGCGCACCAGGGCCACGGCACCATCGCTCTCAGCCGGGTTGAGCCCCGCGAAGACTTCGTCCAGCAGCAGCAACCTCGGCCCGGTCGCCAGCGCCCGGGCCAGCTCCAGGCGCTTCTTGCCGCCCAACGTCAGCGCCCCCACCGGGGCATCCAGGGCAGCTTCCAGGCCCACGAACCGCAACCAGTGGCCGGCCTCCGCTCGGGCCTCCCGCACGTGACGCACTCCTCGGCCGTAGAGAACCGCAGCGGCGACATTGTCGGTAGTCGTCAGCCCGGCAAACGGTCGAACCAGCTGGAATGTCCGCGCGATGCCGGCTCTCGCGATCTCGAATGGCGCCAACCCCACCAGGCGGCGGCCCATGAAGACCACATCCCCGGCGTCCGGCCGATGGAAGCCGGTGATCACGTTGAACATGGTCGTCTTGCCCGAGCCGTTGGGGCCGATCAAGCCGACGATAGCTCCTTCGGCCACCTGGAAGCTCACCGAGCGCAGCACCACCAGCCCGCCGAAGCGCTTGGAGACCGCCTCGATGCGCAGCATGGGGTTCACGACCGCATCATCGCCGCTGGCACCGCCGCCGGCGGCCGGGGGGCGCGACGCCGCAGCCGCGACAGGTGGGGCAGCAGCCCCTCGGGTAGGAGCACAATCACCAGGGCCAGACCCAAACCGAAGATGATCCGGGCGGCCTCGGTACCCACCCTGACCGTGAGGACCTCATCCACCAAACGCACCACCACTGCACCCAGGATCGGACCAGCCCAGGACTGCCTTCCGCCCAGCAGCGCCATGAGCACGGCCAGCACCGACAGGTGGAGGTCGAACATGAAGTCCGGGTGGATGTAGGAGCGGTCATAGGCGTAGACCCCGCCGGCCAGACCCGTCAGCCCGGCGCTGAGGATCAGGGCAGTGAGCTTCAGCCGCAGTGCAGGGACGCCGATACTCTGCGCCGCATCCTCATCCTCGCGGATCGCCTCCAGGCCAACGCCGATTTTTCCCAGTCGCACAGCCCGCACGACCAGCACGGTGACCAGGGCCACCACCAGCATTGCGTAGTAGAAGGCGCGTCGTGCGGTCAGCGGCTCCCACGGCGGAAGCGTCATCCACAACCCCTCCGCCGCCCCGGTCCACGGGAGGTTGAGAATCACGGCGCGCACTGCCAGGCCCAAGATCATCGTCACCACCGCAAAGTATGGACCGCGCAACCGCAGACATGGGTACCCGGCCAGCGCCGCAAACACTGCGGCCACCACACCACCCAAAGGCGCGGTGAGGAAGGGGGAGAGCCCGCCCCGGACCAGAAGGAATCCGGTGGTGTAGCCACCGAGACCGAAGAAGGCTGCGTGGCCGAAGCTCAGATACCCGGCGAACCCGCCGATGAGGTTCCAGGCCACCGCCAGCGTGCTGTACATGAAGACGGAGTATAGTAGCGCCAGCGGGTACTCGCCTGTCCCTACCCAGGGGAGGACGAGCAGGATCGCCACAAGTCCCGCAGCCGCGGTTCGGCTCATCTCCTTAACAACCCCGTCGGTCGCCAAAGCAGCAGGAGCCCCAGCGATGCGAACAGGAGGAAGGGTGTCCAGGCGAAGGGAACGACCAGCGTGGTGAGGTTGGTCAACGCCCCCACCAGCACTCCCGCCACCACGGCGCCGACCAGGCTGCCGACGCCGCCGACGATCACCACCAGGAAGACAAAGACGAGCCACGTCAGATGGGTGGCGGGGGAGAAACTGTAGATGAGGGCCAGGGCCACACCCGCCACGCTGGCTGAGGCTATGGCCAGGCCGTATGTGAGGCTGGTCACCTGGCGGAGATTGACGCCACACAGCGCCGCCCCATCACGGTTCTGCCAGACGGCGCGCACGGCCTTGCCGGGGAACGTCTTGTGCAGAAAGACGTACAGCGCCGTGATCGTAACCGCCGCCAGGGCCGCACCCGCCAGATGGGGAACCGGCAGAGCCAGCGCGCCCAGCCTGATCGCCTTGCCGGTATAGGCTACGTTGATGACCCGCGGGCCGGGTCCCCAGACAGCGGCAAGAGCGTTCTCCAGGGCGGCGGCCAGTCCGAAAGTCAGCACCATGGAGACCAGCACCAGGTCACCGGTCCGCCGGGCGGCGGGTCGTACGACCCCTTCGTGGAAACCCACACCGATCAGGAAGAACAGAGGTACAACGACGGCCAGGCTCACCAGAGGATCGACGCCGCGCACCGCCAGCACGTAGGCTGCATACGCAGCCCCGACTGCCAGCGCAGGGTGCGCGATGTTGATGACATGGGCGACCCCCCAGATGAGGCTGAAGCCGGCCCCGAGCAACGCGTAGACGCTACCGGTCAGCAGCCCGGTCGCCAGGGCCTGAAGCGCCTGGACCAACAACGGCCTACCGCCTCCAGGGCGGTTTGGGGTAAACCGGCTGCGCCGAGCGGCGGCCGGGCGGCCAGATCAGCTCCACCTCGCCGTTGATCACCTGCGTCGCGTACTCGTAGGGCGCCGGCAAACCCCTCTCGTCAAAGCGCAACTCCCCGGCGATGGTCCGAAACGTCCTCTCGCGCATGTACCGCACCAGCACCGCGTGGCTGAGGGTCTTGGCCCCCTCGACGGCCTGCTGCAACAGTTGCGCCCAGGCGTAGCCGAACAAGAAGTACTGAGGTGCCCACTTCAGGTTCCACCGCTCCCGCGCAACCTGGTTCAGCTCGGCAATACCGGGGAAAGGGAGTTTGTGGTGGATGGCCGTCCCCGAGACGACGTAGTCCCCATCCGGTCCGAGCTGGGTCACCCACTCCGGGATGAGCGAGCCTATCGCCTGCAGGACGACCTTGGGATTGTAGTCCAGAGCCTTCATCGCCCTTATGGTCAGCACCCCGTCGGGAAAGAACCCGTTGGCCAGGAACATGTCGGCACCCAGGGCGCGGGCCCGCGAGACCAGGGGCTCAGCCGACGCCAGGGGCAGGTCATAGAGCTCGTCCATGACAAGGGGGATCTCCAGCCGCTTGAGACCTTCCTGTATCGACTCGCGTGCGGACATGCCCACAGGGTTGTTGACGGTGATGGCGGCTGCCCGCGTCGGGCGCTGGCCCCTGGGGATGTTGGCCAGCCACCGCCACGCGCCCTCATACCACCACTGCCCCATCAATGGAGGACCGCCGAAGCTGTACTTGAACCCTCGCCGGAAGGACGCCATGTGCCCTCCCATGGAGATGTACACTTTCCGGTACCGCTCCGCCAGCGCCATCTGCGCCGCTGCCGCGGTGCCGGGATACCCGCCGAGGATCAGGTCGACGCGGTCGACCGTGATCAGCCGCTCCAGCAGGCTCACGGCGCGGTCCACGCTGCTGGCATCGTCCAGGATGGTCACCTCCACCGGTCGGCCGAGCAGCCCACCCTGCCTGTTGGTCCGCTCGGCCCAATACCGGTAACCGCGCTCGACCCACACTCCTGTATCCGCAAAGGGGCCGGTCAGGGGGAGCGTGCCTCCCAGGCGGATCGGCCTGGCCTGCGCCCACGCGCCATGGCGCAGTGCCTGAGGCACCGCCAACATCCCGGCTCCCAAAGCCGCTGCCTTCAGAAACTGCCTGCGGGATAGCCTCACCCTTCCTCCTCCTTTCTCGCAGGGCCAGTGCGTGACGCCAGCTCAACCCTCAGCGGGCTCCTCGATGATGGCCACCGCACGCGTCCACGCGGCACTGGCCGCCTTCAGCTTGTACGGAAAGCACGCGACCTTGAACCCGAAGGGCCTGGGGATCTTGTCCAGGTTGGTGAGCTTCTCGATCTGGCAGTACTCGCGCTCCTTGCCGTAGAAGTGGGACTCCCAGAACCTGCCGCGCACACCGCCGGCGGCTTCCCGGAACATGACGTCGAAAGGCCGATCCAGTCCCCAGGCATCGATGCCGATCACCTTCACTCCGTGCTCCACCAGGTACTGGGTGGCGCTTCGTTCCAGGCCGGGATGCAGCATGTCGTACCCCGGCTGCTTGAAGGCCTTCCACGTGTCGGTGCGAATCAGGGCGATGTCATAGGGTTTGATGTCGTAGCCGATGGCCCTAAGCGCGGCCTCCACATCAATTGCGGTGATTCCCTCGCCCCGTCGCTTGTGCGTCATGTCCAGCACGAAGGCGTCACTGAAGAACCAGCGCAGGGGCAATTGCTCGATGGTCCTCGCCGGTGCGCCGCCCGACGTGGGGCCGTAGTGGTAGGGGGCGTCGATGTGGGTTCCGGAGTGCGTCGAGAGCGTGGCCACCTCCACAGCCCAGGCATGGCCGTCCGGAAACAGGGCAGGCAGCAGGTTCCGGTCGACTTTGAAGACGTCGACGGTCATGTGCATGCCCTGCACGTGGTCGATGTACTGAATCTGGTGACGATTGGGCTCGAAAGCGCTGGTCTCATTCTCCAGCGTATCGCTCAGGTCGATGAGGGTAACCCGCGTCCGGCCCACAACGTAGCTCTCCATGATCCTCCCTGCCCTTCGGGACGCCGCATCCCGGCCGTCAGCGCCGCACCGGGGAATCACCGGCGGCCCCCGACGCCGCGGCTTCGGCGCCCAGCACCTGGCGGATGATGCCGTGATACACTGCCGGGGGCAGCGCGTTCTTCAGCCGCAGGGCCACCGCCTTCACCTGCCGCACGATCTCCTCGACCTGCTCCGCGGTAGCGTGCAGGCCCAGCTCCTCCAGGGTCATCTCCACATAGTTGCGGCCCGTCCCGCGCCCCGCCACCAGGCTGGGTCCGTCGCGGCCTACCAGCGAGGGAGGATAGGGAAAGAGCGCCACCTCTCCCAGAGGCGTCGCGCGGAACTGCCGCAGGATGTGGATGACGATGCCCGACTCGACCTCGAACAGCCCGGGACCCACGATGGGTTTGTTGGACGCCGGCCGCATCTTGGAGATCTCAGCCACCATCTGGGACAGCCGGTAGAGTCCCTCCATTCGGATCCCCGTGGGAACACCCAGCAGGTGTTCGCATGCCACCGCCACCTCTTCCGTGGCCACATTCCCCGCGCGCTCTCCCAGGCTGTTCACGGAGCAGTGCACCTCATCCACGCCCGAGGCGATGGCCATCATGGCACTGGCGGTCGCCTGGCCGTAGTCGTTGTGGATGTGCAGCCCCAGCGGCGTCTCGGGAAACCACTCGCGCAGCTTGGTGACGAAGAACCGCATGGCCAGCGGGTGGGCCATGCCGAAGGTGTCTGAGACGGTGATACGATCGATGGCGCCGCGCTCGATGATCTCGCCGAAGAAGCGCTTGACGTAATCGAGGCTGGGGATACGGAAGGTGTCCCAGCCCATGAACTCCACATACATCCCGGCTTCTTCCTTGGCCCGGCGGGAGAGCACCACCACCCTTTCCATCAGCTGCTCCGGCGTCATGTTGTATGCGTACTTGATGAGGAAGGGGTTGATGCCGAATTCCAGCACCATTCCCGGCGCACCGCAGGCAATGGCCGCCTGCAGGTCGTCGTCACGAACGCGCACCAGCGGCGTCACCCGCGCCCGCAGCTTCATCTGCGCCAGGGTGCGGATGACCTCGCGATCCTCCTCGGTAGCCGGCAGGCCGGGCTCGATGGAGGGGATCCCGATCTTGTCCATCTCCTGGGCCAGGAAGAGCTTCTCGTCCACGGTGAAGGCGACGCGCGCGGTCTGCTCCCCGTCGCGCAGCGTCACGTCGTGGATCAGGACCCGTGGAGGAAGCTTCATCTCCCCCCGAACCTCGGGGAGGTAGTTGAGGGGCGAAACCCACCTGCCAGGGCCGAAGTAGGGACCATCCAGCACTACGCCAAAGGCCTCTGGTGCTGCCATCATTACCCTCCTTCTTCGCCCGGGAAGCCGCTGTCGCATCTGGGGGAGGTGGCCACGCGTCGCTTCCCAGGCTTCGTTGTGATCCGCATGGCGCCGGGCGTGCCCCGCCGCGAGGCGGCGCCGCCACCGGCTGCCTGCTCAGGGGCCACGGCCGGCGGCATGGGCGCAGTGGGCAGGACGCGATCCGCTGTGACGTCGAGGAGGAGCTCCAGCTCCGGGCCGTAGGTGGCGCGCAGAACGTCGGCGAACCGGCGGTAGAGCTTGTTGGCGTAGATGTCGTGCCGGATGTAGTTGCGGATGGTCCGAAGCACCGATGGGTTCGACGTCCAGACGCCGTACCAGCTTCCGCGGGACCGATCCATCATCAGGCCCGCGGTGTCATCGGCGACCACCAGCATCTGGTCGCCGTGGCGCTCGTAGACGGTGCGGAGCATCACGTGGTGAATCGTGAAGCCCACCTCCACGTCAGGCGCGTCGAACAGCACCGCCGCGATATGCACTCCCTGCCGGCTCGCCCGGCGCAGATCCTGCTGTAAGTCCAGCACCTGGTCCCGCCACGCGCTGAGGTACAGTTCCCGCCTAGCCTCTCCGATGACCCGCCGTGCCCGGTCCAGCAGGAGGTCGTACCCCTCCAGATGCCACAGCATCTCCCGTCCGGCACGGCCCGTCGCCGGCGGCAAGCCTCTGCGGATCACTGCGGCCAGAGCTCTGAACCGAGCCTCCCGCGCGCTGAGGAACTCGTCGGCCGGCAGGGGGACGTAGGTGACCGGCCGGCTGTCGATGAGGGAGACGAGGCCCCGATCCAGCAAGCGCCGCAGCGAGGCGTAGACCTTCGCCGAGGGTACGCCCGAGCGCTGGCTGATCTGGTTACCGTTGGCAGGATGGGCCTCGTGGAGGGCGAGGTAGACGCGGGCCTCGTATTCTGTGAGCCCCATCTCACGCATGGCATCGAGAAGGTGCGTGGTCGTCGGGCGCATTGGTGGACCTACTACCGGAGTAGTAGGTCGATTCCACGCAGGCCGGCTGTCTCCTGCCGGACTGGCGGAGCTCTTTCGGTAGGGGGAGGCCAGGCGAACGAGGGGGTGCCGCGCCGCTCTGGAGCCCAAGGCACCGGCCGGTATCTGCTCCCCGGTACCCGCCCGGGGTACAATGAGCCAAGTTAGACTCCGGGGAGGGGGGATCGGGGATGCTGGTCCAGGACGACCTGCTGGCGCCCGAGGTGCTGCGGGACCCATACGCGTACTTCGCCCGCCTGCGCCAGCTCGACCCCGTCCACTGGAACGACCGGTGGGGCGGGTGGCTGGTAACCCGCTACGACCATGTGGTGCGGGCGTTCCGCGACCCCGCGCGGCTCTCCTCGGACCGCATGGCCCACTTCCAGCAGGAACTCTCCCCGCACGACCAGGAGAGGCTGCACGTCCTCATCCGCTACTTCTCCAGGTGGCTGGTGTTCACCGACCCGCCGTACCACACGCGGGTGCGCATGCTGGTCAACAAGGCATTCACCCCCACCAGCGTGGAGCGCCTGCGGCCCCGGGTGCGGGCCATCGTCTCCGAGCTCCAGGACCGGGTAGAGCACCGGGGGCACATGGAGTTCATCCGCGACTTCGCCTTTCACCTGCCGGTGATCGTGATCTCCGAGTACCTGGGAGTGCCGCCCCAGGACCGGGAGGCGGTCAAGGAGTGGTCCGACGAGACCTCGCGCATCTTCTTCATCCGGGCGGACGACCCTCAGCGTCGGGAGCGGTCCCAGGCGGGGCTCGTCAGGCTCCTGGAGTACTTCGAGCCCCTCATCCACGAGCGGCGGCGCCACCCCAGGGAGGACCTGATCTCGGCGCTGGTGCAGGCGGAGGAGCGGGGGGATCTGCTCAGCCACGACGAGCTGCTGGCCACCTGCACGGTGCTGCTGTTCGCGGGACACGAGACCACCACCAACCTGCTGGCCAACGGCCTGCTGGCCCTCCTGCGGCACCGCGATCAGTGGGAGCTGCTGGCCCGCGACCCTTCCCTGGCATCCTCGGCCACGGAGGAGCTGCTGAGGTACGACGGTCCGGTGAAGGCCACCTTCCGCTGGGCCAGGGTGGACGTGGAGCTGGGCGGGAAGACGCTCCGGGCGGGCGACCGGATGCTGCTGGTGCTGGCCTCGGCGAACCGCGACCCGGAGCGGTTCCCGCACCCCGACCGGTTGGACATCACGCGGAACCCCAACCCCCATGTGGCCTTCGGCCACGGCATCCACGTGTGCCTGGGAGCGCCCATGGCCCGGCTGGAGGGGCAGGAGGCGTTCGCGGCGCTGGCGCAGCGCTTCCCGGGCATGCGCCTGGCCACCGACCAGCTGGAGTACCACCCCACCATCGTCTCCCGGGCGCTGGCGGAGCTGCCGGTGGAGTGGTAGCCGTGGCGCGTCGGCTGCGCATCCACGTCGACTACCACCGCTGCGTGGGCTCCAGCATCTGCGTGCTCACGGCACCCGGGGTCTTCGCCCTCAACGACCGCGGCCAGTCCTCGGTGACAGACCCCGCCGGGGAGGGCGTGGAGAAGATCCTGGAGGCGGCGGAAGGCTGCCCCACCATGGCCATCACCGTGGAGGACGAGGAGAGCGGCGAGCGGCTGTTCCCCTGGCCCTAGCCCACTACAGCGAGCTCTTGATCACTTCCTCCGCCCGGGGGACGATGGCCTCCCAGGAGGCGGCCGGGTCGCGGGTGATGGTGATGAAGTCGTTCAGCAGGAAGACCTGCACCACCCCGGGGATCTCCAGCAGGCGGCGGGCCAGCGGCATCTCCGCCGCCTCCGCCGCGGTGCGGAAGGTGCGGCTGCGCCCCTCGGTCAGGCGGCGGTTGGTGACGAACTTCAACGCGTTGACGTTGGGGGTGGGCTGTACCTCCACGGTGACCTGATCCATCGGCGCTCCTCAGTGCACCCAGGGCTCGGTCTTGCCGCCCGGCAGTTCTGCATACCACGCGGCCAGCCGCGAGAAGGTGATGATCGGAGTGAGGGTGGCGCGCACACCGCCGGCCACCCGCTCCGGCGAGACCAGGCCGCTGCCGGTGATCAGCGACCAGCGCAGCTCCACCGCCGCGGCCAGCTGCAGCGCCAGCTCGGTGGTCAGCAGGTCGGCGTCCGCCAGCGGGAGGAAGACCTCCCAGCGGCGTGGCGGGCGCGGCACCTGGAACATGTTGAGCATGGCCTTGGCGATACCCGTGGCCGCGCCGGCGGCGTTGGAGAACCAGCCGATCACCTGCCCCAACCGCTCCGCGTCCCGCACCGGGGACTCCGGGTCGCGCGTCGCCTTGTCCAGCATGGCCACCGAGCCCAGGATACGGGCCAGCCGCCAGCCGATGCGGATCGGGTCCAGGGCGCGCGGCGGCTGGGGGAGCATGCGGCCGTCGCCGGAGGCCAGCCCGAAGCCCAGGGTACGCATCTGCAGGATGGCTTCCTTCGCCTGCGCCAGCAACGCGCCCCGCTCCTGGGCGATGCGCTCCTCCGCCTCCTGGACGAAGGCCCTCCGGCCCGCGGCGTCGTTCTCCACCAGCAGCGTGCCACCCTGGAGGATCTCGTAGATCACCGGGAGGATGTGGGTGTTCAGGGCGAAGGGCAGGAGGATCCCGGGTTCGCCGCCCAGAGGGTTCTCGTCGGAAAGGTGCTCCAGGTAGGCGCCGATGTCCTCCTCGCTCATGTGGGGGCTGAAGACCAGGGCCACCTCGATGTCGGTGTCGGGCCAGGAGCGGTCGCCGCTGTAGGTCCCGTAGAGGTAGGCGGCGGTGACTTCGGCCTCACCGCTGAAGAAGGCGCGCACCGCCTCGATGGCCTTCATCAGCCTAATCATACTACTAGGCATCGCTACGATCCCGTCTGCCCGCGAAGGTGTGGTCTGGGATGTGGTCAACCTGTTCGTCGGCCTTCCCCTCCTGGCGGCAGCCATGGCACTGGTCCGGCGGGATTCCCTGCGGGGACGGCTGCTGCT
>FWPU01004434.1_pt1 | contig 15939 bp, 9 predicted proteins | sample 2228361 | NCBI WGS metagenome assembly FWPU01 (sample SAMEA103939777, study PRJEB20133) | metagenome
TCGGCAGTAGCATTTCTGCCTGTTCCTATTGCCCATACAGGCTCGTAGGCAATGACTATATTTTTCATTTGCTCGGCAGAAAGTTCTGATAAACTGCCCTCTAACTGATTCTGTACATACACAATATGCTCGTTTTTATTGCGAATTTCCAAAGATTCACCACAGCAAAAAATCACTTTCAAACCCACCTGCAAGGCTCTTTGGATTTTTTCGGCTATCATACGATAAGTTTCAAGATAATACAAACGCCTTTCGCTATGCCCAAGAATTACCCATTTTGCCCCTACCGAAGCAAGCATTTGAGCCGAAATTTCCCCTGTATAAGCCCCTTTTTCGTACTCTGAGCAATTTTGAGCGGCAACCGCAAAAGGCTGATTTTTAAGAAAATTACTCAAGTGATGAATATACACAAAAGGCACTGCAAAAATTACTTCGGCAGTATTTCGCTTTTCATCTTTCAAAATATTAGTTACTTCGGAAATCAAAGCATTTGCTTCTTGAAAGTTTAGGTTCATTTTCCAATTAGCGGCTACAATTTTTTGAGGCATTGTTTTTTCATTTTAAGGTGAAAATTGAGAAATTTGCTCAAATTTAACGCAAAAAAATCTGAAAATGCAAAATCTACAAGCAACTTTTGAGCCTTATGTGCTTTATTTCCGTTTTGAGGCGGGTACTTCAAGGGGTATTTTGCGAGAAAAGAAAAATTATTTCATCAGAATTTGGGACAAATCCAATCCGCACATACAAGGCGTAGGCGAAGTAAATGTACTCAAAGGTTTAAGTTTGGACGATAGAGCAGATTTAGAGCAAAAAATAACCGAAATTCTACAAAAATATCAAAATCAGACACTTCAAAGCACAGATTTAGAGGCTTTTCCTGCTATCCGTTTTGCTTTGGAAACTGCTGAAAAAGATTTAGCAAATGGCGGGAAAAAACGCATTTTCCCAAGTGCTTTCACCGAAGGCAAAACTTTTATCCCCATCAATGGCTTAATTTGGATGGGAAGCAAAGAATGGATGCTTTCTCAAATTCGCCAAAAAGTTGAAAAAGGCTTTACTTGCCTAAAAATGAAAATCGGAGCTTTGGATTTTGAAACGGAACTGAGCATTTTACATTCTATCCGCAAAGAATTTCCTTCACCCCAAGAAATGATTTTACGCGTAGATGCCAATGGAGCTTTTTCTGCCCAAGAGGCTCTGAAAAAATTAGAAAAACTTTCTCATTATCAAATTCACTCCATTGAGCAACCCATTGCCCCAAATCAAATTGAACAGCTTGCCCAAATTTGCGAAAAATCGCCCGTGCCTATCGCTTTGGACGAAGAACTTATCGGCAAAAATCATCAGAAAAGGCAACTTTTGCAAAGCATAAAACCTCACTTTATAGTGCTGAAACCTGCCCTTTTAGGTGGTTTTGCTGAAAGCGAGGCTTGGATACAAGAAGCCCAAAATAGGAAAATTGGCTGGTGGGTAACTTCGGCTTTGGAAAGCAACATCGGCTTGAATGCCATTGCTCAATGGACGGCTACACTACCATTCAAGGGGCATCAAGGATTGGGAACAGGACAGATTTATGAGAACAACCTGCCCACCGAGCTGTATTTAGAAGGGGAAAAATTATTTTTTGGAAAATAACGACAAGAAAATAAACACCATCGTTTTTTTATATTGTCGAAAATTTCGTAATTTAGCCTGCTTAAAAATAAAACCTCTTGAAAAATGTTAGACGACAACAAAACTCTTGAAAGCCCCTCAAATATTTTCCCTGTCAATATTGAAGACGAAATGCGAACTGCCTACATAGATTACTCTATGTCGGTGATTGTTTCGCGTGCCTTGCCCGATGTACGCGATGGCTTAAAACCTGTTCATAGACGCGTACTTTACGGAATGATGGAATTGGGCGTTTTACATAACAAACCTTACAAAAAATCGGCTCGTATTGTAGGAGAAATTCTTGGTAAATATCACCCTCACGGCGATTCTTCGGTATATGAAACAATGGTACGTATGGCTCAGGAATGGTCTTTACGTTACCCGCTTGTGGATGGGCAAGGCAATTTTGGCTCTATTGATGGCGATAGCCCCGCCGCAATGCGTTATTGCCTTACAGGCGATACACTCATCAAAACCAATTATGGTCTTATAGCACTCAAAGATTTAGTAAAGAACTCTCTGCCCGATAGCGAGCAAGAAATTGACCTGCAAGTACTTTCTATGCACCAAAAAGTACATAAGGCTACTAAATTTTTCAATTCAGGCTACCACCCTATTTGGGAACTTACTACGCAAGAAGGCTATCAGCTAAAAGGTTCATCTAATCACCCTGTTCTTACTTTAAGCAAAGATGAAGCAGGCAAACCTATCTTTGTTTGGAAAGAACTTTCCAAAGTAAAAGCAGGCGATAAAATTGTGATTGAGCGAAGCCAAACCAATCTGTATGCTTCAAAAGCATCTTCAAAAGATATTTACCAAAGCATTGTTGCCGCTTGTCTAATTGCCGAAGGTTCTATTTCTCCGAAAAGAGTTACTTTCAATAGTACCGATAAAAAGTATTTTGACGACTTTATCAATGCTTATCAGAACCTTATTGGCTCCAAATTTTATGTGTATCAGCGAAGGCTACCTTCGGGAAAAGAAATTTATGAATTTGATGTTCAAAATACCTCTGAATTTGCCCAAAACGAATTATTTACACAGCTTGTAGGTCTAAAATCAGCCGAAAAGCATATCCCTACTTGCATTTTACAAGCCCCCAAAGAAGCCCAAAAAGTATTCTTGCAATATCTTTTTGAAGGCGATGCTTCGGTGTCTTTGCTTGAAAAAAATACTATCTCTCTGCAATACTGTACGCAAAGCCTTACTTTGGCAAGAGAGTTGCAAATTCTACTTCTGGAATTTGGCATTATCAGTCGTATAAGTTTTACCCAAAAACGCAAAGAGTACAAGCTCGTCATTAGTGGTTTTCACAACATTCGGCTTTTTTACGAAAATATCAATTTTGCAAGCCAAAAAGCCACAAAACTTGATAAAATTGTAGAGCAAGAACGCCAAAGACAACAAGAAAAGCCTATCAAATATGCTTTGAGCAAGGATTTTATCCCCTACATTGCCAATTATATTCGGCAATATGCTCCGCATAAGTTTTTAGAAAAAAATAACTTTGACCGCTACGAAAGAATTGAAAAATACTACGAGCAAATTCTCAATACACTCAACAATGTGTATTTACAAAGTTTGTTTCAGGAACTTGTTGCCAAGCGTTATTATTATGCTACCGTAAAAACTTGCCATTTGCTTACCGAAACGGATATGGTGTATTCGGTAAAAATTGAAAGCGATTGTCATTCTTTTGTAGCGAACGGTTTTGTCAATCATAATACCGAAGCTCGCTTGCAACGCATAGCCGAAGAACTCATCGGCGAAATCAACAAAGATACCGTTAATTTTCAGCCTAATTTTGATGATTCGCTAACCGAACCCACTGTACTTCCTGCCAAAATTCCTAATTTGCTTATCAATGGTACTTCGGGCATTGCCGTAGGTATGGCAACCAATATGGCTCCACACAATCTTTCAGAAGTGATTGAAGGTATTTTGGCATACATTGATAACCCCGAAATCAGTATCGGTGAGTTAATGAAATACATTCTTGCCCCTGATTTCCCTACGGGTGGTATCATTTACGGCTACGAAGGGGTGCGAAATGCTTACAAAACAGGTAGAGGTAGAATTATTATCCGTGCCAAAGCCAATTTTGAGCAAAGCAAGTCAGGTAAAGATTTGATTGTCGTTACAGAAATTCCGTATATGGTCAATAAAGCCGCGATGATTGAAAAAACGGCTCAACTCATCAATGAAAAGAAAATTGAAGGAATTTCCGACATACGCGACGAATCCGACCGAGACGGCTTACGAATTGTCTATGAACTCAAAAAAGATGCTATTCCTGCCATTGTACTCAATAATTTATTCAAATATACACAACTGCAAACGGCTTTCAGTGTCAATAATGTAGCCCTTGTAAAAGGAAGACCTGCTACCCTGAACCTGAAAGAGCTTATCAAATACTACGTAGAACATCGCCACGAAGTAGTAGTACGCCGTACAAAATTTGACTTGAACGAGGCTCAAAAAAGGGCTCATATTTTAGCAGGTTTGCTCATAGCCCTGGACAATTTAGATGCTGTCATTGCCCTTATTCGCAATGCCCAAGACCCCGATGAAGCCAAAACTGGTTTAATGAATAATTTTTCTCTCACCGAAATTCAGGCGAAAGCCATTTTGGATATGCGTTTGCAAAGACTTACAGGACTGGAAAGAGAAAAAATCGTTGCCGAAAACCAAGAAATTACCGCTCTCATCGCTGATTTGGAAAATATTTTGGCTGATGAAAAACGCCGAATGGAAATTATCAAGCAAGAACTCACCGAAATCAAAGAACGTTACGGCGATAAACGTAAAACTGAAATTGTTTATTCGGCAGAAGAGTTTCAGGACGAAGATATGATAGCTGATGAGCAAGTAGTCATTACTATTTCACACAAAGGCTATATCAAACGCACTCCTCTTTCCGAGTATCGTGTGCAAGGGCGTGGTGGCGTAGGTTCTCGTGGTGTAACTACCAAAGAAGACGATTTTACCGAGCATCTATTCGTAGCAACCAACCACAACTATCTGCTAATTTTTACAGAAAGTGGAAAAGTATTTTGGATAAAAGTTTATGAAATTCCCGAAGGAAGCAAAACCGCCCAAGGACGTGCTATTCAGAATCTTATTCAAATTGAAAATGGCGATAAAGTGCGTGCCGTTATCAATGTAGAAACTTTGGAGGACGAAGACTACATCAATAACCATTATTTGGTGATGTGTACCGAAAAAGGCACTATCAAGAAAACCACTTTGGAAGCCTATTCTCGTCCAAGAGCTACGGGTATCAATGCTATCAATATCAATGAAGGCGACAAACTCATTGAAGTCCGAATGACAACAGGCAACGACCATATTATTATTGCTACTCAATCGGGCAGGGCAATTCATTTTCACGAGGAAAATGTACGCCCTATGGGACGTAATGCCACTGGCGTAAGAGGTATTTGGCTTGATGAAAACAACCCCGATGATGTTGTAATTGGAATGGTTTGCGTACAGAGCCAAAATCAGCATCTTTTAGTAGTTTCGGAAAGGGGCTTTGGCAAGCGGTCGGAAGTAGAAGAGTATCGCATCACGGCTCGTGGAGGCAAAGGCGTAAAAGCAATGAACCTTACCGAAAAAACAGGCAAACTGGTTGCTATCAAAGAAGTTTCGGATAATGACGACCTAATGATTATCAACAAATCAGGCATTACTATACGCATACGCGTAAGCGATTTACGTTTGCAAGGACGTGCCACACAAGGGGTAAAACTTATCACACTCAACAAAGATGATGAAATTTCCTCAGTAGCAAAAATTGAAAAAATGGAAGAAGAAGAAAACGAAAATACCCCGACGATTTCTGATAATAACCCTGAATTATCCGCTGAAGCATAAAATTTTAAGAGCCATCTCTAAATGAGATGGCTCTTAAAACTCAAATTTCATCAGGATTTATACCCAACTGACGCAATTTTTCTGCAAGTTTTTCCTTTTCTTGTAAAGTTTTCGCAAGATTTTCTTGGGTTTTATGCAAATTTTCTTGCGTTTGTTGCAAATTCTCTTGAGCTTGTTGCAAATTCTCTTGAGCTTTGATAAGGTTTTCTTCTTTTTCTATTAAAACTTTTTGCGTTTCCTGTAATTTCAACTCTGCCTCTGTCAGAACTTGCAAGATTTCGGTATAAGTGGCAAATCTTTCGCCTGTGGGGCGATACAGATGCATTGTCCCTTCCTCAAAATCTAACACAAAACGAACTCCCAGCAAAGGGCTTTGCCATTCCTTGCTTACTTCTATTTCTACGAAATGCTCCCCTTCTCTAAGCCAAACCAGTAACTCATTGGTATCGGGGTCATAAAAGTAATATTCCTGAACACCATAATTTTGATAAAACACTAACTTTTGAGACATTTCGGCAGGCGTATTACCCGGCGAATTGATTTCAAAAACTACTTGTGGAGCAATATTATCCTCTTCCCACTGCTTATACGAGCCTCTATCTCCTTTCGGTCTGCCGAAAACTACCATTACATCAGGGGCTTTGCGTATGCGTGGATTGCCTTCCACAGGATACCAAAGTAAATCGCCTGCTACGAAAACATTAGGGTCTTGGGCATACATCGCCTCCAAGCCTTCTTTGATAAGCACTATCCAATTAAATTGCTTGGTATTATCTGCCATAGGTTTGCCGTCAGAATCGGGATAAACGATTGTATCTTTTTTATCCAAGTAAGTAGAAACCTTCGTTTTTCTCTCCAAAGTTTCCATTGCAAGCAAGTTTTTTTCCAAATCTACAAAAATATTTGCAAAAACAAAAGCCCTGATGCAATTCAGGGCTTTTAGCAATCAATTATTTCTCATCCATCGCTCACGCAAACGCATCTGCTCCAAAGTAGCCTGCGGATTGATAGAAAAGGTTTTTTCTTTTTCGTCGAAAGTAATACCAATTTTGTCGTAGTATTCTTTCAAGGGCAAAGGTTCGGCATTTTTTACATAACGATTAAAAAAGTCTGCTATTTCGGGATAAGTTCGTTTTACAAAAATATCAAACCATTCTTTTTCAGGGAAACTCTTGTTGGGTCCGTATTCTTTGGCAAACTCATTGATAACCTCACGCAAGCCACGCTTACCTTGCGAAAGTTCTAAAAGACGAATATCCAGCAGTCCTGCAACCAAAGCACCACGATTGTAAATATTGCCATATTGTTTCTGCCCTTCGGGAGTATAAGAAGTAAGACTCATTTTGCTCAAACTATAAGTTTTGTCATAGAAACGCTCATCAACTATTACTTTGCGGCGTAAATCTTTGAAATACTCGTCTAAGGTTTTGATGCTATAACAAATTTGCATTTTATGCGAAGCCCACTCGGTAGTTCCTTCGTAAAGCCATAAATGCTCGGAAGGGGTAGGCGTAACGAAATTAAATTTTTCAATAATTTCGCTATGAATATTCAGCGGGGTTACGATATGAAAAAACTCGTGAGCGGCAATATCCGTCATTTTTTTGCCAAAATCCTCTGTCCAGTCTTGCTCTTTGATAATGTATTCGGAGCTATACGAATGTTCCCAAGCTCCTGCATTTGCATCTTCAAAGAAAAACAAAAACGTATAACGAGGCACAGGCAAGCCATTGAGGAAAGAATCAGCGGCAACAAGCATATTAGTCATTGAAGAAAGCAGTTTTTCGGAAGTAATTTTGCCTGTTTTGGAGTAAGTGTAAAGTTCTACTTGTGTATTGCGAATTTTCGTAGAAGCCTTGGAAAGATTGCCAAAAAGAATAGGTGAATCTACGATATGGTCGTAGTTATTGGCTAAAAAATAGCCATCTTTCATTTCCAAAGCTGTACCATACTGCCACTCATTAGGGTATAAAAATTTGATTTTCAGCGGTACGGATTGCATACCTTGCGGATAGCCAAAAATCGTTTGCCCATTGATGAGGGCGTGGTCTTTTTCAAGCGAACTGCCACACATTTCGTAAATTTTATTTTCGCTTACAGGGGTATCAAAAGTTTCGGCAATATGGTAGCGAATAGTTGCTACTTTTTCAGGATTTGCGATTTCCCACTGATTTGTGCTAATTTGTTTGGTAGTAATTTTCTTTCCTTTGCTATCCAGAGCCTCAAATTTTCTTACGAAACGCCCCATATCCATTACCTGATAAGTACCCGGAGCCGTAGCGGCAAATTGATAAATTTTGTTTTCCTTGCCAAGACCTTTTACTTTCAGTTCTACTTTGAAAAGGTCATCAACTCTATCGTTCAAATTGACGATGTATTCTAAAACTTTTTGGGCGAATACATTGCTACAAAGCACCCACAAGAAAAGCAGAGAAATTACTTTTTTCATTTTTTTCAGAAATTTTTAGTTTGCACTCAAATTTAGAAGGAAATTCTTGTAACAACACAATATTTTGGTAAAAATTTCGTAATTAGTCGTAGAAAAACAGACACAAAAACAAAAAATATTTGTCTGTTTTGAAAAAAGACTTATATTTGCCCCAAAACTCTAATGACAATGAGAAAAACAATTACCCTAACGTTTATACTTTTTATTTTTGCATTTTTTGCAAAAGCCCAAATCGGAGATTACAAGTCGCATACGGTGTATATCTACAACTTCACCAAATATATTCAATGGCCTGCAACCTATCAGAGCGGTGATTTTGTGATAGCCGTTTATGGTCTTTCTCCTCTTACAGCTCAGCTACGTGCCGCTACTGCCAATAAATCCGTTGGTACGCAAAAAATTGTAGTAAAGCAGTACCTAAGTCTTAATGCTATTGAAAACCCACACATCTTATTTATTTCACTCCAACAAAGCAAAAATTTAGAAGCTATCAAGAAAAAATTGGAAGGCAAATCCACGCTGATTGTTACCGAGAAACCAGGTTTAGGACCGCAAAGCCATATCAATTTTATTAAATAGTGCCGCCGTAGAAGCGGCAGGTTTGAAAGTATCTGCCCAACTTTCCAGAATTGCTATCCCAGTAAGATAAAGCTCATACTAGAAAAGATTGTAGTGGTTTAGGTTGTTGTATGGAAACAGGAAACAAGATGTAGGAAATAGGTTTTTTGAAAATTGATAACTGCAAAAGAATGAGTTAATTTAGTTTTACTATCAGGACAAAGCCTTCAAAATTTTGAAGGCTTTGTCGTTGGTTTGATAAGAATCATCTTTACGCAGTAGCTTCTGCCTCTACTTCTTTTTGGGCAAGGTATCTTTCGGCATCCAGAGCCGCCATACAGCCTGTACCTGCCGCCGTAACTGCTTGCCGATAAATGTGGTCTTGGGCATCGCCACAAGCAAATACACCCGCTACATTGGTACGTGTAGAGCCTTTTTCGGTAATCAAATAGCCATTTTCGTCCATATCCAAAATTCCTTTGAATATATCTGTATTAGGCTTATGACCAATGGCTACGAAAAAACCTTGTACAGGAATATCTCTCAATTCGCCTGTTTGAGTATTTTTAATTCGTATGCCTTCTACTTGTTCAGAGCCTAAAATTTCTTCGGTAACCGAGTTCCAAATAATTTCAATGTTAGGGGCAGACATTACACGTTTTTGCATAATTTTAGAGGCTCGCATTTCATCGCGTCTGACAATCATATACACTTTGTTGCATAGTTTGGAAAGATAGCTCGCCTCTTCGCAAGCCGTATCTCCTGCTCCCACCACTGCCACATCTTTGCCTCGGAAGAAAAAGCCATCGCAAACTGCACAAGCCGAAACTCCTTTCCCGTTTAAGCGTTGCTCAGCTTCTAAGCCAAGCCACTTGGCAGAAGCTCCCGTAGCAACAATCACCGCTTCGGCTTCAATCATAAAACTATCGTCTACCACTACTTTATGCATTTCTCCTGCCTCAAATTCTGCTTTTGTAATCATTCCATTGCGAACTTGCGTACCAAAACGCTCTGCTTGGCGTTGGAAATCCATCATCATTTGCGGACCCATAATGCCATCAGGATAGCCTGGGTAATTTTCTACATCACTGGTAATGGTAAGCTGACCGCCGGGTTGGCTACCTGTATAAAGTACAGGATTTAAGCCTGCACGAGCCGCATAAATAGCCGCAGTATAGCCTGCGGGTCCTGAACCAATAATTAAGACTTTTACTCTTTCTTTGACTTGCATTGCTGTTTTTTGTTTAGTACCTAAATACAATGAATTTTTGAGTCAAAAAGTTCAATTCTAATCTTCTCTACCGAGCTTGTTTTCGTCAGGATCTGCCATACGTACAATTTTAGGGATAAATTTTGCCAAAATATCTACCAAATCTTGTTGGGCAAGCATTACGGCGTTGATGTCCTTATACACCATAGGTGCTTCGTCCAAATCGCCTCCTACCAGCATTACTCCTTTTTCTGCCAAAAACTTTTTAATTTCGGACATTGTAAAAGTTTGATGAGCTTTGCTACGACTCATCAGCCTACCTGCCCCGTGAGAAGCAGAATACAAGGCTTGCTCAAAACCCTTGCCTCGCACTACAAAGCCCGCCGTAGCCATAGAACCGGGAATAATACCCAAAATGCCTTTTTGAGCAGGGGTAGCCCCTTTTCTATGCACAATCACCGTTCTACCATCGGGCAAGGTTTCTTTCCAAGCAAAATTATGATGATTTTCTATCAGCAGTACAGGTTTTTCGCCGATAGCTCTTGCCAAACGTCTGTGTATCTGATGATGATTGGCAGAGGCATACTCACCTGCCAAGTTCATTGCTATCCAGTATTCTTGTCCTTCTTCACTATCCAAGTCCAGCCAAGCAAGGTGTTGTGCCTGCTTGGGAAGTTTTGTTTTTTGCATAGCAATTTTAGAATAATGATTTGCTACACTTGCCCCAAATCCACGAGAGCCAGAATGAGAAAGCAATGCCAAATATTTACCTTTGGGCAAAAAATTCAAATCGGCAGAGTTTTCTTCCATAATTTCCAAAATACCCCACTCCACAAAGTGGTTGCCTGTACCCGAAGTGCCTATTTGGCTCATTGCTTTGGATAAAAGGTTTCTGATAAATGGCGTAGCTTTCCAATTAGGATTTTCCCAAACATCATCAGGCAAAGGATTTTTATTTTTTTCACCAATACCAAAAAAAGTATTAGCTACCAGATACTTTTTGAACTCTTCTTTTTTTTGCTCTAAATACATTGCGTCAATATCAAAAACGCTCAAACACATACGGCAAGCAATATCCACCCCCACAGCATAAGGAATAACAGCCTTTTCGGTGGTAGCCAAAACGCCTCCAATAGGTAAGCCATAGCCGTGATGGGCATCGGGCATTAGTGCCCCTGCCACTGCCACAGGCAATTTCATTGCCGTATTCATTTGCTCCAAAGCGGCAGATTCAATATGCTCTGCACCAAAAATCTGATACGGCAAAGCCTCTGAACGCAAATCAAAGGCTAATTCTTCTTGTTTGCGGTCGGTGGTGGTGGGTGGTTGCAACTTTTGCACCATTGCGGCAAGTTCTGCAAAGGTTTCGCTTGCCAAAAAATTCTCAGGATTTTGAGCTAAATCTTGGTAGAGGCTCAAAATTTCACTTTTTTCATATTTTCCTTGCTTGATGAGGTGTTTGGCAAGTTTTCCTGCTTCAATCAAAACAGCTTTTTCGTAAAAAAAGTGCTTTAACTCATTGTTATTGATTTTCGTTCCCATAGTGAAAAATCATTGATGTTTGTGGTTTAGAAAATAAAAAAGTCCGAAACTCATTTCGGACTTTGGAATAGTGGAGTAAAAAAATTACGATTTCTGTTTTTGCCACCATTGCACAAAGCCCTGCCTTTTGCCTGAATCAAGCAAGAAAAGCATAACATCAGCCTTATTTTGAGGCTGTGCGTTTAGATTGGAGGAATATTTTGCGTATAGTAGCATAAAATTTTTTCTTTGAGTTGCAAAGGTAAATTAAATTTCGTACATTGCCAAACTTTCCGAAATTTTTTTTCGCAAAAATCAAATTCAAAAACAATGCAAAAGAAGTTTTTACTCTCGTTATTTCTTTTGGGTTTGGGTTTATGGTCTTTCGCCCAGGACTACCGCCTAATGTTGCAGTCGGGTAGTATGCCCAATGCCATCAGCGTGGAGCAATACGCTTTACGCAAAGCAAATCTTTCGGGTAGCCGAATGGGAAATGGTAACTATGTTATTTTACAATTTCATCAAATTCCCACCCAAAGAACAAATTCGCAGAGCAGGTATTCAACTATTTGATTACCTTCCTCATTTTGCTTTTTGGGCATACTTGCCTGATGAAGTAGCCAGTGATAGATTGCAAAATTTGGGCATTAGAAATATTTATCCTTATGCCCCTTCGGATAAAATAGCAAAACTCATCACTGAAAAAGGTATCCCTGAATGGGCAATCAAAGAACGAGGAACCGTAGATTTGCTCGTACAATTTTATCCTAATATTTCCTTGCAAGAAGCCCATATAAGGTTAGTTTCTTTGGGTTGGGTGAAAGTAGTACAAGAAAAGTTTTTGGCAGATGTAAGTATTTTGCGAGTACCTATCCAAAAGTTGCAAGATTTGGCTCAAATTCCTTTTGTGTATTTTATAGAGCCAATTTTCCCACCTGCCCAGCTTGAAAACCGAGAAGCTACGAGCAATCACCGCATCAATTTCGTAAATTCTGAATATGTAGGTGGTAGAAAGTATGACGGCACAGGCATTGTGGTTTCAATGGGAGATGACGGCACTGCCGATACGCACATTGATAAAAAAGGCAGAATTACCAACAACACTACTTCCAATAGCGGTAGCCACGGCGACCACGTTTCGGGAATTATTATGGGTGCAGGAAATCTTAATCCTCTGATGAAAGGACAAGTACCCGGGGCTCATCTGGAAGTATATTCTTGGCACGATGATATAGACCAAATGTCCACGCCTTACAATACCAAGAATGTTCGCATTACTTCACACTCTTTGGGAGAAACTTTGAATGCAGGCTATAATACAGGAGCCAGACAAGTAGATCAGCAAATACGCCAAATGCCCGACCTAATGCACGTATTTTCGGCAGGTAATAGTGGCTCGGCATTTTATACCATTACAGGCGGTAGAAAAGCAGGTAAAAACGTCATTGCCGTAGCCAATCTTTCTAAAAACAGATTTATCAGCAGTAGTAGTAGCCGAGGTCCCGCCGCTGATGGCAGACTAAAACCCGAGGTTGCGGCAGTAGGTACGAGTGTAAATTCTACCCTAGAAAACAATACTTATGGCTCTAATTCAGGTACCTCAATGGCTTGTCCTGCTGTATCGGGTACGCTGGCGGCTTTGTACCACGCTTACCGAGCCTTGAATAGCAACGCTATGCCCACTTCCGATATTATCAAAGGAATTGTAATGAATACAGCTGATGATTTGGGCAATGCTGGTCCCGATTTTACCTTTGGCTATGGTCGTATCAATGCCCGAAGAGCAGTGCTTACTTTGGAACAAAACCGCTATTATGTAAATAGTATCAGCCAAGGGCAAACCCAAACCCAAAACATTACCGTTCCTGCGGGTACTAAACAGCTCAAAGTAATGCTTTATTGGAACGATTATGAAGGTGCGGCAGGGGCAAGTGTTCCTTTGGTCAATAATTTGAACCTCACCGTTACCCCCCCTTCTGCCTCGCCTGTAAATCCTTGGGTTTTGAACCCCAGTGCTACTTCCGACCCCGCAGTACGTGGTGTAGATAACATCAACAACTCCGAGCAATTAACCATTGATGACCCTACGGCTGGCACTTATACTATTTCAGTAAATGGTTTTGCTGTACCCCAAGGTCCTCAGCAATATGTAGTGTGCTACGAGTTTGTGCAAGATGATGTTGTGCTTACTTTCCCTATCGGGGGAGAAAGCTTTACGCCGGGAACCGTTGAAAAAATTCGTTGGGACGCTTGGGGCAGTTCAGGTACTTTCAATTTGGAATATTCCACAAATGGCGGAACTACTTGGACAAGCATCACCACAGGACTTTCAGGCTCTTCACGCTCTTTCGATTGGACTGTTCCTAATGTACAAAGTGGGCAGGTACGTGTACGTGTGAGCAAGGGAACTTTGCAATCGCAAAGCATTGCTAATTTTTCCATTATGCCTTTTCCGAGTGGTTTAACTGCTTCTGCGGGTTGTTCGGGGGTAAATCTTTCTTGGACAGCTGTTTCGGGAGCTACCAGCTACGAAGTTTTCCGTTTAGGAACAAAATATATGGAATCCGTAGGGACAACTACTGCCACCACCTTCACCGACAACGTAGCCACAGGCGATACTTATTGGTATGCCGTTAGAGCATTGGGAGCAAGCGGTGCAGTAAGCCGTAGATGTAACGCTGTTTCTTTCAATTTCACTTCTACCGTGTGTGCTACTGATGCGGCGGTTACCAATATTAGCCCTTCGGGCAATTCTTGTGTAATGAGCGAAAATACAGAAGTAAGAGTTACGGTTCGCAATGTTGGTACTTCCAGCCTTAGCAATCTTACCGTAAATTACGAAATTCGCAAATCTGATAATAGCGTAGTGCTTACAGGCTCAAGGAATATTACCTCGCTAGCAGCTAATGCTTCGCAAGATGTTACTTTCAATGCCGATTTAGGAATTATTGACGAAACCTATCAGATTTCGGCTACCGTAAGCGTAACAGGCGACCAAAACGCTTCCAACAACCAAAGAAATGTAAATGCTAAAAATACAAGTATTCAACTTGCACTTACTTACGATAACGGCGTTTTGAGAGCCACCCCCGGGCACCGAAACTATCGCTGGTTCAAAGACGGAGTATTTTTGGCAAATACCTCTACCAATCACGAATGGACACCCAATACTTTGGGAACTTACCAAGTAGAAGCCCAATCTTCTACGAATACCTGCAAAAGAATGTCGAATGAAGTAGTGGTAACGGTGCTTTCTTTGCAAGATGTTTCCAGCGAGCTACTGATTGCCCCTAATCCCACAGAAAATGCAATCAGCATTACTTTGCCCAAAAACTTGCAAAATAATGCCCAATTCACGCTCATAGATGTAAAAGGCAGAAAACTGATGGAAAGCTCTTTGCAAGAAAATCAGAATGTTGATGTAAGCAAATTGCCCAAAGGTTTGTACATTTTAGAAATCAAAAATGCTACCCACCGAGCTATTCGGAAAGTAGCCAAGCAGTAAAATACTGCTTTCTATCAAAATCCCCTTTCTTGCAAAACGAAAGGGGATTTTTTAGTCTACTTGATAGCCCAATCTTTTGAGCCATTTTTCTTGCTTACGCCAATCTTTTTCTACTTTCACAAACTGCTCCAAATGCACTTTTTTGCCAAAAAACTGCTCCATTTCTTTGCGAGCCTCTGTACCTACTTTTTTCAAATCTTTACCTCCTTTCCCTATCAAAATGCCCTTTTGGCTATCCCTTTCTACAATAATTTCCGCCTGAATATGCAAAAGTTCCTCGCTTTCTTTGAAGGCAACAATTTGTACATCTGTACTATACGGCACTTCTTTTTGGTAATGTAAAAAAATCTTTTCTCGTAAAATTTCTGCCGCAAAAAAACGCTCTGTTTTATCTGTAAGAGCTTCTTCATCAAAATAAGCAGGATGTTGGGGCAGTTTTTCTATAATTTTTTGCAAAAGCACATCTATTTGAAACCGATTGCTTGCCGAAATAGGCAATATCGGCACATTGGGGAAAATTTGTTGCCATTCTAAAACTTTATTTTCCAAAGTTTTTTGGTTAATCAAGTCAATTTTATTGAGGATAATCATTAGGCGGTCTTGGTGCTTTGATAAAAGCGAAATCAATTTTTCGTCCTTTTCGTTATCGCTTGCATCAATCACCCACAAAAGCAAATCGGCATCTTCCAAACATTCCTCCACAAATCTCATCATTACTTTGTGCAGAGCATATTTGGCTTCAATAATGCCTGGCGTATCAGAAAAGACAATCTGATAACTATCCGTAGTAAGAATACCCTTGATTCGGTGGCGAGTAGTTTGAGCCTTGGGCGTAACAATCGCAAGTTTTTCACCTACAAGAACATTCATTAACGTAGATTTGCCCGCATTGGGCTTACCAACAATATTTACAAAGCCTGATTTCATCATTTTGCGTTTAGAGTTTGGGGACGCTACAATATTTGCAGAAATTTAATCTGTATTTCACGAAACTTTGCTCCCCAAAATTTAGTTTTGCAAAAAAAGGCTTTTTTCTATGAAGTTGTTTAGGATTGAAAAAGATTTCCAATGAAAGTGTATATTTAGGTGCTGAAACTAAAATATTACTTTTCATGGAAATCTTAAGCAAAGATAATATAAAAAGGTATATAATACCACATTTAC
>FWPU01009144.1_pt1 | contig 15939 bp, 15 predicted proteins | sample 2228361 | NCBI WGS metagenome assembly FWPU01 (sample SAMEA103939777, study PRJEB20133) | metagenome
TTCTGGCTACCGCAGTTCCGACATTTGTATACGACGAGTTTGGCTATCATGCGCTCACTGTACCATAAATCACTTCGACTTGACCACTACCAAATTTCCATCGCAGGGGTTATCTAATCTCCATACAACCGATAATTTTACAGGTGTGAAATGAATCAACCCAGAACCATCGAGAGAGTGATCGAACCTCAACTCGTGATCGAAGGCGCAGGCGTGCTGTTGCGCCGCTCGATTGCGCCGCGCCGTAGCAACGAATTCGACCCTTTCTTGCTCTTCGACCATTTTGCTTTCAACGATCCCGCCGAAGGCCCCCTCAGAGGCTTTCCCACCCATCCCCATCGCGGCATCGAGACCGTTACCTACATGCTCGAAGGCTCTGTTCGCCATCGCGACAGTTTGGACAATGTGGGCATCATTGGCGCTGGCGACGTACAATGGATGACCAGCGGGCGCGGCATCCTGCACGAAGAAATGCCACAGCGCGGCCCGAATGGCAACATTTATGGCTTCCAATTGTGGGTCAACCTGCCTGCGCGCCTGAAAATGTCTGCGCCGCGCTACCAGGAAGTGAGCGAGCAGTCCATCCATGAGATCCAGAGGGACGGATTGACCATTCGCCTGGTCGCCGGGGTGGTGGACGGAGTGACTGGCCCGGTGACTAAAATCGCTGCTGCACCTCTGTACATGGACGTTCGGCTTGCTCCCGCTATGGAGTGGAGTCAACCCATCCCGGCCGGGCATACGGCGTTGGCATACGTCTTCGAAGGGCGGGGCATGTTTGGCGGTAAAGCGGTTGAAGCGGTCAGGATGATCAAGTTCACGGATGGCGATCACCTCCAGGTCAGCGCCGGCGACGCGCCTGTTCGCTTCATGCTCATAGCAGGCGCGCCGTTCAAGGAGCCGATCGTCCCCTATGGTCCGTTTGTAATGAACACAGAGGAAGAAATCTACCAGGCCATCGCCGACCTGCGGCGTGGCACCTTTGTAAATAATGCCTTGTAGTGATTGCTCAGCCCTGATTCGCGGAGCTATGTCTCGACAAGATTTCGACAGGCTCAATCACCTGCTCGACAACCAAAGCCGCCTGGTCTCGATAAGGTCTCGACACGCTCAACCCGGCGGGTCTCGACAGGGTCGACCCGGCGGCTCAGTGCCTGGAAGCCATCTATACCAAAGAGGCATTCGGGCTAGAGGCGGAGTCGAATTCATTCGACTTCCATGAACTGAGGCAGGGATTTATCCCGCTGGAACAGGCCGAAAATCTCGCTGGCTGAGCAGATACGCCTTGTAACAACGAGAAATAGAAATAGATGAGCCAAATCTTGTATGGTGAACGACTGGGGAGGAACGGAAAACTGACCATCGGCTGCTCGGCGGTCATTTTCGATGAGACTCGCCAAAAAGTGCTGCTCACTCGCCGCGTAGACAATGGTCTGTGGTGTCTGCCGGGCGGCGGCATGAAAGCGGGCGAGTCGGTGGAGGAATGCTGTATCCGCGAGGTGTTCGAGGAGACCGGCCTGCGAGTCAAGGTAAAGCGCCTGATTGGAATATATAGCAATCCGGACCAATTGGTGATTTACCCAGATGGCAACCAGGCGCACTTTGTGGTCATGAATTTCGAGGCCGAGGTCGTGGGAGGCGAACTTGGCTTGAGCAACGAGACTAGCCAGGCCGGTTATTTCACGCTGGCCGAGATGCGGTCCATGCCGGTGCATGACCGCCACACCGACCGCGTTGTGGATGCACTGGCCGGGCAGGCCGGGGCCTTCATCCGCTGATCGTATAGTTGTCATTGCCGAAGCAATCTCCTTGCAAAACAGGAGACTGCTTCGCTTTGCTCGCAGCGACAAACTATCGAGTTCGGGCGGCAGTTGAACTGCCGCCTTGAATTGTCGCATCATCGGTTTGGCGCGCTAACCAGGGGATTGCTTCGGCGTAAGAACGCCGCCTCGCAATGGCAGTCAAATTGGTTGCGGCCTGCCGCGCTGTGACATTATCAAACTACTTACGGCGTTTTTTCCACAAGGTGAAGAGGGCAATGCCGATCCAGGCGGCGTTCAGCCCCAGCGACGGGTACGCTCGCCAGTATAGCGTGTTAACAATCAACAACAGGCCGGCCGCGATGTTCATGCTTTGATAGAGTGTAGAATCGCCTTCTACTTTTTTCATGGAGACCAGCGCATACGCCACCAGGTAGAGAACTATCTATTACCCACAAGTAGGGCAAATTGGAAGTTTGCCGTAACTGCCTACACATCACAATCAGCGATTCTCAATTTGACTAGAAACCGTCCCGAAGGTATTCGTAAATTACGTCAATTGCGTCCTCGAAACCTTTGGGACGTTCACCCAGAACAGATCGAAGCGCTGTTCGACATACCTTGTTGCAGTACACCTCTTAAGAGTTGCACTACACGTAGGCGATTGATTTTTCTGCCTTTATCTTGCTAGAGTAAGTTTCTTGCCCATCCAAATCTGGGCCAACCAAACAACTTGTGTACAATAGACAGGGTAGAGAAAGGTGCCAATCCAGCCCAGGATGTCAATCAGGATGTGCATCGTTTCCCTTTCAGAACTTCCACGTTCATGCCTCGCCTCAGCCTGCCCTCATTCAGCGGGATGACGTTTTGCCCGAACATGACGCCCTTCTCCTTCTTGCGGTAGGTTGCCAGCGTTTCGAGCGGCTCCCGGCCGAGGGCCAGCGTTTCCTGGTCAATGGTCGTCACCACGCAGCGCGCGCATGGCTTTACCACTGCCAAATGCACCTCGCCGATGCGGATGCGCGTCCAGGTATCCTCGGCAAAGGGTTCGCAGCCGCGCACCACCAGATTGGGGCGAAAACGGTTCATCGGCACGGGTATTTGCAGGCGGGCGTTGAGGTCGGCCAGCGAGTCTTCGGATGCCAGCAGGATGGGGTAGCCGTCGGCAAAGCCGGTATGGTCGTCGGCATGTACGGCGTATTTTTCACTGATGATGCGGCGGTGGCCCTCGGCGAGGCGCACCAGGCGAGCCGGACGGCCTAGCAAGGCCGAAAACCATTCGGCGGCCACCTTGCCCTGGTCTATGGTTGGCACGCCGCGGCTCTTCCAAATGTCCACCGGGCGCGTCGGGCCGCTGGTGCGGAGTTGGAGAGCGAGGGAGTTCATGCCGGGGGCAGAGAGGAGTAGCCCTTCTGGAGAGAGAGTCGGGGTAACGAGGGCCAGTCGCGGGGCGTCCCGTTGCGTCAGGAAACGTCCAGCGGGGTCGACCACCATCAGGCGGCGGTCGTTCGCCAATCCCATGCGTTGCACTTCGATTTCGTCCACTTCGCAGCCGCGGCAGGACTTGATGGGATAATAGATGATGGCTGTCACGGTCATCATGCGCGCACCATCCTGACGTCGAGTGCCACCGCGCCTTGCGAGAGAACGCGCAGAGGGTTGATTTCGATTTCCAAGATTTCGGGGTGCTCTTCGGCCAGTTGTGACATGCGGACGAGGGCTTGGGCGGCGGCAGATTTGTCGGCTGGCGGGAGACTGCGGAAGCCGTCCAGTTTTTGGCCGGCCCATGTGCGCCGCATCAGCGCCTCCGCCTCGGCCTGCGTCAGGGGCCCGAGGGCAAAGGCTACGTCTTGCAGACCCTCCACTTCGATGCCGCCAGAGCCGAACATGAGCAGCGGCCCGAACTGTGGATCGCGTGTCATGCCTACGATGACTTCTTGCCCTTCTTCAACTTGTCTTTGTAAAAGGACGCCTTCCAACCGCGCTTGTGGACGGGCCGAGCGGACTCGATTCACGATTTGCGTGTAGCCATGAAAGACGGTGTTTTCGTCTTGCAGGCCGAGCAGCACGCCGCCCACGTCCGATTTGTGGAGGATGTCGGGGCTGGCAATCTTCATGACCAGCGGGAAGCCCAGTTCACGCGCCAGGAAAACGGCCTCTTCGGGGCTGGCGGCTTGTTTCGATGGCGCTGTGGAAATGCCATAGGCAGCAATCAGGTCTTCGGGCACGTCGGAGGTCGTAGGCAGGGGTAGGAACGGTTTATCGGGTGTTGCAGGCAGGCTGGCATGATGCAGAAACTCTGCCCGTCGCGCCAGGATGCCCAACGCCGAGGCGGCTTGTTCAGGGAAGGTGTAGGTAGGGATGCTGGCCTGCTGGAAGCGCTTTTCGGCTTCTCGCGTCAGTTCGGAGCCGGGCAGCACCATCAGTACGGGCTTGGCGGATGAGTGGATGATGGGTATCAGGGCTTGAGCGGCGTCTTCGGCGCGATACATAGGCGGCGGCGGCAGGATGACCAGCGCACTGTCCACGCCAGGGTCGGCCAACAGGTCTGACAGGCAGTCTGCATATTGGGTGGGCGAGGCCGAGGCCAGCATGTCCACCGGGTTCTGCGTGCTGGCGGCGGGCGGCAGTTTTGCGGTCAGATTTTTCCTTGTCTCTGGCGAAAGGTGGGCCATGCGCAAGCCGTTGTGTTCCAGCGCATCGGCGGCCATTACGCCGGGACCGCCGGCGTTGGTCAATACGGCCACGTTGCGGCCCTGTGGCAGGGGGCAGGCCGCCAGAGCCTGGGCCCACTCGAACATCTCCTGGGCGGTGTCGGCGCGGAAGATGCCGCATTTCTCGAAGGCGGCCTCGAAGGCGCGGTCGGAGCCGGCCAATGCGCCGGTGTGCGAGGCGGCTGCCCGGCGTCCGGCCTCGAAGCGTCCCACTTTGAGCGCCAGGACCGGCTTGCTGCGGGTCACTTGGTTAGCCGTCTCTACGAAGCGTTTACCGTCCGAAACGCCTTCCAGATAGAGCGCGATGACGCGCGTGTGCTCGTCGGCGGCTATGACTGGTAGGATGTCGGTTTCGTTCACGTCGGCCTGGTTGCCCAAACTGATGAGTTGCGAGAAGCCGAAGCCGTGATTGCGCGACCAGTCTACCACGGCAGCGCAGAAAGCGCCCGAATGGGAAATGAAGCCAATCTGTCCGCGCGGCGGCATGGGTGGCGGCAGGAAGGTGGTGTCGAGCGGCAGATGGGTGTTCAAACTGCCGATGCAATTTGGGCCTACGAGGCGGATGCCGTGCTTGCGCGCAATTTCCAGACAGCGGTTTTCGAGCGCCGCTCCCTCTGGCCCGGCTTCACGGAAACCAGAGGCCACGATGATGGCGGCATGGATGCCACGCTTGCCACAGGCTTCCAGCGCCTGGGGGGTGTCTTCGGCTGGCACGATCAATACTGCCAGGTCTAGCGGCTCCGGCACCTGGGACAGGTCGGTGTACAGCGGGCGGCCAAACAACATGCCGGTTTTCTGGCTGACGAAGTGGATGGCGCCGCCGTAGCCGCTGGTGACCAGATTACGGGCCACGCCATAACCGAGTTTTTGCGGCGAGGTGGATGCGCCGACGACGACAACGCCTTTAGGGTGGAAGAAGGGGAGGATGGAGAGCATAGGCGCTATTATAATCTTGACATATCCTTTCTTTTGCCCTAGAATAGCGCCCAATGGAACGGATACTTTTCTCCACCTATGAGGCTAAGGTCAAGCGCCTGCCCACGTCCGAGACTTCGGTTGTCGGGCTTGTGGGCTTTATGTGGATGAATAGTACACCGTAGTTTTCTGCTATACGTTGTCATCCTACGCGCCCTCCGGCTACCGGAGGGCGCATTTTTTGTTGTGCCAGGAGGTCTCATGCTCGAAATTCTCGATTCCACCCTGCGCGAGGGCGAACAGACGCCCTACGTCAACTTTACCCTCGAGGAAAAAGTCGAAATTGCCCGCTTGCTGGACGCGGTGGGCGTGGAGATGATCGAGGCGGGCGACCCGTCCGTCTCGCCGAACGTCGCCAAAGCCTTGCAGCGGATTGCCGCGCTAGGCCTGAAAGCCGAGATTGTGGCGCATTCGATTGCCTCCCGCTCTGGCATCGACAAAGCCAAAGCCTGCGGCGCGGGGCGGGTGGCGATTTTCTATGCCACCTCGAAAATCCACTTGGATGCGAAACTGCACAAAACGCAAGACCAGGCCCTCGACATCATACACGAGCATGTGGCGTATGCCCGCAGCCTGGGGCTGAAGGTGCGCTACACGCCCGAAGATGCCACCCGCACCGATTTCGAGTACCTTGTGACGGTTTGCAACGCAGCCATCGAAGCCGGCGCCGACCGCATCAGTTTTGCTGATACGCTCGGCATCATGCAGCCGCATTGGATGGCTGAGCGCGTGGCGGCGCTGCGGGAGCGGCTGCTACCCTGCAAAATTGATCTACACTGTCATGATGACTATGGGCTGGCGCTGGCAAACGCCATGGCGGGCATTCGCGCGGGGGCAAATTGCATCCACGTCACCGTCAACGGCCTGGGCGAACGGACAGGCATTCCCGATTTGGCAGAGACGATCCTGGCGTTTCACAACCTGGAAGGCGTGCAAAAATACAATCTTGCCCCGCTGATGGAACTGGCGGCGTATCTGGAGCGGGTTTCGGGCTTTTTCCTCGCGCCGAACAAGCCGATTACCGGCATGAACGCCTTCACCCACAAGAGCGGAATCCACACCAACGGCGTCTTGAAAGACCCGCGCACCTACGAACCCTTCGACCCGGCCCTGCTGGGGCGCGAGCGCAAAATTGTGATTGATAAGTACACCGGCAAGAGCGCGGTGGCGGCGCGGTTGGAGGAGTATGGCATCGAGGTCAGCCCGGCAGAACTCGAGGTGATTGTCAACCGCATCAAGAGCGTGGGCGATGAGCGTAAACAACTCTTCGACAGCGACATCCTACAGATTGCCGAGCAGGTCACCGGGCGCGAACTGGATGTCATCCCGCATAGCATTCAGGCGATGGTCATGCTGGAGGTCGAATCGCACGTCTATACCTCGTCGGTGGTGCGGCGGCTGCGCGGCTTTACCAGCGTCAGGAATGTGTACGAAATCACCGGCGATTTCGATGTGAGCGCCTTTGTGGACGCCGAGGACATGATGGCGCTCAACAACCTTATCGAAGAAATCCGCACCGTGCCGGGCGTGAAACGGACGGAGACACGCATGGTGTTGAAGAAATATAACGGGAAGTAACGGGTAAGCAGGTAACGGTACACAGATGGACGGTACACAGGTACACAGGTAAACAGGTACACAGGTACATACGGAGGTTCTATGATCAAAGTTGGTTTTCTCTACACCCGCCTGCGGGTGGAAGAAAAATACCTGTTGGAAGAACTGGAAAAACGCCCGAATGTGGAGATCGTCCGCATTCCCGATGGCGAACGGTTCTTCGACATTTCTCAGCCGCCCGAAGCGGTGGATGTCCTCTTCGAGCGCTCCATTTCGTACTCGCGCGGGTTGTACATCTCGAAAATTTTTCAGTCCAATGGCGTGAGGGTGGTCAACAGCCCCGAAGTGGCCGAGCGTTGCGGCGATAAATACGTCACCAGCCAGATTCTCGCCCGCGCCGGAATCCCCACTCCGAAGGTCTATATGGCGTTCGATGAAGAATCCGCCCTGGCGGCGGTGGAGGCGATGGGCTATCCGTGCGTCCTGAAGCCGGTGGTCGGTTCGTGGGGGCGTTTGCTGGCGAAGGTGGAAAACCGCGCCATGGCAGAAGCGCTCATCGAGCATAAAGCCAGCCTGGGCGTGCATCATCAGGTCTTTTACGTTCAGGAATACATCCACAAGCCGGGGCGCGACATCCGCGCCTTCGTGATTGGCGACGAGCCGATTTGCGCCATCTACCGCGCCTCCGAAAACTGGATTACCAACACCGCGCGCGGCGGACAGGCATCGAACTGCCCGCTCACCCCCGAACTGAGCGACATCTGCCGCCGCACCGCGCAGGCGATGGGCGGCGGGCTGCTGGCGATTGACGTGTTCGAGACCGAGAGCGGTTTGAGCGTGAACGAAGTCAATCACACCATGGAGTTTCGCAACAGCATCCACACCACCGGGGTCGACATCCCGGCGTTGATGGTGGATTATGTCTTGTGGACGCTCCAAACTCAACCAATTTGTTTTACCAGCCATTGACAAATCATCTCTCGGTGGTAAAATAGCGCCCAATATGTGTAGCCTGTTTGCCTTGCTGCGTTCCCGTCGTCCGTACCCACTTCTCACCGAGAAGGTGGGGTTTTGTTGTTTTCCGATGACGCAGTAAGGCGCGGGCAGACGCGCAGGTCAACCCAAACAACCCTCCTTCTCGGAGGGCTGTTTGTATTTTATTTTGCCCTCATCCGAGTCCCCTCTCCTTATGGGAGAGGGTTAGGGTGAGGGAAAGAGTCAACAGGAGAACCCATGTCCAAACCAAAACCGTCCGTCCAGAAAGTGGTCCTCGCCTACTCCGGTGGGCTGGACACGTCCGTAATTGTCCCGTGGTTGAAAGAAAACTACGGATGCGAAGTGGTGTGCTTTTGTGCCAATGTCGGCCAGGGCGATGAAGACCTGACCAAACTGGAGCAAAAAGCCCTCGCCAGCGGCGCAAGTCAGTTCGTCATTCACGACATGCGCGAGGAATTTGCCGCCGATTACCTGTTCCCGATGCTCAAGTCGGGGGCGGTGTATGAGCATAAGTACCTGCTCGGCACCTCGGTTGCCCGTCCGCTGATTGCCAAGCATCTGGTGGATGTGGCTCACCAAGTCGGCGCGGATGCGGTGGCGCACGGCGCGACCGGCAAAGGCAACGACCAGGTGCGCTTCGAACTGACCGTGATGGCGCTCGACCCGCGCCTGAAGATTATCGCCCCCTGGCGCGAGTGGGACATCCGTTCGCGCGAGGATGCGATTGCTTACGCGGAAAAACATAACGTGCCGGTCACGGCCACCGTCAAATCGATTTACAGCCGCGATTCGAACCTGTGGCATCTCTCACACGAGGGCGGCCTGCTCGAAGACCCCTGGAACGAACCCGAAGAGAGCATGTACCAGATTTCCACCTCGCCCGAAAACGCGCCCGATGAACCGGAGTATGTGGAAATCGAGTTCGAGAGCGGCGAACCGGTGGCAGTGAACGGCGAGAAACTCTCGCCTGCCAAAATCGTGGAACGGTTGAATGCGATTGGCGGCGCGCACGGCATTGGGCGGGTCGACCTGGTGGAAAACCGTCTGGTTGGCATGAAATCGCACGGCGTCTATGAGACTCCCGGCGGCACGATTCTGCTCTATGCTCACCGTGAACTCGAATCGCTCGTCCTCGACCATGAAACGCTGACCTTCAAGCAAATCGTGGCTGTGAAATACGCCGACCTGACCTATAACGGCCTGTGGTTTACGCCGCTGCGCGAGGCGCTGGATGCTTTTGTCAACGCCACGCAGGGCCCGGTCACCGGCGCGGTGCGGCTCAAACTCTATAAGGGCAACATCATCAGCGCCGGGCGCAAGTCTCCGTTTAGCCTGTACCGCGAAGATTTCGCTACGTTTGGGCAGGAAGATGTCTATGATCAGAGCCTGGCCGAGGGATTCATCCGGCTGTATGGCCTGTCGCTCAAAGTCCGCGCGCTCAACGGCCTGCCGGTTGCCGGGATGAATTTGCCCAAGCCGGATTATTCCAAGTTCAAGAGAGACTGAGATGTAGACAGGTACACAGGTGTACAGGTACACAGGTAGATACGAGGATGCCATGACTCTTTGGAGTGGAAGATTTAGCGGCAAACTGGACGAGCAAGCCTGGCTGCTCAACGCATCTCTGCCGTTCGACCAGCGGTTGGCGGCGCAGGATGTGCGCGGTTCGATTGCCTGGGCGGGCGCGATTTTCAAGGCTGGCGTGATTTCCGAAGCGGAACATGCTGCCATTGTGAACGGGCTGCGGCAGGTTGCCGATGAATTTGCTCAAAACGTCTTTGCGTTTCATGAGTCGGATGAAGATATTCATACGGCTGTGGAGCGGCGGCTGGGCGAACTGCTTGGCCCCCTGGCAGGTAAACTGCACACCGGCCGCAGCCGCAACGACCAGGTGGCAACCGATTTTCGGCTGTGGATGTTGGAGGCGATTGAGCAGTTACTTTCTGCCATCTGCGGTTTGCAATCTGTATTGCTTGCGCTGGCCGAACAGCACGCCGAAACGCTGATGCCGGGCTATACCCACCTGCAGCGCGCCCAACCCGTCACGCTGGCTCACTGGCTGCTCAGTCACTTTTGGCCGCTGGAACGCGATAAGGACCGCCTGAACGACCTGCGCGACCGGGTTGCCGTGCTGCCCCTGGGCTGCGGCGCGCTGGCCGGAACGGCCTTTGCGATTGACCGCGAAGCCCTGACCATGGCCCTCGATTTCGACCGCCCGGCCCCCAACAGCCTGGATGCCGTCTCGGACCGCGATTTTGCCGCCGAGTTTCTCTTTTGCGCGGCGCTCCTCGGCGTTCATCTCAGCCGCTTGAGCGAGCAGATGGTCTTGTTCACAACCGCCGAGTTTGGTTTTTTTGAACTCTCGGACGCTTTTTCGACCGGCTCCAGCCTGATGCCGCAGAAGAAGAACCCCGACCTGTTCGAGTTGACGCGCGGCAAGGCCGGCACGCTCATTGGCCTGCTGACCGGTTTGTTGGCGACTCTCAAGGGTCTGCCTTCGACCTATGACAAAGATTTACAGGAGGATAAAGTCCCCGTGTTTCAGGCGTTCGATACCCTGACCCTGATTTTGCCTGTTCTGGCGGGGGCGCTGGAAACGATGACCGTAAAACCCGAAAAGATGCTGGCGGCGATTGACTCGGCCATGCTGGCAACCGATTTGGCCGATTATCTCGTTCGCAAGGGTATCCCTTTCCGCGAGGCTCATGCCGCGGCCGGACGGGCGGCGCGGGCGGCGGCGGAGAAAAACGTCAGCCTGGATGAACTCTCGTTGAACGAGATACAGGCTTTCGGGTCGTTCGATGCGGATGCGTATCAGGCGTTCGACCCGTTGGAATCAGTCAAACGGCGCAATGCATCGGGAGGAACGAGTCCCGATTCCGTCAGAACGCAACTTGAACGAGCAAAACAAACCCTCACCCCAACTCTCTCCCAAAAGGAGAGGGAGCAATCACAAGGAGAAAACTCATGAATACCGTTACCTGCCCCGAATGCGAAGCCGAAATTACGCTCGAAGCGAATGCGGAAGTCGGCGAAATCATCGTCTGCCCCGATTGCGGCGTGGACTTGGAAGTGACCGCGTTGAACCCCGCGGCGGTGGAACTGGCCCCCAGGGAACAAGAAGATTGGGGCGAATAAGAAGCGCGGAAGACAGAATGATGAATGCAGAATGGAAATTCATCCTTTTGCATTCATCATTCCTGATTGGGAGTTGTTATGCAAACACGATTGCGAATCGGCGTCCTCTACTCCCGTGTGCGGGTGGAGGAAAAGTGGATTTTTGGCGCGATGGAAAAGCGCGGTATTGATTATGAACGCCTGGACGACCGCGCCATCTGGTTCGACCTGGAGAATCCGGCCCGTTGGCGCGCCTTCGATGCCGTGCTGGAGCGCAGTATCAGTTATACCAGCGGCCTGTATGCCCTGCGAATGCTGAACGCCTTTGGCGTGCCGACGGTGAACACGGCGGCGGTGGCCGAGATTTGCGGCGACAAACTGACGACTTCGGCCATGCTGGCGAAGGCCGGGCTGCCGCAGCCGCACAATCTGACGGCGTTCAGTACCGAAGCGGCGCTGGAAGCCCTCGAAACGCTGGGGTATCCGGTGGTGTTGAAGCCGGTGGTTGGCTCGTGGGGCCGCCTGCTGGCGAAAATCAACGACCGTGATGCGGCCGAGGCGGTGCTGGAACATAAGGCCACGCTTGGCTCGGTGCAGCATTCGGTCTTTTATATCCAGGAATATATTGCCAAGCCGGGGCGCGATATCCGTGCGATTGTGATTGGCGACCGCGTGCTGACGGCCATGTATCGCAAGTCGGAGCATTGGATTACCAACACGGCGCGCGGCGGCGAGGGCGAACTTTGCCCAATTACGCCGGAGATTGAAGACCTGTGTCTGCGCGCGGCGCAGGCGGTGGGCGGCGGCGTGCTGGCGGTGGATTTAATCGAACACCCGGAGCGCGGCTATCTCGTCAACGAACTCAATCACACGATGGAGTTTCATACCATGCAGCCGGTAAGCGGAATTGACATCGCTGATGAGATTGTGGCGTATGTGATGGGCGTGGCAGTGAGCAGTAATCAGTAATAATCAGTAAGGTTACAAGTAGAGATAACTGATAACTGAAACAGGAGCAATTATTTTTATGAAAACATCCGTTTCTATCATTGGCGGTTCGGGCTATGGCGGCGGGGAGTTGCTGCGCCTGCTGCTGGGGCATCCGAACGTGGAAGTCAAACAGGTCACTTCGCACTCGCATTTGGGCGAGTATGTCTATCAGGTGCATCCTAACTTGCGCAAGCGGACTCAATTGAAGTTCATTGACCCGGCCCAAATTGAGCCGGTGGATGTCCTGTTCCTGGCTTTGCCGCACGGTCAGGCGCAAAACCATATCGCGCAGTATGCCGCGCTGGCGGGCAAAATCATTGACCTTTCGGCGGATTTCCGCTTGAGGGATGCGGCTGATTACGAGAAGTGGTATGGCGAGCCGCACGCCGCGCCAGACTGGCTGGGGAAATTCATCTACGGCCTGCCAGAATTGCATCGCGCCGAAATGGCCGGAGCCAGTTATATCAGCGGGGTAGGCTGCAATGCCACCGCTGCCAACCTGGCGCTCTTGCCGTTGGTGAAGGCCGGGCTGATTGACCCTCTCCAGCCGGTGTATGTCGAAATCAAGGTTGGGTCTTCGGAGAGTGGCGCGGAGGGAAACGCCGGTTCGCACCATGCCGAGCGCGCTAACGTCGTGCGCACGTTTTCGGCCTTTGGGCATCGGCACACCGCCGAAGTGATTCAGGAACTTGGCCTGAAGAACGTCGCGCTGACCATGACCGCCGTTGACCTGGTGCGTGGCGCGCTGGCAACAGCCCATGTGCAGGCCAGGCCGGGCGCCGCAAATAAAGACTTGTGGAAAGCCTATCGCGCCGTTGCGAATGAAAATCCGTTCCTGCGCGTCGTCAAAGAGCAGCGCGGCATTTACCGCGTGCCGGAGCCGAAGATTGTGGCTGGCTCGAATTATGCCGATATTGGCTTCGAGTTCGATAAGTCCAGCGGTCACATCGTCTCTATCTGCGCCATCGATAACCTGATGAAAGGCGCTTCTGGCACGGCGGTTCAATGTCTCAATCTGATGATGGGCTGGGACGAGACGCTGGGGCTGGAGTTTATGGGGCTGCATCCGTTGTAAGTACACACGTACACACGTACACAGGTATACAAGTGGACGAGTAAATACCTGTGTACCTGTGTACTTGTTTACCTGTTTACCTGTTTACCTACCTACTCTCCTGGAAGGATAAATCATGAACCAATCCATTACAGTTGTCAAACTCGGCGGCACCGAGGGCGTGGATTTTTCGGCGATTTGCCAGGATGCGGCGGATTTGCTCAAAACTGGACAAAAACTTGTTTTCGTGCATGGCGGCTCGGCGGAGGCCAATGCGCTGGGCGAGGCGCTCGGCGCGCCGCCGAAGTTCATCACTTCGCCTTCGGGATACACTTCCCGCTACACCGACCGCAAAACCCTCGAAGTGTTCCTGATGGCGGTCAACGGCAAGGTCAACTCGCTGTTGACCGAGCAACTGCACGGACTGGGAATCAACGCCTTTGGATTATGCGGCATGGATGGGCGTTTGATGGTCGCCGCGCGCAAGGATGCCATCCAGAGCGTCGAAAATGGCAAGCGCAAGATGATTCGGGATGATTACACCGGAAAAATCGAGTCGGTCAATAGCAATTTGTTATTGGCGATTTTGGAGATGGGTTGTCTCCCGGTCATTGCGCCGGTGGCGGTCAGCCAGAAGGGAGAAGCCCTCAACGTGGACGCCGACCGCGCCGCGGCCATGGTGGCGTCAGCGTTGAAAGCGGAAACCCTGCTGTTGCTGACCGCCGTGCCGGGGCTGATGGAGAGATTCCCGGACGAGTCGACGCTCATCAAGCAGATTCCGCAGTCGAAACTGCCTGCTGCGTTGGAGATGGCGCAAGGCCGGATGAAGAAAAAAGTCCTCGGCGCGGAGGAAGCGCTCCAGGGCGGCGTCGGCCGGGTCATCATTGCCGATGGCCGGGTGGAAAAACCGATTTCCAATGCGCTGAGCGGCAACGGCACGGTGATTCAGTAACATGGATACCATCCCGACTTCTTTTGGGAGTTTGTGGCCCTGGTCCGAAAATGATGTGGCGGCGCTATCGAAATATGCCAATAATCGCAACATCTGGCTGAACATGCGGGACGATTTTCCGCATCCGTTCACGCTGGAACGCGCCCGGGCTTTTGTGCGCATGGCCGCCGCGCAAAAACCGGTCACGTTTTATGCCATTGCCACTCCCGCAGAAGCAATTGGTGGAATCGGCATTACGCTCAACTCGGATGTTCATCGCCTGACGGCGGAACTGTGCTACTGGCTGGCGGAACCGTTTTGGGGTCAGGGCATCATTTCTGAAGCAGTGGCGAAGTTTACCGATTTTATGTTTGCGCGCCTCAATCTGGTGCGGATTTATGCCGAACCGTATGAAACCAATGCTGGCTCAGGCCGGGTGCTCGAAAAAGCCGGTTTTATCCTGGAAGGCACGCTCAGGGCCAGCGTGGTTAAAGAAGGTCAAATTTTGAACCAGTTGATGTATGCCCGAATTAATCCCAATATCAGTGTGGTTGTATAGACATAGCGGTGTAATCACGCGCGTTTATCATTTGGTTTTGGAATGTGGAGAAAAATGAAACTCGCGACTCTCGTTTTGCAAGATGGCACCATCCTAGAAGGCCAGGCTTTCGGCGCGGAGACGGATGCCGTGTTCGAGTTGGTGTTCAATACCAGCATGACCGGCTATCAGGAAATCATCACCGACCCATCCTATCGCGGGCAGGGCGTCTTGTTCACCGCGTCTCACATTGGCAACGTGGGTATCAACCTGGAAGACGATGAATCGGCGGCCCCGCAGGTTTCGGCGGTGGCGACGCGCGCCCTCAGCCCGGTCGTCTCGAACTGGCGGGCGGCCTTGCCGCTCTCCGACTGGCTGGCCCGGCATGGAGTTCCTGGCATCAGCGGCGTCGATACCCGCTATCTCACCCGCGAACTGCGCGATGGCGGCACGCAGAAAGCCGCGCTTTCCACGTCAGGCACGCCGCCCGAAACCTTGCTTCAGATGGCGCGAGACTGGCCCGGTCTGGATGGGCGCGACATGGTACGCGAAGTCACCTGCCCGGAGCCGTATCGCTGGAGTGGGGATGAAGGCAGTAAATGGGTCAAACGGAAGGATGAATACGGAATGATGAATGATGAAACGCGCTTGCAAAATTCATCATTCCCCGCCCATCATTCATCATTTCATGTTGTCGCTTATGATTTTGGGATTAAAGAGAACATCTTGCGGCATTTGGCGAGTTATGGCGCGCATGTCACCGTCGTTCCGGCGGATACTTCTGCCCGCGAGGCGCTGGCGCTTCGGCCGGATGGCGTCTTTCTCTCGAACGGCCCGGGCGACCCGGCAGGTTTGCCCTATGCGGTGCAGGCCACGCGCGAAATCATCGAGAGCGGCGTGCCACTCTTTGGCATTTGTCTTGGGCATCAATTGATTGGCCGCGCCCTGGGGGCCGAGACGTACCGCCTGAAATTTGGTCATCATGGCGGCAATCATCCTGTGTTGCGTTTGGAAGACGGCAAGGTGCTGATTACTGCCCAAAACCATAACTATTGCGTCCACCCCGGCGACTTGAACCCAGACGAAGTGGAGATTACGTACAAAAGTCTGAACGACAATTCTCTGGAGGGCTTTCGCCTGAAGAACAAACCTGTCATGAGCGTGCAATTTCACCCCGAAGCCGCGCCAGGCCCGCACGATGGGCATGATATTTTTGGGAAATTCTTTGAACTCGAGTTTAGACAAACGGTTTTTCCCTGACGTGGGGTCAGGGTCGTGAATTGCACCTTACCAATCGAAAATCAAGC